>Ga0115556_1001351_pt1 | contig 16823 bp, 2 predicted proteins | sample COGITO_mtgs_1104_5_FD_87282 | JGI IMG/M metagenome (GOLD analysis project Ga0115556, IMG submission 87282) | Pelagic marine microbial communities from North Sea - COGITO_mtgs_110414 | ecosystem: Environmental > Aquatic > Marine > Epipelagic | place: Germany:Helgoland, sampling site Kabeltonne... | reverse complement strand
GGGTGGGCGGGGGGGGGGTTGGGGGCGGGGTGTGCGTTTATGATGGGGGGTGGGGGGTGGGGGGGGGTGGGGTGGAGGTTAGGAACGGTTCCGGGGTGGAGTTTTTTAAGTGCGGGGAGGGAGGAGGAGGGGTGGGAAGGACGACGACGACGGGGGAGGACGACGACTGGTGTAGGCGAGTACAAGGCAGACGAGCGCAAGGCAGACGAGATGGCAGACGAGACGGAAGACGAGAAGGAGGTGGGAAGGAAGGACAACCGCCTCCACAACGTCCTTCCCCCCCCCCTTCGTCCTGACCATAACCCCCCAAGACAAAGACCACGGATTCCCCACCGCCGGTTCCCCCCCCTCCGCCCTCCTCTCCACCACCACCACCACCCACCACCACCCACAACGGCAACGACAACGACAACGACAACGCGAGAGCACCACACAAGTACACATACACAAGGGAGATATCACCGTCGCGCCGAGGGCGATGACGAGGACGCTGGAGGTCGTGAACGGACTTGTAGAGGCGATGGGGGACGGGCCACGGACCGGCGACGGCGACGGCGACGGCGACGGCGACGGCGACGACGACGCCCACAACAACAACAACAACAACAACAACAACAACAACAACCCCTTCGTCGCGACGTCCACTGACCTGAAGATGGGTTCGTGCTCGATCCTCCTGGCGTCGGACGAGCTCGACCCGTTCGCGCTCGTGACGTACAGGAACTTCACGGTTTCGAGGGCGCTGTCCGACCCCCGCCTCCGCCGAGCGGAGGGGGGAGGCGGCGGCGGGGTGATGGACACCACGAGGGTGCTGGCGGACGAGTGGAGGGTGTACGACCTCACGCCCGAAGGTCAGAGCTACCCGGAATTCATATCTCCGTCACCGAATCATTCCGTACCCCCTTCCTCCTCCTCCTCCTCCTCCTCCTCTTCCTCCCCCCCCCCCTCCTCCCCGTTCTTCGCGGAGATCCTCCGGCCCACAAACTGGTGGCACAGCCCCACCCGCGCCCGAATCCACCTCTCCCGCACCCTCTTCACCGTGAACTACAAGTTCCTGAACGAGTGCTTCCAGTACTTCACCTCCCCCTCCCTTCTCGTCGGTAAGTTCCTCGTCGCGTTCCTCGGGGACCCCGCGGACAGGCGCGGGAACCCCCCCCCCCCGATGCTCTGGCACGCGACCATACGGGACGACTCCGCGATGAAGTTCCCCAGGAGCGCGCAGAACAGCAAGGACCTGCTCGCGCTCACGTTCGACAAGCTCGAGGTCAGGAACTCGTTCGAGACCGGCACGTTCCCCAATCCGACGGCGGCGGCGGCGCCGGCAACGACGACGACGACGACGACGACGACGACGACGACCGGGAAGGGGAGGGCGAGGGCGGAGACGGTATACGAGGACGCGAAGGCGGACGGAAACGGCCGATTCGGCAGCCGGGAAGGGAAGGACGCCTTCATCGCCGTCGGCGACGACTTCCACGACGACGACGACGACTTCCACGACGCCTTGGACCAACGGCCGATGCACCACTCGCCGAAATACCCGTTGTCCGCCTATCCCGGGGATGACTTCATCGACGCTCGGGAGACGTCGACGTCGACGTCGCACGACGACTCGTCGTTCAGTCTCGACCTGATCCCTCGTTATACCGTCCGGTTCACCGGGCTGGAGATGCTGACCGCCCTCGGCAGGACGCTCGAAGAGGGGAAGAGCGAGCAGCTTACCAACGCTCTTTATGGGCTGGAGATGAATCCGATAAGGCACGGGGAATTTGTCTACAGGGACGAGGAGGGGAGCGATTTCAACGACGATCCGTCGACGGGGTTTTATGTGTGGAAAACTTGCACGCAATTCAAGCTGCCGAGACTTGAGGTGCTCATGGATTACTGCCCGAATGATTACACTCAAGGGGAGGATGCCGCTGGGCCACAACTTCCGTACAAGCATGTCTACATGTCCGATGCATTTTCGGACGGAGAAAAGGTTCCAGACGCAACCTCCGCGACCCCCTTCGCCCTCGACCTCTCCATGAGCCAGTTCTACATGCTCCTCTCCGTCTACTACAGCAACTTCCAGGAGCTCCCCCGGATGTTCCCCTTCACCGACGAGGAGATAAAGTTCTTCTCGCTGTACCCGGACGTCCCGCCCTCCTGGCCCGAGTACGGCAGCCCCGCCTGGGTCGACGAAATGCGCTCCGAGGGCAAGCCGCTCCTCTTCGACGTGGACGTCGCCATCGCCAACTTCGTATGGACCTGCAGCTTCGACACCGAGTACTTCTCCAAGGAACCCGAGTGCCTCTTCATGTGCGAAGGCGGCGGCGGCGGCGGCGCCGGTGGCGGCGGCGGTGACAAGTCTCGCGGCACCACCGCCGTGTCTGGGCCGACGCTCCAGTTCGGGAACTTCACGCTGCAGACGGTGTGCGACGTGGACGGACTCATGAAGGTGGGGATCGGGGCGACGAGCTTGAGCCTCCGGGAAGTCCTAGACGACGGGGCGACGGAGGTGCGGAAGATCCAGGTTGGGTACAGCACGGGCACGGACAAAGGCGAAGAACCTCGAGAGACACCACCATCCGCTCCGGCGGCGTACGCCGACATGTACTTCGGACTCGATTGTGGGAGGCTTACGCTCAATGAACGGCTCCCCCAGCCAGTGAATATATCGATGTTCTATACGCCAGACTTGTGGTGCAGCGTGAATGTAGGGTTTGATTTAATCGACGGTGCGTGCCACGATATGAAGCTCATGTGGCTTGCCATGGACTACTTCGGTAGCTATTTCAAGTTCCCCGAGTTCGGCTACCCCTTTTTTGACGCCGAGGCGAAGAAGAATGAATACGAGTCGGGTTCGGGGGAAGCGAACCTCACGAGAGAGAAGCGACAAAGGCAGAAGCTCGAGGAGGAATGCTTGAACGTCGACATGAGGGTTTGGCTCAATCGGCCCCACATACTCATATTGGATGCCGAGCATCGGGAGGCATCGCCTTGCATCTTAATCGAGTCTGACTCGGGGATCTTCTATCGGTACAAGACTGTCGGTTTCGACCTGTGGGAACAGGAAGTCGTGTGCAAGGACTTGGCCGTGGTACTCTTGAAGCACTTCATGAATCCGGACGAAAGCCGGGGGATACGGGGCATGAGCGGAACCGACCAGAACGCCAGCACGCTTTTGGAGAATCTGAGTCTATTTTTTGGCTACTCGTTCAACTACAAGACGGACCACACTGACGCAATCCTCACTCTGCCACTCGCTGAAGAGGACTTCGGACAGTATTCGAAGTACGGTATCGAGGAGCCGACGGTGAAAATGAAACCTCTCATTTTCCCCGTTCCCAAGGCCGTTACCGTCAGCGAATCTCCCGGCAGAAACATGGGTGTCATTGTATGTGATTTTGTTAGCAGCTACCAGGAGCTCATGCTTCTGTCCGATTTACTGAGCAATTTTATGGGTCCGACGCCTCCGGAGCCGCCTCTGACGCCCCCGGCTGTCATTCCACCACCAGAATCTGTGGTCGCTACGGGTGATGCCAGCGCAGTGGAGGAAGAAGCGAGGCCAACGTTCTCTGTGATTGCGAAGGTCAGTGGAGTTCGATTGTTTGTAATCGACCCAGTATTAGGGATGCACCTGCCCATTTTCAAGTGTTGCCTGGCGCAAGCACTTGTTAGCGCCAGCTCGTTGCGGACGATTGCGAGCACAACGAACAGCGATGACTTTGACCTAGTAGAGCGGGTGTCGTCGAGGGAGAACAGTGGCAGTGATGACGCGCAGAACCACTCTTTGTCTTCGCTAGTGCCCTCCGTTGGCCAGCCGGCCTCCACAGCAGCCACCGCTGCCACCGCTTCTACTTCCACGTCTCCATTCAGTTTTCAGGTGGGGACCAAGATCCATCTTTGGGGGGAGTATTTCAACAACACGCTCAACTGCTGGGAGCCCATGATCGAGCCATTCAGTTGCATTGCTCTGTACGAGAGCTGGCTAGATAATGGCCAAGGCCTTGTCGTTCGGGCGGCTTGTCCTTTCCATTTCAACGTATCGGGCGCGCTGCTCGATACTGTCGACGATGCGATCAAGACGCTACAGGACGACTTTTACAGCACAAAAGGGAGTACAGCAGCAGCAGCAGCAGCAGCAGCGGCAGCAGCAGCAGCAGCAGCGAATGCAAACAATGCGACCGAGGGCAACGGTAACGGTAACCTGAAAGCCGCAGCAACTACCAAAGAGAACGTTTTAAATTGCAGCAACAAACCGCGCGACTTGGTGATAGAATCGATCGAGAAAGATATGCAGATCGTAAATGTTGTCCACGAAATTGACGACCCTTTGCCCCGTAAGGAGCGTGTCGCCTTTAGTATCTTGAACTTAACCGGGCAGCGGATTCGATTCAACCAGGTTGAGGAGAGTGACAAGGACAAGAACCCTTCCACTCGCCGAAGCATCGACACCATGAGCAGCGATAGCATCACCACCGCGTATTTGCACTATCTAAACCACGGCGACCGCGCTCGGCTCAAGTTTGCCGCGACCTCTACCATAGTGCGGAACCGTAGCATAGTGGAAGTCCCATTCGATGTCCAGAGGGATAATATCAACTTCAAACGTGATAACGACGGCAGCAGCCGGTCTCACGCTAGTAAGCGGCGGGCTGTGCACGGCATAAATCTGCAAGTAAGCGGTTTTGAGTGGCTGCCAAACATTCCCGCTGACACTCTGGGGAAAAGATACGAGTTCCTGAAGCCGCGGAACTCCGCGATAGCGCTAAAGATAAAGAAGGACTGGCGGCTGATGAACGCATTGCGGCTTCTCACGGAGGTGTCGCCTTTCAACGGTGGCCGGCAACTTACCTTGCGGAGCGTTTTTCGCGTCCAGAACCGGACCAATCATGATCTTCTCATTGCCGTACACCCTGATGCGAATTACAACCCGACAGATTCCGAAAGCAAGTACGGAGAGTTTGAACGTGTTGCTAGCGGCAAGAATTATAACGTACCACTGTTGCTGATTGAACAGGCCCTGAGTATGGAGGGAAACCACCTCGGAAGCATGTGGTTCTGCCCCGACCAAGAGAATGACAACAGTAAGAAGCTTTTCGATTCGCTAGTCACTCCTGGTCACACTTTGACAAACAAATCCAATTGCGCGATAAAATTTAGCTCCATGCCTGTTCAGCTTGCCAAAATAGTGCACAACAGTAGCGTAAGGTATAGCAGCAGTCACAAGAAGGGAGAGGACGTCGCGGGCGCCGGAGGTGGCGGAGGTGTTGGGGGTGACGGGGTTCAGGTCAGTTGCCCGGTAGTACACCGCAACGAGGGCGTGAGCGTCGCACCATTCTGTTACTGTCTAGAAATCAAGCGGTCGAAGCTCACTAAATCGCTCTCGGAGGAAGCCAACGCCAAGACAAAAATGCAAACTCCCTTTGAGGAAACAGTGTTTTCGGTTGCCGCAGAGGCGGCTAAGGAGGCTAGACTGCGAATGGTGAAGGACGAAGGAGTAAGCTGGGACTTGGGCGGAGAAGGTGACAGCAACGAGAAAGGGCAAGAAAGTAACAATTTACAGACCATTGTCCCCAACAAAAAATCCCGCCATATTTCCAAGAAGAAGCAAAAAGCGGAAAAAGCAAGGGATCTCCAGCACGGACCCGTGACATACAATCTGGTGATACACGCGCCAATTGTTATCGAGAACTTACTACCGGAGGACGGCACATTCGAGCTTATGCACGCGACCAGGAGGCAGGTCGTCTGGTGGGGAGTAATTCGGGCAGGAGGGAGTGTACCTGTTCATACCGTGGGACTCGACGCCCCACTTTTGCTGCTTGTCAATTTAGGGTTCTGCAGAACGCCTCACGGCGAGGGAGCTTTGATACACAGCGGAGGGTTGTCCGCTGGGAGGAAAGATGAGACGGGCGGAGGAGGAAAGGAATCGGGAGGGGTCATACAACGAGAGATAGGCAAATTGATTGATAATATTGGTTTCGGGAGCGAGGGTATAGCTACGGAGACGACTGTTGTGGATTCTTGTGGCCAACGTCTGGTGCTTAGGATTGACAATTGCTTGGGGGGCGGAGGGCAGCGGAGCATTGCTGTTTACTGTCCGTTCTGGTTGCTCAACACGACCGAGCATGTGCTCAGGTATAAACAGGAGGGAACGAACAAGTTTGTGAGTGGTACCGTGACGAATGGAAACGATGGGAGCCGACAGGTAGACGGGAGTGAGCGGAATCGGAAGGCGCCGCGGAAGAGAAGGAAGAAAAGAGACGAGGGCGTAACCGGTGGGAGCACAGTCGGCGGAGGAGAAAAGGATGGAGACAAAGACCGGGGCGGCGACCGAAATAAAACTCGTAGAAGTAGACGAGGTGGCGATGCAACCAAGGAAAAAACGAGTACCATTTTCAGCGGCAAGCCGGGGGTGCTGTACAAAGAGGACAACACGAATGGCGACGGTGATAACTCAAGTAGCTTGGGCGAACTCGAGATAATGAAGAGCGCTGACCTCCCCGTCGAGCAGTTGACCGCAATCAGCTTCATGTTCAATTTTAATGACCAGAATGTGCTGAGCTTAGGGCAGCAGAAGATCTGCGTACAAATGAGCGACGTCTCAAATACGCTGAGAAGCGATTGGTCACAGGGTTTTAGTTTAGATGCAATCGGGGTAACTCAGATATTGTCTATGCATTGCAGGGATGGGCGTGCACTGGAGCTGAGCTTGACGATTAGTGTCGCGCCAGGAAAGCTTGCCAAGTACACCAAGATTGTTCGCTTCTCTCCCCGCTATGTAATAATAAATCGTCTAGATCGACCCATCAAGCTGTGGCAAGACAGTTCATTGTTACACAGCAACTTTGCTAGTAGAGGCGGCGGCCGATGGGGGGAGATGAAGAACGGCAAAAGTGGGGGTGGGAGTGGGGGCGGAAGCCGGGGAAGTTTTACTGGCAAAGACAAGGAAAGCGTCAGCAGAATAGACTTCCTGTTCGATGCTGATGGCGATCGAGGGGATGACTTCGGCAGGAAGGATGATAAAAGAGGGATTCGGAAGAAGGAAGCCTTGTTCGGCGAAAGGGCGGGAATGGATGACGAGGCGGACGAGGCGGAGGGGGAGACTGGGTTAGATGGCAACAGGATTACCCGTGCTCTGAGCAACTTGAGTGCCATGACGAGTGCGAACTTGGCCTCGGCAATCACCTCCTCTTCTGGCCGAAATACAAGCACTAAGAAGAAAATGATCGACAACGTAAGCTCATCACACGCTCGGAGTGGCTATTTCATAGCAAGGGTGCTTAGCGACGCTCATGTCCCCTTCTTCTTACCCGACACACGGGCTGACAGGCAACTGAGGGTCGATGTCGGGAGCAGTTGGAACTTAACGAGTAGCTTTGCGGCGGACACTACCGGAGAGTACATACTGAAGCTATCGCGCCCCAAAGACGCAGCGCGGCTGAAGCATATTAGCACCAGGGCGAGTGCAGAGTACGAGGTTGTGCTGCCGCCTGATGATCCAGAAAAATTGGGCTGGACAGGGGAGCTTGGTGTTTGGTTCGAGACCGATTGGGGGAGGAAGGGTGTTGTTGTGAAGGGTTGCAAGAGGGGCAAATTCGCATTTAACCATACTGATATCCATGCTGGTGACGTCTTGGTCGGTGTCGACGGGATGAACTGCAACAACAAGAGTTTTGATGACATTTTGGACCACCTTAAAAGTAGATTGAAGGAGGCGAGTGAGAGGTTGCCCAGAAAGGAGGAAGCTGATGGCGGGGACTCTACGTCAGAGTCGAGGGGGCTCAGGGTCAATAGCTTCATGCCAAACGTTCTACGAAATTCAAGGGACAGGGAAAACAGTGATGTACCTGCCACTAAGGTGAAACTCAAGTTCAGGACGTTGGAAGAGAGGATGCGACTAGTGAGGCTCAAGGCTCTGAAATTGCAGAAGAAGAGCAGCATAGCGGAGAATGAAGTAATCGGGGACGACAACGATGACAACGACGATGGCGATTACAACGGCAGGAATTACAACGGCGATGATAAGCTGCCTATCACGGTACGAACCGAACAACCGGGGGAAGCCGCAGAGAATGCCCAGAAAGCACTCAAGACGATGTGGGGGAGCGACGATGTCAGCATAATGGTTGAAATGAAATCCCTAGGAAACTCACTGTTCTTATTTGTGAAGCCGAGTAATAGCCTGATCCCCCCTTACAAAATCGTGAATAATGCAGTTGATAATTTTATTAGTGTGCGCCAGCGAGGGTGCGAAGGGCACCCTTGGAAGTTCCTCGGCCCCGGAGAAAGCTGCTCTTACACGTGGGAGGAGCCGATGAAGGCGAGAAAATTGGCTGTCAAGGTTCTGAGTGCGACGATGGTCAAGCAGAGTGAACATTACGAGAAATATTCGAGCAGATATTTGCACGGAAAAGAACAGCGCAAAACTTCAAGGGGAGCCAAGCGAAAGAAGGTGAAGAAGAAACTCTTCGGGGTCAACAACGAGCACGAAGGGGCATTTGGCCAGAGCAAGACCATCAAATTGGACGAAATTGGCTTCACAGAATATATACCTGCTTACGGGAAAGAAGAGGAAGAGACGAACGATTTATTCTGCCGTGTCGACGCGGATGGGGCAACAAGGGTCTTGACGGTTAGGGAGTGCGGAGAAATGGAAGGGGAGAGGACGGTCATCGAGAATTATTTGAGTGTTCTGGACAGGGAGAGCGTTAATTTGAAAAATGACCTCGTCCAATTTTCAAGGTTGCAGAAGAAGCTTGAGAGCAGCACAAGGGCTAGCATCATCAATGCCATTGAGGACGAGAACGACTTTGGCACGATGTCGAGGGACTGGGAGAAGACGAAGAAAGAGAAGGAGGATGAAGAGAGATTTACCACCTTGAGCAGCAGGTCATTTGCATCGACGGATAGCGACAACATGCCGTACGAAGGCGGCGCAACTCTTAGCGAGATCGGCAGCGAGCTCATGGGGAATTGCGAGGGCGATAGCGACTCAAAAATAGAGTTGGCTGAGCAGCAATTCATCACGGGCACGCACCAGCTTTTTGTGGAGGTCATCGAGGCGGTCGGCTTAAGGGCAGCGGATCTCAGCGGGCTGAGCGACCCCTACTGTGTTGTGAAGCTGCTCAACCGAGACACGGGAAGGAGAAATTTCACATTCAGTGGCGAGCAGAAGCGTAAAACATACTTCGTCGAGAAAACGTTGCAGCCAAAATGGTCTCACCAGAGGTTTGTCTTCAACGTTACGCCCGACGCTGTGAGTGCCACGAGAGGATTCTTTCTGAGAGTGAGGATCAAAGATTTCAGCATCATCGGCGCGAATGAGTTCTTGGGTCAGACGGACGTCCAGCTGCACAGTCTTAGAAACCAGAAGGAACAGATTGGCTGGTTTCCTCTGACGGCACGCACGGGCAAAATGTTTCAGCGGAGCAGCAATGACAAGGTTACCGGAAGCGTGAAGCTTAGGCTGCAGTGGGTCCACAGCGTGCCAAGTCTGCTGAATTATAAACTCAACTTCACAGAAAATAGGCTGTTGGTCATCGATAAGGCAACCGAGAGGCTACAGGAGCAGCTGAAGGTCATTTTGAGGAATAATGAGCTTGCCAGGAAGCGGCTCGTCAGCATCGTGGGCAAGGGAGGTAAAAGAAGGGGGAAGGGTGGGGGGGTTTACTCATTGCAAATGCAGAGAAACAAAAGCAACCGATTGTTAAAGAAGAGCTCCATTGCGGTGAGGGAGGGTAAAAAGCTTGTGAGGAGAAGGAGCACGAAACTGACGGAGGGGATTAGTAAGGTCGAGGACAACATCAATCAATTCAAGAGAAATAGGGTGGCCAAATTCCAGAAGGGCGCCAAGGAGGTGAAGACGGTGCTGAAGAATAAGAAGGACAAGCTCAAATTGAATGCCACTGAGCGGATTAGGATGATCAAGGCCAGAAAGCTGAGCTTAGTCATCAAGGCCGCGCGGGAAAGCGAGCAGGTGGAGAGTCCGAGGAGGAGCCGGGGCCTAAGCGTTAGTGTCAGCAAGCTCGTCAAGAAGGGAAAGATCAAGAGAAAGAAGAAACGTGAGGAAGAAAAAGCTAGGATGGAAAGAGTCATCAGTGACAGTCTAAAGGCGCTAGATCTTGATGGAAAAGTTCCGGCCGTTGAAGCTACCGAAAAAGCGTCGCCAGAAGGGAAAAAGGGCCACAAACGGAACAAAAGCTTCGAGGTGGTTACCAACCTTGTTTTATCGTCAGTGGTGAACAAGAATTTCGGCGGCGATAGTGATACGTCAGATCAAAGCAAGAGCAGAAGTAGAAACGGCAGCAGATCCAATAGTGGCAGGAATTCTCCTGCCCTCGATGTGGGAGAGAGCTTGGGTTTTGGCCGAGCCGCGGCCGCGGGCGGCGGCGAAGAGATCTCGGGCGAGGGGAAGGAGATTTCCGCTGTGCTCTCTCGAGCGATAAAGGATGTGCAATTGACGAATATTTCTTCCCCCTACGCTTCGGCTAACACCGGCGGGGTCGACTTCGACGAACTTTTGAGTATGGACGACATCGACATGAAAATGGAGGCGAAGGCAGGTGCGGAGGCAGACGACTTAGACTTGGTCGATGAGAAGGCGGAAGAAAAGGCGGAGGAGGAAGATCTGGTGATTAACGATGAAATGATAAGCGCATTCAGGGACCTTGCGGCCAAGGGGCTCATTCACGGTGAGACGGACGGTTTGCTATTCCACGAGAGACATTTGGCAGCCTTTGGGGTGAAAATGAGGGCTCCGACTGGGCTAAGTAGCTTCAGCAATTTGAACGATAGCATGATTTGGATCAACGATCCGAAGAATGGATACAAAACGAGAGTTAGGGAAGTAGACTTGGACGTAAAGATGATTTTCGGTACCGAGGCGGCGGGGGAACGAGGGGTTAGGGCGGAGGACCTGGTTAGGATGGAAATAAACGAAATGCGTGATCTCCTTGAGGAGGAAGAGGACAGCGAGGAGGAAGAAGGGGACGAATTGGACGGTGGAAAGGGCGAAAGGCTACGGGAGGATAGATTCCTGGCGGAATTTTGCAGTTTTAAGGAGATGAGCCTCGTCAAGGACGCTTACTTACTCCCTAACTTCTTCCCTCCCGCGGTGAGGAATTCCGCTGCCCTGAATGCCAAGAGGTTGGCCATTTGCCGGGCAAGTTTCAAGCGTGCTGCAAGACAGTCCGTGCGAAGCGTATTGAATCCCGGAGGAAAACTTACGGTTAGACCGCTCACGGCGCTCAATATTGTTGAGTGCACTACGAAAGTGTACGTGAAGCTCAAGTACGGCGGCCAGGTTCTAACGAGCAGCAAGGCAGACGCCAGGGTTGCTCCTAATTGGGACAAGAAAAGAGAGAACGACGGGGACAGGGACGTACTCGACGGAGAATCAGAAAGGAAGACGACAAGATTCGCCGTCGGTAGTCGCGGAGAGGAGGAGGAAAGCAGCGGAGCCGAGGTAGGGGAAGATGACCTCCAGATCTACGTCGACCCCCTGAGAACGACCGGAATGCTCACCATAAGTGTCATGGGCGACCGAGATCTGCAGAGCGATATCGAGCTAGGAATGGTCAAGATTCCTCTTGGAGACGCGCTCGACTGTTGCGGTGAAGTGGGGAGCGGAAATTACACACGGTGGTTTCCCTTAAGAGGTGGACCGAGCATGAGCGGCGGGGGCGAGAGCGAAAAAAAGACATATAGAGAATTCGGCAAGTACTATACACCTTGTATCAAGTTGGCCCTGAAGTGGGAGCCCGAGTTGGGGGAGGGAGGAAGAAAAGGGGGCGACGAGAATTTAAAGGGAGGGGATTGCTACTGCGAATTGAGTTTGGGCTCAATCAGTGCAAGTTTGATTGATAGCGTGAGAGCCAGGGAGCTGCTGAGCCTCCACGTTGCAGATTGCAGTGTCAAGTACGCTCTCACAAAGAGTCGAACCAGGATTGGGGTAGTGATAGGGTGGATCCAATTAGACCACCAATTGGATCAATGCCAGAATCCGGTAATTGTCGCCCCAACACCCGTGGCAAACCCCCAGCCAACGGTTCAGATCAGTGTGGTCAAGGACAATAGCAAAAGCAAGCTCGGCTTGGACTCGTTTGAGTACGTCGCGGTCTTGTTGCAAGAGCTCGACCTGGTCGTGGAGGAGACCATATTCTTTGCCGTCTGGAGATTTTTCACTGAGACGCAAAGGAGAAGGGAGAGAATGAGGAGTGTATTTAGGAGGGAGAATGAGAGGTCGGTTGGGGGTAAGGAGGGGGCGGGAGAAGCTGCAGCCGCAGTCGAAAAAGAGGGAGGCTTGGGAGGGACTGGGGCGGAACGGAGCGGGTCCAACAAGGAAGAGGAGAGAGGGGGGGAGAACAGCAGGAACAGCTTCATGCTGAGAAAGCTATATATCGAACAGCTCGTCCTTGGAAGTGTGAAAATCAATGTCAGCTACATCAAAAGCGACGGGAGGCGGGAACGGAAGGAGGCCAAGGAAGCCAAGGAGGGATTGAACCATTTCGTGAATGGTGGGGTTTTCAATGTTGGCGGCGGGAACGAGAGCGGTGTTGCGGTATTTTTTGACGAAGAGGACGTTGGCGGGGACGAAGGGGCGGGAACTTTGCCTGTCAACATCAGTGCCGTTATACCGAGCTTAACAGAAGCGCCTGTTAGGCTGAACGGAAAGGTCATCGACCACGTCTTTGAGACTGCAGGGGAGATTGTGAGTAGTTTGAACCATTACTATACCAACGAAACGTTGCGCCAGGTCTACAAAATTTTGGGGAGTTTTGACTTCTTGCCAACAATGCAGCTTGTGAACCACCTCGGGACGGGGGTGAGAGATTTCTTCTACGAGCCGGCATTGGCTTTCATCAAAAGTCCGACTGATATCGGCATGGGGGTTCTCAGGGGAACCTTGAGTTTAGTCAGTCACACGACAAGTGGTGTCTTTAGCTTTGCGTCCAAAATGTCAACACAATTCGGGCGCGGCGTGGCCACTTTGTCGATGGACGATGCGTTCAAGTCTCGGCACCACAATCTCACGACGAAGTCTACCTCGAATTCATCATCGGCAATAAATACCCCTCGAGATCTGCTCAGGAGGACTGCACTGCCGTTTAGGGATCTTGGATTCGGAGTCTGGAAGGGAGTAACGGGGGTAGTAACGGAACCGTTGAGAGGAGCCAATAAACACGGCTTGGTTGGATTCGGAAAGGGGTGCTGCATTGGCGTGTTAGGTGTAGTTGCTAAGCCCATTGTTGGTCTCCTTGACGCCTTCGCCCACACGGCGGAGGGTTTCCGCGACGCGGCCTCCGGCATCAATATATTGGAGCGGCGCCTCGAGAAGGTTGGCAGGAGAAGGTGTAAATACACTTTCGGTGTAGGTGGAAGGCTACTCGAGTGGGAGGCGGGTCGCTGCATGGCCAGTGAGCTCGTCAAAAATGAGGGAGAAGGTAAGAAGGTTTTCACGGATGACCGAAGAAATGGGGTGGAAGAGAAGGAAGGGACCGCGGTTGGAGATAAGGGGGGAGGCGCTGATGACAGGGGGGGGAAATGGAAGAAGTTTTTGCATGGGAGTGGGGGTAATGGTGGTGGCGGTAGTGGTAGCAGCCGCAAGACGGATGGAAAGGGAGGAAGTTCCACACGTTCAGCACTCTCAAACTACACACGAGCTAGCTCCAACCAGCACCATTCTTCTCTAGGGATATCCGAGGTGGTCGTGAACGCCGAGGTGCTCAGATTAGACAGGGGAAGAGACGTCTACATCGTCAACACCACCCACCGCATGTGCGTCTTTGAGGTCACTAATGGAGACGACTCACGAGCCGAGCTCAAATGGTCAGTTCCCATAACACCCCAAAGTAAGTGGAGGAGGGGTTGCAGGGTCACGCTCGAAAATATGGGACACAACGGGGTCGCCATGCACGTCTTTGACTCCGGTGGAGGGGGTAGCAAGGAGGTCGACGTCGTCGGTGTTGGGGGTGTCTGGGAGGGGAAAAAGAGAGACAGGAGGGGATCCATTAGTGGAGGCAGGAGCGGAGTCGAAACAGAACGAGTCATTGTTGGCGAGTTTCACCACAGGAAGCAGTTAGTCAGGGCATTCAATGTGACCCAGTGCCTCCTGGAAAACTCTTCACACTTATTAACATCCCAAGGGGAGCAAGGGGAGCAAGAGGGCGTGACCAAGTTTTCCTCGTGGGAATTTGGGTCGATAAACTCGGGCGAGTTTGTCAGGGAAAGTCCGGGGACGGAGAAGGACGACAACGAGCTCTGCGTTGTATTGGAGCTGGCCAGCTGGGGAAGGCTCAAGGGTAATTTTAAGGGGGGACTATCAGGATCGAGAGCTAGCAGCTATGATTACGACTACGACTATGACAATTACGACTACCAAGCCGAGTCTGCGGATCTATTAACAGTGGCGAGAGACAGCGGTGGACCCGAGTGGCTAATTCAAAGACATACGCAGAGCATGTTTGTACCGCACATCTCAGTCGGGGGGCTCGTCAGCATGGACTCAATCGCAAGAAGACACGTCGTCAGGCAAGTAGAAGAATTGACGTTAGGCGAGATCGAAGAGGTGTTGGATGGGGATGAGGATGAGGACGAGGATGAGGATGAGGATGAGGATGAGGTAGAGAGTGCTAAGGAGGGGCAGAGGGAACAGGGGGAAATGGAGAGCCAGGAAGCACGAAGGGAGCAAAAGGTTCAGAAAAAAATTGAGACGAGGGACGGAAAGAAGATTGCCCCACCAGAAATCCCAACTTCGCCACTTCCACCTCAGATAACAAGCCAAGGGGAGCAGCAGCTGCAACTAAGCCCCGACCAGGTCAGCGTATTAAGCAGCGAATCATCTGTGTTCGGGGAGAGGCTGGAGCACATTGAGGGACAGTTGGCGCAATTGCTAAGGAAAGCTAGCGCTGACAAAGAAATCGAGGAGAAGCAAAGGGAGTCTGCTGAGCAGCAGCAGAAAGTGGACGCATTGCTGGAGGAGGTCGAGACACTGAAAAAACAGCTAGCTGAAAAGGAGGGGGGGGGGAATTGGGGATTCTGGGGAAAGAAAAAGAAGAAAAAAGACGAGCACTGAACTGACTTAGTAGACATAGTTTTTTACATAAACGGAACGGAAGAAGGAAGACGAGAGAGAGAGAGATTTCCAAGCAAGCTGTTTTTTTTGTTTTAGTGAGTTTTATTGTAAAGTTGCGTGCTTGTATTTCTATATAATTTGGGATGGTATATATTTTTCGTTTTGGTGGTCTTACTGTCGGACTTCCATCGGTTTTTCATATCTCGCTCCTCTTCTCTCCAGTCGGTCTTATACATGCTCCCCCTCTCGGGCGGAGTAGGATCTGTAATTTGGCCACTCTAGCATCATACATGATATGGCAGCGTTATCGTCACCGCCGCCGGGTAATGAGTATTGTCTTCCCCTGACCCCGTATATGCGTTCCTGAAGGCCACCAATAAGCCCTGCGCCACTCCGTTCTTCCACACCTCCTTCAACACCGTCTCCACATTCTCGCAAAAAATCGCTTCTTGCTTCTGTGTTTCTTTCACACATACAACCCACGACCCGATTACTGCGACCCAGCCTAGGCCGACCGCCCAGCCTGGGTACTCCCCACTGATCCCCGCGAAATTGTCAATCGATGAAGCAAGGATAGTCCACATCATCAACGCAAAAGAACCTAGCATCGTCATGCTGATCCAGAGTGGTTGTGATCGGTTCTCGAACTTTTCCATCAAATCGTTCACCTTGCTGAAACCTTGCTTGAAGTCGGTTGCAGAGATAAAATTTAGCAATTGGGGGTCGAGTTGCAAGTCCTCTCCGACAGGGAAAATCCCCCTGTAGGTTTTGCACATGCACCAGCACGCCCTCCCTGTGTAGACTTTCTCTGTGGCTTCGATCCTGAATTGCGGTCTGGCAGAATCCATCTCAGATTGGCCTCGCCCACGGAGCTCCATTTATTTGCCTCGGTCAAAATCCAATACAGTGTGACTGAGTCCAATAAATAATAACGTTCAAAAGGGAAGTACGACGTGTTTAGGGGCGGTTTTGCAAACAAATGGGCGTTTTCCGAGTTCCCAACTCCTTAAAATGAGGATTGGACAAGTTGTGGATCATATTCAATCTCCACAACTTAGGGTCCCTACTTGTCCAAATTAGTCTAGTCCAAATCCTCATATTCGACTTTTCTGGCCCCACCGGTAACAGACTTGCGAACTACGTAACTCGTCGAAGAAACTTCCAATAACTCCAACTCTCTACACTCTAACTTCGATTATAGCCGCCACTTAATTTTAGCAGCACTAACTTTACACTACCCTTTCAAGACACCCAATTGAAAAAAATGCCTGGAAATGCTTACGAAATCAGTATACCTGACGAAAGTGGTGGTACTCCATCTCGAACTCCATCTCCTGGAACCAGGATTTCACCCGAAGACGACACCGTTATTAGGAACATAAAAACAAGGGAAAAGGGTCTGGGCGGAAGTCTGACTCCCCTAGGGAAGAGGATAGAAATCCAAAATGCATTCTCTTCCAATGACCTTGCTAAAAGAAAGCTCAACCAGATTCATGGGAAAACCATGGAATTGAGGGTAAACCCATTATATGAGAGAGTGGGTAATTACACCAAAGACAAGGAACGTCGAATGTACGATTTCTGGCTCAACATTGTTTGTTTTGTGTCACTTTTTCTAGCCATAATTGGATTGGAAATAGCGTGGTTGGAAGGGGACTGGAACGATGGATGGGACGAAGACCAGGCGTGGGACAATTACGGAGAGAAGAAGAGGTTATTCGAAGAAGTGAGGGTTTATGGATCCCCTCTTATTTGGGTT
>Ga0115556_1001343_pt1 | contig 16841 bp, 8 predicted proteins | sample COGITO_mtgs_1104_5_FD_87282 | JGI IMG/M metagenome (GOLD analysis project Ga0115556, IMG submission 87282) | Pelagic marine microbial communities from North Sea - COGITO_mtgs_110414 | ecosystem: Environmental > Aquatic > Marine > Epipelagic | place: Germany:Helgoland, sampling site Kabeltonne... | reverse complement strand
TCAGTTTCTTGCACATTGAAGGATTCGAAAGCTTTTTTCTCGAATTTGAGATAAATATCCCTTCAACAGGATTTTTCAAGTTTCTATGAGAATACATACTTAATAGTGCAGGTGGGACATTTTTGATCAAATTGCTACGGTGTCAGCAGTTAGAAACATTTTCTGTTTCAAATGCAGTTCTTTGCTTTAATGTGTCAAAACGTTCACTGAGTGAAGTATTTCGCACCCGTTCAGGCTGCTCCTGAAAACAGAGAACAAGACTATGATAGCAATGCTGAGGAACAGGAATTATCGTAGCACCACATCCAGGCAGTACATCGTATAAGAACCTTTCTGGTTTTAGGTTTCTTAAAAAAAATAAGAAAGTCGCATTTGTTTACTACTTGTGCTGGCAACCTTTTGTGAACCTGGCACTTAGTGGGTTTTTCCTTTTTCTTACAAGTTTCGGGTTTCCAGCAATCAAGGATTCAAATTTGAAATTTTTCCTCATTCCCAAGTCAGTCAAAAGACATAGAAATCTAAGCGAGAGAACAATCAATCAAAGTGAACTCGTTCAATTGAGTTCAATTTCGTATTTTCAAGTACCCTACCCTTTTGAGATAAATGCGCCGCAATGAAATTGGGGTCAGAGTCGAAAATCTTCGTGAAGGATTTCTTTCACCAGAGAATGGAAAGGTATGTCGCCTAAAGAGGAGAAAATGAATAATCTTTCTTACTTCCTCCACTTTAGACTCGCAATGAAAAACTAGAACGAAATGCGCTTCATAATATTTCGAATCAGCTTCCCCAGGAGTCTCGTAACTCGGAGAAGATCTCGTTCACTGATACAAAGCAGCAAAAGAATTTATTTAGAAGTAGAATCGGATTCCAAGATATTCAAAAAAACAGTCAGCCCAGAAGAGTTCTGGAGAAAGAAAAAAAATGGTTTTCGAACTATGAAAATAGTGCAAATGGAGGAAATAAGAATCCGACAAACCATATCAATAGTCAAAGTGATTTGGTCTATGATGAATACACAACAGAAATATTTGAATACTTGTATTCCTCAGAGGTGGGAAAAAGTACTGATCCAAACTATATGTCTAGTATCCAGACTGACATCACCCCCAGTATGCGCTCAGTCTTAGTTGACTGGCTAGTAGAAGTAGCCCAAGAATATAATTTGTGCTCTGAGACCTTATTTTTAAGCGTGATTTACACAGATCGTTGCCTTGGCAAAATGAAGGTAAAGAGAAACCAACTGCAGCTAATTGGGATAACGTCTTTATTCATCGCTTCAAAATATGAGGAAATTTATGCTCCAACTATCGAAGATTTTTGCTACATCACTGACAGTACTTACAATCGAGAAGAAGTTCTTCAAATGGAAAGAAAAGTTTTAGATATACTTAGTTTTGAGCTGACCCAACCAACTATTAAGACTTTTCTAACGAAGATATTGGAAGAAACAGGAGCAACTATCGAAGTTAAAATGCTTGCAATTTTTCTTGCCGAACTTACGCTCACAGAGTACAAATTTCTTTGCTTCAGACCTTCAATGATAGCAACTTCAACTGTTATACTTTCATTTCTTACCCTTGATAAATTTCAAAACGCTTCTCAAGTTTTTGAAAACTGGTCGCGATATACTCTTTATGAACTGAGATCTTGCGTTGAGTTGCTCAATGTGGTATTTACTTCTGAGTCAGGTCCTGCAGTTCGTGAAAAGTATGCCCAGGAGAAGTACAAATCCGTAGCTTTAGTAGCTCCTATTCAAAAATTGTCATGGGAATAGCTGAGAAAACTTCATTGCATCTGTAAATTCTTTTTTCTCCAAATCATAGCTATCCTGTAAACTTCTTTTCTCCAACTTTTTTCCATAGAACAAAAAAAACTGAAGTAAAAGAGCGTTTGAGCACAGAAAACTTTATAAATTCCAACCCAGGCTAATCAAATTGTAGAGTCATAGCAATATGTTTGATTCAAGTATTCTATGATTTTCGCACTTTCGAATAATTGGATACCCGTATTTTCATCTTCTATGAATGGAACTTGAAAAGTTTTTGCTTTCCTCAGCAGTTCAGTCCTACGAGGACTTCCTCTAGAGCATGGGCGCAAAACATAAGGCAGCTCCATTTCACACAGTTTTTCTCTGACAAGTGAGCAAAAAGGCGAAGCTTCGTATGCCCACAACTCTAACGGCTTCACGGGATATCTGCATGGCATCTTAGAATGAGATATACTCGAGGAGGATTCAGTATTTCTGGATCGCATGGCGATATCAGCAGTTCCCCGATTTGCTACTAAAGGAGAGGGAGCAGAGCCGTCTAGATAAACATCATATAAATAATCTAAAATATCTTCAGCGCCAATAATAGAAACCCTAGAGCGAGAGTCATGCAAGAAAGGTAGTATCTCTTCCCCGAGTGGAACATTTTGAAGCTTTGCTGCCAACGTTCTGTGACGATAAGCTCCGTATGGGCATGGTCTACATTCAAATGCTAAATCAAGCATACACAGCGCTTCACGAACTCTTCGGCATTCTCCGTCCGTTTCAACATCATACAAGACTAAATTGGGTGAATCTTGGAAACCTCGTTCAGATTCAACTTGAGATTGAGTCATTCTCATTGACCCTAAACGGTAAGCTTCGTCTAATTCATATTCACCTGCGCGAACAAAAGAGTAGATTTCAGACTTTTTCTTTCGAACCCAAGGCCTCCAACCATTCACAAACAAGCTTGATGCTAATCGTAGTATACCGCAGCGTACTGTTCCTAATAAATCATCTATCTGTTCTGGAAGAAAAGAATATTTTTTGGGTTGTACGTCATTGTAGTAGTTCCGTCCTTTTACTTTGAACTTTCTTACACCAAAATCTGATAATTTTGGGCGCCACATGGCGTGAGCGCCATAAGGAACTCGGTCTGGGAGGATAATCCTAGAAACTGGCCCAGAGGAAATATCTTGAGCATTTAGTATTATGCATTCGCTACGAGAACGACCCAAAGTTTCTGTATTCTCATCGTGAACATAAAGTACAAGCCAACCATCATCTTCAGATCCCTTTAACTTAGTTGCTCGTGGCACAAACTGTGACTCCATACCAAACCTTCCAGGACCGTGCTCATACACTTGTTTATCACCTGTTTCAAAGTCAAATTTTACCACAGCGTCGAATTTGAGCTGTGCATCATCCCTCAGGATTTCCGTTTTAATTCGTCCAGCGTAAGCGTACCGATTCTTTACACCTGTAAATTCATCATTAATACGGGGAACTTCCACTATATCTTTATAGAGGTATCTTTCCTTTACTGAGCCATCAACGAGATTGATTCGCCATTCATGGACTCTTGGTAAGTTCAAATCTTCTTCTAGGGTGCGCGTGATCCAATCCCGAGTATCTCTAGCTTTTAGTGCATTGTGGAAGAAGCCATCTTCTCGTACACCAGTTATAACTATTTCTTCCTGACCGTTAGCATTTGTTTCTTCCCAGGAGTTGATAAAGTGATAAACCATCTGCGCACAACTACAATCAAACCACTTCGCAAGAGGAACATTCGAATCGCGCGAAAATACACCAAATCTTGCATTTTTATCATTATTGTATTGAAGGGGATGGCGACCGAAAAATTGGCGTATAGGCTTTATATCCAAGCTACCTTCAAACAAAATAGTATACTTCTCAGTAACGCAAAAATCATGCATGAAAACACATCCTGCAAATGGGAAGCTCCACATCGGAGTTAGGTCCTTAATTTTTCCATTTTGATCCAAGGATCCAATAGAACAGTGTGGAGGATAGACAGGATTGAATCCAAAAAAGACTAGGTCTCCCGTCAAAGGTGCAACTTTTGGGTGCGCCGTAAATGGTATGTATGGAGGAAGTTGGTTTTCAAAATTGCAAGCTCCCAGAGTTGTGAGCCTCTCAGGATCTAGTTCCCACGGTGGCATTGTATCTTGTAAGGCTAAAGTACGGCCAGCAAAATGCACAAGAGCAGTATTTGCTGAATCTTTCAAGAAAGCTCCTCCAGAAACCAAATTTGCTACTGCATTGAGTAAGAAAGTGCTGCCTTCCGCATTCATCAGTGGCCGAAATAGCCGTGCCCCAACCTCCGATTCATCCTTCCAACTTTTAGTTCGTATAAATCGATTGCGATAGCACAACCTTGAGTTTACATCGAAATCTAACGCATAGATCATCCCGTCACCTTCAAACCAATGATGCCAGCCATTTGAAACATTGAAATCCTTTTGATCTGGGCCTTTTCCCCACACCTTGTAATTTTGTGCCTCTAGTTTTGGATTTGGTCCAACATATGCAAATTGTCCTTCCGGGAAATCATCAGGTACGGATCCAATTATTCTCAATCCGTCATTATCTGACTCAGAATTCCTGTCCAAGCTTGAAAAGCTTGTGTACTCCTCTCGGAGTGGCAAAAAATTCCCACTCAAAAATGCAGCTCCGTGTTCTCCGTAATCCTCTATAGGAAAATGAAGGCTATTATCGTGCTCAGGAAAAGTAGATATCGGGCTACTATGATCGTGCGTCACATACTCCACCACCTTCCTCGATTGGATCCGAAAGAAATTATAATCCATATCTACTACTTTCACGCTATTGACTGTTTCTCCACGCGGGATATGTCTATCCCGATGTACGGGGCTGATATTTGCTCGCCATCTTACACGTGAACTTATGGCATGAATACTCATGTTATTTATACTCCAGTGTCGAATAAGCAATACTATGTTACGGAAGTATTGCTCTTGGGATAGTGAAGGTAAGCGGACAAGGTGGGTGGGAATAGATTCCTTAGTCCTTGTTTCGAACTATCGAACAGATGAATCTTCGGAAGTTTTCGGCAGATCGCAGGCAATAATTTCTAATACGATTGTATTAGTACTCGGACGGACTACTCGTATCGACCTATCGATTTACCTTTCTCCTTCTCCGACTCTCGTTTTTTTTTTACAGATTCAGACAGCAAGCTGGAGAAAAATTTTCCAAACCAAGAATTCCCATGCCCACGAAGGGATAAAAGCATGATTTTTACGCCATATCATATGATACGAGTAAATGATTGATCACCAACCAACAGTTTTTTTTTTCTAAAAAACTGTATTCCAAATTTGCTAGTTAAATAAGGCGGCGTGTTCGTTATAAACCCTTCCCTCGTATCGCAAGATCCGTGCCGCGTGCCATTCGCTTACGGGCGTGTTGTATTGATACCATTAATAATCTGACACCATCAACAGAGAAGTTTAACTTGCATCAATACATTATTTACAACAAGGAAAGTTAATAAATACTTTACTTCGTTTTCGTCGTAGAAAGGAAAGCCCTGCCCTGCTTCGTGAGTTTTTTTGAACCACTTTGCGTCAACACATTTGGCGATAAAACAATAGCGTGTTGTGTTTTACAGAAAAGGGCTTAGAAAGTGCATTTAGTAGCTATGCAGGTTGGACGAAAACTATCTATGAACATACCGAGCGTCTCAAGTTGGAGCAACTTGAGCGAAATCTCAGATGCCTCTGTTGAAGATATTGAGAATCGCACTGAAGATGAAATATCTTCGCTAACGAAAAGTATACTCAACTCTGCACACAGCGATTTTCGAACGACGATATTAAATGGAAAGCTAGGTAGTGACTTGATTTCAAAGAGTCTAGGTGATTCTTCATTTGATGTACGTCATGCAGCACTTTCTTACGCTTGTGCTTCCTTAAGCTCGGACGAGGTTTCTGAATCTGACAAGGAAAAAATATTCGTATCATTCTCGAGATATTTTGAACAAAACGCGGATACTTGTTCTGTTCGTGAATCTGATTTATTACGAGCCGGTTTGGCTTGTTTGTTTTGTTATTTTTCCGGGTGTTATTCAGAGAAGGATCCCAAGAGACAAGCCGCATTCCACAAAATAGTTCTTGTTATGGATACCCTCCGAGATGAAGGTTGTATTCTGGTGGGAAAATCTCTTGCAATTTTAGTTAGAAGTGTATCATATGAGACAGCGTCAGAGCTGTGTGAACTTTCGATGCGTAGTTCACTCGACTGTTCAAAGAGTTTGCAGAGGCGTCGCTCTGCAGCTGCCATTACCTCAGCAATAATAAAAGGTTTAGGGCAAACATGTGCACTTCGAATGACAATGGTTGATAATTTAAGGAATATTTTCAACGATGAAAATGGCGAGATAGCTCAACTCGCGTGTGGATTTAATTTATATTCCTCGGTATGCATGATTGCAGGACGTTCTTTTGAGCCTTTCATGTTTGAATTTTCACCTTTGATATTCTGTGCATTTTCAAATGCAAGTGCAGAAGTAAGAGACTCTGCACGTATTGCTCAGGCATCAATTGCATCCTCATTGCATAACAATACAATAACATTCATTACCCCTGCTCTTGTCCAAGGTCTGACTCACAAAAGCTGGCAAAACAAAGTTCGTTCTTTGGTATTCATGGGTGATTTATCCACACGTGCTCCTGGTTTCTTTAAGAGGTCAATTCCAGATATTTTTGGTCCGCTCCTAGAATGCGTCTTCGATACTCACCCAAAGGTCAGTGCATCTGCTTTGAGTATTTTAAGACCAATATGTGAAAGTGTCACAAATGCCGAGCTCCTTGGAATGTTAGATCTCATTTTGCTTGCAATACAATATCCTCAAAACAAGACTGAGGAGTGTTTAGACAAACTTATGGAAACTACGTTTGTCAACTCCATGGACGCACCTTCCTTAGCTATAATCCTTCCCATTATACTTCGCGGTTTGCGCGAACGTGCAAAAGAACTCAAGCAGAAGGCGGCAACCACATGTGGAAACATTTGTGCATTGGTTGATGACACCAGAGATTTGCTACCTTTTATATCAATTTTGCTTCCGGAACTGAATAAGTGCGAGGAACATTCTCACCCAGATCTCAGAAAGTGTGCTGTTAAGGCGAAGGAGAGTTTACTAAAAGGCTTGGATGACCAGAATTTGAAAGGAGGTAAATCCTCTTCTTCGTACATATGTGATGCTCTTGAAGCATCTTCGATTAAAATCGATCCAGTTGTTTTAACTCACGTGGCTCGTGTGGGGGGTTGGATGTTAACTGTTGCTCCACTTCGAATGCCCCCAAATATTTTGTCTCAAGATATCTGCCGTGAATTATTCTCTATTCTTGAAGATTCGCTCGATTATGCTTTGATAGAAAAAGTAGCAGAAGATGCAGTCTTGGCATACAAAGGATTGGAGGCATCGTCTCTGAATGATGCTGCGCCAAAAGACTACATTGTCGAGCTCGAAGGAATAATACTAGCGTTTGCAGGTCGAGTACTACTGCAACGCACAGATTTTGTGCTTGAACGTGGGCATACGTATGGCATAGTTGGACAAAATGGAACTGGAAAGACGACGCTACTTAATCGGGTGGCTAAGAAAGATATTTCCAACTTTCCACAAGATGTGAGCGTTTATTATATTCAGCATGAAATTCTATCTGAAAAGCAGGAAACTGTTCTTGATTTCATGCTGAGTTCAGTTCCGGATTCTGTCTCTCGCGAAATAATTCAAAAGACTTTGTTCAATGTTGGTTTTGATGAAACTAAAATGAATGGTAGCATCCAGTCTCTCAGTGGCGGATGGAGAATGAAGCTAGCAATAGCACGCGCCATGCTTTGGGATGCTGACGTACTTCTACTCGATGAACCTACGAACCATTTGGATGCAGATGCCGTTGCATGGTTAATAGACTATTTGAAAAGTTTGACTGGAACGACTATTTGCCTTGTATCCCATGATTATGATTTTTTGAGCGAAGTTTTATCAGATGTCATTCATATTTCCGAAAAGAGCTTAGTATATTATCCCATGAAATTTCGCGAATTTCAGTCACTCAAGCCTGAGATTGTTGCTGCTCTTCCTTCGCCAAGCAATGCAATTATGAAAGAAGGTAGCATAAATTCAAAAAATGAAAGCACATCTACGAAGCAGGAGATCAATTTTGCTATCGATAATATAGATGCATCTCACATTAAACCGGTTATTTTTCCGGTGCCAGGAAATCTGGAGGGTGTTAAGAGTAGGTCTAAAGTAGTCATGTATATGAAAGAAGTTTCATTCAGGTATCCTGGGGCTGAGAGTCCCATTTTGAAGTCAGCAACTGTGAAAATAACTCAAAATTCTAGAGTTGCTATTATTGGCATGAATGGTGCGGGTAAAACCACTCTAATGAAGCTTTTGATAGGAGAACTTAAGGCTGACGAAGGGATTGGGGAGGTTTGGGTTCACCATAATTTACGTTTGGCTTACATTGCTCAACATTCCATGCACCATCTTGAAGAGTCTGTCAACAACACGCCTTTAGAATATTTACAAAATCGCTTTTACCAAGGTCGAGATCGGGAGATTGCAAAGCGTTCTTCTCACAATTTGTCAAAAGAAGAATTTGCTATTTCCCGGGAGCGGGGTAATATATGCGAGGTCGTTGGCCGTCAAGAACGTGGGAAACACTTGTTCTACGAGTGTAGAAGGTCTGGAAGAGATGATCATGATACAGATTGGGAAATGCTTACCTCACTTGAGCGTAAAGACGAGTATGTCATGAAAATGGTGAGAAATTTCGACGAAAAGTTAAAAGCAATGCAAAGTGGTATGGATTTACGCCCACTGACCAAAGAAGAAGTTAGAATGCATCTAGAGAATTTCGGTATCGATGAAGATCTCGCCATGGGTAAGATCAAAAGAATGAGTGGAGGTCAGAAAAGTCGTCTTGTACTCGCAGCGGCTATGTGGATAAATCCACACGTAATAGCATTGGATGAGCCTACAAATTACCTAGATAATGACACGCTTGCCGCTCTTACAAATGCATTAGCTCTGTTTAAAGGTGGAGTTATCATGATTTCTCATAACGATGCCTTTGTGAATAAGCTTTGCAACGAAACTTGGCTCGTTGGTAATGGAGTCGTTAACATACAAGCAATAGCTGGAAAAGCAAAGGGTATGTCTGTGGCCGATAGAAGAGCGTTGAAAAAGGGACTGGATGCGGAAGAAGCTGACTTGAAAGAGGTCCAGAACAACTCGAAAAAAACTGCAGCCGAGCGGAAAGCTGAGAAGGAAAGAATAAAAAAATCCAAAGCTCCAATTAAATTCAAATGAGTTATTTTATTAACCTCTTCTTAGGACATCTATCGGTAGTATTCGTCAAAGATTTTGGTTTCTTTCCATTTCCTTTTACCTTCTATCAAATGTTTATCTAATAAATTTGAGGAAGCTTTTATTTATGTAAAAATGCTTCGTTTGTGTCCATTTTTGAGAAACGTTTCAATAGTTCATGTTTTCATCCAGTCAGTCACGAACAAAGTTCTGCTAGTCTTAAAATATCCTCACTAGTAATATTATCATTAATGGATAACACAGTATTTTCATATACCGTGACAAAATTTGGAGAAATCTTATCTAATCTTGTACGCATATATACCCACTCTTTGCTTCTGAAGTCCCAAGAACATTCAACTATTTTACCATCTAACTTCATAAGATCAGTCGTGTAAGAGCTGATTTTATCATTTATTCTTATCAATTTTCCCTCCTTCCCTCCAACATATAACATAGGCTCCATAGCATTGCTCGCTATTTCCTCAAATTTCAGGAAAAAATCGACCGAGTTCATTTTAGGAAACTTCCACTTCAACAGAGTATCGACAGTGTTTGGTTCATACTTTGAACTTTGGGGTTGAAATATTAAGCCATCTGATTCATGACAAAGATTTGGAATAAAACTTTCAAGTAAAGCTCTTGTAGAAGATAATGGATAAAACTTCTTTTGCCTAATAGTAAATAGCTCGCGTTCAATATCGTAGTAATTTGATTTTTGCATCTTACTAAAAAAGCGTTTTCTTGGTTCAATTACCTCCGAATTGAGCATCTGAAATCGATAGAGAAATGGTTTGTCAGCAAGAAGCTCCCCATTAAAAGCCATGCAATCATAAGCTAAGTATCTTCTTATCATCAGCTTTGATTCAGGATCGAAGTCCAGCACCATTTCACCATCAAGTAGAGTAATGTGATGCGTCTTATTAATATCTTGACCAGAAAGTGGGAACCGCATCTGAATGCGTCGAATAGCAAATTTCCTATCGATCAAGTATGTACCATCTCGCAAAATAAGTAATAAATATCGTACGCCATCAGCTTTCCACGTAACACTGTATTTTTGTTCTCTAATCATATGGATATTCGCATTACTCAGACTGACAGGTTGAGAACCTGGGAAAGAAAGTTTATTTTTTGTAGCTCCTGCTGAACTTTTACCATTGAAGCATACCCATATGCATAGTTTTTGAACTTCCAATACTTGTTCATCACAAACTTCTTCTCCAAGTACGTCGTCTAATTCTGCCAAAGAGGTTTTTAACTTCGAAAATTTAATTCCTGAATAACGTAAGGGAACCGGATATGTATATTTTTCTGGAGAGAAGTGAGCCTGCACTCGTGAAAATTTTTGTGCACAAAATAAATCTGTAGTCTTACTGACTGATACTGGGGGTGCAAATGCCGAATGTTTCCATGACGGTATATCTGGGAAAACTAGAGAATCCCGCTTAATTTCAAGATAACTTTCATAAAGTTTCGCTAAATATTTATGCTTGTAGATACCAGGAGGTCGACATTCTGAAAAAATTAGAATATGCTTGTTCAGATCTGGCCACTGTTCAGAACGCTGTAAATAATGAACAATCATGCTCCCAGTCCTATTGAAACCATGCGTACAGTGTACTAAAATACCAGATTTGTAATCATTAGAATACCCCTCCAATCCTATGATTGCTCGATGGCTTTGAACAGTGTAGATGAATTTACTTATTGCGCACGAGTCTGGCGGACCATCTCTACCCCGGCACTGTATTTTAACATAACGAATATCTTCTCGCTCAAAAACAACAGGGTCATAATATCGACTCGTATTTGTCAAATCGATTACCATGGTAATTTTCATGCCAACACTCTCTGCCAATTTCAAGGATTGGTGGGGACTATAACGTTGATTTTGAGGAATATGAGAGTCATAAGCACTACTTAAAGGAGTTTTTGATGCAACGAAGAATCCGATGGGCTTGCTTTGAGGAGGGCAATCTAACCAACCAAGGGGAGGTTTTTGCTCGATTGTGCTAACTTGATCTGCCATAGAATTGCGTTCTGCGATGCTCACAAGAGGTTGGAAAGTATTATGTAACAATCCTAAATCCTTCATCTGTTTTCTTCTCTTTTCTCTCTCCCCCAAGATTTTCTCCATTTTAAATCACTTGCGGTATGACGAATATTTACCACCGTTTCCAGGAAGCAAGTAAATGTGAGTAAATTAAGATTTCGAGAGATTTCTACACACTCTGCTCAAAATTGAATCGGTTACACAAAACGAAACGGCAGTCAAATTTACTTTCGTTACATAGCACCGAGAAATTAGGAACGGGCAGCATAAAGTTAGCTCTAGGTTAATTGCATGCAATTCTTGTACCTATACTCCCGAAACTCTACTACTGTTTGTACCTTTATACAAAAGAAACTTATTCTCTGTTTCTATCTATGAGTGAAAGTTTTGGTTCTAAAACGTTTTCTCTTCGTTTCACGGTCTGAGCATCCGACGGTTGTTGCCTATTTCATTCAACTTTTGCCACCGAAAGTCACACGAAGAAGTCGACTTGCGAATGGTTTTCACTTGTAGTAATGAAAGAAAGGAACGATACGATGACACAGGATGGTGAAAGACGGAATTGAAAAGGTCAAACTGGGAATCAAAATCAAAATCAAATGTTTTAGACGTGAAGAAAAATGCCATAATAAGACGTGAGATTTTGAGATTTTGACCCTGTGACCCCCCCACTGTGGAGAGAAAAAATATTGGTGACAACTTTGATCATTTTTGTTCATTGCCCAGCACGTCAGCAGACAACAGCAGTCTCCCAACTGCCCAAACAGCTTGCAAAGAAAGGGAGGCGGCACAAAAAATACAAAAAAGCAGAAAAAGATGACTGCGCGCGAACGTGTGTTATCATTCGTATATTATCAGTTCCATGCAATAACGCCGTTGGAACACCACACTTTATACGCGCGCTAGTAGGGGTTTTCTGTTCTTGCTTCGCCAAAAATTTTATGAAAACAAAGAAGTTGTGACGCAGACCTTAATATTTCATAAGTTTTGAGAAAAAATGGATACAGGCGGTATCTCACAACAATTTCCAAGCAACCTATCTGCATTTGGTTTTGATATGAAATATCCGATACATTTTGCTAGTTCTCCAGGAAGAATGGACGTGATGGGTGGTATAGCAGATTATTCTGGCTCCAGAGTAATCCAAATGCCTATTGAATCTCATACCAGTGTTTATATCCAAAGAAAATGGAAAACCAAGAAAGTAGGTAAAGGTGTATTTGCAATAACATCTATCAGTGAATCTGGACAACATAAGAAAAGATTCGTAAAAATTCCAACGTGTACCTTTTTCGTGAACAAGCCAGAAGCAGCGCTTCATAAATATGAGAATTTGAACCGTATTTTCTCTCGGATGAAGAACTGGTGTGCCTATATTGTCGGGCCTATTCTTATATGTGCGAAAGAAAATAATATTCAGCTTTCAACCAGGGATAATTTTGTTATCTATATAACTTCGTCTATTCCAGAGGGAAAAGGGGTTTCATCATCTGCAGCTGTAGAAATTGCTTCGAGCTTGGCATTTTTATCTCTGTTCGGACATTCCCCAAGTGCAAAGAAAGTTCGGAAATATGCTCCTCTTTATTCTTTTTTTGCAGAGAATGCTATTGCTGGTGTGCCTTGTGGAATAATGGACCAGTTAGCTTGTTTCCATGGTAAAGTAAAGCATCTAACTCCTTTCACTTGTTCCTTACCTTCTGTGATGGGCAAACAAATAGGGTATTCTAAGAAATATTTAAGATTATGGGGAATAGATAGTACTGTGCGGCACTTCAATGGTGGTAGTAATTATGCTCGAGTCAGAGCAGCGGCATTTATGGGACGTCATATTATTATGAAAGAATCTCTACTCTCTAGAACTTTTGAAACCCTTTGCTCTATGAATAGAGTGTACAACTCCGGGCAAGTGAATATTCTGCATGACTTTATTGAAATGAACTTACCCGAGGCAATCACAGGAAATGAGTTCATTGAAATCTATGGTATAGATCATGGGGATGAGATAACACTACCAATATCTCGAGATTCAGTATATTACGTAAGAGCTTCGGTTGATCTTGCTCTTCGTGAAGATAAACGAGCAAGAAAATTTGAGCAAATGCTGCATGGCGATTTAGTTCAAGTGGATGGGTATTCACTAGGTGCGCTAATGCGTGCGTCCCACATAAGTTACTCTCGCTGTTCAATGGGTTCTCCCACGACAGAAATTTTGATCGATTTATTGGACATTCCTCACATTTTTGGTGCAAGAATCAGTGGTGGTGGCTGTGGCGGGCTCGTCATTTGTCTTACAAATGATACTAAAGAGGCAGAAGAAGCAGTAATGGAAACAGTGGAGAAGTTTTCGACGCTTCTAAAAATGAGTGTGGGCCAAATTAGACTTTTCAAAGAAAGCTCTGATGGGGCAAACATATCCAAGTCGTTCTTTCAATTTCTATGAGGCCTTAGTTGTAAATATTTCGAAATGGAATAAAATGCGTAAAGGATGCAAAACATGGTATTCTCGTGTTCAAACTAAAAAACACTCAACTCAATCAAAACTGTAAATTTTGCATTAGTTTAGACTAAAAACAAGAAAATTCTGTCTTTTAACAATTTTTAAACAAAGTTCACAAAAAGAAGAAAAATAGGAATACTAAATTTGTAAACTAACTGTGTTGCAATCAAGTGTGTTATATAAAAGTCTCAACATTGCCTACTATAGTCTTATCCTCGATTATCTAATAACCAAGGATTAAAGATAGTATATGTTTCCACGTGTCTTTACAGTTACTAAATAGAGAGACTCACTTTACTCATTTTTAAAATGACAAACACGTAAAAGTTGCTTTGTTTCGCATTGCCTTTTTGAAGTTTTCTAGAAGTCAGGGGTGGTGCATATGTGAACTTCAAGTAAGCATGAAAGTTAAGATTTAATGTAATAATTATATAGTTTTAGGGTAGCCTTTTACGTGATAGCACATCAGAAGTAGCTAAGTTACGTACGAGTTCTAAGGTGAGTTCCACTTTTACTGCTTTGAAGTACAACACTATAATACGTCCTTAACATCTTTTCGTTCTTAAAATCTTAAAGAGAAGAAATATCCTTGAGGCACAGATCTACAGATCAGATTTGGAAGGTTTTTTCTTTGTTTTAGCCCACCCGTCTAGCTCTAATTTATTCACACCAGGGAACAGAACCATTTTGAAGCAGCGTTATATTTTGTTGAGCGAAAATAAGTTAGAGCCAAAAAAAAGAAAGCAGGCTTTTAAAATTGAAGGTGGGATTGTGAGTAAATTTCACTTTGCAAAACAACCACAAAGTAAAATCAACATTACGTGATGTTGTAAATTGATCATCAATCGAACGGACTAAATACGTTCCCGAAACTCGAAACTCTCCTTACGATTACCAGGTTGTAACCTAGAAAAAATAAACAAATTTATCTGCTTTCAACTATTTCGAATTTTCCATATATTTCAAGAGCGCTGACTTAAGTCGAACAGTGTGCTCAGGCAGACCTACTGAAACTCGAATACATCCAGACAATTCAGGAGGACTACTGTAGTATCTCACGATGACTCCGTCAGATTCAAGAAAGTTTTTCAACTCTTCTGCACGACCACTTGTTACCCTTCAAGATTTTTCAAATATATGTAAGCTTGACAAAAAGATTATTACCTGCATAGTATGAAATTTGACTGAGACTCGTAAGGTTCAAGGAAAGAAAACTTTGACATCATCTCGAACATGTTTTCACGCTCACTCACAAGAGCGTTTTTCACATCCTGGTTGGATGCAAAGTTAGATAGAATACACTAAATACGATTTTTAGAGAAAACCTCTAGGTAATCCGGGTTTGATAAAGCAGCACATGCAGCGAGTTCGGCAACAACTGAAACGTTGTATGGCTGTTTCATCCGCCACAGAAATTCTATAAGATGAAGCGGGAAAACGCCATATCCAACTCGTAAACCTATTATTAGCGAAAGATAAGATACCGGTGGACAAAAAATTTCTGAAATTCTCTGTACCAGCAAGAGCAGCACGTTTACTGAAAGTGCGAAGAACAATGAGATTTTGCCGTTTTGGAACTTCTCCAACTAAACTATGCTCAACACCGTAGAACTCAATATATGCTTCATCTAAGACCACAAGACATGGTAGCTCTAAAAGTTCCTCGATTTCTTCACGACTTATAACTGAGCCATCTGGATTATTTGGTGAAGTTATCATCAAAATTTTTGCATTATTCTTGAAGACAGCCTCCTTTATAGATTTCACATCTATACCAAAACTAGGGGCAGGCTTTCGAGGAACATTTACAGTAACTCCATCTAAAAAGCAAATCTATAAAATTAATGGAAAACAAATTTTAAAACATACTGTTAATACTGCAATCGAATTCATACATCCCAAATGTAGGTGGTGTATTAATGAGGACATCCTTTGGTTCAAGAATAGCTCTCAGGACTAAGTCAATCAGCTTTTCGAAGGCAGAAGATGAAAATGGTGAATATTAGAGTAGTAGAAAAATATTTCCTCACCTCATCAGCGCCACAACCAATCATTATATTCTCTATGGGAATTCTACATTCTTGAGCCTAAAGTCATTACTTTCAGCTTAAATATTTGACATAAAGCACTTTACCAGCAGCCCCCTGAGTTTTCTTGACTCTGGGTCAGGATAGATATGAGGAAATTCGATATTTTTGAGGGCAGAGAAGACCTCTGCAAATTCGATAAGTATACCGCGTGACGCCACATTAAATACATTCACCTGGCGGTGGACCGTACGGATTTTCGTTCGCATCTAACTTAACAATATCGGAAGTTGGCCTATTAAGTTTTTCTTTCGAAGAAGTTAGTTTGGCAAAAAATTAGTAGAAGAGTGCAGCATACCTGAGAGAACATCAAACGGTACAATTGACTTATACGGGGCCAGTTCCAGTATATGCTTCCGTATAAATTCTTTCGCATCGAGACTTCTTGTTGTTTTGGGATCCTTTATCGCACTGGGAACAGATAACTTGCAAGGCTCTCGCCTTCTGAAAGATTTAGCCCCAATCTTACTGCAACTCGTACGTCTATGTGAAATATGCCTCAAGGAAAGCGACATGAGTAATGTTGGGAATCAGGTAAGTGTTTCAAAAGCTACTTTCTCTTCCAGAATCCTGGTCTAGAGTTCCAAGACCCGCAGGAGAAAAATGCGAGCTGAAGAGGGGATTTTTTTTCACGGGTTCCCCTTCTCCTTTTTTTTCTGATTTTTACTGACGCCGGTTTCTGCCCACTTTGCTGGGGGGGGCCCCTTTTTCGGCCCCATCCTGTGGTCAAAAAATATATCGGAGAAACCTTCCCTACAAAACCGGTGTATAATTCTATAATAACAGAGATACGGTCAGTATACAATTAGGTTCATTATAAACATTTTCCTCCCTTCTCGTACCTCCCTTTGAAACACCTCCCCGGTATGTCTTTTTCTTTAATCTTTTGTGCGCTTTCTAAGAATTACAGCAGTTTCTGACCGAAGTGATATACTATTGACTATTGAATGTTGAAAGCGTTGCCTTTTGTTTTTGGGACTTACAGATGAGTATTCCCACATTCTTCAATAGAATTATAAAAGAGGTCACAAACGGCGTGAAGGTACATATAGTAATTTTATACAAGGATGGATGAAATGAAT
>Ga0115556_1001339_pt1 | contig 16864 bp, 7 predicted proteins | sample COGITO_mtgs_1104_5_FD_87282 | JGI IMG/M metagenome (GOLD analysis project Ga0115556, IMG submission 87282) | Pelagic marine microbial communities from North Sea - COGITO_mtgs_110414 | ecosystem: Environmental > Aquatic > Marine > Epipelagic | place: Germany:Helgoland, sampling site Kabeltonne... | reverse complement strand
CATTCGTACGCTCTCTTTCTCTTCGCTCCTTTCCTCACAGTCATCTCTTCTTCTCGTATCTGTTCGTCCTCCTCCTCCTCCTCCTCATCGTCAGGTATTCTCAAACGCAACAACGCTTTTTGTTCTTCTTCTTCTCGCTTCAATAATCGTTCTTCTCTCTCCTCTCTGTCGCTCGCGACCACCACCGTTTTCGCGTTCACCGCGCGCTGCGGGTGTGGATTCTTTTTTCTCATTTTGGAGACTCCCCCAAACTGAGACTCAAAAATATCTTTTCCCCTTGAAAATACTTTTGGTGTTGAAAAAAAGGCAGAATGTCAACTTACGCGTCTCTTCGACTGCGGAAGCGTTTCCCGTGAGAACTGCGCGAAACGATCGACTGCTTCTCGAGAGATGCGTCCGACGTTTGCGCGGCGTTCTTTTTTGTTCTTTCGATTGCGGAGAGGTGTTGATTTTCTTCTCCACACACGATTAGGATTTGAATAAAAATATCTTCACTTTTTCCTCTCCTTTTAGGGGGGTAGGACTTTCACGCGCATATACATACACACACATATATATAATGATCGGCGTCTTCGAAACCTTTCTCCCTTGCCAAACGCGAGGATGTTCTTCGTCGTCGTCTCGTTCGTCGACGAGAGGTATCGTCGCGAGAAGAAGCGCTTTTCTACCGTCCTCAAAGTCTTTGATGATTTCGTCGAAACAGGAGGGGAAAAATCGCCGCCGCTGTGATTGCATCGCGAGAGCGATGCTCAGAAACAACAACGACAACGGCAACAGAAAGAGCGACGAAAAGGAGGACGACGGTATTGAGAATACGACCGCGACGCGTTTTCGTCGTTTTCGTCGTCTTCAAACTCCGAAAAAGCTCTTCTCTTTCCTCCTGTCCTCGTCGTCGCATTCATCATCATCGAAGAAGAAGAAGAATTCAAAATTGAATCCGACGATGGACGAAGCCCTTCGAAGAAGACTCTCTTTAGTCGCCGAATACGCGAACGAGATGATGGACGACGTTTTCAACAACAACAACAACAACAACAACGCAAAAAAGAAGTTGTTTTTTGAGTACAAACTCGGGACGACGGAGGAGCAAAGGCAAGAGCGGATCGAAAGACAGTTAGGGTCGTCCTACGAGGAGGAGGAGGAGGAGGAAGAGGAGACGAGCGGTAATAGCGGTACTAATACTACTTCAAAAGGAAACGACGAGAGGATTGAAAACAACTCTTTATTATCGGTATCGTTGGGTGTTGATTCAACCATAGACGAACCGACCACGATTGAGGACATTCTTTTTCCTCAGGAAGAGTTGCGACGAGAAGTCGACGCGTTAGAGAAGGATCCGGATGACTTTGATTTCGAAGGCGAGGAAGATTTCGTGGCGTCGTTGTCGAAAAATGAATTGTTTCGAAACGTGAGCGCGGAAACCAGAGGGTTTCTTTTGTTTAACTTGATCATTTTTATGATGGGTTCGAACATAGTTTTGGTGAAAATGGCGCAGACGAATATAAGTCCGGACGCGTTTGGGTTGTTTCGCTTTTTGGCGGCGAGTTTGACGTTTTTGCCGTTTTCGAAGTACGCTTTGAGAGATTCGAGGATTTTGAAGATGGGAATAGAGCTTGGGTTTTGGTGCGCGGTGGGGTATTATTTTCAAGCGGTTGGTTTGGATATCACGGACGCGTCGTCCGCGTCGTTCATTTCATCGTTTACGGTTATTTCCGTGCCGTTGATTGCCATGTGGGCGGGGAGGAAAGTGCCGAAGAGCACGTGGGCGGCCATCGCGGTGGCTATTTTTGGTTTAGCGTTAATCGAAGGCGTGGTGCCTATACCCGGTTTAGAAGCGCACGATACCAAAGAAGCGCTATCAATTGTCTCCGATGCGGTTTCTGACGTCGTCTCGACGTCCGTGTTGACTGGAGAGGTTGTCCAATCGAACCCGTTTGAAGTCTTGGACTCGGCGTTGTCGCTTCCTTTGGAAAGCGTAACCGACATCGCCGAAGTCGCCACGGTGGAAACCGTCCAAAGCTTATACGGTGACTTCGCCATTCTTATTTCCGCCGTTGTGTTTGCCGTGCAAGTTTTTCGCACGGACGTCTTAGCGAACGAAGAACACTTAGGCACGAAAGAAATGATGGGCATGTGTTCGATTCAACTCTTCGTCGTGACGCTCTTTTTCGGCGGAACTTTACTGAACGACGTCCCGCGCGACGATGGACAGTTATCCACCCTCTTCACCAACAGCCTCGCTGAACTCTCCACATTTGATTGGCACTCCGTTCCGTGGTTCTTAGTCGCGTACACCGGCGTTGTAACCACCGCGTTCGCGTTATACGCGGAAACCGTCGCGCTGAAATACATCCCGTCTGAAAAAGCGAGCGTGATTTACACGACGGAACCGCTCTGGGGCGCCGCGTTCGCGTACGTTTTGTTAGGCGAACGCATGGGTATAAACGGCTACATAGGCGGCGCTTTAATCCTAGCCAGCTCGTTCTTATCCTCCAGCTCGAATAAAGCCATCGTTCTGCCGGGAGAAGAAGAAGAAGCATCCGCCATGAAAAAAATCGAGTAGAGCGGCGAGTAGTAGAAGAAAATTCGCGCGAAAGCGAGTAGAAGAAGAAAGCGTAGAGGACGTACCAATAGTCATAGAAAGTAGAGAGATTGTATTTTACATTGAAGAAGCCAATCGCTGTTGGCAGATCATTGCGTTAAAATCGAGCGCATAAATCGTTCGTCTCTCTCTTGCAAAGAAAATCCATCCTCCTTACTTTCCCCAAAACATCATCACATCATCGCACACACAACACACGAACGTAATAATAATAAACGACAACTTTAATAAATGAGCTCTAAAAAAGACCAATTCCTGACCGCGTGTCGCAACCAAAAGTTGGACACGGTCCGTTGGGGGATCAACGCCGGCGGGCAACAACCGTCCTCGCGCGACGAAAACGGCATGACGGCTTTAATGATTTGCGCCTCCTTGAACAAACACAAAGCGTTGCAGATGCTTTGCGACTGGACTCGAAGGGCGAGAATGCGAGAACAACTGGATTTAACCGACGGGAACGGGGACGGCGTGACCGCGTTAATGATGGCGGCGAAGTTTGGGCACGAAGAATCGTGTTCGGAACTGTTAGACGCCGGGTGTGACTTCAAGGTAAAGTGTGGACGAGGGAAGACGGCGGCGGATTACGCGAGAGCGGAAGGGAAAAACGAAAAGTTGGCGCGCCTGATCGAACGAGGCGGGGAAGAAAGCGAAGAGGAGGAAGAAGAGGGAGAGGAAGAGGAAGATGCAAACGCGGTGGAAGGCGAGACGGCGACGCAAAGAAGCAAGAGGAAGAAGAAGGAGATGGAAGCGAAGGAGCGCGGCGGCGGCGGCGCGGCGGTCGCGGCGAAGGAGAGCAAGAAGGGAGAGAGCAAGAAGGATAAGGACGAAGAGGAGGACGACGGGAAAGAGGCGCCGGAACCGAAATGGCCTGAAGTGAAGAAGGCGATGAAGGAAAAAGCGAAGGAATTGACGATTTCGAGGAAATTGGAAGATGGGGAGGAATTGGATTTGGCGATGTTTTATTGTTCGAGCGTGAACACGCTGAAAATCGAGTGCGGGAAATCGTTGACGAGTTTACCGAAAGAGATTAAAAAACTGAAAGGTTTGTTGACGTTGATTGTGAGCGAGAACGGGTTGACGAGTTTACCGAAAGAGATTGGAAAGTTGAAGAACTTGAGAGTGTTGGAGTGCGAGGGGAATAAGTTGGAAGCGTTGCCGGAGGAGTTGAGCAAGTTGCAAAATTTGGAAATCTTGCGTTTAGGGAGGAATCAGATTAAAGATTTGAGCGCGTTGAAAAAGATGAATAATTTAGTAACTTTAGTGGTGGATAACAATCGATTGCGAACGTTGGACGATTTCGATTTAGGCTCCAAGTCGAGGTTGATTACTTTGAGCGCAAATAACAACGAAATCGTGGATGCGCCGTCGGATATCGGGAAGTGCACGCTGTTGACGGAAATCTTGTTGAACAAGAACAACATCGAAGAGTTACCGGGAGAGTGGGGCGAGTTGAAAGAGAAAAAAGTCCGTGAGATTGATTTAGACGATAATCCGATCAAGGACTCCAAGATTAAAAAGATGATGGGGAAGAGCGATAAGTTCGTCAAGGAGCTCTTAACGTACGTGAGAAAAAATTGCAAGACGGGATTGGCGAAGAAAGCTGGGAACGCGGTGAAAAGTTCAAAGAAGAAGAAAGAAGAAAGCGAAGACGAAGACGAAGAAAAAGAAGAAAAAGAAGAGAAGAAAGAAGAGACGACGGGAGACGCCGGAAAAGAAGAACAAGAAGAACAAGACGGCGACGTTTCTGAGACTGAATCCGAACTCGAAGAGCGCATGTCCAAAATGTCAAAGAAGGAAAAAGAAAAGTTCAAACGGAAGCTCGTGGAAAAACAAGCGGAAAAAGCGAGAAAAGTAGCCCTGGAAAAACGCTTGAAAGAAGACGCGGAAAATCTGAAACGCATGGAAGAGTTAGTCATTAGCGGCGCCGGGAATAACGACGACGGCGAAGATTCCGACGAACCCATCGACTCGGACGACGAAGAAGCGCTCTTGGCTCGCAAACAAAAACAAAAGCAAAAATCGAAACCGACGTTCATGTACGCCCTCACGGACGAACAACGCAAGGAAGCGGAAAAAGCGGAAGCCAAACGATTATTCGAAAAGGAAAAAGCCGAACGCGAAGCCGCGGAAGCGCTCAAACGTAAAGAAGAGGATGCCAAAAATAAAGCGAAAGACCTCAACGCGGTCAAACTCGACGGCGACGCCGGAAAAGACGGTCGATACACGTGGTCCTACGCCAACGGTAAATTCGATCGGTCCGTGACAAAAACACCTCCAAAAACCGAACACACCATCGAAGTCGTCATCCCAAAACTCATTTGCGGTCGACTCATCGGTAAAGGCGGAGCGACTATCAAATCCGTCTCCGAGCGAAGCAAAGTCGTCCGCGTGAACATCGACGAAACCAAAGGAGGCGCCGGGAACAGCCTGTTAGTCGTCCAAGGCTCGGAAAGCGCCATGGAAAGCGCCAGGATGTTGTTCAACAACGCCATGTAAAAGTAGCGAGAGAGATATGCGTAGACACGTGTGATATATAAAAGAGAGAGAGAGAGAGAGAGAAGAGAGAATATAATAGCCTCTTTCACGCGCATCATCTCGCATCAAAGTCTCTTGCATCTGAAGTAAGTTTGACATTTTCCCTCCTGCATCCATACACGAACACAATTTACAAATTCTCGTTAGAATTAAAATGCTCACCGCGAGATTGGAAAAGCGCGTCCGCGACCTCGTCTCGAAGAAAGAGGAGGAGAGGAAGACGAAGAGGAAGAAGAACCAGCGAAACCGTTTCCTTCCCTCGGCGCGCGCGATTAAGAAACTCTGCGCGGACATCGAGTCTCGAGGATTTACGCGAGCGGACGTGAAACGATGCGTTTTGGACGCACTTCTCGAAGACGATGAAGATGATGGAAAAGAGTGGAAGAATAACGAGTGGGTGGAGAAATGCTTCGACCGATTACTGATGCAGGTGGAGAGGCAACGATTGCCGAGAGCGTTTCGAGGCGGCGCCGTCGCTTCTACAAATACTACGACGGAAGGCGAAGACTTGGAAAAGGTGCTCGTGGTGACAGTTGAGAAACCAAAAGTACGGACGACGACGACATCGATATGCGAAAGAAAAGAAGACGATGATGAAGAACTCGAAGAACGAAGGATAAAGATGATGAAAGAGCGCGAGGAAATGGTTCGCGTGGCGAACGAGCGACGACGGGAAAAACTGGAAGAGCGGGAGAAAGCGGAGGCGAAGGCGTTTCGCGAGGCGCAGATGAGGATGGTTCGAGCGACGGAGGCAGCGGCGGCGGCGTCTGGGTCGTCGGAAGAGGAAGGGTCATCCTCGGATTCGGAGGATTCTCTCGAGAATTTCGGGTTGAGCGAGGAAGAAATCGCGCGGAGGAAGAGTCACAAGAGGAACGCGAAAATGTTCGCGGAAAACAGAGTCGGGTTTGTGAGCGAACTGCGAAAAAAATTGAAAGAAGCCAAACAGACGGCGCAAGAGGAGAAGAGGAAAGCTGGAAAGAAGATGGATAAAAAGAGAGCGAAGGAGTTAGCGGAGGGGGTGAGGAAGATTTTGAATATCGCGGAGACGTTTAAGATTGGCGAGAAAGAATTGGAGGAGGAAGAAAGGGCGTGCGCAGAAAAGCAGGAGGTTGAAGTAGAAGTAGAAGTAGAAGAAAAACTGGATAGACTAGAAACAAAGAATGAAGTAGTAGAAAAGACAGTGGAAGCGAAAGAGATAAAACGCGATGCCAACAGCGACGACGACGACGACGACGACGACGATGATTTCCAAATTCTTGACGTTTTCGGTGACGACGAGCCTGAAGCGTTGAAGCTAACGCCGGAAGACGAAGCGAAAGCGAAGCGCAAAAATATCGAAGCTTCGGTAGTTGTTGGACCAGTCTTACACGTCGAAGGCACCGTTGGTGCCGCCATCGAAGCGACGAAATATTCCAAGAAAAAAGTTGGGGGCGGAGGAGTGGCTGAAAGTGCATCGGCTGCGCTGGTCGCGCCTAAAGCGCTTCTTGCCAAGATGTGTGAAAAAGAGAAATGGTTGACGCCTCGCTACGATCGATTAAAAACCGACGATAAAAAAACAATTCGATACAGCGCGACAATCGAGCGATCTTCCGGGCCAAAATATCTTCGAAAACCGACGATACTAGTGCAGACAATCTCTTTTGAAGAGAAAGATGGTAACGAGCCGGACGGTGGTTGGAAGAGCGTGACGGAAGCGCAGGACGCCGCCGCGTGTGTCGCGCTTTTCCGTATCTTGTTTGTCGAAAGGGAGATGAAATTCGTCGTACCGAGCGAGTTAAATCATCAATGGCGAGATTACTATCGGCAATTCTTGTTACTTCGCGAGTTGTTCTCTGGAATCGATGGAGGCGAAGCGTGCGAGAGTAGTGATGACAAAACACGAAATGAGGGAGGAGATGAAGAAGATTGGGAAACGTTCGCGGTGCGGGTTCGGAAAACGCTCTGCGCTGCTCGAACAGAGTGGAATCAGAAATTAGAAAGAGAGCTTGGTAATGCCGATAAAGATGCCGATAAAGCACCATCGAAGAACCGCGCGGCTACATCGACTACTGCTGCGAATAAAAATCGCGAAAGAGATTCTGACGTCGTAAAAGAAAAAGAGGAACAGAAACGAGCGCTCTCCGAACGTATTTTGCAAACCTTTCGCGAAAAAAAACAAACACCGGCGTGGAAAGATATCGAGTCCAAGCGTAACGACTTACCGATTGCCAAACTCAGAGACGATTTTTTGCGCGCATTATCTGTGAAAGATACTGTCGTCGTGTGCGGCGAAACTGGCTGCGGTAAAACGACGCAAATCCCGCAATTCGTCTTGGACGACGAGATTGAAAATCTGCGTGGCGCGAGCGCGAATATTATTTGCACGCAACCTCGTCGCGTCGCCGCAACTTCAGTCGCTGAACGCGTCTGTTTCGAAAGATGCGAAAGAGATGGCGTCGGTGGAAGAACGAGCGATGTCGGATATCAGGTCAGAGGCGACAACAAGACGAATCGTAGCTCGACAAAGTTGACGTTTTGTACGGTCGGTATTCTCCTGAGACGATTGCAAGGCGATCGATACTTGAAAGGCGTGACGCACGTCTTACTAGACGAGGTACACGAGCGGAGTTTAGACTCAGACTTTGCGCTCGCATTACTTCGCGACGTGCCTGAACAACGACGGCGAATGAGTTTGCCGCCGCTGAAGTTGGTATTGATGTCTGCGACCATCGACTCCGACCTTTTCAGCAGATACTTGGACAACGCGCCTGTGGTAACCGCGCCGGGACGAACGTTTCCAGTGTCCACTTCGTTTTTGGAAAACATATACGAATCGTTAGAATACGTTTTAGACCCGGAAAATAGAGCGTGTCGCCGCCCGCGCGGCTTTGAGGACGAGGCGAAATCAGCCATGCGAGCCGGCGGAGGAGGAAGCGATCGTCGACGAAACGCGCAACTCATCGATAGTTGGGGCGAGGATGCCAACTCCTTGTTTGGCGGGGAAGAGTATCCAGAAAATCCAGATTATGACGCCAACGACGCTTTTCTTGAACATTGTAGCTCGAAGACACGTTTGAGTCTATCTCGATTGGACGAACACGCTATCGATTACGATCTCATCGAACAATTACTCGCGCATCTCGACGAGACCGAAGAACGCGCGGGACCGAGTAACGGCGGAGGCGCGTTTTTGGTCTTTCTACCCGGCAAAGGCGAAGTCGAAAGGATGGTCGATCGTTTGAGAGGCTCGAAACGTTTTCGAGACGCAATCGTGTTGCCGTTACACTCGAACGTGAGCAACCGTGACCAAAAGATTTGTTTCAATGTCAATCTCGATTCTCACGTTCGTAAGATTGTCGTCGCCACGAACGTCGCGGAAACCTCCGTGACTATTCCAGACATCACGTGCGTAATTGATACCGGACGCGTGAAAGAAAGAAGATGGGACCCAAAGCGTGGTCTTGCGAGTTTAGAAGAATGCTTCATCTCTCGAGCGTCCGCGAAACAACGACGTGGTCGGGCAGGTCGCGTGAGAGAAGGTAAATGCTTCTCTTTGTACACGTCCAAGCGACACGAGGTTTTGATGAAGTCTCACCAAGAACCGGAGATGAAACGAGCACCGTTGACGGAAGTAGTTTTGCAAATTGCATCCTTAGGAGGTGGTCGCGACGACGACGACGACGCCGATCCTCGCGCAGTACTCTCGCGAGCACCGGAACCGCCTTCGGAGGAGTCCATCGATCGCGCGGTAGACACATTGGTGAACATTGGTGCCTTGGAGCGAAGAGCGAGAAGAAAGCGAAATTCTACGAGTAATAAGGACGATGGCGACGACGATGAAGAAGCGGTAGGATGGGACGACGAGGACGACGATGACGTAAACGGGGAGATGAACAACGCAAACACAATTCTCGCGCTCACGCCTCTCGGAAAGCGCCTCTCGATGCTCCCGCTCGACGCCGCGTTGGCAAAAATGCTCCTCTTTGCAGTTCTGTTGCGATGTCTCTCACCAGCACTCACAATTGCCGCAATTGTCAGCCATAAAGTTCCCTGGCGCGCGAGTGACTCCGAAAACGACGAAACGAGCGCCGCTTCCGTGATGAAGAAAAACTTGACAAAAAACGTGAAAGAAAACGACAGCAGTGTGGCGAAAAACGAAGTTTCCGACCATCTCGTCCACGCCGCCGCGTACGAAAAATGGAACGAAATCGGCAAAAATAACGCAGCCACTCAGAAAAAGTTTGCTCGTGAAAGCGGCCTTGATCACGACGTGTTGCGACAACTGTCCGATTTACGCAAACAGTTTTTCGATGCGTTGAAAGCCGGGAACGTCCTCGATGGGAACAACGCAAAGTACGATTACTCTTCCATGGACAACCCGCTCTCTCCGTGGAACGCGGACGCTAAGAGACCAAAGCTCATCAAAGCCGCGTTGGTCGCTGGATTATACCCAAACCTCGCCTACGCCGACGCCGTGGAAATAGGCCCGAAAAACGCCGCCGATAAGAAAACCATCTTCGAATGGAAAGACTCGCGAAACGCGGACGTGTATCCGCACCCGTCCTCGCTCGTTTCTAAAATCTCGCGCTCGCCGGGAACAAAACTCCCACCTCGACAATTCTGCGTGTACGCGGAGAAAGTTAAAACGTCGCGAACGTTTTTGCGCGAGTGCACGAAAGTCTCGCCCATTGAAGTTTTGCTTTTTGCCGGCAGAAAAGTGAACGTGGAACACGAGATGAAACGAGTCGTTTTGGACGACTGGCTGAAAGTGTTAAACGTCGACGCCGTCACGGCGACTTTGTTTAAAAAGTTACGGGTGGTTTTAGACGATGAATTCGCGAAAGCGCACGCCGAGGACGAGAACGACACGCACGCTCGAGAAAGCGACGAGCACGACACCGACACTTCGTCGGAGTTCGTGTTCGAGCTCGTGCGAGACATCCTCTTATTAGAAGAATAGATAGAAGCTTTATTAAAAATGACGCTAAGACGAACTCGAAGAACTTCCGCTCGACGACAAAGACGACGAACCACTACTGCTCGATAACGACGACGACGACGACGACGCAGAAAGAGAGGAAGAAGAAGAAGAAGAAGAACTACCGCTGCTGCTGCTGCTACTACTACCGCTACTTTCGCTCGAGCTGCTGCTGCTGCTGCTGCTGCTCGAACTCCCTCGTCCGCTCTTCTTCTTCTTCTTTCTCTTCTTCGTCCCTCTCAGCGCGTCCACTTTCCTCTTCAACGCCCGCGCTCGTCCTTCTCTCGGGTCTCGAAACACCTCCCGTCTTTCCTTCTTCCCGATTTTCATAAACTCTTGAAACCCCTTGTTGGTGTTCGATTTCCCCGAGTTGTCCTCCTCCTCTCTGCGTTTCTTCAACAGAAGTTCCGTCTTGGACTGTCGTTTCACGTACGTCCCTTGGTCGCCGGGTTTTAATACACACTCGAACGTCCAGTGCTCGAGAGAGAAACATCTCTGACACTTTTTCTGAGTCGTCCGAGTCGTCGTCGTCGCATCGTTCGGCGCGTTCTTACGCAACACGAAACCCATCTCTGCTACTCTTCAAGTGACGATTTGGCGGCACAATTTCGCACGGATTTCACGTTTATTCGCGGGAGGATACACGCGCGCGTGCTCGCTTGCTTGCCCGTTGTCGCGCGAAGAAAGAGAGAGAGAGAGAAGAAAAGATGCACCCTTCGTCTCGTTTCGGTCGCCCTTTGCCGACGACGGAGGAAGAGCTCCTCGAGGAACAGAGAGCGTTTCTGGAGAGGAAGGAAACGCCTGCGGCGAAAGCGCTGAGGAAAGAGAAAAGAACGAACGTCGAGGACGACGAAAAGGAGGAGGAGGAGGAGGAGGAAACGACTGCGAACAACAACAACAACACGAACAACGTCGAGACACCGTTCGTGGTGGAAGAAGCGTCGCTGAAAATTGTGGAGCGGGACACGTCGACGGTGATTCCAACACCGCCAACGAAGAGAGACGATGGGAGCGAAACGAGAGGTTTTCCGAAAGCGGAGCATCGGTCGAAGGAAGGCGGCGGTGGTAATGGTGGTGATAACGATCCGAAAATTTTGAGTAAGTTTGCCAGGAGACGCGCGGAGATGCGCGGGGAGAAGATTTTGGACGTGCACGAACCGGATGTGATGAAGAAGGGGAGAGCGGATGGCGCGTCGGCGGCGGCGGCGGCGGCGATGATGATTCCGGAACACGAGGATAAAGACGTGGCGGCGGAAACGAAGAGAGTGTTGGCGTCCATGAGCGTGGAAGAAGCGATGAAGCAGAGGAAAGAACTGGAGGAGAAGATGGATCCAAAAATTGTGGGGTTCTTTAGGAATCGCAATCGAAAGAAGATGGATGCGACGAGCGAGGATAAAAAAGAGGCGGGGGCGTCTGAAGCGGCGCCGCCTCGTTTGACCACAACGACATCGGGGAATAGTAGTAAACTTAACAACAAAAGCACGAGTAAGAAACCAGACGCGATGAAACTGATGAAAGCGAACGTGGATCCAATGTCCAGAGTGCACGCTGCTGATGTTCGGTTTACAGCTTCCGGTGAACCAATCGTACCGGTGGAACACTACCAAAACATCTCCGCGCAGGAAGGACGAATTCCCGCGCCCACCGAACGCGATTTTGTTCGCGCCGGGGGATTGTTTAATAAACCAAACATCGCGGCTTCGACGTCGGCAGAAGAGAGTGACGATCCAGGGTACACGTTATTAGAAGCTCGACAGTTGTGCGTCTCGTCGGTTCCAGGCCAGCGCGCATTAGGGTATCGTTTGTTAGCCAACGTGTTCAAATCGGCGCGAAGATTTGGTCACGCGCCGGAAAGAGTCGCGACGGAGGAGCCGCAAGAGTTGCCACTAGGAAGCACCTGGGCCGGTATATGGGTCTCTGCAGTCGTGGATGTTGGCGCCGTATCGCTTGTTCGACGAGGGCTGGACGATTCAAACCCGCTCGTTTTCTCCTCTGCCGCGTTGGCGATGCGAGAGTTGTGTTGCGGCCGAGGCGGCGGGGGCGTGTTCGGGACCGAAGAACGGTTAATGTCACAATTAGAATCGTTTGCAGGCGTCCCTGCGATTTCGAAGGCGTATTCTGCGGTCACGTGCCACGCGCCCATATGGAGAGAATCGCGAGATGACGCACCTAAAGGCGGTCGAGGGTATGAACCGAAAGCGTGGGAGCCCGCCGGAGGGGTCATCGAGATTGATCAGAGCACAAATTTGGTGTGTTGCGATGAGGAAGACGAGGAAATCGCAAACAGTGTCATGCAAGCCGCCACGACTGGTGCAAAACTAGATCCGGAAGCAGAAGCCGAGCTGAGACGGATAGAATCCGAACGAGCGGTCGATCCAATCGCGGCTTTATTGCGAGCGAAGACTTTAGAACGAGTGAGATATTTACTCGAGATGGAACGGAGTCCAGTGGCGGAAGTCCCTCTGTTACAGTTTTTGTCCACGGCGGCGACGCACTCAACTTCCGCCGCGGTTGCGGTTGCGAAGTGTCCGAGACTGATGGACGTGTTGTGTAGGCGAGTGACGAGCTTTGCGTCGTCGTCGTCGTCGTCGTCATCGGCGCCGCCAGAAGGTGCGAACTCAATTGCCTCGCGCGCGTACGTTTTGGAAACGATATGTTCCATCGTACGCGTCGCCGGTACAGGCGTTGTCTTTGAAGCACCAGATGCGAGCAACGATAGATTAAATATCGCACACAGCGCGATACAGCTCGTTTCCTCCATCAATCCAATGGAAGACCTCGAACCTGCATCGGTAAATTGCTGGCGCCAAGCCATGCGTTTGTGGTCGCTTTGCGCCAACCGAGGTGTCCCGACGTGTCCGAACGCGGACGATTATTTCTCTCTGTTAGCAAACTGCGTGGATGTGGACCCTAAAAATGTTTCAAATGAAGGGTACGAAACCGTTCGCGAGGCATTCAACGCGTTCTCGTCGTTTTGCTCAAATCATAAGAACATGAAAGCGTCTACGCCGCTGTTAGAGAAAGTTTCCGGCTTCGCGAGCCATTGGATATTAAAGAATTACGAGTCGTTTTCAGTAGGCGGCGCCCGTTCTCGCTTTGCGTTTGCGTCCGCTGCTTTTTTTCTCGATTCTGCGAATCTTGCCGGAATTGGCGAGGAAGGTAAAGAGAACGAGGGTAACGAGGACGAAGTAAATTCCAACACGCGAAGACGACTCGCAAACGCGCTCTCAAAGGCGTGCGACATTTTACTGCGAGAGTTGGCGGCAGATTACGCCCGAGGTATCATTGCTAGTTCGGATTTTTATAAAGCGAGAGCATCCAGAGGTGCTGCTATGCACGGCGTGCTGTGCGTTCTCAAAGCGCTCGCTGGTGGTGTAAACGAAAGCTACGAGGAGAACGAAGAGATGCGCGAATCGAGCGTGGACGAATACATCAAGACCATCGCTCAAAATAAAGCATTAGAAGCTATCGATACGCTGTGTGCTGCGATGTATCGAGAGACAGTTGGTATTGAGCGTGCGAGACGTGCTGACATGAAGATGCGTCATCAACGTGCGCGGCACCGCGGGTTATCGCTGGATGTTCGGAGCGGCGACGCGAGAGCTGCGAGAGGACAAATTTCTCCGAAATCAGGAATGTCTCCCAGTAGACCGCAGACGAAGAAACCGCCGCTCGCTGGGTCTGCTGGTAGCCCGAGCGATGACATTGGTCTTTTAAGTTCATCGCCGCCTTTAGGTGGTGGTGGTGGTGGTGGTCTCATCCACACAAACGAGGCGTTTACGAAGAAGCGCATGTCTTTTGATACCACATCTAACCAGATTTCGGCTGCGTTTCAGCAAAAAGCACGCATCGGTAATACAGAAAAAGTCGCCGCGACGCTCGTTGCCGAGGATAAAAATCTTCCAGACAGAAGTCAAACGAAGAGCCCATCTCCGGCTTTAGTTGCCGTGCGCGAAGGATTTGCCACGGATCAATCATCCTCGGCGCAAAAACGCGTCGGCGGCGCAGACTTTGATAGAACTTCGGACAGAAACGACGAGTTGGAAAAACTGTACTTTGAGAACTATTCCGGCGAGGAGTCTGTTCAAGAAGCGCATGCGCACGAAGTGACCACATTTATGGGTTTGCGCGTGTTCTGGGCCTCCGCGACGCTTCCCATTCAACGTGCTTTAGTGCAAGCGTTGGAGATTCTCGAACAGTTTGGTTTGCCGGAAATTGTCGAAGATGAATTCGCACCGCCGATGGATGAAGAAGAGAAGAAATGTCGCAAGAAGCAGCAACGCGCGGAGTACACAAAGACGTGTTTATACGCGACGGCGACGTTGTTGCGCTCGTTACCGCCGGGTGCGGGCAGCTTGGCGAAACTCGCCCTGAAGAACGGCGTCATGTCGACGCAGTCGCTTGACGCCGCGTTAGATTCGACGAGAACTGCGTTGTTGGATGCCGAGCGTGATTTCATAAATACGGCGAATAACATCACGCCTTCAAACATGACCAAAGTCGTCAGCGCAGCGCAAGAGTGTGGAGTCATTCTGTCCTTGGCGGCGAAATCGCTCGTACCGCCCGCGGAGGATTGTCGCGACGCGCTTCTTGGTGGGTACACGATTGAGTTCACCACCGCCTCCGAGGCACGCAAATACGGTTGCGATCCGATGAAGTCTGTTTTGCCAACTTTTAGCGATTGGTTTTTCGCTCCGTTGTCTCCGTCCTCCGCTGTACGCGGATGGGACGTCGCGAGTATCGCGTCCAATCTATCACTTGTTCTCGGTTACGAAAAGTTACACGCATCGACAATTGTCGAGTTGAACTCTTCAAAAAAGCTCTCCGCGTTGTCCAACGTCTTCTTGAAGGAAATGGTTATATGGCGCGATCCTGCCGTCACGGCGCCGTTAGCCGCGTTGACCGATTTATACTGGTCGCAAACCGTCTTTGAGTTTTTACAAAACGATGCCATGCAATCGTCATCCTCTCCTTTAGGCTACACGAAAAGAATCAAACCGAACGAAAAATCGTTGAGCGACCCTTTACACGTTCCCGAAGGGTCTGGAGACGCATCCGTGTCTTCCGCTTTGGCGATTGCCTTTGGCACAACTTCGTACGCGGATGCTTTGTTTGGAAGACACATCAGTTTTTGGCTCCGCGCGGACGTTCCCGCCAAAGCTCGAGCTTCCTGTTGGATCGCTTTGCGCGAAAATTTGAGCCTACATCTACTTCCGAGTATTGCAAAGTTAGTCGAGCCTATTCATTCGCACGTCATGTTACCTCGCGGAGGCGAGCAAGATCCTGAAATGTTTGAGCTGTACATCTCGTCGTTAGAATCGGGCGATTTAGATAAATGGTTCGCATCGTGGGAGAAATTCGAAGGGTGGGATTACGGCGGCATTGGTTCGAGAGGCGCCCGTTTACCATTCGAAGCACCACCAGTCGCGGTCGCTCTGGTCGTCCACGCCGTCGCTCACGTCGTTCTGGGCGGAGCTGGAGGGAACGCCTTGCAAAAGAAGACCATTCGCCGTTTATTGTCGAAAGATCGCACCGGGACGTACCTTCGCGCAATCATGAACACGCCTTTGATGCTTCGTCGACGACCTCGGTTCGCGAGTACTTCGGCGAAAACGAACGCTGGAGAGTTGCACGAGACGCCATTTGGTTGGGGCTTTTGTTTTGGAAAGTTTGGTAAGTGGGAAGATATGGGTCCGAGGCGGTCGGTGTTGTTAGACGCTTGCGGCGACGACGAGGAATTGTTGAGATTATTAAGACACGCGCTGGTGACGTGTAAGTTAGCCACGAGAGAAAGCATGGACGTCCACGCGATGGAGATGTCCGTGGAGAAAACTAGCAGCTTTTACGCGTGATGATGAAGAAAAAAGAATTTAGTAACATTTGTATATGTATATAATCTAGTAGATACAAAAAGAGGAAATTCTAGAAATTATCCTTCATCGTTCTCAACTGCGCGAACACCTCCACGTCTCTCTTCTCCTCCATTCCTAAAAACTTTCTAATTTTCTCGTCCCCGCTTCTACAAAACGGGTTTGTTTTCTTCTCCTCACCGACCGTCGTCGGGACCGTAGGCTCGTTCTTCTCTCGCAACGCCTTGCACTTCCTCTCCCGCTCCAACAAATCCTCGTTCTGTCCATCTACGCTCTTTGCAAACTTAATGTTCGCTAAAGTATACTCGTGAGCGCAATACAATTTCGTCGTCTCCGGTAAACTCATGATCTTCGTGATGCTCGCAAACATCTGGGGATGCGTCCCTTCGAACACTCTTCCGCATCCCATCGCGAAAACGCAGTCGCCGACAAACGCCGAATTCGCCGACGGCGCGTAGTACGCGCAGTGCCCTAAAGTGTGACCGGGAACGTCCATCACGTGTAACTTCACGTCCCCGACGAACACGACGTCGTCTTGTTCTACTTTCCTATCGACGCCGGGAATCTTCTCCGCGCCGGGCGTTTTCGCCTTCTCGCCTCTCGGACCGATTATTTGCACCTCGGGGAACTCTTTTTTCAGCTCTAAGTTCCCACCGGTATGGTCGCTGTGCCAGTGCGTGTTTAAGATGTGCGTCAATTGCCAGTTTCGTTTCTTCAATTCTCTCAAGATTGGTCCAACTTCCGGAGTGTCTATCACCGCGGTCGATTTCGTATTCGCGCAGTGCAACAGGAACACGTAGTTATCGGAAAGCGCCGGGAGTTGCACGATTTTTAACGGCGTTTGCGTTCCATCGCTTTCGATGGTTTTCGTCGTCGTTTCCATTTTGGATGATGATGATG
>Ga0115556_1001330_pt1 | contig 16910 bp, 8 predicted proteins | sample COGITO_mtgs_1104_5_FD_87282 | JGI IMG/M metagenome (GOLD analysis project Ga0115556, IMG submission 87282) | Pelagic marine microbial communities from North Sea - COGITO_mtgs_110414 | ecosystem: Environmental > Aquatic > Marine > Epipelagic | place: Germany:Helgoland, sampling site Kabeltonne... | reverse complement strand
TCGGTAGTATTCTCTGTTACTTCTTTCTGCGCGATGTGTGTTTATGCTCTCGATTGGAGATTTTTACCGAATTGATTCCGTTACGCAAACACATCATTACGCGTTTACATTACGCATCGGTCGGTGGTTCGGAACAGCCGTTCTTTCTCTCTCTCTCTCTCTCTCCTTTTGTACGCAACAAAACAGCTCTGTTTGATGTGTACGATTCGCGCTGACACCACGTCCTCCTCTCTTCTTCGCCATCATAAACAACCTGAAAACAATCACCCAAACAAAACAGACCAAAATTTGCACTCGCCGTTCTACAACCAATCGCACGTTGAATGGCGCGCGAAAATACGCTCGTTTTTCGAGAACGAGGTGGAACCAATCGTGGACGATTGGGACAAACAAGCGGTATTGAACAACCACGCGAAATGTAAGGAGTACATTCAGTTGATGTACCGGAAATCCGCCGAGTATGGGATTTTAGCAGGGGTGGTTGGCGCGCCGTGGCCGTCGAAATATACGGACGCGCCAGCGCCGGCGAATTACGATTACTTTCACGAGTTGATTAACGTGGACGAAGGGACGAGGTGTGGGGGTGGCATCGCGTGGGCGCTCATGGGTGGGTTAGGGATTGGTTTACCGCCTTTGATTAATTTTGGGATGCCGATGGACCAAGGTAAGTGCGATCGAGTCATTCGAGAGTGTTTAAACGGGACGAAGATTATTTGTTTGTGCATCACCGAGCCGGGGGCTGGGTCGGACGTCTCGAATTTGGCCTGCACCGCGAAAGACTCGGGCGACGGGCACTTTATCGTCGACGGGAATAAGAAGTGGATCACGAATGGGATCTACGCGGATTATTTTACCGTAGCGGTGAGAACCGGGGATAAGAACTCGGCGCATAAAGGTTTGTCGATGATTTTGGTGGAGAGAACTATGCCCGGCGTAACGACGACGAAGATGGATTGCACGGGCGTTTGGCCTTCGGGGACGACGTATATTGAATTCGATAACGTGAAAGTGCCGAAAACAAACATCATCGGTCAAGTCGGTGGTGGATTTAAACAAATCATGTATAACTTCAACCACGAGAGGTGGTTGTTAGCCGCCCAAGCGTGTCGAATGGCGAGGATTTGCGTGGAAGATTCGCTATCGTTTGCTCGATCGCGACGAACGTTTGGTAAGTTTTTAATCGAACACCAAGTCATTCAACACAAAATTGGCGAGATGGCCACGAAAGTTGAATCATTACACGCGTGGTTAGAGAACATTACGTTCCAAATGAACACGATGAAAAAATCGGAACAAAACGTAAAATTAGGCGGGCACATCGCCATGCTCAAACTCGCCTCGTCGCGAACGGCGGAGTTTTGCGCCTCGAGCGCGATGCAAGTCTTCGGCGGCGCTGGATATACGAGAGGTGGTAAAGGCGTCCGAGTCGAACGCATATACAGAGAAGTGAAAGCGTACGCGATTCCTGGTGGAAGCGAGGAAATCATGTTGAACTTGGCGTCTGGACAATTTAACTTTGTCACGCGAAGAGCGCCGGACGTTAAAGATCAATACATCAAGAAATTGACCATGGAATTGAAACAGTTGAAGTCGAGGTTATGATCGTCACGAAGAGAGAGAAAGAGGAAGGAGCCCCGAGGAGGATTTATACATAGAAGAACAAAGAGAGAAGAGCGATATTATACATGTTAAGAGAAGAGAGCACATATACCAACCCATAAACAAACAAGGAACACTCTACTCCATCATGCTTCACTTTTTTTACAATGCGAGCCAGCGCGGGCGAGCTCGCGGCGAACCACCACCCGTTGACAAAACCGAAACCTTCTCGACGCCTCAAGAAAACGCACAGTCGAACGGCCGCCGCACTTCGCGCGTCCTCCAACGACGAAGCGTCCACTTCATCATCTTCGTCAGTCAAAGATACGGATAAAGATGTGAAGGATTCCATTCAATCGAAGGCGAAGAGGATGTGGACGCGAGCGGATAGGTTTCACGCGCACTCTGTGAGTGGAGGATTGTATTCAATTTTAGGTTTTGACGTCATGTACGAGTGGTGCCGAAACGATTACGGCGCGATATTCGGAGGAGAGATGAGTAAAAGTGCATTAGTAGGTGAAGCAACAACACTCACAACGGGAGTAGGGGATTGGAGCGTCGCGGCTTCGATATCGGTTCTATTAGCCACGGCGTGCGCGTTAAGCGGCATACCGTTAGCACAAAACAAAGGTTGGAGAAAACAGGAGTTATCGCTTCGATCGATTGCGTTCCAGCTCGTCATGACGTGGCAGTTGTGTCGATTGAATTCAGGCGAGGCGTTGGCGCCGTTGGACGCGATTGCTTTGTACGGGTGCGCTTTGCCGTTCGTTTGGCACACTTTGACGTACATCTACGTCTTTTTCGTTACGAAGGATGATAAACGGTCCGTTTTGTTAGTTTGGCTTGGAGTTCTTTTGTTTAGTTTGCAGTTAGTACCGACGGCGTTGGCCATTCAACACGGAGATTTATTGAACTTGAGAGAAGGGTTGCCGCAGATGTGGGAACACTCTCTGTTCGGATTGATTTGGTTGTTGAACTGGTCCACGTTTGGGGCGAGTTTAAAAGCGCGGAATGTGGTTGATGACGTTGACTTTCGAAAATGGTTTTTAATCCGCCCATCCGCGCTGTGGATGTTGATGTATGTATTAGATACGACGCGGTATCACCCTTTCTCGAGCGTGGGTGATTACGCGTTCACGCTAGCGGGCGCCTTAGTGGCATGACTCGTATTCAAATGCGTTCAGATTTACAACAACTCCTCTATATATTATATACTCGCTCTCTCATCTCATCTAATTTTATGTTTTTCCTCTCTCTCTTTCTTTTTCTAAAAATCTCTAATCGCCTTTGACTTCCGCGTCAAGCTGCGCCTCTCTTCTCCCCGCGAGCGTGTACACCGCCGCTAACCATACCAATGCAATGGTCGAGTGAAAGAAAACCATGACTGGTAACGCCGCGATAATGCTCCCGAACCAAAATAGCAGACCTTGTTGCATGAAACTACCACCAGTTTTGCCAAATTGCGAACCTAGCACGTCCACGGCGGCTTTACCTTTAGATTTCGCCTCATCGTCTAATGCAATATACACCATCTCTTCCGCTGGTTTGAACAGCGAAAACTTCGCCGCTCGTTCGACAATGTAAATTGCAGCACCGCCAACAACTAAAATTGGAAGCCAATAACTCGTTTGCGACAAAAGGCCAACTCGGGACGCGTAAATCGAGGTTCCGAAGAAGAACCAACCGAGAATAATGACGCACTTTGGCGTAATCGATAAGGTTCCTTTCCACCCGATGTTCCTAAACAGAAACGGTGCGGAGATCATAAATATTCCAGTTACGAATCCAGAGTACATTTGCACGTTGCCCATAAATTGCGCGTACGCGGTCGGGTCGGGGTGTAAAATTCTCAACTGCGTCTTCCAGGCGACTTGGAACAAAATCGTAGAGATGCCTTGTGAAATCGCCATCACGGCTAAGCAAGACAACTCTGGCGAGTTCGCGACGAACTTCAACGCATCAAACAAACCTCTTTTCGACTTCGACCGATTTCTTTTTGCCATTTGCGCTTTCGTCGGCGGTGCGCTTTCCGTCATTCCTACCCGTTGCGAAAGTTCTCTCTGCACAAGCTCTGACTCGTCCATGGAATCTTCGTCTTTACTCTTTTGTATATCTTCGATGGGAAGAATTTCAATCCTAGCCACCTCTGTGTTCGAATCGTCTTCTTCGCTCGCTTCATCGATGTCCGCGTCGTCCAAATAGACGTCGTAAACTTTCTTTTTTTCTTCATTCTTCTCGGGCGTAATTTTATTATTCTTCTTCTCAACCTTCAACAACCGTCGCCTTTGCTTATCGCAAATGTACGCGTGAATCAACGTCGCGCACCCACCACACGTTAAAACTACCGTCATTAAAAAGCGGAGCTTAGCATCCCAAGAGATGAAATTTCCACTCCCGGTGACCCATTTCATCATAAACCCAGAACTCGCCTGAGCGACGTTCGCCCCGATACCGAGCAACGGATATATAATCGCCGCGTCGTGCAACGACGTCGTCTCGTTCGCTAAACCCCAAAACAGCAACGACAAAACGACGTCGCCCCATAACTCACTAAACACGTAAAACAATGAATACGTCCAATTCGTAAAGACCGCGATGCCGCCTCTCAAACCGCTCGGCAGCCATTTCAACAACTGCACGGATAAGTCCACCGGGTGCAAAACCGAGCGCATCGGGTACAACACAATCGTAAACAGCACAAAAAAGCTTATGAATGTTCCAATCGCGGCATAAAACAGCTTCTCCCTACCCCACCTTTGGCTCAGTTTCGTAAACAAAGACACGAACAACAACGACATTGGCAACACCGCGTACACCGTCAAATACGGAATCTGCTCGGCGCCGCCAAACGCAGTCACGACCAGCGTATCTTTCAACGCGTCCAAGATTGAATTCGCAAACGCCATGCAATAAAACATCGCACTCATTGGTAATAATCTAGAAAGTAAAGGTTTCACGGCTGCAAAGCCACCCACGGCTAACCCGCTCGCGTTGGCGGTTTCGCCTCCTCGGTTCGAAGCCGTGGCTGACGAAGTGGTAGTAGAGAGTCTTCTTTTGTTGATTTGGTACCGTCGTGCTCTGCTGGTCATCGAACGCTCTTTTCCCATCCTCGTCGTCGTCAAATCCTTCGTGGCATTACTCGCTAAAGTTGTTGTTTTCCTCCTCTCTTTCCCCGACGACGACGACGACGATGATGATGATGTGTTGGGGAAAAAGACGCCGCCAATATTCCTTTTTTTGCTCGTCACAAACGCGCAACAAAAATTCCTCCTCTTCTTCGTTAAAGACGACGATTCAGACGACGAGGAAATCGAGCTTCTTCTCCTCCTCCTCCTCCTGATTGCGCGCTCGTTCTCATTTCCTGGGCTCAAAGTCGCCTTCGCCGAGGAGGAGATGCGCGAAGAAAAAACCATCGACGACATCCCTCCGAGGTTTCAAAAACACACTAAAAGAAGGGAAAAAAAAAATAACAATGCAACGCTCTCTCTTTTCCTAATAAAACTCGCCTTTGCGTGAAAAAAGAGTAGGTTTTACTGTATAAATACGGAAAAGCGACCTTCTTTCCTCCGCGCTCTTCCTTCTTTACGACGAAGAGGACCGAGAGGAAGAGAGGAAAAGGAAAAGTTGTGCGGAGATTTTAGTGTGGTGATGATGAGATTCCTCTTTTTTTTTAATTTTTTTTTTCAAATTGTGTTTTCTCTCTCGCGTGAAAACTCTTCTCTCCATCATCATGAGCATGGTGATGTGAGAGAGACGCAGCAAAAGTGTGCCCAAAAAAGACCAAAAAAATAAAATTTTGGGCAAAACACATTAAAAAAAAGAGATAAAATTTCCCACAGAACAACGCACAAACACACACGGTGCGTATATATAAAGACAGCTTTCTTTGTGTTCTCCGCGCGAGAAGAGAGGGAGAGACAAAAGACGGAGAAAAGAAATAAATGACTTTTGTTGCAGCCGCGACGAATACGAACGTGTTCTTGAGGAGGAGGCAAACGACGACGACGACGAAAAGAAGACATTTTTTTACCAATACGACGATGATGATGACGACGACGACGACGACGGCGAGACGACATTTAAGCCGCCGAAACAGTTTTAAGGGGTGGTGGTTTCCTTCTTGCGGGTGTTTTTCTTCGCCCGCGATTACGTCGTCGTGTACGAATACGTCGTCGTGTACGACGTCGTCGTCTGCTTTAAATTCGACGCCCGTCGTCCCGGCGGCGAAACCAATTCCTTCGGTTTCTTCGTTTTTCAGCGCGTCGTCGACTATTAGGGAGAATGAAAACAGGAAAACGGGTGGTGGTTTTTGTGGTGGTGGTGGTAAACGTTTCTTCTTTACCCAAACGTCGTTTACGTCGTTTACGTCGTCGGTCGTTACCCGCAGCAGCAGCAGCAGCAGCGCGGCGACGTCAGGTGATGTCGCCGACGCGATTGCAAAACAAGGCGATTTGATTAAAGCTTTGAAAGCGTCCGGGAAAACGAACCAGGACGAGGACGTGAAAGCAGCCGTGGCGGTGTTGAAGGAACTGAAAGCGAAAGCGGATCCGTCGGCCGGAGAAGCGAAAAAAAATAAAGAAGAGAATAGCAGCGATAAAAAGAAGAAGAACGACGGCGGCGGTAAAGGAGGGAAAGAGGCGGAAGCGCAAGTGACGCCGCGCTCGGAAGACTTCTCCAAGTGGTACCTGGACGTCATTCGAGAGTGCGAACTGGCCGATTACGGACCGGCGAGAGGGACTATGGTTATTCGCCCGTACGGGTTTGCCATGTGGGAGACGACGCAGACGATTTTGAACGAACAATTTGGAATGCGAGGGGTGGAGAATTGTTATTTTCCGCAGTTGATTCCGTATTCGTTCATTACGAAGGAGGCGTCGCACGTGGAAGGATTCGCTCCAGAATTGGCCGTAGTCACGCAAGGAGGTGGGAAAACGTTGGAGGAACCGTTAGTGGTGAGACCGACGTCGGAGACTATCGTGAACCACATGCTTTCGCAGTGGATTCAAAGTTATCGAGATTTGCCGATTAAATTGAACCAGTGGTGTAACGTGCACCGATGGGAGATGCGAACGAGGCCATTTATTCGAACGTTAGAGTTTTTGTGGCAAGAAGGACACACGGCGCACGCAACCGCGGAAGAAGCGAACGCGATGGCCATGGAAATGATTAAAGTGTATTCAGAATTCGCGGAGAAGACGCTCGCGATGCCTGTCATCGTTGGAAAGAAATCCAGCATTGAAAGTTTCGCGGGCGCGAAGGCGACGTTTACCATGGAGGCGATGATGGGTGATAAGAAAGCGTTACAAGCCGGAACTTCGCACGATTTAGGCGATAACTTTGCAAAAGCTTTCGAGACGACGTTTTTAGATACCGACGGGAAAGCAAAGAACGTGTATCAAAGCTCCTGGGGCGTGAGTACGCGAATGATGGGTGGCGTGATTATGACGCACGGCGACGATAAGGGATTGACGTTGCCGCCGAAATTAGCACCGGTGCAAGTCATCGTGACGCCGATTTGGCAAAAGAATAAAGATAAGGAATCGGTGATGGCGTCGTGCGATGCGATTACGAAGATATTGAAAGAAGGGGGCATTCGCGTGAAGATTGATGCAGACGATACGAAATCGCCCGGATGGAAGTTCAACTTTTGGGAGATGAAAGGCGTGCCGATTCGTATTGAAATCGGTCCCAGAGACGTCGAGAAGAACGCGTGCGTTGTGGCCAGAAGAGACGTGCCGGGTAAAGAAGGCAAAGAGTTTGGCGTTTCCGCGGAAAAAGCGTCGTTAGTGGAGAAAATCAACGTGATTTTGGACGAGATCCAAGACGCGATGTTGGAAAAAGCGAGAAAGTTTCGAGACGAAAACATCGTCGATTGCGCGACGATGGCGGATTTAGAAAAAACGATCGAGGACGGGAAGTGGGCGAGGTGCGCTTGGGAAGGTTCGGACGAGGAAGAGAAGGAGATCAAGGAGAAAACGGGGGCGACCATCCGATGCTTCCCTTTTGAACAACCGAGCTCGGTTGGAAACTGCATCCAAACTGGAAAGCCAGCGAAAGAGGTATGCATATTCGCCAAGAGTTATTAAGAGAATGATTAGCTTTTTGTAATTTTGACCATGATTGGCATGCATGTAGTTTGTCTATTTCCTAGTACCAACTGGTACGTAATTTTGGCGCTTATTGTGTTTTTTATTGCTTTTTATTGCTATTTGCTATTAATACATCTGGTGCACCTGAGCGAGTGTTTTCGCATCTTTCTCCAGTTGGTTTCGATGCGAATCAATCGCGATTCTCAAAGCACCTGATATGTGTTTCTTTTTATTTGAGAACGCGTCGTCATCGAGCGCAATTTGAACCGCGTGGAAAGCATCCATGGGAAGCCAAACGGCGTTATGTTTAACGCGTTTCATCGCACTCGCGCGCGAATAAAGCTCCAACTCTTTCAGAGCCACCCGAGCGGCGCACGCCGGACGATTCGCCTTCAAATACAGCGAAATGAGCTTATCGCAATGCACGTTTTCTGTGAGAAATAAAGGTAACTCGAGATCTGGGTTCACGCTTAAGGCGCCTAAACACGCGGAATGAGCAATCATCCCATTCGTTTCCACGTTTTCAAACTTGTCCACGATTTTTCTCGACGCCACCCACGGGTTCTCATTGGCGAGGGTATTTGAGCTGTTCGATAACGAGCTCGAAACTTTCACACATTTAAAACCAATCGGTAACTTTGCCGAGTGATGACTCTCGCTCGAATGCTGAATCGTTTCTGCCGCAAACGCACCGGCGCAACATGATATTTGACTCGCGACGTCGCGCAACTCGTGGTTTGAAAACCACAAAGAAACCAAATCCGAACAGTCATCGAAGAATCCGCGCTTTAACAAACTCTCGCACACAACTTTTACCGCGCTCTCATCGAATAAGGAAGCTATGTTGGTGAACTTCTGCTTTTCAATCGCGAGCTCTTCTAAATAGGCATCATTTTTTAAAAGAAGAAGACGCGCTTTTGTGAGCGCGACCATTCTCGCCATCGCCGCAAGAGGCGAACCAACGCCAATCTCGTCGTCTCCCGTTGGAGGATGGAGCTTTTTGTGTCGTTTCGGTTTTGGTGGAGGCGCGCGGTCGTTCGGTGGTTCTTGATTCTGACGTGCAACATCGTTGCCTTCGTCGTTGTCGTCATTATGAATGCGAAGTTTTTCAAATACGATCTCTTCTTGCGAGGACTCTGAGGATCCTTTTTCGACGTGCATTTCATCGTCCGTGCTTTCTTCTCCAAAATCGTCGTGCGTCGGTGCAAAGAACACTTCGCCGTCGGTACCGCACCTCTCGTCGCTTCTTGTCGCGGTCAACGCGGCTAAAGACTTTTCTAAACCGTGCAAATGACGTTGAACTGACTCGATGGCATCGTCTCGAAGTTGCGCGTTTTGCGGGTCTTTCGCGGCTTCGCAAACTTTTCGTCGAGCTTCGTCGCCGAAGCGGACGGCGTCTTGGGCAGCGACTAACGCGGCGTCCTTCAACTCCCAACGATCGACGAGCATGGAATATAAAATCTCCGACGGAGAAACGATTGTAGCAGTTCCTTGGTCTTTGTCGTCTTGAGACTGGTGATTCAACTTGTGCGTTCGAGATTTTCTTTCAAGCGTTTCTCTCGCCGCGTAAATCGCCTCTCCAAACGGCAACGATTTAATCACTCGACCAATATCCGCCGTCGCACCACAGTTCACGCCCATTGCGTCGCATGCCGATTCGACAAGTGCACGTACACCTGAAAAGTTCGAATGTCTCGCCGCCGCCGGGGAATTGTACATGAAAAGTGTAGAAACGAACGCAGAAACGAAATCGTTTTCGTCGCAAGCGCGTCGCAGAGACGCGTGCCAAAGTCTTTCTTTAGCGTCGATGAGCCTAGCTGCATCTTCCTGCGATTCAAATTCAGTGACGAGCTCGGCTTCAGAGATTGCCGCCATTGTGAATTTCAAAGAGGCGTGAGAAAGACGCGAGGAGAAGACGCGTTCAAACGCTAACGCGACCGTTTCGTGATGCTCAAGCGCATCGTACGTGCGCGGATCTTGCGCTCCTCTTCCTCGATCTTGCGCGTTCTTGGCATCGTCGTCATCGTCACCAAGTATCGAAGTGCGAATCGTTCTTGCCGTTTCCGCTAGGATTTTATTCTCGCTGTCGTCAACTTTCTCTAAACGCAAAGCCGCTTGGAAAAACAATCTCGAAGCTTCTTCGTCCGAGTGACTCGTTTGTGCAGCTCTTCTCGCCAACATTGCCAACGCACGCGCGAAGGCTAACGCCGGTCGCTCGCCTTCGTAGCACAACAGACTTTCATCCTCTTCACTTTTCTTCTCGTAATCACCCGGAATGGCGCTGCCTAAAAATGCCAGCGCAATCTTCTCTGAAGCTTCGATTTCGCCTCGACGAAAAAGATCAACTACCACCATCGCCGGATCGCCTCTTTGTTTCGCGAATGCTTGGATAGCAATCGTATCTGGATCCAACGCACAGACGGAGGAAAGCGCGGAAGAAAGCGCAAAAACTAAGAGAACACGCGGTAACAAAGTAAATGCATCGTTCGAAACCTTTTTTGGCGTTGAACAGGCGCTGCCTTTTGAGGCTAATCGGAGCAACATGGCAAACCCGAACGCTTTGTGTGCTAGCATGCGCAGCTTCTTCGCCGACGTGAAGGAAGAGGATGAAGAAGACGCAATATCATGAACGCTCTGAGATAAAGCTGCTTCAATACTTTGTGCGCACGCCGCCAAATCTTTATCGTTTACAATCAGCGACTCCCACGCTTTTCGAACAGTCAAAATCGTTTGGCGTTGGAGCAAGCGTCTTTGGTCCCTGAACAACGCATCGTGCGCACTGCTCGAGGAGCTTCTACCAGTCATACTAAGGCCACCAGTACCAGTCGCTTCACACGTGGCAAGGTCGAGCCAATCGACAGCTTCGCGATTCTCGAGACCGCAGAAGTTACACCCGAGCAACTTTGCCATGCGTTCGACAGAATTCCCCGCCGCTCGAGAAAGTAACGAGGTCGCATTTTCAACCGCGTCGTTTTGGAACCGAATGTGCGCTCCAGACGATGAAGCGTTCTTTCCACTCGTCGCGAGTGCGCTGATACCACTTTTTCTCAAGAATAATAGTTCTTCTTTTTCCGCGCCCGTGGACGATTTCACAACGGAAAAAGCAACCCCGAGGTTCCCTAGTTTCCATTCAGCGACGTATCGTTTCACGAACTCTCCCCAATTCTGAACAAGATCATCGACTGTTTCCGAGGATGAAGCTAAAGTCGCGGCTATAGCATCAACAATCGACGTTCCATCGCTTTCAAAGTCCTTGCCAAGTGCTCGACGAAATCCTGCCGCGCTCACCCCTCTATCTAGACCAATCTCTGAAATCTCCGAGGCTAAAATCTTTGCAAACGTGTGCATCTCGCTTTTATCGACTCCAACATCATTCAAATCTCCGAAAAACGATATTCTCAAAGCGCTTAAAGCAGCTTCGGAACCTACACCGTTGATGGCCCACGATTCAAACTTGGCTAAATCAGATTCTAAAGTTTCAACGACCCTCAACGAATCCGCTACGGACCATTTCGAAACGCAGTTACTCGAAAAGAAGACGAAGATCTCCCCACTCTCGGAGTCGAAATACACGTCTCGAACGCTATCAGCACTATCAGTGATAGTAAACGTAGCCATGCGTCGGATTTCGTTCGTGCTCACAAACGTATACGCGGTAACGTGTTCCCTACCTAAATCTTCGTTTCCAAAGACCACTAAATTGCCGCCAGCTGTCGCCCGCGCTCCCGTAACGAACCAGTTTTGGGGAGCCGAATTCGTTGTGTCATTTTCGCGACTTAAAGAAGTGATCAACGCATCACTTTTCAAAGCTCCTTTTGGTAACATCATTCGAAACAATACGCGTCTGTTTGCTTGCGAGTTTGAGCCAAACGCCCCCTTCGTATTCGCTGTCGACGAAGTAACGCACGTCACCGCCCCATCCCCGGTGACTATCACTGTCACCATCGACCCATCTAATTCGATCAGTCTGGGCGATACGTGCACTACTGGCGGCATGGTTCCTTTTGCACCGAGGCTAATCCCAAACTTTCCCAACAACGAACTCCCAATAGCCGCAGCCGAGGAAGACGATATCGATTGGCTCCCAACCGCAATCTCCGAAAGCGCTTCGCCGGATAAAACGTCCACGAAAACGACTTTTCGCCCGTCCGTACCACCTACACACACGATCGGCGACCGTTCGCCCGCACCGCTCACCAATCCTGCGCACGTCACCGAGTCTCCCAACCCCGCCGTTTCCAATTTCACCGCTTTCTTCGCCACCGCGCCTCCTTTCAATCGCAACGACGATTTATCCGCAGACTCCTCCACGGTAGCCACGTACATTTCCAAAACTTTCCCGTTAGTCTGCACCGTTCGACTACACGCGATCACGCGAAACAACGACGCGCCGTCGTCGTTCACAGATGTCGGCGCCAAAACGACGCTTTTCGCGCACAGCTCGTTTTTGGTGTCAGTTGGAAACGTGATTTCAATCGTCTTCACCGCTCTGCTCGCAGCATTCTCTCTTCGTTCCCCATCGCGCTCTTCCCGCCACAAGACGATTTCGACCGCATTCTTTCCGCTCGTCGTTCGCCAGGACAGTAAACTCCCATCTCGCAATCGAACGATATCGCCGGAGCCGGAGGAAAAGTCATTCTGTTGTTTCTTTTCAATTCGCGTTCGATCTTCTTCTTCTTCTTCTTCGTTGTTTTTAAAATGAGCAGTAATGTTTCGAGTGCTCGCATCTTCCGCGCGTCCTCTTTCGTTCGCGAAAAGAGCCTCGTCGTCGTTTAAAACGAACAGCGGCGTTTCTTGCGCCGCGAATAACATCCCCCTTTTTTCCTTTGCGCCTGCTTTAATCTGAAGAAATTTGAAACAGAAAACAAACGTTCGTTAAAAAAGAGAAACAAGTGACTTGTGAGAATCGATGAGAAATCAACAAAACGCGAGGAGTAAAGCGCGCGACGAGAGGAGAGAGTATGTTTTTATACTACGCGCGAATGAATGAATGATGATGATAAATCGTGATAAAAGTCAAAGTTTGCAAATTAAAACATGTTGCTATCTCGTCTATGTAATAATATTGTGTCTCTTAAAAATGTAATAACGTCTCTTTCGCGAGAGGAAATTTTCTTTCCTTTTCGCTTTCGGCTACGGCGCATATATAATACTCTAATTCATCCAAGTACACATACTTATTCCTTGCCAGCCTTCTTTGCCTTGGACGGGTCTTCCCCGATGTAGACGTCCAAGTCCCAGTCGGAATCGGTGGTCAAATCTTGGCCGGCGGCTAACTTGATCGCGCGAGACTTGGCCTTGGCCTTGATATCTTTTCTAGACAACTTCTTCTTCGGGCCCTTGACCTTGACGGTGTTACCCATCGCGTCGATGGTGTCCTCTTGCGGTCCATCCCAGTCCGTCTTTTCAGCCTTACCCTTTTTACCTTGGCCCCACCTGTTACCGGTGATGATGACTTCACCGGTACCCGGAACGTCCCAAGTTTCCTCCTTCAACGCGTCCGCGAATTCGCAGTTGTGCGTGATGAGCAAAACGCCGCCGCCGAATTCCTTGACCGCGCACGCCAAGGCGCCTAACGCATCTCTGTCCAAATAGTTGGTCGGTTCGTCCATGACGACGATGTGCGGTTGCTGCCACATGGCGGCACCGAGAACCAACTTAACCTTTTGGCCGCCAGACAAACCCTTGATTCTGTTGTGCGTACCAAATTCAGCTTCGAGACCAAAGTCAATCAAGTGCTTTTCGACGTTGGCGGTGGTTAGCGGGCGCGCGTACAAGCCAGCGCGCGCGGCTTCTCTTTCGTCGACGCGTTGGATCAACTTGGTGAAACCACACTTTTCGAGCTTCTCCTTTTCCATCCACGTCGTTTGGTCCATGGACAAGTTCTCCCACTTGACTTCGTACTCGTACTTGTTCTTCTTTTGGCGACGAGAGATGATCTTTTCGACAACCAACTTCATGACCGTGCCATCTTCTTTGGTGACGTTGATCTTTTCCTTCATCAATTTTTCTTCTTCCGGCGTGTATTGCATGGTGACCTTGGTCAAGTTTTCCTTATCTTCGCCGGTTTGAAATCGCCATCTGATGTACTCGTTCGGCGTCTTCTCCAAGTGCTGTTCGACGTGGTGGAACGCGTGCTGCGCGACGTACGCGTAACGCATGTTCGGGTGTCTCCAAACCGTACCTTGGTCCGGTTCAGCTTCACCAGTAAGCAACTTGATGAACGTGGACTTACCGGCACCGTTCGGGCCTAAGCACGCGACTCTGGAAGACAAAGAAAGTTGGATCGAGGCGCCTTGGATGATTTGCCTCTCCGTGTTCGGGTACTTGAACCAACAGTTGGTCGCCTTGACGATGGCTTTATCCTTGTTCTTTACGCCTTCTAAGAAACCAGGCGCCGGGAAGATGAACTTCAGTTCGTCGTTGGACAACTCGGTGTACTTCTTCGCGGCTGGGCACTGACGGATGAATTCAGTCAAGTTACCCTTGTACGTAACAAGCTTTCTCGTTTCGTAGTGGATGATGTGCGTGCACACTCTGTCCAAGAAACCGGCATCGTGCGAGACAATCATGGAAGAAATAGTCGTTTGAGAGATCAAATACTCCTCCAACCACGCGACGTTCTTAACGTCCAAGTGGTTAGTTGGTTCGTCCAAAAGCAAAATGTCCGCCTTCATCAAAATCGCTCTCGCCAAGGCGAGTTTCATCTTCCATCCACCAGACAACGCGGTGACGGCACCTTCTTGCATCGTTTCCGTAAATTGGAAAGTCGTCAAAACCTTCTTGACTTCATCTCTGCTCGTTCCGTGCTCCTTGATGACATCATTGGCAGAGATGAAGTCGACGACGTTCATGTCCCCGACGTCGCCTTGGATGTCGTGTTCAACGTACACCGTTCTCAACTCTTCCGGTGGCGGGAAACCGTCCACTTGACCGTTGTTGATGGCCTTCATGAGCGTCGACTTACCGCAACCGTTCGGGCCGCACAAACCGTATCTTTTACCCTTCTTCATGTGCAAAGTGGCGTTGTTGAGCAAAATGAGCGCACCGTACGCCAAGGAAAAGTCGCACTTGCACAAGTCTTCGCCTTCTTCGTCTTCAACTACGAAGACTTTCTTCGTGGACAAGTACAACTCTTCGGCCTTGGAAACCAAAGTTGCCGTCAAGGCATCCGCGTCGGCGTAAAACACTTTCATGTACGGCGTCGCGCACGACTTGGTCCACTGGTCCTTGTCAAAGTTCTTTTGCAAGAGCGCGTTGACGGACAAGGCGCAAATGTGATTAAAGATCGGCGCAACCGCCGGATCTTCGACAAACTTCGCAACGTCCGCGTCCGAGGCACCAGTTGCGGTGACCATGAGCGCTTGTAACTCCTTCGAAACCATGGATTCATCGTAGTGAGTAGAGGCATCTTCGGCTTCCGCGGCGGCGGATTCCGCGGTTTCGCCGGCGGCGTTCAACAACGTCTTGTACGCTCTCGTACAAACCGTTCTGCATTCCGGATCGGCAACTTCGTCCATCGCTCTCTTCAACAACGGCAATAACTTCGGGACAAACGGTTTGGCATCCATCGGATCTTCGACCAACTTACACATGTTGTCGATGATAACCGCGGATTTACGCTTAATCGCAGTCATTTGCGAGTGCGATAAACCTCTCATCAAAAGCGGACCGAGAATGGACAAGGTCGGCGACTCGACTTGTTGAACAAACGTCGTCGCGGCGAGCTTGTGCACGCACTCCGGCACTTCGTCAATCTTGACGATGCACTCAATCAACGTCGGTACGAACGGCTCAATATCCAAGTTACCAATCGTCGACGCCGCCTTGGCCATCGTATCCGAAGACTTCTCCTTGACTTCATCTCTCATGTCAACCATGACTTGCGCAATTTCCGGAACCAATTCCGGCAACGCCGCGGCGACCGACTTCGTTGCAGCTCCGACGAAAAAGTCAATGACTCTCAACGCAGCCATCTTGGATTGCCAAAACGGACTGGCAAAACCGGCGAAAATAGCTTTTTGGCACGCTCTGATGGCAAACGGCGACAACTTGGACAAGATGGCATCCACCGCCGGGTCCGCCGCTTCTCTCACGTCTTTGGACTTGTTATCCCCGGCCAAGGTAATAGCCACTTCTAACAACTCAATCATGAACGGTTCCTCTTGAGCGCCCGATTTCGTGGCCAACTCCCCGATTTTCTTCGCCGCGTTCGCTCTCGTTTCCGGCTCTTTCTTGTTCGTGGCGTCTTTTTGCAAAGACGCCACGACTTCCGCGGTCACCACGGAGGACGGTTTCGGTACGGTGCACTTCGCGGGAGCCATTGTGTATTAAATAGTTCTGTTGTTATGCGTGAAGAAGAATAAGCGAAGAAGTCGTCGGTTAGTAGTGAACACAAAGAAAAGAAATCAAATTGGAAAGAAGAAGAAGATAAAACGTGTCTGGCCGACAAAGTTCCAAAAAGCGTTCACACGGAAAAAATGTTCCATCATCTGGTCCGGAAACCGAACGAAAAGAGCACCGAAACATCCACGCATTACGAGTTAAGATTTAAATCTACTCGCAACGAAAACATCTCGACGACATTTTCGCTCCTTTCGCTCCAAAAATCGCTCGCAACGGGGTAAAAAGCGCGCGGATGTTCCGTGGGGGTGTGGCGGCATAAAATGCTTCCTCTTTCTTCAGCCGCCTAAAATTTTTCCCTTTTCCAATCGCGCGCGAAGAACCAACGATGAGAGACGCGAATCGAAACTTGCGAGAACGACGTTCGAGAATCGTTCACGAATATGTTCTGCGTGCGAAAAGAGAGTCAGTCACTTTTGCGCGCAGTTTGCGTACCTTTTGAAAAGATAGATTTGTGGTACGTGCGATGTGTGCGTTTGTGTGAAGAACTTTTCTAAAGTTTGATGAGCTTCGTTTCTGGCCGTCGGTTTCCATCTCGCTTACGAAATCAAGGGGCTTACGAAATCAAAGGGGAGAGCAAAAAAAAGAACAATTCTGCTGCGAAAAAAGAGAAGAGCAAAGTTCTCTTTTTGCAGAGAGAGAAATAGTCGTCGCGTTTCTCGTCCTCCTCTCTCTTGTCGCCTACTTACTCTTTCCGGAAACCTCGCTCCACACACACAAAAGTTGTCCCTCTTTAATATACCAAAAACGGACAAAACACATTTATATGGCGAGCAAGAAGAGAGCGATCGAACGCGCGTTTCGCGCGATCATCAGTAG
>Ga0115556_1001329_pt1 | contig 16914 bp, 13 predicted proteins | sample COGITO_mtgs_1104_5_FD_87282 | JGI IMG/M metagenome (GOLD analysis project Ga0115556, IMG submission 87282) | Pelagic marine microbial communities from North Sea - COGITO_mtgs_110414 | ecosystem: Environmental > Aquatic > Marine > Epipelagic | place: Germany:Helgoland, sampling site Kabeltonne... | reverse complement strand
CGGATAGCTTCTTGGAGGCAGATGCGCTAGACGCTGCTGATACCCCGGCAGAGTGCGCCCGGTGAGGACTGTGAGATGAGAAATTTGACCAAAACCAAAAACGTCGTCCAGTTAGCAACAACAAAAATATACAAGGCCCAGCAAGAGCTAAGTTAACTTCAACTTCACACAAAAGTATTGCCACCCACAATGACCCTGATGGTGGTACTGACGATTCAGTATTTGAAGCTAAAACACATGCTATAGAACTGCAACCAGGCCTCACCTTTCAGTAGCTCCGCCGAAGAGGAATCCCCTGATGGACTTCACTTTTTCCTCTGGCTTCTTTGAATGAAACCCTCCACCCCCCCCACTTAGTACCCCATTGCTCTTATAAGACCCGACACTTGCCGTTGGATCCTGTCTCCATCGCTCGACTTCTTTTTCCATGCCGGCTAACCGGGCTTCCTCTTCCCTTCTCCCTAACTTCTCTTCGTCCAGCATCAATGCTAAGGTGGTAATTTCCCTCTCCAAGCGGCTCACTTCTTCCCGCAGCAGGTCACAATCCTCCGCACATGATGATACTGCTATGTCGCCAAGCCACTCCCGTCCCCAGGGTGTTTCTTGAAAAGGCAAAGAATCCCCGTAGATAAGGCAAGCATAAGACTTGTAGTTTTGCAACCCATAACTGAGAAATGTTGACGACGACGCATGATGAGTGTTGTTGCTATTATTTATGCTATTGTTGTGGGGATGCAAAGGCTGGGGCGAGCGACGGCTCAACGCTCGTCGAAGCGTGCTGATATTATTGCTGCTTGGGATGTAAGCATGGCCAGAATCAGCTTGTGTTCCCTCTTCCTCTTTGATTGTTTCAACATTTGGTGGTGGCGATGGTGATCGAGGGGCCATCAATCGCCGCAGTGTGGTGAGTCCATCATCGGCGGCAGGTGTAGACATTGAAGATGCCAGTCGAAATACGATTGTGGTTGACAGAAAAAAGGACAAAAGGGTCGGCGGCGGGAGGGATAGTTGTCCAAACGTTCAAGACAGATTATACAAGAGAATCGAAAATATTGCCAAATGCAGATTCGGAAGGGGCGTAAGTGTTGACCGACTCTATCATGTAGAACTGGAAAACAATTTAAAGGAGATGATTGTCAATTAGGAGAAGAGGGATTTATTTTGTGACCGGATCCTCCTCCCTCCTCTTTCTTCCTCTCCCTGATTTGTCCAATAACAAAACCAAGTAAATTAAGGTATGTAACGGTCTCTCAAAAAAATCATCGCTCTATTTTTCCTCCCTGTCATATTGAAGAGCGGATGCGCCAAGAATATTCTGCAAATTTAAAGTTTAATTCCTGTTTCCGTGTTGCTGACTGTTCTGTGTTCTGCTGACAAGTGAACAACAATTAATTCCGTCCCCGGAAGGTGCTCCAGATAATCTCACCATAAGCCGTCCGGTTTCCGTGTTGCTGACTGTTCTGTGTTCTGCTGACAAGTGAACAACAATGATTCCGTCCCCGGAAGGTGCTCCAGATAATCTCACCATAAGCCCTCCCTGACCCCCCCCCTCGTCTCGACACAGATTAAAAAATATAATGAAGCTATCGATCCTCTCCGCAGTTGCTGTCACCCAGGCCATCTCAACTGTGTCCGCTTGTGACCTGCCTGGTTGTGACCACCCAGACCTTGGTTCCTGTGGTAATGCGTGCTGCTCCCTCACAATCACCGTGAATGAGTCTTCCGAGGTTGTCATGAATAAGGTAAACGCGACCATCAGCTCAGGAGGGCCAGACGGCCTCTATACTGCCCAGATCACTGCCGATGGTTCTCTCGGCTTCTCAGACCTCAGGTCTTATCCTATTGATTTTGACTTCGTCGGGCAAGCTTGGCACAAAACCCTCAACGGTGTCTATGACGATACCGTCAACTTCAACCTGAAAAGCGTCTCTGACGGCGAGAAGACGGAAATTCGCGCTCACAGCATTAGCCAGATAGCAGGTGCTTTGGGGGACGCAGGTCAGAATCACTGGAACATTATGCAGCTGGTAAATGGCATCGAATGGGCTGACCCTGACTCGGTAGTTGTCGAGCATAACGATGCCAGTTGTCCGGAACCCACGAAGTAGGGTGGATTTGCGTTAAGTAGATGAACTCGATGACACCATTTCTGCAAAGAGCAAATAGCTTCCAAAAAGTCTTCTCCACTCATCATCTTCTTATTCCATTACATGGTTACTCTTCTACCAATCTCTTCACTTTTAACTTCAGGATTTCTTTCCCCTTTTGTCTATCGCCAATTTTCTCCTGTGACGTCACTTCCTCGTAGATGGAGAAACGGAAACCAGCGTCACCCCACCAGCGACTGAGCGGTTGAGTGTCAACAAGAGGTAGGTCGCAAGCTGTCCACTTTGCAAAATCCACGTAGAAGAGTCTCAATCTCGCTTTCATAGTAAACCCTGGCTGTAGCCCCTCCTCCATCTCCCGCCATCCGCCTGCTTGTCTCCATCTCCTATGTTTGTCCCCTTCGTCGATTTCCAGCAGATCGGTCTTCTTCCCTTTTTTCCCGTTTTCAATGATCAAATCGTCCGCGCAAGCGATTAAAGGGAATGCGATATGAGGATGTATTCCTCGTGAAGGGTCACCGACACTCCAACGCAACCCAGGACTGAACAAGGAGAGCAAATTCAGGACAGCAAACGAAAGTATTGTGGTGCTTGGACTCCATTCCATTTTAGGTGAATCAAGCTCGACTGCAATCAGGAGCCTCCCGTTAGGTTTTTCTTTGAATTCCCCACCAAAGCGAATTTCACCAGTGGAAGTTGTCTTACTGAGGATACCAAGCGAATCAGGAGAGTGGAAAGCTTCTCGATAAACTTTAGTGTACGGGTCGGAATACTTTCTATCGGTATACAGTAGTTGACCCGCAAATAAAGGAGAAGCGAATCTCTTACAACCCAATTTTTTTGAGAAGTCTACCTCGATGGTATTGCTCTCCTCTTGGAGACTGTCGTTGCGGTGATTTGGAAGAGCTTGGGTCGCATTATTATGTCCTCCCCTCATTTCCTCCAAATCGTGCCACATCAAAAGGAACTCCATAGCAACGGTAGCACCTGGAATGGACAGATGCCTGTATCGCCGAGGCCTGTATCGCCGAGCGAGTCAGGTTCTCCTTTGAAGGGGTAAACTAGTTCTGGTGCGCTAAAGAGTCATCCTGAAGTATTCTATTCACTAATACGTAGAGAAATTACAGGTTCGTTAGAAAAAAATCGTTAAATACACGTTTGCAAGTTCAATCAAAATACTGACCTCGACGAACTCTGCTGATTGAGAAATTGTCTGCTGCTGCCCTTTACAATCAATTTAATGGTCTAAACCAACTCACTGTCCGGCTCAGAACTAATAGCTAACCTTTTCTCATTTTTTTATCAATTTTTATTTACTGGCTCTCCCTGTACGCGCTGCTGCTAGAATTAGCTTCTCCTGTCCTTCATTCTCTGCACAACCTCCCCAAGCCTCTCTCCTCCTCCGACGAGAAGGACGGGGACAAATTCCCTGCACCAACCCAAACAAGCAGTCGGCAGAATGTCCGTGAAGGGGATAATCTCCTCGGCAAAGCTGACATATTTTAAGTAAGGCATCTCGTTGTCGTACATGGCCATCACTATGACAGTTTGGAGGGGGGCCCAAGCAATATCGGTTACTTCACCGGCAGCAGGAATAAGATAGCTGTGAAGATACTCGTGAGTATTTTTTTCCTAAATAAATTCCTAAAGAACTTCACAAAAAAGGGATTCAATAATCATCACCTAACCCACTCACCTACAACTTCCAATAAAATCAACCGCCAGCGACACCAGAAGCTTGTGCCACATGTCCTTCGGGATAATGAACCTTGCCAGGCTTACCGGGTCGGGGCAAGGCCCAACGTCATACAACAGTCTCTGCCCTACTGAACTATCTCTGAAACCTTGTTTCAGGGGTTCGAAGACCTTCGCAGCCTTCACTCTTCCTCTCCTGGTACTGGCACTAAGACCGACTCCCAGGACACCAGCTGCGCCCAAAAACAACAGGAAGAAGGCCAGCAAAGGGAGAAAAATCGGGAATCCGACGACGAAAGCGCCCGCAAACAGCGGGAAAGAGCAGGCTACGGCGATTGTGATGGGAACGGCAGGTATCACCGCGTACTTGTTGAGGACGACGGATTTGGTCTTGGAGAAGATGGGCCCGACTGTGGCACCGGCGGAATCTGTCAGCTTGTCGACGGCAGCAAAGTAAATGTTTATGCTTCGGAAAAAGGAGGAGACGGGAGCTCGAAGTGGAGCGTGGAGGAGAAGCTTCAGCCGGAGGGTTGGGGTCGTCGTGAAAGCAGCCGCCGAGTTGCTGGCAGCAGAGTTACCCGCGGAGTCAGACACTGCGGGCGAGGGAATCAAGGTAAAGAGGTGGTCCACTTCCTCACCAACGCGGACACCACCAAGATCTATCTCACAGCCTCCAACAACAAAGTCCTCCATTCTGAGTCCGCCACCGGGAATCACCACCGATACTTTCACGACGCTGTTTGCAGAATCGCTGGATCCGAATGTTGGGTGAAATGTTTGCTTCTGGTCATATCGAAATGAGGACCGCGTGGGGTGGCGTGAAGTGGGTAGAGAAGTCCTCCAAGGTCTCTCTCCGGGGACAGAAAGGATGATCACGGGAAGAGGGATTGCCGGGTGGTCTCCTGCAGCACTGCCACCGCCTCGGCTCGCCTTCACAGGGCTCGAGTTTGTCGAGGTCAGTGTCAGGGATTGGGTAGGCAAAGGGGGCAAATCATAGACACCAATGATGGTGGTCGCCAGGGTGCACCGAGAGGTATTTGGGGGCGGTAAGGTTTGTGCATGTCCTCGCGATGGTGATTGGGCAGCAGAAGACATAACACACACACACACACACTGGTCTTGCAGTTTAGAATGTTTGGGGTACTTTAAATGAATGACGAAATTCGTGCTTCGAACCAAAAAAATAAAGCTCTTCTTTGCTGGTGAAATCAAATTAAAAAAACCGTTGCTTGGCCTTGCTGCGCCCATAATATCCAGATCGTAGCGGAGCAGCTTGGAGGCTCGAAGAAAAATTTCGCTTTCCTCCCCCCAATGGATCTGCTTGGAGCCTATTCATCCTCTTCTGACGAAGACGAGTCTGGTGGTGTCGCTGCAAACTCACCGACCGATGTGCCTACCAGTGCACCTACCCCTCTCGTAGAAAAATCTAGGGTGATAGCTACGAAAAAGAAGAAGCGCCAGCTGCAGCTCTCCAAGGTCCTTCCCCCCGATGTTTACACTAAATTGATTGAGCGCAAGGACGAAGAAGACAGCGACAGTGACGACAATTCCCCCCGAGCGAAGAAGAATAACGACGGGTTGAGTGTCAAAAGTAGAAATATAAATGGAAGTGCCAGAGCAGTTCCTGGTAGGAGTGAATTAAATGGTCTTCTGAGCAGCCTCAAGAGTGGCCCGAACAAAGCGGCTACCAAGTCGGGTGCTACTTCCCAGATGTTTGCAGCTGTTGCCACGAAAAAGTCACCGAATGGTGCCTCTTCCAGTAGTATCGGTCTCGGCTTAACGACCGTAATTACCACCACATCGCGGAAAAAGAAGACTGAGAGCAACCACAACGATGACAATGATGAAAGTGATGACAGTGACAGTGACGGCGGCGCAGGAAACGGCAGCAGTAGTACACTTGATTTTATTCGGCAAGCTGCTAAGGAGCACCAACACCAGCGCCAAAACCTGCATCAACAACAACCTCTACTTCCCTCACAACAGCTTCCCCCTCAAAAACACATTCCCTCACAACAACAACTTCCCCCACAACAACAACACCTTGACGAAAAAGAAGACGAAGAAATCGAGGAACAGAAGAGAAGGTGGGCCGAGTCACAGCAGCGTGTTAAAGCGCAGCAACAACAACAACAACAACAACAACAACAACCACACGCAAACAACAAGAGAAAACGCCGCGACATGGAGCTTGCTCTGATGTCCGGTGACACTTCGGCACTTTCCTCAGGAACCACCCATAATACGTCCTTATCTGCCCCCAATCCCGAATTCGATTATCAGAGCTATTCTAAAATTGCCGCTCCGCCGCCCAGCAACGAGTCGACTACTTCTGTGGCCACATATGATCCAAAGACAGGAGAAGTTATCAAGACCCGAAATGTGACGAGTTTGAATGCGAGAAAGGGTCAAATAAGCAAGCTTGCCGCAAATGCCGCGAGAATGGAGGCGATGTTGGCGAATGGTTCAACTGGAGGAGGGAATAAGACGAAAGCGCAGACAAATGCAAAATATGGATGGTGACACAACACGTTTGCTTTGCACCAACAAAAACCTATTATAATTACTCATCAATCCTAATTAACGAGCGGGACCCTGTTCTCGTCACCGGCCTGCTCTGCACCTCCACCCTCACTCCAAGTCTTCTGTGTCCTCTCCTCCTGCTGTTGTTGCTGGTCCATGCCATCCTCCTCGACCTCAGCCATATCTGAGTCGTCCCCTTCCTCAGAGTCATCGTCCAAGCACTCAGCTTCCTCCATGTCCATGTCGTCGTCCTCTTCCTCTTCCATGTCATCATTGTTGTTGCCATCAGGGTTCTCTGACATGTTGTTGTTGTTGTCGTCTTCCACGGCGACGCCCTCTCCGCTATCCGTCGGCATTACTTCGCCCTCGCCGTTCCAATTAATGGGGAACCTTGTCACGCGAGGTTTGTCTGCAAGAATCTGACGAACAACTTTGTTTATCTGTTCATGTTTAGGTAAGAGAGGCGTTGTTCAGGAGAAAAGAGAGGGAGGGTGTGGTGTCAGGCGTTAAATTAACACCACAAAACAAATCCATTCATATGCACATGCACGAAACAAAACTCGAGCAGAAAATAACTCACCTCAAGGGGGTAATTTGGCCCAGTCTCGGGGTCGTAGGCTTCCGTATAGTCGTTGTTAACGTAATATCCAACGCGGCAGAACTCCTGATTCAAGTAGGAGCACGTGACCAAAACAACAGTTACACCGAGGATGTCTTGCTGCGGGATTGTGGATGGGTCAGGTGCGTCAGCTTGGAGCACAAATTTGTTGACCCCTACGGGAACGGGGCCTACCGCCACCTCGTCTAATACCTGATCCATGGACGAGTCCTCAGCCGACCCTACGTAAGTCACTTTCCACTCGAGATCTTCAGCTAAAGGGGAAAGGGCCTCAAATGTTATCTCAAATTGGAATGGGTTGAGGAAAGATGTGGGATTGTCGAGAACGACCTGACAAAGAGAGAGGTGTTGTGTGTTGTGTGTTGTGTGGGTTAGTGTTTGTTGTGTGTTCGTGGGAGGAAAGAGGGGTCAGGACAAAGGAGAGCATCGTGATCATCGTCTCTTCACATAAGGGGGCAGGCAAGAGCCGATTCCCCCTCCCATTATTATTAAAGCAGCACACAAACTTCGACACATCCGTATTAATGCGATTGCGCGCCCCCTAATTATTAAATAACGAATGAAAACGTCCCCCTGTGGGCAAAACAGGAGAGGTGGCGGGAGAAGAAAAAACCTACCATATTAGTGACAAGAACGAGCGCCATGTTTTTTGTAGCGATGAGGGGGTTCAGTAGAATGCGAACAGTGGCTAATGAGGGAATTTGAGAATTTCGGGTGAATCTTAAGGATGTTAGGGATTTTTTCTCGTGCTTTTCATCACCGGTTTCAATTTTTAAAGGCTAACCTTGTCACATTTTCTGCGACATTTTTCAATTTTTGCGTGACTTCTTCCCATAGTAGGTGGATGCTCTATGCTCTGCGCGCGACTTTTTTCCAGGGAAACTCCTGCCCTCCTCGATCGTCATTCTTATGATCCATCGGTCAATCAAACATGATTGCCCTCCTTCTCTTCATTTTTGCCGCATTTTTTGTGTGCTCCTCATCTAGTTCCCCGCTTTCCCCGATAAGGTTTTATAAGACCTCCAATGGCTTAGTCTTCTGTACGAATTCCAGCACTTTGACTGTTCGAGCGAGAGATTCCAAGGCAAAGATATCAACCTCCTCCAGTGTCATTCCCCCCCCTGATACGTCGCAGCCTATAGATGCTATCTACGGGATCTATCCTCTCCCGAAATCGAAGCGTGTCGCTGTTGCTATCGTTGCATCGTCCGAGGTTGTGTTTAATCATGACCTATACAAGGGGGACAGTATCCGCCGCGCCCAAGATATCTCCTTGATATGCGTCCCCACGGTAGCAAACGCTACCAAATTTGACAGTGAGGAGCTGTCACATCTGAAGCTTTTGAAAAAGACTTTCAAGAGCCACGATCTCTTCTTCTGTAGATCTGATGAGGGCCTCTCTTCTTCAGGCTGTGACGTAACACACACCTTCCAGCGCGCTCTCTCTCACTCCCCCCCTACCCCTGCCAACTCCTCCTCTTCCTCCTTGCCCCCCGACCCACGCTTCTTCTGGAATAGCGAAATATCTTCCTCTCTCCCTGAAGAATTTCAAACCCCATTCTGCTCCTGCTTCGTGAACAAGATAGAAGCCCCTGCTTTTACCCAAGTGTTGATCTCACGACGTTCACAACACCGCTCTGGTGTGAGGTTCATTATGAGAGGTTCAGATGACTCCGGCAACGTTGCAAATTTTGTCGAATCTGAGCAGATTATCCTGCAGGATGACGGCGATAAGGTCTCATCTCACGTCCAGATTCGCGGCTCTATACCGCTGAGGTGGAGTAGTCCTGCCCTCCTCTCGACCCGCAACCCTCCCGTGGAGATAAATCTTGATACACAGGCCCAAATCTCGACGCTTTCGAAACATATCGGCGCCATGTTACAACAGTACGAGAGTGCCCCATACATTACGCACCGTGACTACCCCACTCTGACCTTTGTTAATTTGATTGACAAAGCTACGGGTGACCAGTCTCGGTTGGGGGAAACCTTTGCTGAGACGCTTTCGTCGGTCACGTCTTCTTCCTCCGAGGAGGCAAACCTCAGCAACCGAGTCCGCCACGTTTGGTTCGACTACCACGCTGAGGTGAAGAAAATGGGCGTGGACCGACTGGGTAAAAATCGTGGCGGATTGCTCTCCTTGAACAGGGGGGAATTCAAGGTCGGGAGAGATCTAATGCGACAGGGTATCTTCCGTATAACGAGGGATCCCTACTGCGATGGCTCTTTCGTTATTGAAGAAAAACAGAATGGCGTGATTCGCACCAACTGTATGGACTGCTTAGACCGAACAAACGTAGTGCAGTCATTCATTGCTCGAGATGTTGCTTTAAGGTGCCTCTCTCTCTCTCGTTTCCACGATGACGATAACAATACCGTCAACTTTATGAGCAGCGAGGGAAAGAACAGGTTGAGTCGGAACCGTGCTCGCGAACTGGCATTGCACCGCGCACTCTGGGCAGACAACGCTGACGCTCTCTCCAAATTGTATGCAGGGACTCGGGCCCTTAAGGGGGACGTAACTAGGACGGGCGTGAGGACAGTAAAGGGAAGTGTGGACGACGGTATCAACAGCATGAAACGTTATGTGGGTAACAATTTTCTCGACGGCGAGAGACAGATGGGAGTCGACTATTTGCGCGGTGCTCCCCCCACAGGTTCCGTCTTTTCGGGCATTAATATTGGCAAGAAACTTAATATCAATGAAGACGTGATTTTCAGGGTGCAGAAGCCTCCTCTGGAATTAGATTTGAGTTTGGTAGACGTTGATGAAAGTGAAGAAGATGAAGATGAAGATGAAGATGATGATGATGACGATGATGGCAACTGTGTCGTAAAGATTGACTACGATGAAGAAGATGACACCGGCAATAGTGGGAAGAACAACAAGGATTTCTTGCTTATGGCTGTTGCTGCCTTGGCAGCAGGCTTCGATGCCGCAGAACGGCCGCCCCTACTTGGCTTGGCCGGTTGCTTGGCTGTCGGTAGATTGATTGTTAAAACCATTCGAAGCGTGTTGAACGGCGATTTGACGTGATTTTGAAAATATGAATGATTGGGTGGTAGGCTTAAATTAACAAAAGACTTCCATAGTGAGTAGCTTTTCTAGAACCAAACCAAAGAACAACTGGCGGCGCTAAACCTTAATTTATTTGTCCTTAATTTTTTAATTTTACTCGATGCTCACCATCTCGCATAATTTCTCGATATCGCTCGCGTCGGCTTGCTGGATCATTTCTCTGCCAGGCAAAAAGTGGTTCTCGATCTCAGCCAAGAGCATTTTGCTTGCGTGGTCCTGCACCAAATTGATGGCTGTACCCTTCCTCCCGAACCTTCCTGTCCTCCCGATTCTGTGCAAGTAGGCCTCGCAATCGGGTCCAACGGCGCCAGTGCTCCTGTCCCTAACCTGCGGCATGTCGTAGTTAATGACCATAGAAACCTCGTTGACATCGACACCCCTTGCTAGCACATTTGTGGTGATGAGCACCTTCGTGTTCCCCTCCCTAAAGCTCCGCATGAGAGCGTCCCGATCCGCCGGCTCTAGGTCTCCATGTAGCGCGGAGCAAGAGTAGCCGACGCGGTTGAGCGTGTCGGACACCATATCGCAACCCCGCTTCGTTTCGACGAAAACGATACTCTGACCGATTGTGATAAGCTGATAAATATCTTGGAGAAACTGGAGTTTTCCCCCTCCATAATGCTCAGTGTCGACCCATATTTGTTTAATCTCCTCCAAAACAAGCTGCTCGTCACTGTCGATGAGGATTCGGTCGCAAGTACCCACAAGGGACGAGGCGAAGTCCAAGACTGGCTTGGGGAAGGTCGCCGAGAAGAACAGCGACTGCACGGTCGGAGGGAGCATTGATTTGATAGCCACGGTGTCACCTCGGAGACCGTTGACATTACACATTTCATCGGCCTCGTCAAGGACAAATATCTTCACCGTACGACCATCAAGTAGGGGTGGGCTTGCCGCCGCCCCCCGGCCCCTGCCCCGGCGGGGAGTCATCCAATCCTTAATCTTTCCTGGCGTACCGACAACGATGTGAGCGTTTACGCCCTCCCCGGGAGGTATTTGTTCGCGCGCAAGGGCCATTCGTGTCCTAAGCCCGTCCATGTGTGAGCTCATAGGAATTAAACATTCGCTGACGACTTGTACAGCCAACTCCCTCGTCGGGCTCACACAAACTGCCTGTGTTGTCGCTGGGGAATCAATCGTAACCCTGTACAACATGCCGATTACGAAAGCTGCCGTCTTACCGCTTCCAGACTGGGCCTGGGCGATGAGGTTCATCGGGGGGGAGTGCAAGATTCGGGGTAGGGAGTCTTCTTGGATGGCAGAGGGTTTTACAAAACCCATCGAGTAAATTCCTTGGAGGAGGAAAGGGGGAAGTTGCATGTCTTTAAATTCCTACGGAAAGGGCAAGGGACATTAGTCATCGGTGACAAGTGTTGGTGACATTTAGCGAGGCCAGACGTGCTTTGCCGGCAGCAATTAAAATTAAACAAGACAACTAATGATGGATGATGGAGCCTGCAGCCCCTAGGATGACGACACATGGCCAACGTACCTTCATACTACTCAGACGACTACTTCCGTCGGCCTGGATGATCTTCAGACGGTCGCTAGCATTGGCCTGCAGCGCTGCTTTCTTAAGCGACAGGGCATTGAGACTGGCCTGGAGGGACTCAGTGAGAGGTGGAGGAACTGGAGGGGGAATAGCTTGATCGACGACCGGAGGTTGTTCTGTGGGGTTTTCTTGTGTTGTAGGATGAGCTGGGCTGACTCCGGCAGCGACTGGAGCCATAGAAGGTACTACAGGAGAGGAGGTTGCTCCTGGGGTGGTCGCAGCCAATTCTCCAGTAAGGGGGGCTCCCTGAGCATTAACAATAGCTGCCATTGTATGATGGAAGATCGATACGATAAGAAGCGCGTATAGATCACTATTTTCGTGATACGGATTTGTCAGTCTACAAAATTAATGCACCTATGTGAACTTGCCCCACAACCTGAAAACCTCTGTAGAAGACAACAGGTTTACTGTTGTTGAAGCCCGGACTGACGGTCTACGCTCGAAACTGTCTCGTGGTGCAATTCTAATTGGTACGATTTCTTCACTGCGTCGATATTTCCCGCAAATAAGCTCTGCGTTTTGCTCGTGTGAGCATAAGTATCAGAGCGACTTGTTTTGAGTTGTAGGCTCCTGAAGCACGCTGCAACCGCACAGCAGCTGGAATTAGACTTGGTAGAATCCATAAACGGAAGGGTAGACAAACGTAGGTCCTGTACAGTGCCGCCCTCTCTACTCGACACCGCCCCTCTCCATTCCACCTTCCGTGCCAATTTCCCTGTTTCCCTTTCTCTAACACACGCCCTCGCAGTAAGTTTCCGGTATCGTCCGCAATGTTGTCACAACAGCCGACGATGAAGAGGACGAGAGTCGGGTCCGACCACCAAGTATCTGCTCTCCCAGCACCGATATCTTTCACACCTTTAATTCAGTCAAGGGCTGGCGCTCGCTCCAAGCATAAAAATGCGGCGGGTCCACCTGTTGTGGATCGCAGCATGCTTGCTTTATCCCTAGGGACGCAATTGTACGAGCATAAGTTCCACTCTGACTGCGCCGAACCCGACAATACAACGGAAAACAGCACCGAAGATGACATCCTGAATGCGACTCATGATCGGTATGATGTATCCTCGAACGACGTCGCTTCGGAGTGCGTTTGGGGCGGTCCCTGGAGGAAGGAGGATGCAGCGCTTGTCGCTGCCGCAGCTCCGCCACGGCGGAAGCGGAGCAACCTTCCCGCCCCTGGATCGAAGAAGAGAAAGACTAGGGGTGACGCCAACTGTGATGACACCTCGTCAGATGAGGAACCCGTCGTCGACGAAGATCCTACCGACGCTGAAGATGATGAGATCCTCATTCCTTTAGAAGGCGAAGATTTTCGGTTGTTTGCTCGCAACATTGCTGTCCAGACATGCGACTTTGACAACAGCAGGACAGAAATTGAAGGAGAACAGCCCTTCAGCTGGATGAAGCCCAACCCAGACTCAACGTCAACATCAACAGCCCCCGGCTCCCAAAACAACAGCAACAACAATAATGCCAAAGACAACAACAATATCAAGAACATAGCCGCGGATGAGTCCGACGAGAATGTGCTCCACTACCTGGAGCAGCAGGCCTGTTCTTCTTCCCTTGCGATGCTCTCTCTCCTGACCAACATCTCCATCGGCCGGGAGGGTGTTGGCCGATTGTCTGTGACAAAGAAAACGGGCAAGGAATCTGTCATGACTTGGAAACAGATTTTTGCGCGTCCTAACTCTTCTCTCTTTGGAGCCTACCAGCAAAACCCCTCCCTCTACGCCAACACGATGCCCTTCGTCCGAGACGCCTCGACTGTGAGCAATGCTCTTAACAAGAGCAACCCTTCGAACGTTGCCACTACCAACGACATGACAGATATTGATGTATCTGCAATCATCATGAGCAGCGACCCCCTCAGTAGGTCCAAGCGAGGTGGTGACAAGATGGAAATGAAGGCTCGCTGGCAGTCGATTCTCTCGGATTGTGAGTTAGTTTTACACCAAATCAACGACATTTCCGCTCCTCGCCCCAAGTTTGCCTACTTGCTTTCGCTGCTTTCTTCTGCTTATGAGCTTCCGGCACCGGATCCGAATCCGGGGGAGGACTGGGCTCAGCACATACAAGTTTGCCTCATGAGAATCATCGGCCATGTTGACAAATCGCGCACGTACCTCGCCACCCTCCACGACTCCTTGCGCGATTCTCCGGACGGCGTGTCGCTCGTGCCTCTCCGCAAGCTCGTTGAGAGCAGTGAACTACTCGTATGCGAAGTCGAGGAGGTGGAGTATCTCAAGGCAATCCTGCATGTCTGCACCGAGTTCGAGAAGAAGTACGAGAAGATGATTAACTCCTCCAAGGCAACCCTCGAGAATGCAAAAACTCTCCTCAAGGAGGGCGAGCACCTCCCCTTAAAGCTCAAGCTTGTTTTCAAGCTCAGCGAGAAGGTCAAAAAGAGCGTCGATATCAAGGAGAGGATTTGTAAATGGAAGAGAGAGGTTGAGAACGGCGGCAAGTCGGAGCTCACCTTCACGAATTTAAAGCAACTCCTATCGGAATACCAAAAGTCTGGATTGATTTTGGACGAGAGTGCAAGTTTGTTCCAGACTGTCGATAAGGTGGAGCGCTGGCGCGATGCCGCGACCAGGGCGAGCAGGAACAAGGTTGCCTACGCCGAGCTAATCGAAGTATTTAATACAGCCCCCAGCGTACAGATTCCGGGCCTTGTTGACCGCCTGAGAGAGAAGGTGACGCAAAGCGACCAGTGGAATGCAAAGTTGAAGAAGGTCATCCCTCCTCCTATTGACGCCGACGGCGAGGTGGATTTGAAGCAGTGGATGAAGAATATGAGGGAGGAACTGAAAACGGACAAGCGCGAGGCCTTGATAAAATTGCGCGACGAGGGATCGGAAGTCAATGTGCACATCACCGAATATTATGCTCTGCAGGGAGAAGTCGGTGGTATGCTTTGGACGAAAGAAGTTGAGAAGGTTTTGACCACCTATCAGACGCTCCCCAAGCTCAAAAAGAAGATGAAGGAAGCTCGCGTGCTGAGGGAGGACTTACCCCTCCCGTCGGAGGAGGACATTGAAGCGTGGGAGCTCCCTCTCGAGGAGCCCCTGAAAGAAGTCGTTGCGGACGGTGAGAACTGGATGATCAAGTTCCGCGAGCTCTGCAATAACCGTTTTGACTCCGGTTCGACGGGAAAGAAACGGTGCGGCGTCAATGATTTCCTTGCCCTCCTTTCCACCTCCGAGTCGTTCAAAATTGACTTTTCCTCGGAAATTAAAACTACCAGGGAGGTCCTTTCGAGGAATATCCGCTGGCTCATCGCTCATTATGAGCTTCTTACCGACTGCCGCGTCACTGTCAGCCATAGCCTGGAGGAGCTTCAAAAGCTCTTGAAGACCTACCAGATCGTCAAGAATAAAGGATGCATCAAGGTTGCGAATGAGGTCGTCTTGCCGGAGGAGAGCAGCGAGGACGAAGAGGAGGATAAGAAGGGAGACGCCGAAGGCGGAGAAAAAGACGACGAGAACGAGAACGAGAACGAGAACAACGAAAAATCTCCGAACGCCAACAAAGACGACGACAGAAATGAGGGCAGTGACTCCTCCGACTCCGAGTCCGCCAACAACGGCCTGACCATTGCTAAGATCTCCGCCGCCCTCGCCGCGACCAAAAAGAACAAGGTGGAGCTGCACGAGGCCCACGAGCTCAAGGTCATCATCGAAAAGCTCAACAGGTGGCTCAGCCGCATCAAGGTCGTGTGCCCCGTCCGAGCCAGGAGCAAGCGGATGAAGGAGGGGGAGAAGCTCGCGAGCAAGGCCAAAGCGCCCTTCGATGAGATGGAAGAGCTCATCTCGCAGGCCGTGACCTTCCCCATTCAGTTCTCGCACGATTTGGAGCGCGTGACGAGCCAGAGGGAGAGGATCGCAGCCTGGAGAGTCGGCGCGATGAAGAGCCTTGTCGTCATATCGGGAAAGATGGAGGAGTTCATCACCAAGCCTCAGGAAAATATCGTCGAGTGTTTGAAGAAGGGGACGACTCTTTTGGGCAAGTGGAACAGCAGCAGCACTGGGAGAGGGAGGGGGGGATCGAAGTCCCCCGGTGGAGCGAAGTCTCCCGGTGGCGCGAAGTCGACGGGTAATGCAGCCGAGGGTGAAACGCCCCCTGCATCGGGTGAGAACAAGACAGCAGCTAGCGACGAGGCGGCTGTCGCTGCGACCGCCTCGACTCCTACACCAACTTCGCCTGTGAAAATAGAACCAGGAATGGAGTGCGAGACCGCCGAAAAGGGAGCGGCTGCTGAGGAAGGGGAGGAGATGAAGGATGAGACGGTCAAAGTGAAGGAAGAGAAGAAAGTCTCCGAGGAAGAGGAGGAGGAGGAAGGTGAAGAGGAGGAGGAGGAGGAGGAGGAGGAGGAGGAAGATGAAGAGGAAGAGTACAACAACTACACCAGGATGCTCAAGGAAGTAACCCACTCCGCCTTCAGCATGGAGGTAAACACCCCCGAAGAGGAGATCGCCGAGCGCTTCAACGCCATCGTCGACTGGTGCTCTCACGCCCGCGACCTGGCGTCCCTCGGGAACCAGCTCCTCGACGACAACGTCTTCGCGGACGTCGACGACTTCTACGAGGCGGGGATCGAGGTGCTGGAGAGCGCGGGGTGGGACCTGAGCCCCTTCAGGGACGAGGAGGAGTGGGACGGGGAGGGATCCGATTCCGATGGTGTGGAGGAGGGTGGTGAGGGTGGTGAGGGTGGTGAGGATGGCCATAATGACGACGATGGTATGGATGTTGACTCCTCGCCAAAGGAAGAAAAGGCTCTCTCGACACCATTGTCCCCACCAGCATCCAGTCCTTCAAAGAAGAATGCATTTGCCGCCTCCACCACCGCCACCGCCACCGCCTCTGCCTCAGACGCCACCGCAAACACAACAAATAACCTAACCCGCTCCTGGCTAAAAGTGGTGTACTCTTGGCTCCTCGAATTCAAATCCTTCCTCAAGTACCGTCGAACCTACCTTACATGGTACACCAAGGCCCAGCACTTCTTCGAGGCCGAGAAGCCCAAGGACATAAGCGTCCTCCGCGCCCTCGCCTCTGAAGGTCAGAACTTCCCCGACAAGATCCCCCTTCGCAAGAAGATCGGTTCCGAGCTCGACAGGGCCGAGAAGTGGGTCGCGCAGGTGGACCTGGTCCTGTCGGGGGAGGAGACGGCGAACGTGGAGATCGCCAAGTCCCTGGTGGACGCGGGGGACAGGCTCAGCTGCAGCGCGGAGTCGCTGAACGTGCTACGGTCGCACCTGAAGGCCGCCAGGAGCTGGATCGCACGGGTTCGCAAGGTGAACCTCGACGCCGCCGAGTCGTCGTCGGGGGG
>Ga0115556_1001327_pt1 | contig 16932 bp, 22 predicted proteins | sample COGITO_mtgs_1104_5_FD_87282 | JGI IMG/M metagenome (GOLD analysis project Ga0115556, IMG submission 87282) | Pelagic marine microbial communities from North Sea - COGITO_mtgs_110414 | ecosystem: Environmental > Aquatic > Marine > Epipelagic | place: Germany:Helgoland, sampling site Kabeltonne... | reverse complement strand
TCGCTCTGGTACACTCCCTCGTTGCTGTCGTTGCCGTTGCCGTTGCCGTTGCCGTTGCTGTTGCTGTTGCCGTTGCTGTTGCCGTTGCCGTTGCCGTTGCCGTTGCCGTTGCCGTTGCTATTGCTATTGCTATTGCTATTGCTATTGCTATTGCTATTGCTATTGGAATCTGATTTTGCGTCTGCCTGCTGCTTAGCGAAGCGAGCACGAACTGGCAAAATATAAATTTCAATGTGCGTCTGCAATTCCTTGGCCTTGGATACCAGCGAAGCGAAATCTCCACCCCCGGCAGCATTCAACCCTGCCTCTTGCGCAGCATAGCTGCGCAAGTCGTGGAGAATGTTCGTAACATTCTCGATAAAGAAAGTCAATTTGCCATGCCTTGTCACAAGGCTTTTGACCTCATGCTCTGTTTTCATTGCATCAGGAGGAACCCTCAGAGTTTGCTCAAGGGCTCTGAAGTCTATCATCAGTAAAGAAAGATCATCGTGGTACATATCCATTAAATTTCGGCAGAAAGTGGACATCGTCCTTTTTTTGTTGAGTGTACACAGGATCTGGAAAAAATGATAATTGTCCTTTCGCGCCAAGACTCGATAAGAAAAAAGACCCTACCGGCCAAAAAAATTACGTAAGACACAAATGGTGGTGATATCTTTGGTGTTTGAAGAATGAGAGCGGTGAAAATAAAGGCCGAAAGATTTGTCACGGAAACGGCAACTCGCCAAGATTAATCCCCAATTCCTGTTGAACAGCGTTCTTTTAATCAGATTTCCACAAAAATGTTTGCCGCCTTGCGTCGCCTTGCGTCGCTTTGGGCAACCGTGAAGAGCGAATCTGTCGATGAAATTAAAGAGTCTATCGAGGAAGAAAGGCAGAGTTCGTCGTTCAAATTTTCGTCAGAGGAGAGAAAAGTCGGCAAGAAGTCCAAATTTATAAAACCAGAAACAGTTGCAGCGAAGGTGTCGAAGAAGATCAAGGTCGAGAAGAAAAACAACGCCCCGAAGAAGTCCAAGAAATCAACGAAGAAGGTCAAGAAGGAGGAGGAGGAGGTGGAGGAGGAGATGGAGGATACCTCGAAATCAACGAAAAAGTTTAAGAAGGTGGAGGTTGCGAAGAAAGAAACAGTTGCAGCGAAGGTGTCGAAGAAGATCAAGGTCGAGAAGAAAATCGCCCCAAAGAAGTCCAAGAAATCAACGGAGAAGGTCAAGAAGGAGGAGGTGGAGGAGGAGGTGGAGGATACCGAGAGTAAGCTTGTGAAGATCGCGGGAATTTCTTTCCGAACTTCGAACTGTGACAAAGCGATAGAGGTGAGAGGCTGCGAGGGTAGAAGCGACGATTTTGAACAGGCACATTGTGCTGGAAATTGACATACATAGCTGATCCTTCAATGCGTAACATCGCTGCTGCCAACTTCTTCGCCATTTCTAACGTCAATGACCACACCTTCTTTTGCTACTCGCTTCGCTCGTCGCAGAAGAACGGCGAAGTCATCGGCTTTGACTGGTTCACCACGAATCACACAGTGGAACTCATTCCTGACCCCGAGAACCAGTACGATCCAGGTGCCATCAAGGTCCTGTTGAGTGGGGAGTTCGTGGGTTTCATCCCGAGGGACAAAACGCATATTGTGGACGTAACCCTGGAGGCAAGGGTGTACGAGTTTAGGAAGAACGAATCCTTGGAGCTATATCAGGGGCAGCTGAAAGTGAATGTGGGTCCAAAGCAACACTCAAACGAGAGCGCTGCACAAAACATTCCTTTATTATCTGCTACGATCTAAAAAACAGATTTTAATTTCAAACGAGTAGAAAAAAAAAGGACACCCAGCTGCACGAATGTTGAGATGAGACCACAAGAAAAAGGTAGACAATTCTTGCCGTTTCTGCCATGTTGCTCTTCCCATTATGTTGTGTTATTTACATCACACACTTTCTTCCTTCATTCAATTCTTGTACGCAGTCATCTAAAACCCATGCAACCCAACTATTCCGTCAAAGCGATATCTTCCCACTATTATTTCCCTTATAGCAAACAGCAGGGGAGAATGAAGAGCAACGGGAGAAGGAATGGAATGATAAGCCAGCTCAACCCGCAAGTACAGAAACCAGCAATCGCGCAGACGATGATTGCGCAGAGTGTTATAAATGAGAATACGAAGCAACCACCCCTCTCCCTCTTGTGAAATTCAACAACGACATGCCTGCCCTCACCCCTGTTCAGGCAGCAACTGTCATAATCCCCAAGAGTAGTTCCATCGCGGAGCGTCTTGACGCCAACTGTCAGAAATCCATCTGTCTTCGCCCCCCCCCTTGACCTAATGCGGCTCCTCAGTTCGTCTACAGAGGTACTCAGGGGAAGCGGATCGAGGCAAAGCGTTTGAGGGAATCCACTAACAACTACATTCAGGTAGCTCATTTGTACTCGATTTTCCCTTAAATCCTGAGATTAATTCGCTAGAAGCCCGGGGGAGAGTTGGTGAAGGCCCTAATGGTCCCAGGAACTCTTGTTTTTTTGTTTTAGAGCATAGACAATGACGAGATTTTGGAATAATAAATACGTGTGCTATTCGCAAAATCTCCTCGTAAAAACCTCTCAACCGCAATCCCTAAAGTTCTCTCTGTGCGAAAATGGTAAGTATAATGATTATAATTTCTCTCTCTCTCTGACACGGTCGTCTATTTCCTCACCATCGGCGGCTAATTTTGCTCGGCTCTAACCCAACCCATTTCACAGCCATGGCAATCAAAACAAGCGGCCAGGAGCAAGAACAAAATCTTAGACCCAGATCCTGTGATCAATAAGATGTGTTTCGAGCTTTCATTGACGCCTGAAGAAGTTCGGAAGATGCTGGCTGGTAAAGAAGGCATCATAAACGAGGATGGCAGTGCTAGTGGTGATGCGAATACGCGCGGCGATGCAGGATCAGGTTCTCCCAAGAAGGCAGCAATGGCAAGCTGCTGGGATGATTTCCTCGACGATGATAACGAGGACGGAGGGGGCGTTGGTGACGTGGCAAAAATTGCTCGAATTGTAGATGAGTCGAAGGTAATCACTGCTGAAGGGGACTACAAAGCTGTGACCCCCACCACAACGTCAGGCGGCATCCTTGTTCAGTCTGGCACTCTTGACCACGCGATTGTGGGACGTTCTCGGCGGTCGATGAAGCAGATGATTGACAACCCTCTCGATCTTACCGAGCCCACGATTCTCCCTGTACCCTACCCTGAATCTGCCCCGGCAAGCCTGAGGAAAATTGTGAAGATTGCTTCAAGCTGTACTAGTGTTCACTGCCTTGCTATAGGTGCCGGCGGGGAGCTGTATGGGTGGGGAAGGAATGATTCTGGTCAGCTTGGCATGGGTGCCGAGGACCTCAAGCCGAGGACTACCCCCGCGCTTATTAACCACCCATCCAGGGAGGCAATCAAGGCCATCGCCACGGGTAAGCATCACAGCATAATTATTGATGCGAGCGGAATTGGATACGGTTGTGGGCGGTCTACGGAGGGCCAGTGTGGTGTGAATCGCGAGGTGGACTTGGTTCCAACCTTCAGAAGACAGGTTGTTGCCAATGACGAAAAATATCTGGGAATAAACGTGAAGTTCGCGGCCGTTTCTTGTGGTGAAATGTTTACTGTACAGCTAAGTGACGAGGGAAAGCTATATAGCTGCGGTTCATCTATGTATGGTCAACTTGGAAATGGTGACGAGGGGCAGCATATCGAAAAGGCTGGAAAAATCGAGTATGAAAACGAGTGCAAGCTGACGAGACGCAAAATCTTCAAAAAAAAGAAGGAAAAGGACAGGTAAGAAAGAAAACGACCTCGTCCGTCCCCCAAAAGAAAACCTTGTCGTCGTTCTTACCCTCTTTTTCATCTTAATCACAGGGCTGATGTGGAGGGTGTCACCCTCGACGACTCTGAAGATATTCGCCTTAGCCGCGTCGCTTGCGGGAAGAATCACACCGTAGTTGTAGAAGCTGAAAGGGAACAGAAGGCACCTCGACGCGTCTTCACATGGGGACTTGGAAATTACGGCTGCTTGGGCCACAAGAGACAGGAGGATGAATTCTACCCTCGCCTTGTTGACACCATCCAGGGTAGTACCTTCTCTATCCAACCCATAACTGATGTCGCTGCCGGAAGCGACACCAGCATGGGAATCACAGCAAATGGAATCGTTTACTACTGGGGTTCTCACAACAAAATTAAGGTGAGCCGATGATGGATTTCAGGTGTATTTGCTCCCCTGTTTTTAGCTTCTGCCTTGTTGCTTGGTAGCGTTCTTTCTGGCCTTCACTAATTAATGTCCCCTCCCCATTCAAAAATCCCCCCCCTCGTCTTTTCATCATCGCTACAGGAATCTTGCATGTTCCCGAAGAGGCTTGACCAGCTCGCATACAACGACCATCATGTGACAAGTATCGCAGCTGGTAACACGCACATAATCGTCACCACCGAGGGGGGGGTCACATTTACAAGTGGTGCTGGACCTCATGGAGAGCTTGGTTATGGCGATGAAGGTGCTCTCAGCAGCAGTAAGGAAAAGTTTGTGGATAGCCTTGACCGGTGTGTTTGCTTGGGCGTGACGGCTGGGATGGGATCCTCCGTCTACATTGTGAAGGACGACGACGAGGAGGACAAGAAGGCCTTTAAGCAGTTGTCAACTTTTGTTGGCGTTAAGTCCACCAGCAAGAAAACAAAAAAAGATAGCAGTGGTGGCAGTGGGACGACGGCGAACAAAAAGCAGAAGACGAAAGAGGCTGAATGAACTTTTAAAAGCAAGGTTAAAAAAATGTGATAACAATTTTTGTGCCAAATTCCCATAGGTCATCTGTGTCACATTAAGCTCGAGCTCTCGCTTCCAAAATCCACAGTCTCCATAACGTTGTTCGGGCTGTTCATGGCTGGAGAAGAGTCGTTCGGTGGCGGGGCATCAAATGCCGAATGTGGTGGAATTTGTTGCTGTTGTTGCGGAAGTTGCTGTTGTTGTTGTAGTTGTTGTTGCTGTTGTTGAGGTTGTGGTTGTGGTTGTTGCTGGGGTGCTGGAGAGAGTGAGTAAAATGGAGGGGGAGGAAGTGACGTCTGCTGCTGCGGCTGCATCGTTTGCTGCATGCCATTCTGTGGCAGAGGCTGAGGTTGCTGCGGCTGAGGTTGTTGCGGCTGTAATTGCTGCGGCTGAAATTGCTGCGGTTGAAATTGCTGCGGCTGAAATGGCACCTGCTGCTGCACCTGCACTTGCACTGGTGGGGGTGCAAATGTCTGAGGTTTGTCATTTACTGCATCATAGCTGACATACCGACTTGCAAGCTGAGCTCGGGTACCTGTCTGCACCAGATTTGAGGGACCACCCTGGTGGTAATAGGGCGAGTCACCTCCCTCTGGCATTTGTACCGGAGCAGGAGAAGGAATACTGGGTGTTGTTGCATTAGTAGGCGGCAAAGACTTGTTCACACCATTCAAGGCGCTCGCAAAGTTCTGTTCCCCTGTGTGCCCGTATTTACTCTGTAGCTCTTTTTTGCTCTGGCTACTCTCAAACCCGTCTGGTTTTATTATTCTTTGAGTGCTTAATTTATTATTCTGGGGAGGGGGATAATTGTAGTGAGAGTTGGAGCTCTGTTGCATTTGTGGTGGGGGGATGCCTATGGGTGGCGGAGCCAGGTAAGCAGCGTCACCTTTTGTGACCGAATCGACGGTAATTCCACCTGGAAGGGACCCGTTTGCTTGCATAGTCTTTGTTTCGCTTTGCAGCTGCAACGGAAGCAGATACTGACGAACGTAGTTGCTATTGCTAGCGTCATAAGGCGTCTGATTCTTGGAATTTTTGAGGCTTGCCTCCACATGGTACTCAGTTACGTAGAGCTTGCACAGGTCTATATGACCGTACTTAGCGGCGTAGTGCAATGGAGAGTTACCCTGATAGTCAAACTAGAGAAAGAAAGACAAGCAGTTAGCATCTAGCTCACTTTTTGCAAGACTTTTCGCTTCTTTTGCTTACCTGGTGAGCCTGGTTCGTGTCCATCTGCAGGATGTATTCTACAACAGGTCGAAGGTTATATTGCGTCGCAAGGTGGATAGGCTTCGCACCTGTCTGCGACGAAACAACTGTAGTATATGAGGTGTTCGGATCGCCGGACTGCAGCAGCTGAATGGTCTGGTTCACATCCTTCCGGCTCATGGCCATGGTCAAGGCATGAGCGGGGGATGAGATCGGAGCGCAAGCCTCCGAAAGCTGGTTCGACACGTTCTCCACAGCGTTGGTTATTGAATCTAGGGTAGAAGACGGTACGCCCATTCCCTTAAGTCCGTTGGCAGCCCAGTGAAACATTATAGGCGACTCTACAGGTCTCCTCAACCCTGCCAAAGCCGAAGCAGGCACGGAGCTGAAAACCTCGTGAGGGCACTAAAGAGTACAGTTGAGGCGAGGGAACTGCTATGACTGGTATCGAGCTTTTCAGATTTGAGTGCTGATTTTCGAGCTGCTGCTCTGAACCATTTTCACACACTGTTACACTCCCACCAGTCTCAGGGGCAAATTCGAACATTTTCTTTATCCTGGTAGCGTATAATGTCAGTACCCCTTCGCCGCACCGCCGGCTTTCACCTGCAACGAATTTCCCGACGACGCCCCTGCCCCCCTTCGTCCTCCGCCCTCACTGTCCCTAAAAATACCCAGATCCGAAAAATGGGCGGCATGCCCCCTCCCCAGCCCCCCTTTGCCCGCAACCTCGCCCCTACCTCCAAGCTCCCCGAGGACCATGAGTTGGTTTGGGATGATGGTGTGGCCCCAGAGTTAACAATTGACTTTGATGCTCAGCATGTTGGCAAGTGGGAGGGGCTGGCAACTTGGTTGGGAGGATTTGGCTTCTTTGCGGCGATTTTTGGGATAGCTAGTATGGGAGATCCTGTGAACATGAACCCAGCGGTGAACAGGGAGGTGGCGGGGCATGTTGTTGGCAGCACAAAGATTGAAAGTGAGGATGTTAGCAGTGGGGATGATGAAGATGAGGACGAGGAATGAGCGAGAAGTGGTATTAGATAAGGGAATGAATATGAACGACTGGCTATTTGTTACTACACAGCATTCTTTATAACTCAATTACATTACTCTGAAGGTTTCCCTTCCCTTCCCTTCCCTTCCCTTCCCTTCCTCAAATTACCGATCTCTCACGGCTACAAGCGCATGCTCGATGACCTTTTCTCCCTCATTTAATACAATTTTATATACACCCTTAACGCTTGCCTTGACCGAGACTTGCATTTTCATTGCCTCGATGACCACCAAGTCATCGTTTTCCTCATACACATCCTTCTTATTGACCTGCACAACAATTCCGGGGATTGGGCTCCCTATCTCAAATTCCTCGTTCCCTTTCTCGACCATCTGGCCCTGAAAGCCTTCATCATCGGCTCCGCACTTGGGGTCATCCACAGTGACACTACCCTTCAAATTTGTCGCCTCCTCGACGAACTCAAATTTGCGCTTACCGTCGAAGACTCCCCCGATGCGTTCCAATCGATAACCGAGCACCAAATTGCCGACCTCCAATCCATGCCAAAAAACGCAGGTCGGGAGAATTTCAACCGTTCCGAACTCCTTATGGAACTTCAGATAATCCTCAAATACAGGGGGGTAGAGAATGTAGCTCATGACGCGCTCGTCGTCGAATTCAATACCATATTCAGTTGTTGGGAATGTCGTCTCTAGATAACGCCTTTTCCCCTCGATATCGACATCTTTGGCAGCGCCGTTCCAAGTCCCACTCTCAATTCCCATACTCTCCAAGATAACTTCCGGAAAACCTCCGTAAGGGACTCCCAAAGACCCCTTAAGCATATTGATTACACTGTCTGGCAAATCCACTTTCCCGCCATCGATGTCCTTCACGCTTAGTCCTCTGCTTGTCAGTAGAATGGCTAAATCTCCAACGACCTTGCTGCTCGGTGTGACCTTCACTATCCTTCCGAACCACTTATTCACGTCGTGGTAAGCATCACACGTCCGCGCAAACTCCTCCTCACCCATATTCATCGCCTGAGCCTGAAACAGCAAATTACTGTATTGGCCACCTGGAATCTCATGGTGGTAGACTCTTGCCGTCCCTCCCTTCATACCATTCTCAAACGCAAAGTACTCCTTCCTAATCAACTTCGTAAGCTTATCGTACTCCTCTATATCGTGGTGGGATATTCCCGTGGGTCTGTCAGTCCCTTCCAACGCGCTGACGAGCGCTCCCATGCTAGGCTGGCTCGTCGCGTTAGCTAAGCTCGCCGTAGCGACATCGACAATATCGCAACCGTATTTCACCATTTCAACAAGTGTCGCTATTTGAGCAGCGCTCGTATCGTGGGTGTGAAAGTGGATCGGGAGAGATGTCTCGCTCCGGATCGCAGCTAACAGAGTCGAGACACCACTGACTTTCAAAAGGCCCGCCATGTCCTTGATACCAATGATATGGGGCTTTAAGAGCATAACTTTTCGAGTCATTTCCTTGTAGTACTGTGCATTAAACTTATCGCTGGTGAGAATGTCTTCAGTATAGCACAAGCAGACTTCGGCAATTTTCCCTTCCTTCCGCACGCTCTCACAGCAAACCTTCATTTTGTCAACGTCGTTAAAGCAGTCAAATACACGGAAGACGTCCACACCATTCTTCGCGGCAAGGTGGACAAACTGTCTGATGACATTTGGCGGGTAATTTGTGTACCCAACTGTATTTTCTCCTCGGAGCAGCATCTGAGTCAGAGTATTGGGACAAGCCTTGCGTATTTGTCTAAGTCTTTCCCAGGGATCCTCCTTCAGGAAGCGCATCGAAACATCAAAGGTTGCGCCCCCCCAGCATTCCAGGCTAAAAGCTGTCTCGGCGAAGGAAGCTTGGGCCTTTTCGGCGAGTGCAACAATGTCTTTTGTGCGGAAACGCGTTGCAAGGAGGGATTGGTGCGCGTCTCGGAGGGTTGTGTCGGTGAAAAAGGTTCGGGTTTTGGAGTGGGAGCGTATGTACTCTGACACCGCGTCGCCTGCTAGCTCTTTCACTTTGCAGGCATCGAGGATCGTTTTTGCTGTGACCGGTCGGGTAGCACTTTGCGTCGGTGGTGGCGAGATGTCACTTTCACTCATCCTCCTGGGCGAAATTCCCCCCAAATTTCTGTACGAACTCGTCTCGCTCTTCATCGTGCTATCCACAGCATAAAGAATCTCCCGAGGCAAAGCTGCTTCCTCCTTCTTCTCGCGAACAAACGGAGGGACACTAGTTTGCAAACGAGCATCGAGTTCATCCGCCGTTAGAGACTCGAATGTACCAATCTTACGAAAGCGCTGGTATCGGTGCTCGACGATTGCGCTGGGGCTCAAGGGACAAAATTGATCCAGCGACTGGCTTATGAAACGCCTGACAGATTCTGAGTCGTTGTCACTCAAAATCTCGTCAATGACATCGAGTTTTAGGAGGTCTTTCGCGAAGATCCGCTGCATTTTGGCAAGCTTGTCGCAGTCCGAATTAAAACGAGCTCTTTTCTCATCCTCATTTTTGTACCGACCCAAGATACTCGCAGCCCCCTCAGGGCTTATGACGCTGTAGTAGGCATTCTCAAACATACCAATGGTGTTTCCCATCCCGATACCAAGCGCTCCACCGCTGCCCCCCTCGCCAAGCACAACGGTGATCATTGGACTCGGCAACGCGGCCATCTTCGTCAGACAAGTGGCGATGGCTTCTGACTGTCCAAAGCGTTCAGCCTCAAATGTGGGGAAAGCACCGCAGGTGTCGATAAATGAGATCACCGGAAGGTCCCAAGATGCAGCTAAGTCAAAAAGCCTGGACGCGAAGCGGTATCCATGGGGGCTGGGCATCCCATGGTTACTCTCCTCCAATTCTGCCGGAGAGTGCCCCTTGAAACAGCCGAGGACGATAACGGACTTGTTTTGGAACGTTCCGATGCCTCCCTTCAGACAAACATCACGGCTAATCCTTCCATCACCGGAGAGCATGTGGTAGCTGTCTAGGAGATCCGAGAATGCGTCTTGAGTCTGAAAACGATCGATATCGCGGGATCTGCGAAAGTCCAAGTTGTCGTCGGAGGTGTTGACAGAGGTACTGGAATCGGGTTGAGGGCTGGCAGTGGACTGTTGAGTGCCGGTTGTGGAAGGGGAGCTCCTCTTCGCGGAAAGTACCAACTCGACAATATCAATTGCTGTGCGCTTGGCGTCTTCAAGGGTTGGAACCTCCATGTCCACCTGTCCACATTCCCAAAGGTAGGAGGACTTTTGGAAGTCGTTGGGCTGTTGAAGATCATATTGCTTTTGGTCTCCCTTGAACATCGTGTTAAGAATGACAGCAGGGCCGGCAAAACCAACGCGCGCACCCTCAATCACGATCCTGACGTCGCCCTGCATCGCGTAAGAAGCAGGAACTCCACCGAACGTCGGGTCAGTCAAAATCGAAATGAATGGGAGGTGTTTGGAACGCAGCGCGTTCACTGCGACAGAGACCTTCGCCATTTGCATGAGACTGCTTGTACCCTCCTGCATACGTGCTCCACCGCTTCTGCTCACAACTACAACACCTTTCCCTTTGTCAATCGCAAGCTCGAAAGCTTTAGTAATCTTCTCCCCCTCAGCACAACCAAGAGAACCACCCATGAAACCAAAGTCGTGCTCGACCATCACATGGGATTCATTCTCAAAAATCCGGACTGCAGAGACCGTCCCGCACTTTGAGATAGATGCATCAAGTTGTTGCTGATACGACCGCGATCCAAAGTCGAAGTGGAGGTGGTCACAGGAGGCTATGTTCGCGAACTTTTCCATAATCGACCGACGCAGGGTTGGCAGGATTTTTGTCGAGAGTAAAGTGTGAATTTATTTTTTGGATTTTTTTCTTGAAATATTTTTGCGTTTTTGCCACGAACGAACATTCTTTTCTTTACATTAACATTAGCGAGATAACTACGAATCTTCCCCCCCCTCTTGGCGAAATCGACTATTTCTCTTATTTCGTTTCCGCCTCAATCATTTCTTGGATTCCCCTAAAAAATCCTGAGAGTTGAGTACTACCACCGTTTTGTTGATCTGCTCCATCCTCTTTTTCGAGATCTTTAGAAACGGTATTGACGATCGCGTCAAATAAGGCATTTTCGTTCGCCCCCAATACGCGTCCGAGGATAACGTTGTCATTGTCCGCGTCATTCTTCCAGGTGTTTATTATTTCAGGAATATCAGTGGAGGCATGTCGTCCAGCGGGGGAGAGAAAAAATGGGTGAACAAACACCTGTTGCTGGCAGGTTAGCATTGGTCAAAAACATTTATTTAGGAACGCAATATCAGAACGAGCTTTTTTGCTTACCCTATCAACCTTGCCACTCTCAAACATTTGCGTCAGTGCAGTTGGGATGCTTGGTTCTGCTATCTCCATGTGTGCATGTGCAATTACAGTGAATTTATCGGGAGGAAAGGAATAAGCAATAGAACTGGCGATTTCAGAAAGTCTGGAGTTTGATGCAGCATTTCGAGACCCATGGTCGACAACTAATAGCCCAGTTCGTTTTGGTGCGATGGGAGAAGACCCTGACGATTGAGAGACTGTTTTTTTGCCGTATTCATGGGGTGATATTCGTGGGTCAAACGCCTCGGGTGTTTCGAGGAAAAAAAAGAGGAGAATGGGAAGGAAAAACATCTGCTGGTGCTGCTCAATATATACCCCACAAATAGTTACGACGTCTGCTCCTATGGTTATGGTTGTGACGGTGATGGTTGTTCTGGGCAAAGAGAGGAACCAGTTGTTATAAGGGTCTAATAATTTTTGGGGGATAAAGCAAGCCCTCTAACCTGACCCAATGTAGTCAGTGAAAACCAACAGCCAAAAAGAGCTCTGATCGGCTAGAAACTTCGAATTTACCTCTAATTTAAAATTTACCCTGATTATCACACTTACCAGCGGACTATCATCGGATTCAATCCAATTTTAGGCAAAATAGTGTCGCTCGCTCAAATAGCTCCAAAGTAAACCACCAATAACATTTAAACCACCAATAACATTTAAAATAAAGGTGTAAAAATGGTACGAAACATTGAAAGCCTTTGCGACGCTTGCCATACCAATCCTTACCCGAAGAAACTCCGCACGTGCGGGTACTGCAAGACCACTGCGTACTGCAATGCCGATTGCCAAAGGGCGCACTGGAAAGAGCACAAATCAGAGTGCAAGCGGATAAGGGCTCGGTTGCAAAAGGAAGCGGAGGCGCAAACCCAGGCAAAGGCAAGAGCTGAGGCGGACAAAATTTCGTCCGGAGAAGCGAAAAAAGAAAACGTGAAAATTATTGTCAACAATGAGAAGGTGATTTTGTCACGTGTGAAGGATGATGACGGTTATGTTTACGCTAACTTCATGCCTGGACGCGAATATGGCTCCTTCATTCAAGCAACTAAACCCGAATGCTGGTGCGGAGATGTCGGGTTGAAACAGTCCCTCCTAGTCGCGTTCCCATTTCATGTGGAATCTATTAAAAACCGTGGGGGATATGTCAAGTCACAGTATTTGAACACCCCCTTCGGTGTCAACTTTCAGCTCCACATCAGCGAGATAATGGGGAACCTGAGCGTCGACTTGTCGGAAGAGTTGAAACCGAATGTACCACTAACCTCAACCTCTGGAGTGCAGTGTCGAGCCACGTACTGGTTTCTCAAGGGTGGCGATGCTACAAGTATCGTTCTCCCTCCTCCCTCACATGGGAAGTTCAAACGCGCCGGAGAGACAGTCTGTAATTCTCACCTCAACACATGGTGTGGTGTTGGACTGAAGACACCCTTGGGACTTCACGAGAGCAAAAATCTCCCAAGGGTAACAGGAAAATCGCTCCGATCGACGACAAATTTTCAGGGCGACACCGCTGAGTTGCCCGACGAGGCTGTTGTCTTACTGCTCATGGTAGAAGATTGCGGACCCTGCGAGTCCACTGAACAGTTCGAAATGCAGTCAATCGAAACGCAGCTCCACATTTATCACGCAGACGCAGTTAAGGAGGCAGAAATCCCAGACTTCTGTAAGAACGCCTGCAGGATTGGACTTCATGAGCTCAACATGAAGCAGCCTGTGCCACTCGTTGGCGAGCTCCCCCCCGACAAGCCAAGCAAAAACTTTGTTGCTCCAAAGGGCATGAACGATTTGAGTCCCGCAGCATTGACCATGATTCAGGGCATCATGGCAGAGATGAAAACAGGAAACGTTCCCATGGGACAGATTGAGGAGGCTTTGGGAGACAGCGAGGCAGGACCGGTCTTGCAGAATATCTTAGCTAGCCCGCAGATGGCGCCGTTAATTGCACAGGCTATGGCAAAAATGGACGCTGGAAAGAAATAAGAAAACGGAGGAGAGTTATCGAAGAAAAATTTTATCGCTCTTTTTTAAAACAAAAATTTACGGAAGAAAACGGAGGAGTTGTTCCCTTTTTTCACATCATCCCCCAGCAGGTTGCACATGCAGCCCCAAAGACTGCCACCATGCCCAACGGCTTCAAAAATCCACCATCTTTGTACCGCGCGTTCTTGACGTCATGGTTCATGTTCGCATAACCCTTCGCGTACAAGAAGGATCCCGCAAGGTAAGTAAGGTAACCTGCAGCCGCAAAACGAGGGTAGACCAGGCCTCCAAAAACAGTCATTGCCTGCATCGGCGAAAGACTTTCGAAGATGCTTTGTGCTCCTCGCTGCACTCTGTTGAATTCATCCGCGTGCTTGTGGTGACCAGGGGTGGCATATAAATTGGGATAAGGAACGTTGAGTCTTTTTCTGGCTTTCATGACGGGACCACCCATAAATTGCGTTGCCAGAAAGGTTGCCGGCCCCACGGCGAATATCACCATAGCATAGTTATCGGGAAACGCAATATTCATAATGTCTTTAGAGGTTTGACAATGTCTTTACTATCACGTGATCAACAAAGTCCCCAATCTCAATGAAACACAACAATTGAACTCTTTTTTTCTCTTCATTGACTACCGACCCTACCTCCAATCTCCCAATCTATCCCCTAGTACGCCTACAAATATATTCCCAACCGTTAGAACCTTGAAAAAAAACCCACCGTTCCAATGTGCAAGGGTATCGTGGCCCTTGCATTTGCATGGTCTTGGATAGCTGTAGCATACACACACCCTCTTCGTACGCTACGTTCTCGAACATCACTATCAGTCGGGACAAATACGCACACGCACAGCGTGCCCTTTATGCAGGTTTTTCCTCGGGGCGGGGGCGCAGAGTCAGCCTCTCAGAGACCAAAACCAAATTATTCGACGCTATTTGTCCTCGGCGGTCCTGGCGCCGGGAAAGGAACTCAGTCGTCCCTCCTAAAATCTCACTACAAGATGGTCCACCTATCGGTGGGGGATTTGCTGAGAAAATGCGTGAACCAGGGAGGGGGTGAGGGAGGAGGGGAAGTGAAGAAGATTGTTCATGAGTGCATAAAGAATGGGGCCATTGTACCTGTTGAAATATCTCTTGGACTTGTTAAGGCCGAGATGGAAAGTTTTCCTACAGGCACGACCTTTTTGATCGACGGTTTCCCCCGAAATTTTGACAATTTGAAAGGTTGGGGGAGTGTCATGGGCACAGTTAGGTGAGTTAGAAAGAGTGATACATCACCACCTCACTTTTCACCTCCTCCTCCTCTCCTCACCTCTTTTCTTTTAATTTTATCATACAACAATTTTTTTCCAGCGACGTGGTGGGGGTGATATTTTATGATGTGTCACTGGCTCTACTAGAGTCGCGAATTTTGCTTCGAGGGGAATCGAGCGGGAGGGTGGACGACAATGTTGAGGCCCTCAGAAAGCGGTTTGGGACATTTGAATCGGAGACGATGGCTGTTTTGAAAAGGATCGAGGAGGGAGGAGAGTGGAAAGTAGGCAAAATTAATGGCGAAGGGAGTGTTGACGAAGTTTGGAAGAGGAGTAAGGAGTTGGTCGACGAATTTCTTCGACCAACAATCGTCGATAGGTTGACGGCATTGGAAATTATCTACGAAAAGTCGCTCCCTCTAGCTTCTTATATTGCTACCGAGATCGAAGCGGATTTCGTCAAGCATCGTCGTGCAATTGATGAAAAGTTTGGAGCGAGCATTATTGATCAGGAAAGTGTAAATATCCAGTTTCAGAGCGGCACAACTGTGATGGTCAAGAGGTCGAGAATTGATCTGACGTCAGGAGAGGTGCTATGGAGGGAGAGTATAGTTATGGAGAGAGGTGAAGAGGGGGAGGATATTGGGGGTGAATGGAGGGTAGTTTGGTTCGACTTTAATTGTAATTTAAAATAAATTTTTCGGAAAGGTATGTATTTGGCTGCAGAAATGTGCTCGAGCTCATTACAGGAAGCCGCATTCTCAAAGAAAAACATTCCCGTCCTTTTTCTTACTACGAGTCAAAATAATTAAGTCCTTTTTGGAATCTGTATGTGTCAGTGCGGAAAGACTCAATCTCCTCTCTCCAGCTTTCCAAAAATCCATTCCGCGCCGGCGGGACCTCCACTATAACCCCAGCCTCGCTGTTTTCATTTCCTCCATCGATCACCGCCCCGATATCCCTCGCCATGTTCCTCGGCTCGTAGCCCTTCGAGTATCTTCTCATAGGGATTCCTGTCTTCCCATCAACCAAAAACTTTTCGTAATTTCCACGCACCCCGATTTTCTCGTCCACCGGTGCCGGCAGAACAGAACTAAGATAGCCGGTAATCTGCAGAAAAAAAAAAAGTAAACAAGCGCGCAAAGCAAGCATGGTCAGGGGTTACTGCGGACGGAAAGAGTGTACCCAAATGGATGGATCCTTCAAACTTGTAAAATCTCTCACGAGCGCTTGCTTACCTCTCCCTTCGCACTCTCTCCCAGCCAAGGTTGCTTCCCCGCGATAATCTCGTGCGGCGACTGAGATTTTTCGAGGCTGAATCCGTACTCTTTTCGCAGTTTCATGCGGATCAGCTCGCTCGTGTCAGCCTCAAAGTACCCTTGGTCAGTTGGAATCAAAATTAGGCACAAGGAGGGGAATTGTTTCGTCAAAGTCAGTAGCTGAGGAAGCTGCAAGCGACTAACTGGATCGTCCTGTTTCATATTCGCAAAAATCAAAGCAGCAGGACGAGGAAGTTCGTTTTCGTCAAAATAATCACCAAGCCTTGTTTTCCCAACACCACCAATTGAAATCTCATAGTTCCAAATTCCCCCTGGCCCTTTCCCAACACTTTTGCTCCTGTCCAGAAGGAATGACGACCAGTCAGCCCCCCCCGATGAGTGAAGAAGGCTGTAAGGAGTAACATCACCAGCCAGCGAGGCCGGAGGAGATGCAATAATTGTTGGTAATATTATTCCTGTCGTCGTCGAAGTGATAGTTCCCAGAAAATTCTTTCGGTTCAATCTAACTTGGGGCATAAATTGCAGAGGACTGGTCAGAGGACAATAAAAAACGATCGCGGCGGCGACAACCAGGATGTGCATCATTTCAGGGTTGTGTGAGGTGTGAGGGGGGGGGGGCGATGTGGAGGGAAGCTCAGGGGGGGATTTGGGATGTTTCAATGCTAGAGAGGATTTCAGTGCAATTTTAATCCTCAGTATAGTTCTCTCTACCTTTTCCAATGTCGTACAAGTAAAAATCAACACGGAAGTGTCGGGATTTGTACTGGAAAAATTGTTTTTCGAAGAAGTTATGGGAAAAACAAAAAAAACCCAATTTCTCCACTCAAAGATTAATTTTTTACATCAAAACTCTTCGTTTCTGACTTATACAGCTCGTGTGATTCTGATCCCAAAAAAATTAATTCGTTAAACACAGCAGTTAATAATCAATATTATTCACAAAATATGTATTCTCCACTCATGACACCCTTCCCCCCCTCCCTGTCTCCCTTTATTTTTTCTTGGGAGATTTCTTGGATTTCCTTGACGACGATGACCTCTTG
>Ga0115556_1001319_pt1 | contig 16973 bp, 9 predicted proteins | sample COGITO_mtgs_1104_5_FD_87282 | JGI IMG/M metagenome (GOLD analysis project Ga0115556, IMG submission 87282) | Pelagic marine microbial communities from North Sea - COGITO_mtgs_110414 | ecosystem: Environmental > Aquatic > Marine > Epipelagic | place: Germany:Helgoland, sampling site Kabeltonne... | reverse complement strand
TTGCTCCACCTCCACCTGAACAATCGGTATTGTTGTGGAAGCTTACCGTCTTAAGCTGGATTATGCTCTCAAGTGACGTCATCTCGCTGCCCACAAACCCTCCGTCTCTAATCACCCTGCATGTATCAATCTTTTTATATTCTTCATACAGTTTTGCCGTCTTTGCGCAACCAGTCCCGTCGAATTTCTCTATCACAGCAAAATCGCCCTGCCAATTGTCGTGGCAATTCACAGAGTCTGCAGTACACTGCATCGAGCCAATCGAGTCTGTATTTGTCAACACATTCGCATCAACATTGTACTCGTTTCTACAGGTCAACGACCGAAAGTAAAACAGAAGTAGTAGTAGAAGAGAAGATGGAGTGAGAAACATATGACATAGGGCACGATATGGAATACAAATCTCACCTTACTTGATTATGGGAGGAGGTCCAACCAAAACCACTCGGCATCTGTGCAGTCGCCGCCTCGGCTATTTGCTGCTCCACACTTGCAGTCGCTGCAACCACAATGTAATCTGTTGATGTGACCGTGAGACTGAGATCTTCTAGACAGTATGCTCTAAGGTAGACATTGATTGTGTGTACGTTAAATTTCAAAGACGGAAAGCCCGCTATCCCAAAATCCATGGGGACAGCTGTGTCGGCCCCTGCCAAATCTAGATCGAACATTAGCCAGGGATCTGTCAATTGCTGGTCGTTGTTTTCATCGGCGCGTGCGTGTGCACTTGCAACCTCGAGCTTGACGTTACAGGCGTCGTGCTCTGAAACCAGGTTATTATTGGCGTCAACCAGAGCCACGTAGATAGCTGCGCATCAAAACAGTTAGTAATAGTAATAGTAATAGTAATAGTAATAGTATGCAGTAATAGTGTGCCTCAACTAGCTTGCCGGCCGAAAAATGTTTCGCGTTATGCAGGAGCAGGTATTCTTTTTTTTCATTGATCACTTTGTACTCACAGAATGTCGTTTCGTGCTGCACCCCGGCAGGAAGATTTGTAAAAACAAGCTTTTGATTGGAATTTCCGTCGTTCGTTTCAGGAGGAATCGTATTGGCATTCACAAGCTTCTTGTAGTAGCTTTGAGCATTGTTACTAACGGAGCTCCCACCAATACTTATCTCAGGAGTATAAGTCTGTGGTGTTGCACTCTGCTGAAGGGGCCCTTCCTCACAGTTATTGGATGCCCCATTAAAAGTAACTACACCCCACCAACAAAGGCTCTTAATATATGAGCTGGAAGATATAGTATGTATTGATGCCTCAAAATCTGAGGGTGAGGAAGAAGGGAGAAGGAGGAGAAGGAGGAGGGTTGAAAAAGCAGTGACGGGGGTAAGGGAGGAGTGCCTCATCCCAAATTTATCCAGATCGGCCACACACGAGAGAGTGAGCCGCCAGGCAATGAGTTGCTCTACCTCCGAAACACAAGTTTTGGGTTGTCAATTTAACAAAAATGAAGGTTGAGATTGATTGTTCGAAGATTGTTCCTGTTGTTTATGAGTTAGAAATAGGAATTTTCGTTAAACGATATTATTTTTTGGCTTGATCGTCATCTCTACAGTTGGTGTCATGCGCCCCATGTGTTTTCAACAATAAAATCGCAACTTTCATTCCTAATTTCAAAAAAAAAACCTGCAAGCCTCCTGTTCCTCCCTCCCCCCTCTCACCTCCCCCCCCAACTCCCCCTCTCCTTCAAATGGAGAAACCGGTCACCCTCAACGTCTCGGTGTTCCGAGAATGCAACCCGGCCACGAAAAAATCCTTAACAATTACCTTCATGAGGTCGTCATCTCAAGCTGCTTGGGAGCCTTTCTTGGATAAAGCGTCTCGCTACCTGGCAGTCGAGCGAGTGGAAGGGATTTACACGGAGGTCGGTCTTTTCCCTGTTCACACCATAGCTTCGCTGAAGGAGGGGGCATCTTACGCTGTGCGTCCTACGGAGGATTGTGCTCTCTTACGTTCCCTCACTGGAGTTAGTGATGACGAGTACAGCTGGTCAATTGTCGAGGCAGGAAAGGTGGCGAAGTTTGATTTGGATAAAGAAATTGCAGAGTGGAAGAAGGAACACGGTGACATGGACTTATTGGGGGAGGCTCCTACCCTTGATAATGATGGTGAAAACGACAACTTCGACCGCCAAATCGAGTCGCTCGTAGACCTTGGGCCGCTTGACTTGGATTCTTACAGCTCTACGAAGCAAGACAGGAAATTCACGGACGTCGACGACCCTGACTGGTACTCGAAGTTTGGAGAGGGAGGGCTTCCTCTAAAGTACTCACAGGTTTCCACAGTCAATGTCATCGATAATGATGGCACAATAAAGGGTGATGCCCTCAATCCCTTGCGTGACTCCCACGGCACCAAGGAACTTAATGCAAAGGAGATTTGCGACCAAATGAAACGAGAAATGAAGCGCGTTCGTGAGATAAATCGCAACAAGGCAAAAGAAAACCGGCTTGCTGAGCCCAAAACGGCCCAAAACCATAAGAGCCTCACAAAGGTTGAGCAAGAGGCACTGGTTTCTGATCAATATAAGGAAGCCAAGCCTCCCGACGGCAAAACATTAGGGATCGGCGGCTCTCACGAGATCGGCCTGGAAGCTGGGTGGTCTTCTGTGGCATCTTACGGGCTTCGCTCCCTTGCGACAATGACGAAGAATTCCACAGTTGCAAGGGAAGAAACATTCAGCTGCCTCGGCCACGAGCTCATTATCAAGGCGATGCACGCGCACAAGCTGCATCGGTGGAGTGGAGTTTACGGCTGCGCCGCCATCGCCAATCTTTGCACAAAGGGTACCCAGGCCACCTTGGCGAATGCAGGAGCAGTGGAATGCATCCTCGAGCAGATGGAGCTGCATCCCATAGACCAGCGAGTAACTGCTAATGGTATAATGGCACTCTTCAATCTTTCGTGGGGAGGATTGAATTTCATATGCGATGCAATCGCCCGTAAAAATGGTATATTGATGGCGTGCGACGGAGTGAAGCGATTTCCGGATAACGTGGAGATTTGCACCTACACAGTGTGGATGCTGAAGGAGTTGATACGTGGCGGAATGATCGAGAATGTGAGAGACGACGAAGGGATATTTGCAGCTAGCATGGTATATGGCCGTTACTACAACAACGAGCCGCTTAAAGACTCTGCTCTCGAGGTCGAAGAAAAACTTCTCGAAGGGCTTGAATTCTCACCGCTGAACCAAAAATTATTGCGAGACAAAAATCAGGGGCGAGCCTGCGGGGGAGGTTCGAGTGACGACGTTAAAGTTCTTCAGATTTTGCGTGAATACCCTCTGTACACAAATTTACGTCAACAAGAAAGGTTGCAGAGGGAAGCTGAAGAGGCCGAAGAAAGGAAAACAAATGAAACCGAGAAGGAAGAATGAACCAAAATTTGGTAACGATAAATGTAGGCCTTTTTCTATCGCTGCTCCTGTCTCAAAACGACTGTTGCCTCCACATCGACAATTGGACCATTACCACCACCCGCCGCTTTTACGTTTAATTTGCCATTTTTGATCATTTGGTTTATGTGAATGTGCACTGTTTCGTCCCGTACACCTTTCTCTTTCCCAAAAAAGTCGCCCACCCTCACACCTTGATGACCCACCACCAACCTCGAAAGTATCATTTTATCGAGCTTCTCGCTCTCGATTCTCAGTTCCTGCTTAACCTTTTCACGCTTTGCAAGAACCAGTAATTTACTGAGAGCTTTGTTCTCCTTGATGACATTGATGTCAATCCCCCTTTTCTCCCCAGCCTGGCTACCTGCACTGGCAGATTTCTTAGCCTCCATCTTCGCCATAAGCTGGTATAATTTTACTTGCCTATTGAACGCATGGGAGTGCTCAGGCGCAGATCTGGCACTCGGCCCGCAGTCATGCCCGAACATATTCAGACCAATTATCACGCGTTTTTTGTTCTCCGGAAGCTTCTCGATTCGGGTGCTCAAATGAGGGAAGTCGCCATCGTGAAATATCCCTCGACGGTACCTGTACGGCACCGACATCCACCCACTGTCTTTCTTCTTGTCCTCTTCCAGCCACTCCTCCCACCCAACCCCCTTTTTCTTCCCCTTGTAGCCCAACTTTCCATAGTGATTCAAACCTCCCAAATTTGCCTCAAACTTGCCTCCTATTATTTCCCCGTCCTCTACTTTGCTACAATGTACAGTCCCTGCATAAATCGGCGGGTAGATGATCCCCGTCTCATAGCGTACCAGTTCTGCATAGTCTATGTGATACTGCACCTCACTGTTTGGATTTGCTGACAGAGCCCAAACAGCTGTTCCGTGTATTTTTCGGTAGTCGGCCTTGATTGCATCTCCAACTTTTGTCAATAAAAACTGAGCGACGACTTTTGTTGCCAGTAAATGGTGGTAATGTTCCTCCGCTGCCACTGACCCTGACCCTGACCCTGACCCTGACCCTGACCTATTCTCTTTCTTTACGGTTGCAGGTGGTTCATGCTCCACTATATGCTCAGGTGCAACTAAGGGAGGATCTGGCAGAATGCTAATTCCCATTTTCATCTTTTCGACCTCTTCAAAAGCCTCTTCCATAGTCACATAAGTTCCCCAAGGCTTCCCCTCCAGTGCTACAGAAGCATCATACACCCGGTCTGCCAACATTTCATCAATTGAATTTTCGTAAACGCTGAAAAACTTATCCTGACACCGCTGTTGATTGACCACTAATCGGGTCGGGTGCCTTCGAAGCTTGCAGATAAGGGGCGTGTGGCCATCATCAAATGCAGTAAAAACTCCGTTTGAGCAAGTTGACACGTTGTGGTCATTATTGGCATTTTCCATTGTTTCCTATTTGACGACGGGGAGCACACTATCTAATATACTTCTTCCGCACACTCCGTCGTTCTAACCAACAAAAGTTGCTCTCTTTTAGGCGCGCTTACTTCAGAACTTTGTGTTTACCCGGGGCAATCAAAACGGAAAAGTATGGATATGATGGTGTATGGGGCTCGGGGGGGGGGGTAAGGGGAAATATAAGTTAGCTTAGCTTCGAATAAGTGGAGGCGTTGTAGAATAAGCTGAAGATATTTGGCACTTCAATGCAAGTACCATAGGTAACCTCTCAAAACAATAAATAAACCAAAAAAAAACAAAAAAAAAATCTAAAACAACAACCTTTTCTTCCTCTCATTTGGATTTTTTTATACCCGTTCAATCGTGAAAACGACGAAAAACAACACAATTCTTGGTTATAAACAGTTTTAACTTCCAGAATACGATAAATGGGACGTAGTTCTGTCTCAAAGTGGTAACTGCTCAATCAGGCTGAGATCACAGAAATACATTGAGAAAAATGCCAGGCACGGCACCAGTCGTGGTGTCATCGGCAGAGAACCATACCGGCGACGCGTCTAGCGACTTAAGAAATTCCTATTATACCAGGGGGGAGGAGGGGAAGCTTGATGATTCATTCATTCCGTCCGAGCAGAGTAATGACAAATTCTTGAACCGTGAGCCTAGGCCATGTGTGGAAGGGCTCCAGCAAGCTCAAAACGAGCTACCGCTCTACTTGCAGCGTAAGGTGCGCACCTCACCTCGTCACTACACGAGTGGCCAGAAGAACAAAGCCAACAACAGCGGCGATAATTCGTCTCTCCCTCTTTCTCTGACTCCTGCGTCCCCCACGAAGCCAACATCGAAAAGGGGGAAGACATTTTTCCGCTCTCCCGGTCAAAAGAAGGTTTACGACGCTCTATTTGCTTCTGGTCCCGTTACAATCACCAAGAATGTGATGATAACACCAACTGCCCCCAAGACGTTCATCACTGAGGCGGCTGAGAATGCAGGGAACGCGGAGAAAAAAAATCCCAGCGAGATACCTGCTGAATTTCACGTGAAGAAACGAACGCCTTTGGCTCCAAAAGACCACGAACAGGGCAAGTGGGGGGCAAGGATGGTAGATGGACAGTGGGAGGAGACTCAATTTCCCCGTCTGACTCCCTTTGAGAGGTCCGAGGTGGAAATGCTTGATAAGGCGTTTGAGGCAATGTTATCACGCCGTAGAATCGCTAGCGATACCAATTCTTCTTCTCCGTCTTCTCCATCTTCTCCGTCTTCTCCATCTTCCCCAGGTTCTCAAAAGTTTCTTGGGTCGAAAAACAATCAGCTCAACATTATCCTTGCATCGCAAAAACTTGATTCTGTTATTGAATCGCTGAACCACGAAACAGAGCTTTACACCTTGGTCTTTTCCGAAGTCATACGCCAAGAATCGGTCCATTGCCACGAGCGGGCCTCCCTCCTTCAGAAGATTCGTGATGAGTACGCTTCTATGACCGCCCGTTGCCTCCAGACAACCTACGAGGCGAAAGCACTTGTTGACAAACAAAAAGAGGACACCATCAACTTGCAGCAGCAAGTTATTGCCCTGAGGACTGTACTGAATACTGTCCGCTCCAACTTTGACGAGGAGGTGGGATCCTACAAGTCGCTAGTGGATGACCAACACAAGCTGGAGATGGCCCGTGAATACCTCCGGCAGACAATCGAGGAAGAACGTCGCAAGGCGGAAAACATCGCAGCTCGCACTATGCAGTCAATTGTGCGCGGTCGCAATGGCCGCAAGGAAATGCACCGGCACCTTCAAGGTAGAGCAGTTACAAACATCGCGAAGGTCATTCGAGGTCTTGGCGGAAGGCGCATCTATCGCCAAAAGAAACTCGATAGAATTGCTATGTCGAACTCTGCAGCTTTCATCCAGCGTAATTGGAGAGGGGCCATCGTAAGGATCGTGAGAATCAGACATGCGAGAGAATTGGCCCGAAGACAGGCCGCTGCGATGACGATCACTAATTTCCTACGGAGCAGGCGAGACTTCAACATATTTACGAGAATTATGGCGGAAAAGAAGGCCGAGAGAGAACGCCCTCTATTCATGTTGATCGAGTTATTGAAGGAGATGGATGGTAAGATAGGAAGATTGGAAAACGTCTTGTTGACAGACCACGAGCTTGGTTACCACAGGGAAAATACCTCAAACACAATCAGAGATGACAGGGATGTCAACGAGCGTTCCGAAGGGATAAAGATGAGATTCAAGCGGATCGAAAATTGCTTGAAACTTCGAGAAGAAATTCGTAACACAAAGATTCGCTCCCGAAAGTTTTTCGACTTGTCCGCTGGCAGAGTTGGCGCGAACTTGGTTATAAACAATACGAGCATAAGCTACCGTTCACAAAAACAAGAAAAATTCAGCATTGAAAAAGAAACCACTGGAGACTCCCGTCATTGGGAGAATGCGCTACTTGAGGACACGCGGAAAAAAGAAGAAGATCATCAACACCATATTCGGCAGAAAAGTCAAGGCCCCAAACACAGTTTTAATAAAAAACATGTTAAGAAAAAGTCCGAGCGTATGGGTAGCTTAAATGATGGTGCAACGGGTAATACCCTCACGGCGTTGCAGAAGGTCGTTCAGCACCATGCAAACCACAGCAGGCACACAATAATTTCCGGCGATAGCGTTCCTGTTGCTGGCAAAAGTCGTCACTATTCTCTGGGGGCCACTGCGAAAAATACGGTGAGACACCGCTCAACCGGACACCAACATTTGGGGAATTCGTTTGAGGACGAAGTGGAAAAATCCCCTGTTCCGACGGAGCGAAGAGGCCGCATCATTAGCCCATTCAATGCAATCCAAGCAGAGAACCCCGGCTCAATCCAGGTGGAAAGCTGGGATACACACAACAATAACGAGAGAAATAGCTTCAGCCCCCTAACGGTCGGCAACCAAATCGCCGAGAGGAAGCAAGATGCAATCGCAAAAATGAGTGCATTCACAGGGTTAGGTTTCAACAGCGGGGGGGGGATGAACGATGCACAAGTGCCGTTGACCCTTGTAGAGCCGTCTAGTGAAGCGGAATCATTTATACAGAAACTCACGGAACAATCAAGACAGGAGTCTGAACTGCGGATGAGGGAGATTGAGGGTAGCATCAACGAGCAAACTGTCAGCCAGAGCGTTCACCTGAAGTCTGTCAATGATCAAATCAAAGCAATCGACACTCTGAACAACTACCTACTGTCAGATGTTAGGGGTTTATTCGTTAACGCGACCAAGGAAGATATAGAGAAGTGGAAGAACAGGGGGGAGAGGCGGAGAGCTCGGCGTCGCAATCATTCTCAGAGCGATGACGATACTAGCGATGAGAGCGATGAAGACAGTGGTGGTCGCGGCGGTGCGGAGGGCAAGGGACAAAATGAAAGAAAAAGTCGAGCGAAACCAAAGAGTAACGCGCAATTCGAGATTGAGATAGGAAATGACGGGCTTATATCGATCGGCAGAAGTTCGCAGCTGCAACCTCTTTTGCTGCAAGTGGAAGACATCTATGCCGTTCAGATTCGACCGCCAAAGTCGCTCCACTGGACAATTAAATACATCAACAATATTCTCTTCGGCATAGGCGATAATCTGTCCCGAAATGGACTCCTCCGGTACTCATCCTTTGATAACATCATGTTGCTAGGACACGAACCCAACATGTCAGAGAAGCAACCCTTACTTTCTGACAAAGACATTCGCGATTTTGAGTGCAGCCGCTTGAACGCACCGGGGGAGGGGTTGAAGAAAGTTGGCGAGTATTGGAGCATGGTCTACGCAGATCCAGCGGTTTTAACCTATAACGCGATCAAGTCGACGCGTGGTAATAACAAGGCTACGGACCAGCAGATTGTTGACTTAGTTAGGAGTGTCAGCGCTCACAGGGAGTTCGATAAGACGGTAGAGTTGTTCGCAAAAGTCATGGAAGTTGACGGCAGCAGCAGTGACTTGGCTTTTCTGCTTTATGCGCGGCATGCTCTTGGCGAGGTTTGCAATATTTCTGTCAGTGAGAGCGACGGCTTGCAGTGTGTGGAGTATAAAGAGGTAATTGATTTCGCCGCAAAGTTATTTAATGCGGAGAGAACGACCTGCCGGAAGGCGGCGGAGAGGGCCATTCAACTCTCCCACATTGGGGAGATTTTAAAATCTCGCCATAACAGGAAGCCGAACGAAATGTCCAACACTAAACAGCTCGAGTACTTTTTTGAGACCCTCTGGAAAGACACTCGAGTGCGAGACGACGAAGAAATTAAGTTTAGCCACAACGTCAGCTCACGTAACCTCGCCACAAGCAGCGCAAATATCACCAGTATCGGGCAAGTGCGACGGAAAAGCAGCTTTAGTAATATGAAACCTGGAAGTAACAACAGGCGGAGGAGCAACAGTGACAGCAGCGGAGAAATGCTGACGCGTAGCGACTCGTTGCAGGGGAGCCGCGTATCGTTGGCTGGCGGAGGTGCATCGATAGCTCGAAGCGGCTCTACGAGTCTGCAGGGGAGCCGTGTGTCATTGGCGGCTGCCGGGGGTGGGGGTGTTGGCGGTTTGGGAGAAGACGAATTTGTCACTCCTGCAGAGCAGCGCGAGATCATGAAGCAAAAAGCCATCGAAAACATGAAGAGGGAAATCGAGCAAGCAAAAACTGGGGGCGAAGACGTCTCCTCGTCGAAGAAGAAGAAGAAAAATAAGAAAAGGAGCGACATCAGCAAATCTCCACTCATGGCAAGGAGAACCTTGAAGTTACTCAACGGCGGGAGAAGACAGAGCATCATGGAGATTGGAGGAGAGGGAGACTTGGGGAGCGCTGGCGACAGAACTCCATCTACGAAGGATGGTAGGATCGCCGAACATGAGAACGATAACAACATCGGCCTGGAAACGCTCGGAGAGACAGAGGAGAACGAATTCGAGGCTGACGACGATTTCAAGAAGATCGAAGTCAAAGAGGAGATGTGGAGTCACTTCGCTCCGGTAGGAACAATTTTGAAAATCTGCGATACTCTTCACAAGCTGTCTTCAGAGAGGCTAAAACACGCTGTTTGGAGTACTGTATATTTCCACAGATTCGACAAGTACGCCAAGGGGATATTGAGCAGTTCGCAGTTCATCAACCTGATGGCGGATTCAAAACCCAAGCGAACTAGGGACGAGCTGCAGCAGCTGTACAGCGATTTAGTCTTCGCCAGTGAAGGGGGCTTGATGACCTATGGGGCTTTCAGGTCCACAACCCTTCAGCTTGTCGAAGATGGCTTCTTGAAAATTCCAGATATGACTTCAGACGAGCTGCTGGAGTCCGCTCACAACATGGGCCAGGACAGAACGGACGAGGCTTGGTAGCGATTTTCCGTCATGCCCGAAAATAATTTCCCGTGTGGTTAAATATAAATATAAATATGTGGAAGAACGCGCGCGTTCTTTATAGTAGCTACCAAACATGCCTTGGCAAAAATCGCGTTCGTCTTTCTTAATATCAATTTTTGCTACTTGGAGGTAGGAGAGGAGGCAAGCTATTCTTTCTGTGGAACGAAGGCTTGGAAGCCAAGGGAGGAAGTCCATTCGGGGGCAGAGGAGAAGATATGGGAGGGGGTGGAGTGCTGCATGATTCTTCGAAGTCTTCGCCGTCAGACAGGAACGTCATATTTATATCAGCAAGGGAGGGCCGCTTTGACTCTGAATTATTGGTTAGCTGAGTATTTGTTGAAGAAGGTGGGTCTTCCGACTGGGGTTGCTGTTTCTTGCTGCTTTTCTTCTTTTCTACGCTCTTTCGTCCGGAAGTGGTTTTCGGTTCCGTGTTGTCAGGGTCAGAAGATATGCCTAACAACATATCTTCCATCTGTTTTTGTTGCGACTTGGTCGTTGTGGCTGCCATGTAAAATGGCAGCACCTGCGGGGAGTCCGCCTTGGGCCGTACGATGAATTTCTTCTTCTTCTTCTTCTTCTTCTTCTTGCTATCATTGCTACGAACAGGGGAGCTGGGGGCCGAATTAATGTCGAGTTTGAGAACGACGGGCTCGTCATCTTCTTTATACTCAGCAGTATGATGGGTAACAACACTCTTGGGGAGATCATCATTGTTGGTACCAGGACCTATATTCGGGTCAAGATTGGCGTCTTCTTGCATCACATGCTGAGGATCGTCAGTTTCAGCACCCATGTAGTCCCACCGACCCTCCTTATCGTTCCAAATCCAATCCTTTGTGTCATCAGAGTTTGTACCTCCGCTCTCTTCGACAAGCTCGTAGCCCATCTGGTCTAAGCTGAAGGGAACGTAAGCGCAGTTCGGTGCCTCCCAGGTCGATTCCCCGGTCTTTGTATTGAAGAAGAAATTATAACCGCTCTTCTCGTCGTATTGCTCCAACCAAACGATTTCGTCTTCGCCTTCCTGAGCTATCTCCTCTGGTTCATCATCTTGTTTACTTTCGTGCATGGCTTTGCGCAGACGATTTTCATAATCACTCTCCTCCCCCGGCTGTTTTTGCTGCTCTCTCTCGGCGTTGTTCAACAACGAGGTAATCTTCTTGTTGATCTCGTCAACAAGTGTCTCCAACTCCAACCACTTCAACATGATGACAAGGAAGCCGCTATCATCGGGTTCTAATTCTCCTTGGCCAACGCTGAGTTCATACACATCTGCGACCCTCTCGACGGGATCATTCCCTTCCTTGAGAAAAGACTTGAAGTTCAAGTAAATTTTCTGGAGCGAGTCAGCGGGAATTAAATGGTCCATGTAGCCAATGGCGTACCCTCGCTCGTCACCGATGTCGTTGCGGAGCTCTTCAAGGATGCTAAAGAGACGAACTATCTTCTTTTCGCTGCTTAGGCGGGCAAGATCATTGACGATGTCCTCTCGGCGGTCGTTGATATCTTTGCGTGTGCAGATGAAATCAACCTTAAGTTTGTGCCGGTTCAGCTTGTTCGTTAAGCGCAAGCGACGGCGAGAGTCCAAATTAGGATCATTAATATCATCCGCAGTCTCAATTATACCTTCCGCCCAGGGAATCTGCAGAGATTGAAATTGTGTGAGGGAATCATTCTGCTTGCAAACAATCAAGTTTTGTGCCATTGCCAGCTGTATTTCCAGCGAAGTTGTTTGAATATTGGAAGTATCTATTGCACTGTTAACAGAATTGTTTTTGAATCTTTTGGTGGAGATTGTTTGCCTGTCGTCTGGGGATGGCTTGGGGTTGGGTGTGAAATTGTTGGCTGTGAAAGGTTTTCGAAGACTAGAGGGGGGGGGGGTGCACTCATCGTTGGGGGAAGTCTTCTCTTCCTCAACCGCGGCATGTTCTAAGCGCTCAAGCTCGGCGTTTCGTGCAACCATGTTATCGTGAAATTGTATGAAATCGTCCATCGACTTCAGCGAGTCAATCACTGCAACAGTTCTGGGACTGCTAGCTACCTCGGGGTCCTCGAGAGCAATAATGAAGTCTTTTACATCAGAACAGCCCAGATCTTTCAGCACTGTTGACAGCATCTCATTCACTTTATTCGTAAACTCCTTCCATATTGCGAACTGACCGGGAGAGTACTCAGCTGATCCATCAAACATGCAACAGTTTTCGTCGATGAAACTGGAGACTTCCGACAAAAAAGCACTCCCTGTTATATACTGTGAAATCCCTTCAATCAGAAGGGACGAGTCCTTCATCTTCAGACCACCATTTATTGGGGCTATTCTTATGGTACCACACTCTCAGTGCTTAGAAAAAGAAAGCTCTGGTTTTAGCTAGGGTCCCTACAACAACAAAAAAAAAGATGAGTTCGGAGTGATGAGACCAACCCGGAACCCGGAACGGAACCCACAAACTATATATTACGTATAATTCGAAATAAATTACACCTCTTCGATCGGCAAGAATTGTCACACGGCGACGATCCCTTGGTTTGGGTTAGAAACAATATGGTCTCACAATAGAATTTTAGCCGCGATCAACAGTTGCGTTCATAATATATATGTACATATGTTCATATACCGGTATCGCACGCTCGGATCACGATAGAAACGAACGCATTGATTCTGGAAAACGACTTGATCATCGCAACAAGATTTTGTGCACTAAAATGAATCAAGTTACACCTCAACCTGTTGTTCACAACTTCATCTCCAGCACAACACTACAGGTGGTTGATAATCTTTTGACTGACGACGACGGCTTCAATGATGATGGCTACCCCCTCTCAGAACGCGTTATTGAGGACCGAGATTCGGAGAGAATTTCTTTTGGAATGTCCAATGCAAAGGAAGTGACGAAACTTAATGCGAGTCTGAAGTTGGAAATCAAACCAAGTCTAATACATATGGATCGGAGAGGTCTGAGACCTCGTGAGTCAAAGGTGTTTTTAGATCTAGATGCTGCGCTCGAAGGAGGTGGTGAGCAGCGGAGCCCCCAAGAATTGTTTCGGCTATTCTCACTGGCGATAGTTGGTGGAAATCTACCAATTATTGTTCACCAGTTGTTGCCACACACGGACCCTTTCAGTACATCTGGGGGCTGGGGATGGTGGGTTGGGGGTCTTATCAATTGTTGGTTCGTCGGATGTGCCTGCACCTACTGGGTTGCATGTGCTGGCGGGGAAGCGACAAAAAACCTGTTGGCTCGAAGGTCAATATGCTTTCGAGCTGGTATTGTTTTCACCTCGGTTGTGACTTTATTTCAGTCAATTTCGTATTCATTGGGCATCTTCCCCGTCCCTTTGTTTGTCGTCTGTGGGGGAGTATTGGGCGGAGGATTTTTGTCTGTTTACCTCTATTTCATCATTGTCAAGAAGAGGAGTGACAGAAAGTCGCTCTTGTGGGAATTAATTCGTGGGGTAGCCGTATTAGCCTTGGCGGTTGTTTTTGTTGTCTACCTCGTGGCTGCTAGGGTGATATTCATCAACCTTGACAGCGATGGACAAACTTATTTCTGTCCATTGTTTTTCTTGGGTAAGGTCATGATGAAGCAAGTGGGTAAGATTATTGTTTTTCGAGGTACGAATCCATCATTCGAGCCATTGGTGTCCTTTTGGATGGACTTGATATGCGCCATTTTTGCAAACCTCCTCTTTCTGGACGTAATCGCACCGAGGACTTTTGTTGTGATGGTAGGCTTAGATTTGACTGAGAACATCTACCATGCTTGGAAAGGGGCTAGACTGTTGCGAAACGCCAAAAGCAGACAGGCAGTACCGACAAAAGTGGCCAGGGCGATAAGAGATAAATCCGAGAGGAGAGAGGTCCTTGGTAACATCCTCACCCCGAAAAGGCAGGCTATGAACTACATATTGTGTTTGGCCTTCTCTGAGATCGCCGAAGTTTGTGCCTCCCTCATATCTATACCCATGATTGTCGCCTTGTCAAGGTTTGGGGCTATTTATGACTACAACTCTCTGGTAGGCGCCTCGGCTTCAACCTGTCACAGCGATATATCAGTTCCTTTAACGTATTCTTTGGTGGATTGCATTTTGGAGCTACTACTCTTCGCCTTCATATGTATATTTATTCGGAGGACATGGAACATACAGACGCTAACTTTGGCGTCTGTGTTGGTCGATCACTACAGTGATTACTTCTTTTTCGCATGCACCATCGCGAGCGTCATTGTCTTGTTGTTGTATCTTACCCACGGAGGGGTGGATCCATCCTTTGAATTTGGCTGGATTAGCGACGATAACTTTCAGGGAATTGTCGATGTGTGTAAGAATTACACTGTCGACCCAACACTGGAATGAATGAGAATGTTTGCGCCAGTGTTGGTGCGCGCTCACAATCAATCGACAGACAAAACCAACTTGTTGTTTGGAAACACGAGTAGTAAAGAGATACGGCTGCACGCAAAAGTAGTGGTCAACGCTTCAGTAAGTAACTGTTATAAAAAATGGAACCAAAATTAGTGCGGCCTAGTGGGCAAAGAGAAATCCTTTTGTGCGATGAGAAAGCATAGTCGGCAGTTATTTTCATTCAAGTTCTCTCCCAATGTCATCAATCAGCGATTTAAAAAAGTCATCATCGTCGGCATCCAGGCCATCAGAACCATCACCGGAAATTGGTGATTCACTGCCCTCTCTTTCTTGAGCCTCCTGCATTTCTTCCTTGTCTTTGGTAGCCAACTCCAGATCTCCCAGTAAGTCGTTGAAGAAAGAATCCGTTTCCTCCTCATTCATGAGCCCATTTCCTAGAGCAGAATTTCCGCCGCTTGATGTCGCTGCCTTCTTCCCCTTGAACTCAGCCCAGTTCTTCCTCTCTTCGTTCGCATCCACAACCTTATTCACAACCCCCCCGACCTTTCGATCCCCCTTCTTCTCCCCTCTCCCACCAACACCCTCCCTGCTAATCCTATCCCTCCTTCTGTTCCTCTCCTGGGGCGCCCTGTTGAAAATCTGCGTCAGCCCATCATCTTTACCAGGGATCCGCCGCTTCTCTTTCCTCTCCGCCCGCTCCGCTCTCTTAATATCCTCCTCTCCAATGCTCGTGCTCCTCTGATTGTCAAAGGCACCCTGCTCAGCCTCCTCAACCGTGACCTTCCGGATCTGCGAGGCGGAAAGTTTGACATCAACCTGGCTGCCATAAGTATAGAATCTACAACTAAGTTCTCCGTCCCTGACCAGCCTTACATAACCAGTCTCACCACTGTAAACGCCTTCTGTGACGACAATCTGCTCCCCTATCTCATATTCAAATGCCTGCACGTCAGCTGTGTCAACATCCTCCCCCTCCTTTTCCTTCAGTTGAAATTGCGTGATCTCCTCATCCGACAGCTCTCTCGGGATGACGACTCCCATCTTCCTACCTCCTATCCTCCTACCCACAAACGATGACACTCGGTAATGGTTCACCAGCGCAGTGTAGCTCTCCTTGGTTAGTTTCATCTTGCAAAATACATATGATGGGTACAACACCGCTGCCTTCGCATAAACGCGGTTTCCGTGGCTGTGCCCTGACTGACGAGTTGGGACAAAAAAACCATCGATATCGTGCACGCCCATCTTGTCAATTATCGTTTCTTTAAGCTCTTTGGCACAATAGAGCTCCTTGGTTGCCATCACTTGGACTATGTACCACTTAAAGTCTGTATCTGGTTCAATTCCGAGGGTGCTAAATTTAGAGCGGTCTAAGTGAAGCATTGTTGTTGTTCTCGCCCTCGTCGTCGACTTTGTTTTCGCTGCCGTAAATGAAGCTGATTTTTTCTCAGTTACCCTTGACATTGGAACATGAGCATATTGTTGGCGATATGACACCGGCGGCAATAGTGTTGACGCCAGGGACACTATCAGAAACAAGAAAACAGCCAGAGTCTTTGCACAGACCATTCTGGACAAAAAATCCCGGAAGATAAAGGACTACAGACAGAAAATAACTCGGGCTGAGGGTAGCCGAGCTCGGCGTGGCAGTTTTTTGGTAAAAAACAGCGCAGCGATTCCAATTCCACCGGGAGAGGGTTTTCAGCGAGACTAGCTGTCGATCTGATCGATCTGCGGCAGTTCAAAGACGAAAAGAACGACAGGAGAAATTTGGGGCGATTTCAGCTTTGTTTGGCACGCTGCCAAAAACTTTGTCGGCTGTTTCAGTACATTTGGAGGTAAGAACTCGATCACGCCTCCTTCGTAGCTTAATGAGCTATATACCGAAATATTGAGCGCGAATCATTTGTGCTTAAGATGCTTCACTTGTGGTGACAAAGTCTCTTCGCTTTGTCGAGGGTGCCACTGGCTTCTCCTCGAATCTCCGTGATTGAAATCGCATTGCAGAACGCTTGTTTTTATCTTACTGTTATTTCGTTCTTTGTAAAATGTGCACCATTTTATCGAGTGAGAATTGTCAGCCTCCTCTCCCTTGGTCTTCTGGTAGTGTGCTTCATGACCTCCTAGGCCAGGGCTAAGAGTTCTATGCCGTTGATTTTTATCCGGACGCGTCTCATTGGTGGATGATCCATGCGAAATCGTATTTCGTAGTCTCATACAGCTGACACAAACACCCACTTTTTGTTATGCTTTCGTAGACAAAATTTAGTTGACACACACAACCAAAAAACACCACAAAACATATCTTCCCCGTTCTGATCACAGTCCTGCCCCCCTTTTATCCCCCCCCCCCCCCCCCCCCCCCCCCCCCCCCCCCCCCAACCCCGCCCACCCGCACCCCCACCCCCCCCC
>Ga0115556_1001317_pt1 | contig 16991 bp, 14 predicted proteins | sample COGITO_mtgs_1104_5_FD_87282 | JGI IMG/M metagenome (GOLD analysis project Ga0115556, IMG submission 87282) | Pelagic marine microbial communities from North Sea - COGITO_mtgs_110414 | ecosystem: Environmental > Aquatic > Marine > Epipelagic | place: Germany:Helgoland, sampling site Kabeltonne... | reverse complement strand
TGATATGGAGCTCAACCAGGGACGCGCGGCTATGCTGGGCATTTTTGGGGCCATGATCCAGGAGGGCATCCAGGGCCAAACCCTTGCCGAGCACATTGCCTCTGGTGGCAAGATCCTCATCCCGGGCCTTTTCTAAGTGATTTTGTTTAGTTCGTTCCTGGAATGAGTTTACTTTAGTGGATTTAATGTCGATTAGTGGAGCACGTACGTACAATTTAGCGCAGGCAAATCTTTTCACTTCTTTTACATTCATATATTCATATTATGACATCAACGACCAAGCAGCGCCTTAACGTCGATCCCATCGGCTTCAGCAGCCCCCACAAGCATCTTGTCAATATTGATGAGCTCGGTACGGAGTTTGTCTAAAAGAATATAAATGAGAGTGAAGAGTGACTGTTAGTGCGATCTTGGAAATACAGCGGCGAGTCGGGTCAATCCTTGGGAACGCACCTGCTTTTCTTGCTTCTTGGTCTTTTGCTTTGTGCAATTCCGTATTGTCTTTCTCCACTTTATCACACCTCCCTTTCATCCTGGCTAGTTCTTTCCGTAGAACCATAAGTTCGTCATCTCTGCTTCGAATAATGTTCAAGCTGCTTACGTTTTCTTTGTCTAATTTGTTAACAACTCCCCAGAGATCGCTCACGGAATTATTTGACTTGGTCTCAGCTTTGCTGACTCGAGCATTGAGCTCAGCGATAGCTTCGTCCTTGCGCGCAAGTAGGTTGCGCAGCCTGTGTTTTTGGAACAGAATTAGACAAAAAAGTAACGAGATAAATTGAGTCAAAGGTCATCGACGAAAATAGTCGAGAGTAATGAATCGAAAAGCGACATATTTGGGCGCAAATGATAAGGCTCACCTCCTCTCTCCTTCGACACTATCTGCCAATTCGACTTGCACTCTGTTACACTCCATTCTTAGACGGCTGATTTCCGATTCCGATTCCCCTTGTTTGTCGCAGATTGTCCTATCTTCCATCATGATTATTTTGTTACTAACTGCATTCTTTGCTTCGCATGATAGCAGCTCTTTCTTTAGCTCAATAATTTCGCCCTTCAGCTGCTGCTGTTTGTGTTGACTCGTGCTGATGAGCTCACTAGAGTATGATTCCGCCTGTATGCGAAGGTGGCGCTCTTTCTCAAGTTCAAGGAGGTGGTCCACATTCTCGCGGTTGCCAATGTTGTCAGAGATGGCTTGATTGTCTTTGATGTTATTGTTGCTATTAGGATCGTTAGACAAAGTCCTAGTCGCAACCGAGGCCTTCTGATACTGCTCCTCGTCGATAGTTTTATCCCAACCAAGCCTTAGCATACGCCTACTAGCCTCGTTCTGGCTCTTGAAGCTATGCACCATGGTCTCAGAGTTTCTCAAGCCGCTTTTCAAATGAGCATTTTCACGCTGGAGAGATTCCACCCTGCCTCGAAGCAAAATTACCTCTCCACTAATGTCGCTTCGCTTGTAGTCAGAAGCAATTTTCATGACGTTCTCACTCATGACATTCCTGCTGATTTTTGCCTGCTCCTGAGTTAGCTCCAGCTTATGTATTTTATCCTTTAGCGACTCTGCTTGCACAGTCAAAGTGTGCACTTGTAAGTCTTTCTTCTCCATCAAACTTTTTAAGTTCATTTTTTCGGCCTCGAGATCTTCTTTGATGAATTCAAGATCTGCTAAATTCGTTTCCGCCGTCTCCAGTAACTCAGATTTTCTGGCAAGTTCGTTCTCCAAGGATTTGGCCGTATCCTGGGCGGTTGAGAGGAGCTCTCGAGCCTCTGATTCACTGGTGATCGCGTTTTCAAGCTCTACGAGCGCTTCGTCGCGTTCCTGCATCAATTGTTTTGTTGTCTGTTGTTGTTGTTGTTGTTGTTGTTGTTGTTGTTGTTGTTGTTGTTCTTGTTGTTGTTGTTCTTGTTGTTCTTGTTGTTCTTGTTGTTGTTGTTGTTCTTGTTGTTGTTGTTGTGGTTCTGGTCGTGGAGGAAGCGGGGCTGAGGGCTTCTCGTCGAGCAAATCTGTCTCGTCAGCTTTAAGCTTCTCCAATGTATATTTCTTATCCAACCCACACAATGAACGCTCAAAATTGATACATTTCTCCCCGTTACTTCTCAGTATTCTATCGCTCCCATTCATCATGACTTCCATGAAATTGAGTGTGTTCAAAAAAGTCTTCTCCATAACGTTGCAGCAGCTGATAATAGAGCTGTTCCCCTCTCCACAATTGATTGCATCGACAAACTCACGCGAAAACATGGCGTCGTGGCAAAGCACCAATCTGATTAAACCGCTGGAAGTCGTGAGGGAGAACACTTTTGCCAGCCGTTTCCCTTCTGTAAAATTATTCCTGGACGTTTTCAGATAGAACTCCACATCCATCGGCTCGCTTAGCTGTACACTTGCGGCATCTTCTAACCCAAATACTCTCTCTCTTTCCAACAAATCGCGGAAAACAAATCCATCCCCATCAGCTGATCCCACTTCCACCGCACTCATCTTCAAACCTCCGACCTCCCCAATATTTGCCATCAAGTGAATAGTGACCCTCGGTATCAAACCCAGTGCCTCTTCGTAGTTACTCTCGTCGTCACCTCCAAACATTGTGTACATCTTTCCACTCCTTTCTGCTCCAACTGCGTAACAAATAGAAGAAACCCCACTCTGTAGCAGGTTGACAATCATGGAGTGACCGATTGTATTAAAGACATCGCCCTGCTTAACCTTCGGAGAGAGTATATTCTCATAGGTTGCGAGATCTAGTATAGAGTCCAAGTTTTCCTTAAAGCTCGAGGCGTCATCACCCGCAAGCTGTGGAATAACCTTTATGTTGGCGCGGATTTTTTGAAGATGCAGACGATTCTTCATCATGTCAATCTCTGCATCGATGCTGTCGTTATTGTTCTCATTGTTTTCCGCGAGGGGGGATGAAAGGTCATCACTGGGGTTTACCGAAAGCTCGCTTGCAAGAGTTGCCCTCTCAGCACTCAGCCTGCGCCTCTCTAGCATCACCATCTCTTCCTTCTCTCGAGACGATGCAAACTTGCGCTCAAGAGATTCGCGCTGCTTGACCAATTTGGCCACAAAACCAATGTCACCCGGCTGTTGTGGGGAGAAAATCTGCTGCAGATGTTTGGTTTTAGGCGGGGAGGAGGGCTGCTGTGGTTGTTTGTCATGGTGTGGGGGATGTGGTGACATATGGGCTTCAGGGAGTTTTCGGTGTGAAGTTGCGGCCGTCAAAGTTGATATTGCGAGCGTCTCGTCGCTAGGCGTGATCCCATCTGTCGTGACGTTTTGAAAGTAAGTAGAAGAGTCGTCATTCAGTATATCGTCCTCAACAACTTCCTCCTCAAGCACTTCCTGAAGGTAGTCATTGTATGATATAGGGGCAGGTTTTTCTCGTTTCACACGAGGCATTTTGGTGTGGATAATATCTTCAAGAGGGGAGGTGTTGACGCTGTTAAGGACACGATTAAATTTTGCTGTTTCATCAATGTGTTCGAAAGTATTTTTTGAGATTTTGAGATTTGTAATTTTTTCGAAAAATATAGTGCGACCAATTCTTTAAAGGGGGGGAAGTCGTTCGCTTCGATCAATACGGCTTCAAATCGTCCATTTCTCTCGCTAAATCGTCCATAATTCCTCCTGCCTTGAATGTTTTCTTCCTCCTCAGCTGTGCCTCCGTTAAAGCCTCGCCCTTAACTATTGTTTTCGTGATTACACGTTCGAGGACGTCTTTGAGGACATGGTTGAGTGTATCGTGAAGATAGTACATGTCGAGGGGAATTGTTTTGATGAAGTCTGCGGTTACAATTTCGTCTTCTCCTTTTCCATCTGTGTCACCATTGTCATCCTTGTCGTCCTCATCCTTGTCGTCCTCATTCTTGTCGTCCTCATTCTTGTCGTCTTCATCATCCTTGTCATCCTTGTCAACCTTATCGTCTTCGTCATCCTTGACATCCTTGTCATCCTTGTCATCCTCGTCATCCTTGTCGCCATCATTGTTTTCAGTCCCGCTTGCCCCATCACTCTTTTTTGTAATCCCCTCCCCGGATATTTTAACGCCCTCTTTCTCGCCATTCCGCAAAATCTTGTTGAATTCCTCAATCATGACGTTTGTCGTCTCGTTGACCTTCAAGAAGGTGAAGTCAACGCCTGAATGTTTCCCTCTCCCCACGCCGTTCTTCAAAATATCGAGCACATTGCCGATGTGCACTTGGCCCTCGATTCCTTCGCCAAAGTCGTCACTGCACTCTTTGACGTGGAAGCGGTCTCCGTGGCATGGGGCGTCGCAAGCAAAGAACAAGATTTTACTTCCCGCCCTCCAGTCGAGCGCAGCGGCAGCTTCCAGTCCTCCGATGACATCTTCGCATTCATCTCCGCCACCACCGACGATAGTATCTTTAAGGGCCACCTCAAACTTGCTCATCTTGGGTGTCTCCAAGTCAAAGATTTCAAAAGGATGCACAACCACTTGGTCTTTGGTTGGTTTCGCAATGGCCTTTTCCCCTTTAGCCTTCAGGGAAACATTCTCGAAATCTCGGTATATGACCAATGCGATCCTGAAATCGCCGTGCTTGCATGTCTGTCGCACCCATACGACGGTTTCTTTGATGCAGACTCGAAGCTCGTGAATGATCTTCTCCATTGCCTTGCTGCTTGTGGCATCAATCACGAAGCAAACATCAACAGATTCAGCTTGCTTGGGAATAGTGCCCACCCGGTACTCAATGGCCCTGTCAAGTCGAATGCGTGCACTCTTAATCACCTCAGTTAAAGTTTTCCCGTATGTATCTCCTCCATCTTCAGACAACACGTCCCTGGCACGCTCAGTGATCTCCTCCTTCTTCAGCTTGACCTTCTCCATATGAACCTTGTACTCAGCGACAGCTGCGTGGTACTTGTTCACTTCACTATCAGGTACCGTCGCCGCCTGCTCCTTCGTTTTCCACGTCTTCAGCTTTTTGGCCTTTGCCTTGATGTCATCAGCAACAATTTCTAGATCTGCCAGGGAGCCGGCAGTTGCCAGAAGAAGGGAAAACGCTGGAGACTCTTTCTTCTTGTAGTCGGACTCGTAACTTTCCGCATAAAGGCTGCGAACAGACGTCTTGAAACCGGACATTTTGGGGGGTTGTTTATTTTCAGCAAGTTGGATTTTTTTCTCGCTCAGATTTTTGTTTAATTCTGTTCCGCAATATAACACTGTGAAAATAACTCTCGATCCGCAGGCGCGCATCACCAAATACTAGTGCGAAGAGTCGCCCGTAAAATATAATATACGAAAGTCGTCGTTCTCTCACTCAAAATGCCGTCTGCAATTCACTCCATCAAGGGCGCCGTTCAACACTATGCATGGGGTAAGGATGGACGTTCTCGGCCTCTGGTCCGGCAAGTGTGGGAAGTGCAGAATGGGGAGGAGGACGCAAACGGAGACGAAGAGAAATATGCAGAGATTTGGCTTGGGACACACCCAAATGGTCCATCTAAAACAAATTCATCGACGACACTACTAGAATTGATAGAAAGCGATCCGGTATTTTTTCTGGGATCGCAGCACTCGGCTAAAAATCTCCCTTACCTCCTGAAACTTTTGAGTATTCAGAAAGTCCTCAGCATCCAATCGCATCCCGACCTGGAACTTGCTGCAAAGCTGCACGAGCAGAACCCCGCCGTCTACAAAGATGCCTGCCACAAACCGGAAATGGCAATCGCGCTCACTCCTTTCGTTGCCATGTGTGGTTTCCGTCCTCTAGGAATCATCGTCGAAAATCTGAGTCTGTACCCAGAGATTGCAAGAATCGTCTCTGCAGAATCAGTAGACGGCATCAAAGCTGCTTATGGAAAAACCATGGGGCTTGTTGACTTCGATACCACGACACAGTTAGCCCTCAAGGCCCTTTTTTCGTCCTTCATGGCAAATTTTGACACCTCCGGCACCAAACCTCTGAGCGACTGCATCGAAAGGTTAAAGGCAAAAAATAAGGATGATATGACAGAATTGGATGTCCTCATCCTAGATTTTTCCAGGCAGTTCCCGGGTGACTGCGGAGTATTCTCGCCTCTCTTCCTCGCGGTACACAAACTCTCCCCTGGATCGAGTTTGTTTGTGCCTGCGAATACGCCTCATGCCTACATCACCGGTGAAATCATAGAATGTATGGCAAGGAGTGATAACGTCATTCGCTGCGGACTGACCCCCAAATTCAAAGATGTGGGGGTTCTCTGCGACTCCTTGAGTTACGATACAACACCGCAAAGCCCATGCGACGGGGAAGACATCGGCGGAAATACAAAGTTGTATCGCCCCCCTGTGAACGATTTTGAGGTCAGGGTTATTACTGGCGGTGGAACCTACAATGTCGATGCTGGTCTTGACAGCGGGTCGCTATTGTTGGCCTTGGGGGGAGCCTGCACCTTGGTTATTAATGATGGGGCAGAAAACCTTCACTTGAAGAGGGGGGAAGCTGCCTTCTTAGCAGCAAACCACAAACTCACCGTCGAAAATGCCACAGAAGACTTGAAAATTGTGCGGAGCACACGGAACCTTAGAAAATAACATAAAAGTTTATAAAGTTTTGCTAGAGTTAACGCAAACCTAACTACACTCACACGATCGAGAACGACGAACGAGTGGCATTCTTTCTGTTAGATAATATTCTTCTTGTTGTTTAGACATGTTGTTAACTTGACTTACCTTAGTTGATGTTAGTAATAATGTAACAATAACCACACAACCCCCTGTTAGATAATTCTTCTTGTTGGCATCCTTTTGACAGAAAAAAATTGAAATTTCGTTTACTTAAATACATTTTTGATTAACAATATCTTTCAATTATATTATTTATACATAAATTAAATTTTTTGAATAAGAATAATCTTCAAAAAATTGTACAATTTTATATATTATTTTTGATAATAAAAATTTACAAATTTAAAATATATTATATTATAATATTTTCTAAAAAATAAATTTAAATTATTTTTTTTTCAAAAATTTACAATATCATTTTACTATATTCAATAGCTTTTTAAAATAAAATTGTGTTTCAAAAATGTATTTAAGTAAACGAATCAAAAAAAATTTCATTTTTGTGTTAACATACTCTGCCTCCCAACGCAACGCGGTAATTCATTATTGGTTATGTGTTTCGAGCTAAGTATGAGGTTTTAGTTTTTGATGAAGCAAAGAGCAGATAGGATGTGAATATATGGTACGGGGGGCCTCGGTCCCTCGGTCGGGCCTGCAGCGGGGAAAAGAAAAAGAAGATTCAGTCACACCAACCCATATTCAAAGACAAAGCCGTTTAAGACAAACGTTGAGGGGGGTCAATGACTAGCGTTTGGGCTTGCCAGTACATTCGTGGGGATGATGATACAATAGAACATGAAGAATATGATGGAGTTGGAATCTCTGCCAATCACTACATTCCTCGACTTGGCTTGCTCTGCAACCTCAACCACGAGGTAAGACAAGTCTCGTGCGGGCATAAACACACAGCAATCGTGTTGAAGAATGGGGCTTTACTGACTTTTGGGTTAAATACTCATGCACTAGGGCACGGGTCTGTGAAGAGCAATTTCTTTACACCGAGAATTGTCAAGAAATTGCGCAGAATTGAAATTCAACACGTGTCCTGTGGTCGTGATCACACAGTTGCCGTTGATGTGCGCGGCAATGGTTGGGCTTGGGGTTGGGGGGAAGCTGGGCGCCTGGGCATAGGGGATGTTGGTGAGCAGTCTTTCCCAAAATTGATCTTAGGTCTGGGTAATTTGGTCTTCACGGCCTGCGGGCGTGAGCACACAATATTTGTGAATAAGTTTGGACAGGCATTTGCATCAGGCGCCGGCTTCGGCGGTCGTTTAGGGCTCGGAGACGAAAGAGATGTCCACACACCCCAGTTATTGTCGAGTTCGACTTCTCTGATACATGAGAAAATAACGAGGTGAGTGCGAGAGAAGAGTCGCATTTGTCCCTGAGCGTCTTCTCGCATGTGTCCTCCCTGATCGTCTTCTCTTCTTGCTTGACCTTTCCCCCCCCTTTTGTTTGTTATTGATTGTCCCACACTAAATTATTATTATTCCTTCAGTGCTGCCGCAGGAGAGTTGCACTCAATTGTTTGTACGAGTAACGGGACGGTATACACTTTTGGTCATGATGAGATCGGCGCTTGTGGTCATGGATCGGCAAAGAAAGTCCATGTGTGGCCCGAAATAGTCGAGTTTAGACTAAAATGTAGTGATCGACCCTTCACCGCGAAAATGCTAAAGGTTGATGCCGGCGGTTATCACTCCGTAACGCTCGACGAGGAGGGCGGTGTTTGGATATTTGGGTCTAGCCAGGACGGCCAGTTGGGAATCGAAGGCATATCCGATGATAACGTGTTTTCGCCTGTGCGTTTGAATATCGCCGGTCTTAAATTCGTCGATGTGGGTGCTGGTTTCGGCACCACGGCAGTAGTCACAGAAAAAAAAAGCGTATATTGTTGGGGCGATCCGGACGCTCAAGACCGGGGCTTCGCACATCCGGCATTAAAAAGGCCGAGAAAAGCACACGTACATGGTACAGCTGTGGTTCTTGGTGGATATGGGATGGTGGTCCTCCCTCTGAAGTAGGATTTTCTGGAAAGCAGCGCAGCAGTAGTGAGCGAAAAGTTAATTAAGTAGAAATAGTTTCTTAGAGCGAACGAGGTGTCTTGTTCTGCTTAAATCTTACAATCTACAATTTTGTCGACTCCAGGCTAGGCCTTATCTTTACCCAACTCGATATTGCCATTGGCGTCGTAATCATCATTGTTATTAGCACTATTGTCACCCCCACTTTTTAACCAGCCAGTGACAGTGTCGGGATTGCTAAACGAATAGACGCTAGACAGTATTATTGCAGATCCGAGGACAAAATTGAACGAAAGTTCAGTTCCCATGAACATAACGCTCAGAAAGGTGGAAAGTACCACAGCACACCCAGTGGCGAGTCCCTTGACGACGTTGTCGGCATACTTGACCACCGCAGCGACGAGCAGTCCCCCTCCAGCTTGAAGTCCCACCAATACCCAAACGGCGGGGGTAAAACCGTGCAAGAATGCCTTGGTATTAGTCTCTGCAGTCATGGATGACATCAAAGCTACAAGGATTGAGAAGAATGACAATTGCATATTTCGCATCCAGAGCGACACGGGTACGGCGTTGGAGTCATTCGACTTCAGTACTTTTTCAAAGTAGACACCAGCAAAAGCAGAGCTAGTGCAAGCAATCGTGACGGCGACGAGACCTTTGAACATGTTAATGTTCTTCGCGTCTTCCTCCTCAGATTTCTTTGATTCTCCGAGGACTACAATGGCAACTCCAATTCCAAGAGCTGTGAGCGCAACCCATTGCAAGGGCTTATACTTGCGGTTTAACATAACTACTGACATAACAGCAGTTGTCAGGAGTTTCGTCTGATAGGTTACTTGGAAGACAGGTGCGGTGAGATTGTTCAAGGCCACATACAGGATGTTGTTCTGCAGAAAGTATAGACCAGCAGGAACACTCATTTTCATAAAGTCTCTGGGACGACTGAGGATATCCCGATCAATCGCTTTCATGAGAGAGCTTCCTGAACTCTCCTCTCCCATTTGCAGTAAACAAGAAGCGAAAAGCTTTACCAACTCACAAACAAGCACAAGCTGCAGGGTGGAAAATTTATCTTCTTCGGAAGCAGCTGTCTGGCAGTAGCGGCCGACCAGAACTGTCAAACTATTCTGCAATACCATGAGCAGCAACAGCTGTACCCGCAGTGCGCTAGCATCACCTTTAGCAAGCATCACGAAGTAGTATTGTATTGTATCCTTTGTATTGAACTCTCTCCTCACTGATTTTTTTTTTTTGAAAGTGGCTCTCTGAATAAGGCTGCCTGTTTTCAATTTACCCCCTGAGTTAGCCGGTCGCGTTGCGCTGCCGGTCCTCTTTCCTAGAGTTTTAAAGACCAGCAGTACAGCTGCTAGTTTGGTTTTGGTTCTCAAAAGCCTGGGAGATAGCCACCACCCAGAACCTGTTTTTTGGGCTTGATCTGAAAATTGAATAAAAGCGGCGTCCGCCCCCCCCCCTGTGCGCTAGAACATATATTTGAGTTCTTAATCGACGCAATGCTCCATTTGGCACAAATACGAAGGTGTCGAAATGTCAGCTCTGTCCAGTTTTCCTCCTTAAATTTGATAATACCTTCCGCTTTCTCCTCGCTATCTTCGGCTGATAGCAGAGCATTATCATCCCTTGCACCTTCAAAAACTGCCATCCCCGTGACGCACAGCAAGGAATCAATTCCAAATGAGAAAGTTCTCATCCCCCGACCAAGGCTACAGAGGCTCCGACATGCGCTGCTGCGAGAGAGCAGCAGTGGGGACATAAGGACCTGGGGGTCGTCACCAAGGTCGATTGTGTCACCAGAAAATACAGAACCAAACGATAGCTTAGCAATGATCCGGAATATCCTTGCTAAAACCCCTGAGGTACCCCAGAGACCTTTGACGGACCTTTATAATCGCAGCCATAATTATCTGCGGATTTCGCTCACGGAGCGCTGTAATTTTCGCTGTCAATATTGTATGCCCGAGGATGGCGTGCCTTTGCAGGAATCGGAGGTGAGAGATGTGTGTGTGTGTGTGTGTGCGTGTGTGTGTGTGTGTTTTTTTTAATGTTAATGCCTTTTCCTCAAACAATGACTAACAAAAACTTTGTCCCGTTTTCCCAAGAAACTGCTCTCTACACAAGAAATTCTCACGTTGACGAAGGAATTTGTCTCGATGGGGGTCAACAAGGTGAGCAATATCATAGTAGGGTAGTAACGTAGCATCGCGCATCATCGCCCTCCTTTTCGACTTTCTACACACTAACCTCCAGAACTAACCAACCAACTCTACTCCATTACTTCTTCAGGTTCGATTGACTGGAGGTGAACCTTTGCTAAGAGGTGATTTGGTCGAAGTCATTAGCGGAATCAATGATATTCCAGGCGTGGATACTATCGGAATGACAACCAACGGTTTGACTTTAACGCACAAGAAGCTTTTGTCGCTGAAGGAAGCCGGTTTAACATCTGTCAATGTATCATTGGACACATTGGTCGACAAAAAGTTTGTGGAGATCACTCGGCGGAAGGGGCTGAATAAGGTTCTCGCCAACATCGATGCAGCCTGCGACGTACTCGGCTCCGAGAATGTCAAGATAAACGTTGTCGTGATGAAGGGGTTCAACGATGATGAGCTGGCTTCTTTTGTCCGGCTCACCAAAGATAGGGATATCAATGTTAGATTCATAGAGTGGATGCCCTTTAGCGACAACGGATGGTCTGCTGATAGATTCCTGCCTTATTCATCCATGATCGACTCTATAGCTTCCGACAGCGTGAATCTACAGAGTATCACATCAGAAGATGTTTCTGATACAACAAAGTGGTGGAAGGGGCGTGAAAGCGAAACTGGGGAAGAATTTCTGGGAAGGGTCGGCTTCATTACTTCTATGAGCTCCCACTTCTGCTCAACGTGCAACCGGATTCGTTTAACGGCCGACGGTAACCTCAAGGTCTGCCTTTTTAATGGCGGGGAGGTCTCGCTCAGGGACATTTTGAGGGCTGACGAGTTTAGTATAAGTGACTTGAGAAAAATAGTAGGTACAGTGGTCAGGGAAAAAAAGGAGTTTTTAGGAGGACATGGCGACATGAATGGAATCAAACGCGATGGCAAAAACCGGCCAATGACGCTAATTGGTGGGTGATTATTATATATTTGCGTGACTTCATCTTAATTGGATGAGAAATAGATTTAGACTTCTTACAGTAGAGGGGGTTTTTGCTGTTGCATACTTTGTGTAATTTTGAAGAGACAAAACACAGAGGATTTGCTGCCATAAATCTACACCTACATTTACGTTCGACTTTCGACGCTCTTATTAAAAATCTAAAATCACAGGCACATAACCAGCCAGTCAATTCCGCTCACAACAACGAAGAAGGCAGCACACTCTTTAAATAACTGGTTGTTTTGTCTTCTCGAACCCTGCAAAATCAAAAGGTCTTCTTTCCAACTCTCTAAATAGCTCTTCCCAATCCCATCTAGCATTTCAAACATTTCCTTCTGCAGCGGCAAATACTCCTCATAGCTAATCTTCGGCTGGAGCTCAACGTAACGTTTCCACCCTGTCAGATCATTGTTCACATGGACTTGCTCAAGGAGTCCACCTTGGTGAGATTTCATGCTCCATGCATACACACACCGAAGCCGATGAGGCGCCTGTGAAGAAGCGATTACGAGAAGAGTGTGAGTGAGTGGTTACTTTTCGACCCTCTCTGCACTTTTCGACCCTCTGTCGCATTACACTCAACACTCACTCACCTCCACTTCAATTTCGTAGTGTCTCTTCATCATCTTGTCAAACGATTTTTTCATGACTTTTTTCTTCCTCTTCTTGGATATCTCTCCCTCTGGAATTGCCTGAATTGTATCATCCACAAGTTTCTTGAGTGCCTCTTGGACGATTCCGACCGTCGCATTCGCAACCGAGTCCATTTCCTCCTGCTCTAACATGCCATCGTTGTCAAGGTCGAAAAGCTCCCACATTGATCTGACACGATGTTCACAGCTCCCAATCGCGAACGATCTAATGAGCTCATCGACCTTCCTCTTTGACACAGTTTTAGGAATATTGTTGTCGGCGTTAGCGTCAGTACCGGCGACGGCTGCGCGGTCCACATCTGTGTCACTCAAAGTAGTCAAATCCTGGAAAGACTTCCCAAGAAATTCGAGAGCCTCGCTGACAAGGTGAAAACGAAATTGTTGAACGGAGACATTGAAATCAGTAAGATGGGGGGAGCTAAGGGGAGGAGTTTGGAGTGGGGGGAAGGGCAACCCTATTTTGCTCTTGTTCTCGCTTTCTTCGACTTTTTTGCTGTCATCGACTTTGTCTCTGCTGTCTTCGATTTTGCTGTCGACATTTTCACCGCCTACTTTATCACCGTAAACAGCTTCCCCAAACATTCCCACTTTACTGAGTGAATTTACTCCATTGTTTACCACCACGCGCTGTAACTTTCCTTTGCAATTACTAACATATCGGTTGAAAACCACTTCATTCATATCCTCATCACAGAAACTGTCGTGCTTCACATCGCTCAAGCCAGACAAAAACCCACCCCAGACGTCTTCGCCCTCCCCTATGCCACTTTTCTCTCCCTCAAATAGCTCTCCCCCTCCATCAACGAACCCCACGACTGCTCCCAACCCCTGAATGACCCCTAGTTCCACCCTCTCCTGCATCTCCCCCATGTCCTCCAAACCCAAGCCGGCCGAGACTGCCCCGTCAGGCATCTCTCCTTTCAGCTCCCCGATCTTCTCCCTCTTTGCTGACGTATTCTGCCAGATCCCACCACCCTCCGTGTTGGCGTCTACACCCCAAGTTGGGCCAGCTTTGCCGGGGTTAATTGGAGGGTTCATGTTGTTTGTTGTGGGGGGGGGTGCTGACATTGGAGAGTGCCCACCGAGAGAGCTTAACGCACGGGACTGGGCTACATAGTTCCTCAGGCGGAACGAATGCCGGAGAGATACCAAAATTGATCCCCTCATGGTGTGTGTGTGGGAGGCGTCTCTGTTTGTTTTCGTGTGACAATGGCAAGCTGTCCTGGGAGGGCAAATAGGCTGTGAGAGATTTGGTTTTGTAGTTGAAATACGTAGCCGTGGATGCCAGTTGTCAGACAGAGGTAAAAATAGTAAGGAGTCTCACTCTAGTTCACAGGATAAAATATTATTGGGGAGAGAGAAAAATGGCCGAACGAAGACTGTAAATAAGCTTCTTCTTTCCGTCATATAATTCTGCGCTGCCACCGAGCCAGCACATAACTCTAACTCCCTCCACGCCAAAAAAAGATTAAGAGTTGTCTTCCTTCCCCTCCCAAATTCTGCGTGCACAAGTGCCGGATGTCTACCCCCAAAGCAACCCCCAAAGCAACCCTCCTCGATGTACTATCAGATCTTGAGACTCGTTTTCTCCTCCCGCTACCTTACGAGGAGCTCTCATCGCCACCCCGGCTTTTCTTCCAGCTTGAGCAAGCATACTGGTTTTATTTGGACTTTCATCTTGAGGAGCAGGAAGACCTGCCGAAGTACAAGAACCTGGAGATTTTTTCGAAGAAGATGTTCGGCTTTAGCGAGCTGCTGATGCACATGCAGGGAAAATTCAAGGAGGTAAGGAGGTTTTATTTAGGTATTTACTCCACAAAATCACCCATCACCTTCCCCTCTGTTGACATCTGTTGACATCATAAGCAATCAAATCAAATCAAATCAAAATCAAATCAAATCAAAATCAAAATCACCCGACCATCCTAACTCACCGCCTGAATTTGTAGATGTTTAACGTATTCCGAGGATATAAACGCAATATTTCGACATTTGGGGTAATTCTTCTTTCTTCAGACTGCAGTTCTCTTGCGCTTTGCAGGACTTGGGAGGGGAACAAGTGGACATTTCCCCAGGGGAAGGTGAATGAGAATGAGAGCGGAGTTGATGCGGCGATCAGGGAGACGTACGAAGAGACTGGTTTTGACGTCAGGGGGAAGCTAGGAGGAATTGTGGGCTTCTATGACAATTCTCCGCTTCCCTGGGGAGGGAACCTGTCTGTGGATGACGAGATTAGCTTTGATGACGCGGGGAAGCAGCGGACCCTTTACGTTTGCCACGGCGCCCCCATGGATTTTCCTTTTGAGCCCGTGGCCCGCAAGGAGGTCAGCGAGGTCGCGTTCCATGGAATTGCCGATTTGGGCCGGAAGAGTGTGAAGACATTTGCTGTGCTGTCATTCTTTCCTGGGCTGAAAAGGTGGATCAAAGCGAACCACCCCAAGTGTTTCAAAAAGTTGAAGAAAGAATTGGCGGCAAGTGAACAGCAGAGACCGGCATCAAACAAGCGCTCGAACAAGCGAGATAGCAGTAATAAGAAGGAGAGGCAAGGAGATTCTGCTGATATCGACTCCAATGATAACTCTCTTGGGAACGGCGGCTGGACTGCCGAGGAAATGTTTCAAGCCAACGAGAAGCTGGGCGGCAAGAAGACGACATATACAGGTAACCCACACGAATTTGGGGAAAGTGGGCCCGTGAAGGATCCCCACAAGTTCCACATTGTCGGTGGGGGGTACATGAACAGCGGATCTGACACCATCACAGGCACCGTGAATATCAGCGAGGGGGGGGGCGTGAATCCAAAAGCCACCACACACACTGGGAGTGATGCCGACTTGCAGCCTTTTTTTGCCGAGAACGGCGAGAGCATCTTTGAACAACAACACAAGAAGGGGCCCAAAAAGGATAAAACCGAGAAGTCAATGTCTGGAGTAAAAATATTGAAGAATGACTCAGTTCACACCAGCACTAATGTGGAGGGGGCAAATCTTTTGAAAATGTTAAGAAATTCCAAGGAGAATAGTATTAGCACAAAGATAGACGATCGCACTGTATTTGATTTTCAAGCAATCAAAAAGGAAGAAAAAGAGATGATCGCGAAGATAGTGAGAAGCGGCTTAAATGACGCCAAGGAGACGGTGGCAAGGGTGGCAGCAGACCTTGGTGTCAACGTCTCCGACCGGAGCTCCTTTATCGAGGAAGCCATGTTGAAGGTGGACCGAGCTATGCAACTAAAACAATAATTTCGTAAGGCAGGCATATTTAGGCAAAGCATTACATATGTATTCCATCAGTAGTACACACACACACTAATTGTTCATTTTCAAGCATACAGCTTACTTATTGCCTCCTCCGCTCGTTCTTTATCAATCTGTTTGAGCCTGCTGATGCGGCTCGAAATCTCACGAGCAGCGGCTTGCTGGGTGCTCTTGGTGCTAGCCCCTGCCATTTCAAGCTCTTCCTGGTGTTTTCGTCTCTCGATGATTTCTTGGTAGATGAAATCGAATAGTTGCGACTTCGGGTCCAGTACCGCATTGTTTGCGTTTTCATCTTGGTCCCCTGGATCAGCGGCTTGCAATGGATCTACACCTCCGTTCAGTCTCGCCCTGCGACGGGCCTTTGCCTCCTCGATCCTTTGTGCCTCAGCCTGTCTCTGCCGAATTTCGCTCGGCATCGGCCCCACAGGATGCGTGAGTTCCTTCGGGAGGGCAGCCCCCCCTTTGTGGGTAAAGACCTCAGATAGCCTTGCTTTCTCTTCATCGCTGCTAAATGCATGCATGTGAGGAGGACGATAGCTACTCATTTTAGGCATCGTATCTTCAATCGCTAGCTGACAGGATGCAGCGTTCTTCTTCCGGGGGACCAGGTCCACAGCCGCGTAGTTGGCTCTCTGACGTTGGCCTACTCGAGGAACGTTCACATTCATCGCTTTTGTCTTGTTAAACTTAGCGACTCTTGGGTCTTCTCCCCTTACGCTCCCTTTACCTGTCGGGTGCCACTTCCCGCTGTTGTTCGCCATCGAGTTTGTCGACCTTTTCTTCAATGTAGGGTAGTTTATTGCAGGCTTGTACTGATTGCCATACAGCTTCGCCAGTAGACGACCTGCTTCAGAGCTGCTGTCAAATGACCTCCAGTTCTCTTGATTATTATGTTCGGGATTTGCAGTAAGAAGGGAATCACCGTGCAGCTTCGTGGATTGTTTCAGCCTAGCCGGAAGGTTTGCCATGGTTTTTGCTTTGCTTCAAATATATGTTCAGAAAATTGAAAGTGAAAGGGGATGGGAGGGGTAAAAAAAGGTATTTTGTGTGCTTTTGGGGGTTCCGGTGTTGTAAATACTTAGTATTTGCTGCGGAGAATACTCTAAAATTAGATTATACTTCTTGTCTTTCTGTATAGGGCAATTTGGTGCTTATTAAAAACGAACACCGGGAACGGATAAACCTATCAGTAATACAAACACCCCCTCAGCGTAATAATGAAATATATTCGCCTTGCAACACTCTTCGGTGCTGCCGCAGCCTGCCCCGGGTCTGATACTATCATGTGAGTAGTCCCAACCATGCTCAGAGCAGATCAAT
>Ga0115556_1001316_pt1 | contig 16994 bp, 20 predicted proteins | sample COGITO_mtgs_1104_5_FD_87282 | JGI IMG/M metagenome (GOLD analysis project Ga0115556, IMG submission 87282) | Pelagic marine microbial communities from North Sea - COGITO_mtgs_110414 | ecosystem: Environmental > Aquatic > Marine > Epipelagic | place: Germany:Helgoland, sampling site Kabeltonne... | reverse complement strand
TGAAGCTCTGATAGTACCTAAAGACGTCCTGTCGAAACAAATGCTCGATCTCAGCGCCGAGATAGCCGCTAGTGAAGATACAATGTATTATCTAGACAGAGCACTCGCAAACGATTCACTCGATGCCTCTTGAAAAGCACGAGCACGTTGTCGCGTTTTTTCGCGCGTTGTCCAGGAAAGGTACCAAGCTAATTTTCGGGGCGGGACATCCCGGGCAGTCGGGAACAGGGCACATAGGGAACAGAAGCACCAAGTCGTGGAGGCAACTCATTGAGGCGGGGGGCTTCATAATGGACAATACGGAGACGTACATGGCCAAGCAGCTAGTCGAGACGTATAATCATAAGGCCAATATCCAGGTCTTTTATTTTGAGGGTTAGGGGATGTTTGCGGTGGTGCGTGCGGAGGCGTAGGTAGGAAGAGAAGGAAGAGGAAGGGGGGGGGGTTAAAAAAAGCGGTTTCTTTTGTAGTAGACGCTTTTTACATTATGTACATTAACTACATTAACTCAAATCGTGGGTACCAATCAGAGAATAATACACCCGCTTAGGTTCTCGTTCTCCTTGGTTAGCAAATCGCCATCCTTTTCAATCTCACTGAGAAGAAGGTGAAAAACATCGCGAGTATTCTCACTGGTCTTACTGCTGCACTCAATATATGGCACCCCCCACTCCTCCGCCAAACTCTCGGCCTCCTGCTTTGTCACCGCCCTCTGACCTTCTAGGTCACACATGCTCCCACACAAAATTCTCGGGCATTCTGGAGCGTCGCCTAGCATATTCAACAATGACTCATTTATCATGCGAATTTTCTGGAAAGACTGGCGATTATTGATTGCGAAAACCATGACGTATCCGTGCACCCCTACGGAAGCGTTCCGAGAAAGGCGAGAATATTCGTCCATACCGGCCGTGTCCACAATGTCAGTCGCAAAGTGCACGCGACGGAAGCGGATTGTTTTGTGGAAAGTATTCTCGATAGTCGGATCATAACGCTCTCCAAACGTTCCCTGGACAAATTGGGTCGACAACGAGGATTTTCCTACCGCTCGAAACCCGAGCACGGCCACCTTGCGATGGACAACCAAAGGTTGGCTGTTTGAGGGTGCCATCTTCGAGGTTAGAGCAGTGAAGAAGCAGAGAACAAAACTGACTGTTTTGGGGGGTGGAGGGGGATTTTGGCCCCAAAATTGTTTCTATACGGTACTCTTAGAGCAGCAGCAGAGGGAGGGCAGGCACTTATGAACTAATTGGATTAGAATGAGAATGAACTCAAATGGAAAAGAAAATGAGGTCAGGAATCTTTAAACAACCTCCACAGCGGAATTGGTCGTCATAAAAAATACACATCATCCGCCTCCGGCTACTTTAAATCAATTATCATCCTCCCGCCTTATGTTTTCCCCTACTCGCAGAGTGCTCTCAGTGGCAGCAGGAAGTAATCTTCTCAACGCGACTGCAACCCTACAAACCTCAAGGCCATGGCACACAGACGGAAAATCGAATAAGTGCGCCGATAATGCTTTGACAATGGATGATATCTTCAAGGGTAGGAAGGTTGTGTTATTTTTCGTTCCCGCTCCCTTCACGGGGACTTGCACAAATGCCCATGTCCCAGGATTCGTGAAGTTCGTTCCCGAGTTCAAGGCGAAGGGAGTGGATGAGATTATTTGTTGCTCTGTTGCGGATCCTTATGCGCAGTTCAACTGGGCTCAAAAGATGGGGGTGAATTTGGACGATATATCCTTCTTGGTGGACTGGGACGCTTCGTTCTGCAGAGAGCACGACCTACTCTCCGACTATAGCGAGACTGGACTCGGGGTTAGATCCAAGAGGGCTTCCATGGTTGTACAGGACGGCCTGGTCAAGAGCTTCCAGTTTGTCCAGGATGCCGAGAACGATGGGCAGGTTTGCTTGGACCAGTGCTAAAATGATTTTCCTAATAGCTTCTCAAATTGCTAAAGCTGTCACGGAGCTGCATTTTTATTCTACTTTCTTCTTCTTCTTCTTAAGCATTCTGTTTTGCAGCTTGCAGCTGCGACAAAAACGCGACCCACTCTTCGTTGTCCTTTTTTGCTTCGTGGCAGCGAGCCACCTCTTCCTCCCTGAGCTCATCAGCAGTCCTGCCGTCCAGGCAGTTTGCGACCTTACGCTTGTGTACCTCGGGGCGTTTCTCCTTGTCGCGCAAAACGCCGTTGATGATGGCGACACAATCTTCGATGCTCTCAAAACTCCAAGCGCTTGGAAATACGTCGTTCCAATGGCTGTGCACTACCATTGGATGCTCATATTTTGACATGATTTCGATCTCACTCTTGGTCTGGCATCCTCCTGGCAAAACGATGCAAATGTCGGCATCATTCGCGTGGTTCCTGCTGGTGACCCTGTGCTCCCCAATTTGTAGTTTGGGAGGTTGCAGATGCTCTACTAGCTCGACATATTTGTTGGGATAGACGCCCGGAATTTGGTACTGCTTCGCGCCCCCCCAAATTACTCCTACACACCTACCCTTCCTTTCCTCGATGCTGCAGAAACCCCGGCATACAGCGAGGTCCACTCCGTCCCCTCCTGCACCAGTCATTAGCGAGTTTCCATTTAAGGCGATAGCGCGTCCGAGTGGCTCGGCAATTGAAGCGTGGGAGTTCTTCCAGTCTCCACAGACGTAGACAATTCCTGTGCTCCTTCGCAGTTTCTTTACAGCATTTGAGGAAGACATTCTTTGGTATTTTAGTTGTGAGTGACTGCTGGCACAAAGGCTAAATGGAAAAATAGCGAACGCGGCTGGTGATTTTCTTCCTGAGTGACTGCTGGCACGAAACGAAAGCTATGGAACGCGGCTGGATTTTCTTCCCTTACGGTTGGTTCTGAGTTAGTTTTGAAGAAAATATAACAACCCGGTAGATTGTCAATGTGATGGTATGATATGAATGGTTCCGATTTTTTTTAGGAGAAGTGTTGTCTTTGAGATTGGTGGTACGTTGTGAAGCGTATATTTTTCGATATACACGCTCAAATGTTTTCAAATTTAATTTTTGGAACTATGACCGTTTGTCGCATGTGCCCGTAGATGCTGAGTCCACCAAAGAAGGTCCTCTGGAAGAAAAATCTCGTAAAACAACAATATTCCGCCTTTTATACATCCTAAAAACGGCTCAGGATAAAAAAATCAGATAAATTCTCTCTTCAAGCCACTATAATCATAGTCGTTGTCCATTCGTTCCAAGTTCCTGGAAATCATTCTCTCAAACTTGCATCCCTCTAATTGCGATTGGATTTGCACATGTCGAACCCTCAGTGTAGGTTTGCGCTGAAGGCGGCTCAGTGGAAGTCTCGTCTTGCTGATGAGCTGGAGATTTCAAGGCTGAAGAAACTCAAAGAAGACCCGGAGCTAAAAGAACTCACTTTTCAACCTGTCATAAGCGGGGGAGGGGTAAATGGCGAAAAGAAAATCGGGAAGAACGATGGAAAGAAACAAAAGACTCTTACAGGCACTGAAGTGACGAAATTATCCTCTCGTTTGTACAATGAGGCACTCACTCAGCGAAGTACTAGGGATGCTTTGTGCATGCAGGCAATGAAAGATAAGGTCCATGCGGAGCTGTTGGAATGCACGTTCGTCCCGAAAATGAGAAGTTGCCCTAAACGCCGTAGAGCTAGTGTGAGTCCCGTGAAAGAGAGGAGGAGGAGCGTCCTGGTGAGGAGCACGGAGGAGAGAGAGAAGTTCATTGAGCGGATATCAAAGAAAAAGAATGGGCCTCTTGAGGTAAATAACACACCAACAAGGTGGAATAGCGGTAAAATTCACGTGCTAGATTTTGAGGCTGGGTTTCTCGTCAGACAGAATGAAAAGGACGCAGATAAGGAGGCGGAACTCGAGGAGATCAGGGAAGACATGGAGTACAGAGAAAGGTGGGAAGGAGTCGAGGACGAGGGCTGGTTGAGGAGTACAATGAAGTTAAAACTGGAAAGTTGTTGGACAGAGGGGGAGGGTGGGGGTACAAGCATTAGGAGGGGAACTTACTGGGGCACTTATCCTAAGGAGGAGGTGAAGGCTACTCCTCCATCGCCAAAGTCACAGCCAACACAACACCGAAACCAACAGCAACACCAACAGCAACAGCAAGTGATTACCCCCAAACAACTCCAAACTCGCCATAGTCTGCACCTTAGTCTCTTCCCTTTTGCCCTCTCCCACCTCCTCTCCCACACGACACCGCTTATCCTCTTCGCTTACCCCACGCTAAAGGCTTCCGAATGCATACCCCAAATCTTGGGAATGTTGCACGGTTGGAAGAAGGTCAAGGGAAAGGAAAGGAAAATGTTCTCTCTAGATGAAGTCAAAGAATTCGTCAGGAGAGCAAGGAGAACGTATTGCTTTGAGATGCTCCGAACCGGTGGAAAGTATTACGATGAAGAGAGCGAAGAAGATTCCAAAAATGCATATTCTGACCTTGCGGTATCAAATTTTGCGTCTGCCTTGACGGCGAATGATGCATTTGACCTCGTTGAACGGAGCTGCCCGACTTTAATGTGTGCGGATTCAATATGGTTAACGGAGGGGGAGGTGAGAGCCACCGCGAGTATTGTGGCAGGAAAGGATGGAAGGGAATTGAATTTGACGGACAAAGAGTGGGGGGAAGTTAAAAAAAGGTTGGTCGGAGGGTTTGGCCTCTCTGATAAAAGTAATGATATAGTCCAAGTCAACGGAACGCTGGACGAGAAAATCAAAACCGCCGTGCGCGACCTCCTTATGGGGGAAGGGCGACTGGGGGGGGGGGGGACGACAGAGGAGATGGTATCGGGGCTCCGCATCTTGGATTTTTTCCATGGATCACGTGCCAACTGCGAGATTGACGATTTTTCGGGCGCAGTGACGCTTTTTGACGTCGTGTTAGAGGGAATGGGCAAGGGGGGTGTCATTGAAGTTATCAGGGGAGGAGGGGGGGAGAGGGTGGGGGGAAGGATTGAAGAGAAAGACCTTCAGAAGGGTATGGAGAAGGTGTGGGAAATCGTTGCAACGAAGATGAAGGAGGAAGGCGATGATTTATCCTTCCTCAGGGAGGCATTTGGGATGGGCGGAAAGGTCAAAAAGGGGGAAAATAAAACAGAAATGGGCATCATGGCGATCGACAATGTGCGCGATAATCAGCGTGATAAATCGCACCTTTTCGAGAGCCATAGACGTGATGCTAGGAAACGCGTTCTTTATGACAGCGTCATGCTCATGCTAGACGAAGCGACGGAAGAAGAGATGAAGAAGAAGGAAGAAGTCGACAAGTGGGAAGGTCAGAGAGAGAGGCAGGTAGAGAAAAGAAAGAAGAAGGAGAGGAAGAAGGAGAGACGGGAGAGGCGAGATCGCGAGAGGGAGATGAAAAAGGCAAGGAAAAGAGAAAAGAAGGAGAGAGAGAGGGAAAAAGAGAACGACACCGAGGGGATCACTCCCGAAACGATTCACCAAATGATACTAAGCGAGTCAGTTTCCACGGTCCACAAAAATGATAACAACGACAAAAACGTCCTCAACAACAGTTTCGACGCTTTCCATCTCGACAAATCTCTCCGTCCCAACCCCAAATCCGAGCACGATCGACTCCACACGGAACGACGGAAGCTAAAGAATTCCAGTATAACACGGCAATTCGAGCAAGACATTTTTCTGGCGAATTTGGAGGAGGAACAGCACCTCATCCAAAGAGGAGGTGACGTGGTGGTGATAAGGGGAGGGGAGGAAAAGATCGTTGAGGGGAAGTTAAGTCAGGAAGGACAAAATAAGTTGGCACTGAGGCTTGCTCAGCCTAGACACGTCAAGCTCGAGAGGGAAAAGAATGTGCCAGAGGGGCACAGTAACTTGAGGGGAAGGCAAAGGCCGCCCCCAGAGGAGGAGGCAAGGGTAGCAAAGGGACTCCGTGTGAAGTTGAGCCCAGAGAAGATCGATGGCTGGGTCAGACGCCAAGCTGAGGTGAGTGTTTCGTGCTTCGTTTGTGCATGAATTATTTGGTTTCTGTATTGTGTTGTGTTGTGTTGTGTTGTGTTGTGTTGTGTTGTGTTGTGTTGTGTTGTGTTGTGTTGTGTTGTGTTGTGTTGTGTTGTGTTATGCGCTGAGTGCGATTGCGAGTGCATTGCGATTTGATTGATTTGATTGTTCGAAAATGTAAACTAACCAGAAGTGCGCGCTTGCATTGCATACAGCTCCAGAAGATCAAAGAAAACGAGATAAACGCTAAATATTTGAGTCAGGTGGAAGAAATAACCAAGAATCAGTTCAAAGTAAACCAAGAGAGCGAAGAGTTGGTCCAACGCAGCGAAAAAGGAAAGGGTATTTTTACCGTCTTGTACGATAGAGGGATGAAAATCGTTGAAGACAAGAAGAAGCCTTATCAGTCTCCATACACCCACAAGCCGAAAATACCAGAACCAAGCGAGAGGTTGGCTAACAACGTCTCGCGCGAGGAGAGAGACAAGAGGGTAGCTGTCGAACTAAAGGAATTGCAGAAATCGCTCGACTCCCCCTTTAAACCTACCATCAGTGAAGAGAGCGAGAAAATTATCGCGGAGAATCCAAACTATGACTACATGAGGCGGGAGCGAGCAAGCGTGCAAGTATGGATGGAGAAGAAGCAAATTGCAGATGCAGACAACACACACGTTTAAATGTAAAAATATATGTGAATGACGGATGATGTTTACTGCCGCTACTTCCATTTTTCGCTCGTTCTCTAGTTGAGTTGGTCGGTAGTTTTCACCCCCCTGTTAGATAATAATGAGTTGTTGCATGATGCGCTTGTTAGTGTCATGCATGATATCACCGCCAATGCATTCTACGCGCGACAATTCCAATCTTACCTGAAAGGATGACTTGCTAGGTTCCTCGATGATGGTTCCATCAGCTCTTCGAGGCACAAAATTTTTCGATTCATCTGCCGGATTATCAAAGGGTCGGTAATTCTAGTTTTTTTTCGTGTTCCGCTGGTTTTGACTTCAATTTCACTAAAATATATTCAAAATATTAAAATATACTTTTTTGAATTAATAAATTTAAAAATTTTATAATTAAATAATAAAAAATTTTAATAAAAATTATCTTAAAAAATAGATTATAAATTGATTTTTTTAAAAGATAATTGAATTATAAAAATATATTTATAAAAATTTTACATCTTTTATTCGAAAAAAGGATGAATATATATACTTTAATAATATTATAAAAGTAAAATGTATTAAAAAATCTTTTAAGTTGACAAACAGCAAAAATTTTCGTTCGCTGTTTTCGATCTCGTTGGTATTATCTAACAGGGGGGTGTGATGATCTCGTTGGTGGCTCTCTTCATATTTGCGGGGTTTTGACAAATCACCCATGAGATCGAAAATGGCTCGAAAAAAACCCTAACCGAGCAAAACGAGAACACGAAAAACGAGACAATACTCGTTTCATTGGAGCCCTGTTTGTCAAAAACAGCTCAGGCAAGGAAGGGTTTTCCCTTCCTTGCCTGAGCTGTTTTTGACAACCAGTGATGAAATAATTCCCTGCAGAATAATAGTTCAATAGTTCAAGCGCACAAAGAAATCAGTTACTTTTCCCTTTATTTATGACCGGAGGGGCGAAACCACGCCCTTCCGCTTTAGCCTCAAGTGCTGCACCCACTGCGTATGCTAGTTGGCCACCGAACCCTTTTGACACCACAGCACAGGCAATCCCGGTCGGTCCCCCCGAACCGCTTCCACCGCCCCCGAGAATGTGAACTGTGTAATCAGCGCGGGCGAGACTGCGTCGCCCCGAGGTATTACTTTGCGATATGGCATTATATACCAGCGTGGTTATCCTTTCACGTCTATCTGCTTCTCGACTTCTCAGTCCCTGCTTGTCGCCTCTTAAATCCTGGAAGTCGCTTGGACTGCTACTCATCCTTAAAGTGACACAATCGTCTGCTACAGAGACTACGCCGTCGGGCAAGATAATTTTATTAGCCTCGTTGTTTTTGGCGATCATCAAGCTGAACACCACCATATCCCCTACACCACCTCCCTTCACCCTCTCCTGGGGTAGGAAACACCGGTAGCTCCCATCAACCACGGCCTCCATTTGTCGCTGGTTTTCTCTCCAGGCAGCCCTCTTCCGGTTGTCTTCCCTCATACGCCTCCCCGCGTAAAAAAGAAAAACCAGGAAAGCAACAAAAGACGCGGGATAAACAATTTTATAGACGTCACCTTTTGCAGTGCCGGGAGCATGAATTGAGAACAGAATGTGGAGAGAAATGGGGAGGAGGTAGAAAATGCTCACGGCCGTCTGCGAAAAATCATCCAGTTAGCACAACACATCCGGCACAACACAACAGGGGCCGTTATCTATCTTTGCAATCCTGTTTCCAATCGCCATTGAGCAGCAATTTAGACCAAAAAATATAAAACAACTCACCGAAAGAAGAATAAAAATGGACCGGTATCGGAAAAATGCGGCCTTAATCGATCGTTCATCACCAGTGTGAAGAGAGTTATAGTTGGAGTGCTGCGAACTAAACATTCTCCCTTGGGGCAGGGTCTGAGGAGATTGCCGCACAGACGCACCGCCTGAGCCTCAAGTGAAGGTGTGCAGAATGATAATAATGTGGTAAATTGAAAGTTCCTCTATACACTTCAAGAAATTTCGATGCTTAAGCGGTATAATCAGAGTTTTCGAAACCAAAAGTGGGGCGGTATTTTCTAAAATTGTTTCAACACGTGTTCAATCACGCCAAATTTGCATTTACCCATATTACCTCAACCCCAAGCCAAATTAAAAGCACTCGGTTCCTTTTGAGCGCCTCAAGACCGAACTGACCACGCATAACTGTCAAATTAGTACCCTTTCTCTTTTCCCTCTTCTCTCTCTCCCCCTCGAAATCCAAATATGACATCCGCCGACCCTGCTGCTCCCACCACTGCTGCCCTCCTCCCCGGCAACACTGCGGTGGAATCGGTCACTATCCACCCCCTCGTTCTCCTCAGTGTCGTCGATCACTACAAGCGGTCTGCTGCCGGTACGAAGAGGCGTGTTGCTGGTGTTTTGCTCGGGACAAAACACCAAGGGAAGGTGGATTGCATATCCTCCTTTGCCGTACCATTTGAGGAGGACAGCAAGAACAGCAAGGTAAGGATGCGCGGAGTGAAGACAGACGTGAACCCGCCAAAATGAAGACCTGAGTGAACCCAACCCGCCAAAATCGCCACACTGACACATTATTTATTCACTTTACTTCTCCAAACAACTCCCCTCCCCTCCTCTCCTCTCCCCATTCCATTCATTCCCCAGGTGTGGTATTTAGACCACAATTATTTGGAGTCGATGTTCGGCATGTGCCGCAAAATCAACGCCAAGGAGAAAATCGTCGGTTTCTACTCAACAGGGCCCAAGATTCGCAACAATGACCTATCCATCTCGGACCTGTTCAAGCGATTCGTGAAGGATCCAGTCATGGTCATCGTCGACGTCCGGCCGGAGTGCACCGTGATCCCCACGTCGGCTTACTTGGCCGTTGAGGAGCTGGAGACGGACGGCAATGCCATCCAGCAGAATTTCATCCACCTCCCCAGTGAAATTGGAGCATTTGAGGCCGAGGAAGTTGGCGTAGAGCACCTTTTGAGAGATATAAACGACCCAACTGTCTCCTCGTTATCCAGTCAGGTCTCACAGAAGATCACGGGACTTACCACGCTTTATTCGAAGCTTACTGAGGTCCTTGAGTATCTCGATCTTGTAGAGAGGTGAGAATGACTGTCGTGACGTGACGTGACGTGACGTGACGTGACGTGTCGAGGCAGCCTTTTCAAACGCATTCCTTCAAATAACATCACTTCACACCTTTTTTCACCTCTACTTACAATCGCACTATCTCGCACAACCCAACAATGCAGTGGCGCCAAGAAGCCCAACCAGGAGATCCTGTATAAGATCCAGTCAATGATGAATTTGATGCCCAATTTCAATGTGGAGTCCCTCGTCCAGAGCCTCCTTGTGAAAAATAATGACATGCACATGGTCATCTACCTCTCCTCCCTGATTCGGAGTGTCATTGCACTCCACGATCTCGTCAGCAACAAAATCAAATACCGCGCCGAGGACGGCCTGTTTGACGATGTGAAAAAGGACACTGCAGCTGCTGTCACAGCAACTACAGCTGCAACAAAAGCTGACAAGAAGTAAACAAAAGACTGTAAATTAAGCTAGGAGCTAGTTTTTGGTGCAAATACTGCGTGTATTTCATTTCATTTCATTTCATTTCATTTCATTTCATTTCATTTCATTTCATTTCATTTCATTTCATTTCATTTCATTTCATTTCATTTCATTCCTTCTCGTTCACCCTGTAATATATAGCTCCACTGCTCAAAAATTGGTTCGGATCCGAGAACCTTACCGGCTCATCACCACCATCTTCTCCATCATATTCCAACTCGTACTGCTGAGAGACGACGTTGTTCTTATAATCTTGTGTCGAATCGTAGCGAAAAATCGTGTAAGCCTTTCCTGCAACAAGCCCTGCCGGTCCTAATAAAAGTTCCGCGCTGAATAAAACTGGATCTTCGCCGCTGCGAAGGTCAGGCTCCTCAAAGGGAACTATGACGGAGACATCTACGGTGCCAGGGTTCACTAGTCCTTGGATAGATGTACCAATAGTCTGATTGTAATAGATGCAAGGATACATCTCGTTCTGCATCCATTTGCTACCCGCCGATGCGCAGTTTCCAGCCATGTCCCTGTCATCAAGGAGAGAAGAAAACTGCCTGAAATAGCCCAGGTTCTTCTCACCATCAGGAGAGTAGTCGCTCCCATGATTTACAACATCATCGTCATACACAGTGAGATCATCGAGGGAATGATTGGAAAAAAGTTTGAAAAAGGGCTCGATATGGTCGAATACGTAAGTTTCTCCATCAATCTCAACATCATGCTCGTCACCTTGGCAGATAACGAATTGCACTATTCCGTGCATCCCCGCCAGCTCTTTCTTCATCCACGACAAGTAAGCGGCTCCCTGAGGCGCAGGTGTATCCGCATCAAACGACTCATGCACAATCGAAAGATTCTCGCAAGCGGCGTCGATGTTGGTGGGACTGATCTCGTAGCCGTCCTCCTCGTCACCATGACCTCCACCTTCAGGGGCTGCCTTCCGGATTAAGTCCTGACTGATATAAGCCCCGTAACTCAATGCCAGTGTCTGAATCGACAGCGCACCGCAGAATCCCCCGGAATCAACCCATTGTTTACGAGGAGTTGCATAGATTCTCCCCGCAGAGTATTTGGAATTTGGTGGAACACAAGTTCCAGGAGATACGCAGAGTTCATCATCATCAGCTGCTGCTACTGCAAGTGTTCCAAACACAAGCGCAGCAGTGAGAATTTTTACACTTACGGCGTACATTTGAACCCAAGAGGAGAGAAGTTGATGTTCTTCAGCACCCAGCACGTGCCCCGCCGAGAAGAACATCTTCGAACATCTTAGATTAATAATAATAAATATCCCCACTCATTATTGCGTGAAACTTCACACTCACAAAGCATACCATCTAATAGTGTAGTTGTGACGATCAAGTGCCTTTTGACATGCTGGCCTCCTGCCGCTTGACCGCCCACCTACGGTGCACTTCTTTGACATCCTCGCCCCGCATACCCCTCCCCCGCATGCCTCCCCACATGCGGATGCGGTCAATACAGACTACACGGTCCAGACAGTTCTCAACAAAAACAGTCCAAAACGATGAAATCATCCCTCCAAATGTTCTACGGGCATTATTTTTTGCCTCAGCCATTCCCATGCTTGGGTTTGGCATAATGGATAATTTAATTATGATTCAAGCGGGAGACTTCATCGACAAGCAATTTGGCGCGACGTTGGGAATAAGTACTCTCGCAGCGGCTGCGATGGGACAGGTATTTAGCGATGTTAGCGGGGTCCTGTTTGGAGGTACCGTCGAGGCATTTGCGGTGAAGATGGGTTTTGAGGTGAGCAAAAAGGAAGGAGGAGGATGGATCAAGTCACATTTTAAAACCACCACATCGACTTCGTCCATACTGACACGATATCATATCATAACCCCCTTAAAACGTTGAACACTCGCTGCGATACCTCGCGATTTGCGCTCATGACGACGCAGGCACCGAGGCTGAAGAAAAATCAGCGAACCCTGCCCGCAGCCAGGCGGGCAATTATTGGAGGCGGGGTCATCGGAGTCACTATCGGATGCGTGATAGGCGCGTCGTGCTTACTTTTTATGGACTTGGACGAGTCTGAACGAAAAAAGAAGGCCTCTGAGATGGAGACAATTTTGGATACTGTGATGCGCCACGGAGATTCCATAATTGGTGCCGAGAGATGCAGCGTATTTATCGTGGACAAGGAAAAGAAAGAACTTTGGAGCAAGTATGTAAGGGGCGAGAACAACTCAACGCACAGCTACGAGGATGATAAAGTTGCTCTTCTTTCTGTGCCAATAGAGGGAAGTTTGGTGGGTCTTTGCTGTGAGAGCAAAGAAGTCGTCAACATTGGAAACGTGAAGGAGCACCCCTCCTACAACGCAAAGAACAAAATTATCGCCAACCAAAACAAAAATGCCCCCACGTTGGGCAGTTTTAACGTAAAGGACATTTTGTGTGCCCCTGTTATTATCGATGGCGAGGTAGTGGCAGTGGTAGAATTCTTGAACAAGGTCGAGTCGAAAAAGAACAAAGAAGATGTCAAACCGAAAGGAAGTGGAGGGCTTGTTACGCGGAGGACTACCAAAGTAAACTGCCAGTTCTCTGAAAACGACGAAAAGTTGGCTACAATGTTGGCGCACCACGTCGCCCTCTTTATGAAGAAGATCGAGGATAGTTGAGGATCAAGGATAGGGATAGGTTGAGATTATATACATACATATACCCCAGGTAATAAATTTTTGTGTTTGAGGATGGTTTGATTGTCGTTATTATTTCGCGAAATTATTTCTTTCTTTCTTATTATGTTTAGTAAATGGTTCTTATGGTCATTAAAAAAAACGTCATTCCCCCCCTCCACCACTGACACCTCTGTTCCCAACCCCCGCACTCCTATCATGTCCCTCACTGCAAAAACGTCATTCCCCCCCACTACCACTGACACATCTGAACCCAACCCCCGCACTCCTATCAAGTCCCTCACTGCTCATCAAGTACGTCTGCATCTCCGCCAAATTCCCCGGCTGCGGCAAGTACCAAAAGCTCCCATCCGGCCTGTACCTGCTCGACCCACCGAGCACAGCCCTGTCCGTATGTTCGTCCATGAATACGTCCGTCCACTGAAAGACGTTCCCGACGAGATCTTCGACGCCGCACCAACTCGCGCCGGAAGGGTGTGCGTCGACGTCGTCGGCCGCGGGCATGATCCTACCCGTGTTGAATTCAGGGAACTCAACGCCTGAGGTGCCGTTCTCGTTTCCCCAGGGGAATGTGTTCAGTTCAACGCCCCGAGCGATATACTGCCACTCAATGGCTCCGGGCAGACGCTTGCCGTAGTACTTGCAGAAAACCCTGGCGTCATTATGGCTTACCCACGAGACGGGTTTGTTGTCACTTCCTTGTGGGTAATTCCCCTCCTCGTCCCAATCCCTCAAGAAGTTGATGTCATCAATTTCCGGTCGGTACCCAGTTTCTGCCAAGAATTCCTTGTATATTTCGTATGTGACGGGATGTTTGTCAACGACGAGGTCGGGGACGGAGACAATGGACTGGTGGTAGCGGTAGGGATAATCTTCGAAAGGATATTGTACGTCGACGCCGATGCTGTCTGCCATGTCGTCTCCTTCGATCGCGAGCCCGGCTAATGTGAAGTTGAAGGTTGTTGACCCCAGGCAAGTGACGGTCTCAGCATCGGAAGTACCACCGGAACTCATGTATTCTGGGAGAGAGACTTCGGTGTTGTCAAGGATGGTCTGCTTCGTTACTTTCCAGACGTTTGAGAAGGAGTTCAATGGAGTTGATGTCAGCTCCTTCATGGTGGACAAAAAGTTCATCAGTGAAGTGTCACCATTTGGATCCACAGTGGATATCAAGAATGCGCCATATCCTCCCCCCTCCATGACAAAATTCTTAATTTGCATGTTTTTTTCGCTACCGCATGAGGCAGAAGAATCCAAAATGTCGCCGTTGTAAACGTCCAACAACCACACCGCACTACCCCCATCCCCAGGGCAAGGGAGATTCAAGTCAACCGTCGTTCCACTGGCCAGATCTTCTTCCTTCCTGTTACGATTGACCATCAAGAACATGTTCCAACCCCCCTCTTTATCTGCGAACAAGGAGGTGTACACGAGAGAGTCTTTATTCTCGACAGCTGGGTAGTGAGGAAGGAAATCGGCGGCCGTGCCCTGAACGTACTTGCCGAAGAAACGAAGAATCTTAGACGTCCGTTTCATGACTGCGCCGTCCCTGTCGGTTATTTTATTGAAAATTCCCCAGACATTTTCCCAGGAGATGTAACCAATTCCATTGAAGAAAGCGTTTTGGAGTCCGTCGGTCCTGTCAGTCGCCCAGCGCTCGCAAATATGGTTCATGGCCAGGCTATTGGTGAGCATCTTGTAGGCACTTACGCTTGGCGCATCGACATCAGTGTACTGCCCTTGCCAGTAGTTCCAGGCCATCAAGTTCGAATCCAAGTATTCCCAGTTCTCGTGCATGTACTCAGGTTCGATGAGAATGGGATAGCCACGGTCGGCCGCCTCCTCAAAGAAGCTAGCATTCACTCCATCCATGGTGTCGCCATTAAAGCCGTCCGCTCCTGTGTCGATGATTAAATCGGCGAGGGACTCCATGTCGCTCTTCCCTGTATTACGAGTAAATTGATCCCACGGATTATAGGGCCACAATACCTTGATGTCATGCCGGTGGAAGTCATCAACAAGATCCTTGAGTTGCTGCTTATCGAACGAGTAAGTCATGTCATACTGGTTCCTATCATCAGCACCAATGTTTGGGTAGGTGGGCCAGAGTAATATTGACTCGATTCCGTCGTAGCGATCGTTAATATCATTCACGTACTTGTCAACCGTGAAGGTGTTTGTGGCTTTATCATAAAGAGTTTTCTCGTGAATCATCGTCTGAGGCTGGATGAAAGAAGTCTGTGTCCAATTCATCTGGGGATAGTCATAGTAAATGCTAAGGTCCACCATGGGTTGCTGTTCCTTAATCCAGGCTAAGCGGTCTGCGTTCCAGGCTTCATACGATTCCATTGACTGGTCCGCGGGGGGATCAAAAACTTGGCGATTAACTTCATTCCACTGCCCATAGGACAGGATTGGAAGCGTTAAAAAGAGAATAAACTTCATTACAATATATTTTATCCCCAAGAAGTGGATTATCGCAAAGATTAAGTAAGTAAAAATCTTACAACAAGGTATAATTCTTGGAGAATCATCTAAATGCGCCGCCCGGCCGCTCCGCCGAATTTTTTCGTCATCTTTTTTCGAGTCAAGGCATCAAGCACTAATAAAAGGACACCAAATACTGTCCACCCAAAATGTCAAAATTGTTGAACCTTTTCGTCGTCCTGCTACCTTTCTTCGTAGACGGCTCCGAAGGGGAATGCGTTCAGAGCGGCAACAATGCTAAAATCCACAATGTCCATACTTCCCTTGCTGATGCTGTAGAACATTATGAGAGGGAGGGATACGCTATTCTTCGAGGAGTATTCGATGATTCTCCAAATTTGGTGAAGGAGTTGAGCGATCATGTTGATTTTCTCTTGAAAAAATTCCCTGACATTCCCCCTGAGCATTTTCAGTAAGTGAAGCAAACATGGATTCAAGTGTACCTGTTGTTTTCCTCCTCCTCGCACATCTCACTTGCTAACTTAAACCACTCTCTCTGCTCGTTGGTTCGTTCATTCGTTCTTTCGTTCGTTCATGCAGCCACCATATCATGAGGAATGATGCCTTCTGGGTACGCTTTGTTTCCGATGAGAGGCTTTTAAATGTGGCCACAGCCTTTGCTCCATTTTTGAGAGACCAACTTGACCTCGACCACGACCGCGAAGACGGTGAAATGACTCTCGAGCAGATGCATGCAAGTGATATAGCCTTATTCAGCAGCCATTATTTTATCAAGAAGCCAAAGACGGGAAAGGAGGTTCTGTGGCACCAAGATGGATCTTACTGGCCACTGAAACCGATGAATGTGGTCACACTGTGGATCGCGGTCGATCCCGTTGATGAAACCAATGGATGCCTGCGACTGCTATCAGGATCTCACAATGATGGGTTGAAAGAGTTGGTAGATGCACACAGCAAGAAAGATGGAACGGATGTCCTTGGAAGTGCCACGCATACGGAAGACCAGATCGATCAGTCAAGAGTAGTAAATGTAGTCATGGAACCAGGAGACATTGAAATTCATCACGCGGCAATAGTCCATGCCTCGAGAGCTAATACGCACGAGACGAGGAGGTGAGGTCAGCCATAATCGACTGTGTGGTCAAAACTTTGTTGTCTGTTGCCAACCCACCCCAAAACCCACCCTCACCCAAATCTTATTCTCGTTCTTATTATTATTTTTATTATTATTCTCGGTCTTTTTAGAAGAGCTGGCCTTACCGCAAGGTACATTTCTCCCGACACGGAATGCTGGGACGAAACTCAACCGGTGCTAATGCTACGAGGTGAAAAGAACAAAACTGTCAACAACAAGTACCGGAGTTGGCCAAAATACAGACAAGGGTACGACATGAAATTTGAGGGGTCAGACACTTGGAACGAAAAGAGAGAAATAGAGGAGAGCGATGAGGCTTTCTTTGCGAGAGAAGATTATGCCCAGATGGACAAGGAGACGAAGGAACTCGTCATGGGCTTTGTCGAAAGTCTCGGAGGGAAATGATGCTTGTTGCATTTTGCACACAAAAAGTCTCTTCTTCTTCCAATTTCGTTTCCCGCTTTCTAATCTCTTTTATTCTATTCTATGCAACCTACCAAAGTTTTACTTTCATTGTCATCATTGTACTCTTCTTCTGCTTCGTC
>Ga0115556_1001306_pt1 | contig 17045 bp, 13 predicted proteins | sample COGITO_mtgs_1104_5_FD_87282 | JGI IMG/M metagenome (GOLD analysis project Ga0115556, IMG submission 87282) | Pelagic marine microbial communities from North Sea - COGITO_mtgs_110414 | ecosystem: Environmental > Aquatic > Marine > Epipelagic | place: Germany:Helgoland, sampling site Kabeltonne... | reverse complement strand
TGCCACTTTTGCTGCCACCTTTGCTGCCACTTTTGCTGCCACCTTTGCTGCCACCTTTGCTGCCACTTTTGCTGCCACCTTTGCTGCCACCTTTGCTGCCACCTTTGCTGCCACCTTCGCTGCCACCTTCGCTGCCACCTTCGCTGCCACCTTCGCTGCCACCTTCGCTGCCACCTTTGCTGCCTCCTTCACCTCTCATTTTCTCACCCCCAACCTAACCCTAACAACCCCCACATCCCTCACAACCCCCACAACACACAACAACAAACAGTCGAGTTGGCCGCTGCAGGAGGGGGCAGTGCTGAAAAAACGTTTCGACGAGATTTTCGATTCTGCCCGCTACGCCAAAGCTTTGGACGCATGCAAAAAGGCCAAGAAGGAGTACATGGACAAGGTGAAGGACTTGAAGGGTGACGTTGCGAAGTACTCTGCCCACCAACAAGCCGCGGACGGATTTCGCGGCGACATCGAGGACGCCGAGGCAAAGATCCAATCATATGAGGATAAAATGAAGAAGAACGAGGAGGAAATAACCAGGCTGCAGGGGGAGATGGATGCGAGCGCTGAGGTTCTCCAAAAGTACACCGAACTGGAGGAAGACATAGGTGCGAAGAAAACCGAAATCGAACAAGCGGAGAAAATGGCGGAGAGCAGGCGGTCGATGTTGGACCAAGAGTTTGAGAACATTGATCTTGAACAATTGCAGCAAATGCTAGACACGTTTGATGAAAACATCCAGCACCACAAGGACAGCTACGACCATCTCCGCGACGACGAGAACAAGGCGAAAACCGAGATCGCAGATCTTCGCGACTCGAAGAATGCCCTGACTGCGTCCATCGGGGGACTGGAAGCGGAGGAGAAGAGCCACAACTCAACTGTCGAATCGCGCGTCGAGCTAGTCAAATCCGCAGTGAAGGAGTTCGACGTTTCCCTACCCCGGGGCTGCACCGACGAGTCCTCGATGACCGAGAAGCAGCACGAAGCGTTTCTCAAGTCTCTCGAGAACAAGAAATCCTCCCTAAAGGAAAGCCTTGCCGACCTCAAATCGAAAAACCAAGAAACGGAGGACGCCATCCAGAACTCCCTCGCCGCCGCCAAGGCGAAGCAGGCCAATGTTGAGCAAAACCAGAAGACAAATGCAGCAGATATCGCAAAGACTACCGCCGAGCTTAACGACGTCGCGTCGCGAATCACCGGTGTCAACAGGATCAGCAAGTCCGAGGTGGACAATTTTGTCAAGGATGCCGATAATTATGCCAAGGAGCGCGACGAGCTGGCCAAGTCGCCCCGGCTGACTGAAATCCCCGTCGAGATCAAAGCCGCGGAGGATAAGATCCACTCACTATCTCGCTCCATCGATACCTACAATGAGACTCTCACGGAGATGCGCCGTTTCAGCGACCAGGAGTCGGCCATCGAAATGCTCAAGGAGCAGATCCTCAAGGAGGAGGACGTTCTCGAAACCGACTTCAAGGAGGTTCTCTCTAAATATCCGGCATACGAAGAAGTGCTTAGCTCCGTCAAACCTAAAAATCTAAAGGAACTGGAGGACTGCACGTCGAACATTCATAACCAGCTTCTCACCAACAGGCGCGACGAGAAGGACGCAACGGAGAAAATCAAGGCGAAGCAGAAAGAGGTCACCGAGATCAGCACGATGCTCAAGCATAACAAGAAGCAGCTCGGCACGGTGGAGAAGAAGCAGGCATCCTTGACGAAAAAATCTGGCAAGATCAGTAAGATCAAGGATATCGCCGAAATCGTTCGGAACGAGGAGCTTGAACTAAATGACGACGATTCCCCGACAGTACCGTCCTCAGATCTGTCGAAATGCGACCCACAAGTTCTTCTCAATACTTTGGTTACCGACAAGACTGAAATTAAAAACAGCAGCGCAATGAAAGAGACGATTCTTCAGTTCCCCAAACTCCTCAAGAAACTCATCAACCAGGTCGATGATAATGGCGATATTACCAACCAGATGTGTCCTTGCTGCGCGCGCAACCTAAACGGTGACGACGAGCTGAAGGCAACATTCGATCAGCTCAAACTGCTTCAGCACAAGAAGAACAGTCCACTCCTCACTGTCCTGAGCTTGCACGACGGCGACAACGAAGCCAAGTTGCAGTTGCTCGAAGATCAGATAGCAACAGTTTCGGACGGACTCTCCGAATGGAACGAGAACTTGCGTTTAGTCGACGAGATTAAGGATCTCAAGGCTTCCATCGGCTCTGCCGAGGAAGATTACGAGAGTAAGAAAGGTGAGCTCGATGCCGAGAGCGGTAAAATTGGAAAATTGCTGACTGAGGGCCAGCAGCTCTCGGAGCTGTCCGCCGACCTGCACAAACTGCGCGATGACGGAAACCGGATCGACAAGAAAAGAAAGGAGATGAAGAGCAAGGACGACAACTTGCGGATGTTAAACCCCGACGCCGGAGAAGGAACGACTGTCAAGAGCGTGGAGGCGGACGTCAAGAAGGCCCTCGAAGAAAAGGACAGAATTATGAAGGACATTCAGGACTTAAACAAGGAGATGAGCCGAATCAATAAGCAGCTCTCCGCTGCAAGCGCCAGAGCGAGCGCGGCTGAAAGCGAGGCTAGGAAGAAGCAAGCGTTATACAGCGAGGTAGGTGCCCTCGAAGAAAAAAGGAAGGAACTGCGGAGGAGCCTTCAGGAGTATAACAAAAAGGAAAGCGAGTACGACAAGGAGGTTTCCCCTGTTCGCCAGGAGCTGAAAAAGTTGGAGGCGGAAGTGAAACTGCACCGGGAGACTCGGAGCTTGGCTGAAGAAGAGAGCAACAACAGGTACAACCGCTTCAACTCAGTTTTAGACGACCTCAGGAAGATTATGTCATCCATCGAGTCGTACCAAGCCAAACAGGAGGACGGCGACTCGCTCAGCAACCTGAAAAGTGAGATCAAGAAAGTCAGCCAAACAATAAAACGCAAGGAGAGTGAGCTCGACAAGATGCAGCCGGAGATCGAAAAAGCGAGAGGCGTGCTGAAAGACCAAGAGAGACACAAAAAGAACATCTCGGATAACATCAGCTACCAAGAGAACATGAAGCTCATCACGCAACTCCAGGCAGAGCTCCAGAATATGCAGAGCGAGTACGTCAGTATCGACGGCGCAGACGAAGCTCGCAGAGTGTACGACGAAAATGCGACGAGGCAGAAGGAGTTGGAGAGGAGCAACGACAAAACAGACGGAAAATTTTCCATGGTCAGGGACGAGATCAAGCGCCTGAGCGCGAAGCTGAAAGAGAAGGACTACAAGAATGTGGATGACAACAGCCGCAACTCCATGATTGAATACGAGACGACCCAAATTGCCGTCGAGGATATCAATAGGTACATGGCCGCCCTCGACAAGGCCTTGCTCAAGTTCCATGGAATGAAGATCGCTGATATCAACAAGATCATTCGTGAGCTATGGACGCTCACCTATAAGGGCGAAGACATCACGAACATCAAGATCGTTAGTGGAGAGGAAGGGAGCGCCAAGAGCGCAAGAAGCTACAACTACCGAGTCGTTATGTCAAAGGGCAACACCGAAATGGACATGAGGGGCAGATGCAGCGCGGGGCAGAGGGTCCTTGCAAGCATCGTGATTCGTCTAGCGTTGGCTGAAACGTTTTGCATCAATTGCGGAGTGATGACTCTCGACGAGCCAACGACCAACTTGGACTACGAGAACAAGAAGGGGCTCGCCATCGCCCTAGCGCAGATTATCGCTACTCGAGCAAGCCAGCACAATTTCCAGATCGTCATCATCACTCACGACGAGGATTTTGTATCCATGATGAAGAATGAGCTTGCGAGTGGTGGCGCAGGAGGGAAATTCAACATGCCAGAAAAGTACTACTTCGTAAGCAGAAAGGAGGGGGGAGATGGTCACCATTATTCCAAGATTGAACAGATCGATTGGGACGAACTGTAATCTTTGGTTTCTGCCATCTGCTCTGCATGCCTCTGCGTTCTGAGTGAGTAAACATGAATTTGAGGATCGACGAATGATAAGTAAAACGTGAAGACAAGAGAGGGTGATATTGAGCCGAAAGAACTTTTCCATCTTGACTTATTTTGTATCACAAAAAAAGGGGATTTCAATCATCACAGAGCCAGCAGCACTAAAACCAGCACTCGATCGACTTGATTTCAACTTTGCGAATCTCGATAGCGAGAGCTTCTCCTACGGTCCCTCCATCGACGACGGTCTTCTCTCCTTCCTTCGTCTCAATCTCGTACTTCAACGGCTCCTGCCTGAAAACATCCCCACCTCCTTCGTTATGATACGTAACCTCAATCTCACCAAAGAGCTTAAAGGAGATTTTCCCCGACTCTGAGAACATCCATGATGGCAGCGCCGGTACAAGGGAAAAACTGATGGTGTCGTTTTCGTACGTAAACGGGTTCGGGCCAACGAAGATCAGCCCCCACATTGATAGGAACTCTGCGGTGCTGCCGCTCAACCTCGCCAGGAATCCCCGCCCTTGCTGGTTCTCGTCAGGGAAAGCGCTACTCGCAACGAACGAAGAGCACTCCAGCAAACTACGGCCGTAGGTGGTTTGATCCATGAAAGGAAGCATCGCTCCGCCCACTAATTCCTCAAAAAAATGTTCGAACAGTCCCCCGCGGAGCATCTCTAGGTAATACTTGTAGCTCATGTGAGTCCACACGCTCTGGTTCTCGAGCCAGCCAGGAGAAAAGGCCATCATCCGCCCCATATCATATTTTTGTCCCTTGAGGCTCGCTGAGACTGTGTAGCTGTTCAGGCTTTCATCGTAGAGACCGCTATTTTTCACATTCTCGACAATCTGAATCATGGCAGCATTGCCACCCATCACTCCATCCGTCGTCTTCGTCCTAACGGTCTTCATGTGGCGAACTGGCCCTTCCAAGAAAAGCGGAAAGGTTGATATATTGAAAGCGTTCGCAGTGGCGAACGGGCGGCCATTGCCATTCACTTCGCCGGTGAGCTCCCAGTCAGTCGCCTCGAAGGAAAAGTATGTGGGAGAAACACTGCTATCGCCGTGGTCGCCGTCCCCGGAGGAAGAAATTTTCATGGCGCGGTCCAAGCCAATCTCCGTGTGGAGGATCCAACGCTGCAGAATTGAAGAGATCTGATCGCTCGTGTACGTGTGCTCATCTCCCGAAAATTGGAAGCGCACAGTTTCACGGTAAATTTCTCTTGCGGTCGCGACTGTGTCCCAGTAGGTAAAGAGAGCGTAAGGTACGGTTTCGCTCATCTCGCTTTGGGAAAGCAGCTCGTCATTGTAGCCGCTAGCCTCGAGCTCATCCAGGGCGCCGCTCACTGCGGTTATCAGAATCTTCAGCTCAGCGGGAACAGTCACATCGCGCTGGAACTTGAGGGTGAATTTGGAGATGTACTGGAGCAGGAGTTGCAGTTCGTAGGCCTCTGGCATCCCGGAGCCGATCATTCCCACCAGACCGTTCATGGCGTCATTCCAACCCGGCTTACCACCCTCGTATTCGACCCCCATCCCATACGGGTCACGCATCGCAAACTTTGTCGTCGCCAGCAGAAAAAGTTTTGCGATGGGAGTCGAGCGGAACACTGACGATGCGTTGTCGTGCTGCCAATTGGCATTGTTCAAATCTTCAAGACCTGTGCTAGGATCGACGTAGTCCTTTTGTTGCTGCAGTTTTTCATCGTCCCAAATGGTTGCATCAAGCTGCTGGAGGTGAAATCCGGGCCCCGTGAAGGCCGGAACGACAACGTACTTCTTGGCGCGGGGCTGGACGGTCGCAGGGGAAAAGAAATAGGGAAGCTTTTTTGAGTCTGCCATCAGCGTCTCTTCGCGCTCGGGAAACACGGACAGGTACGTATCGATCAAATCCAGGTAGTACGTCCAGTGGTCGGCCCAATAACCTTCCCCGTAGCTAGCGGAAAAGTGCTGCGTTGATTTTTGCAGGATCTCGTTTATGAAAGAATCCTTCGTGTATTCTTTTCGGAGGAAGATGCCCTGCGTCTCCATCAAATCAAAGAGCTGACCAGGCCGAAACGGGCCGCCTCTGAGAATTGCCATGAAGCTATTTCGAGCGACCAAGACTTTACCCCCCTTACCAATAAATTTCTCGGCCAAAGCCTCGATGTCGTCCTCGTCGTCAATGAGGAAGGTGACAGCCTCAACAGTCAGCGGCTCATACCCGTCCGCCTGAATGAACGAAATGAACTGCCGGACGTCGAAAGAGCCGATGCGGGGATTGAAAAGCACGTCCATGCGCCGATTCTGCGCCACGTCGCGGTAGTTGCCCGGCCCTTGGGAGAAGTAGGTGGGATCGATGCTGAATGCGTTGTAGTCCCTCTCTAGGTCGCCGTGAATACGGGAGAAGGAGTGAAAGACCTTGAGGTTGGGATCCTCGTCGCAGTCCATCTTAAGGTCGCTTTCTACGCCTTCGTCAATGCCGTATGCGCCGTAGACCTTGGGAAGCCCCCCCCGGAGGGCATTGTCAAGGAACATCTGTTTAATATGCTCGTTAAAGAGCGTGCTCGAGGTGCGAGTGCTGACAGACGCAGTGATCTCTTCCAGCATCACCCTGGCGCGCTTCTGCTTCTTGGCGGCGAAGTTCGGCTGCGTAACAGTCTTGGCATAAGTCGCCAGGGTCTCGATGGTGGGAGCTTTCCCATAAAAGGACGTAATCTTCGCAGACTCTCCGGGTTTCAAAACTAAGCCTGAAACGGTGGCGAAGGCCGATGACGTCTTGGCAGCGCCAGACTGCGTATTTCTCGCCATCTCGTCGAAATCCTGCCCATAAAGGCCCGCGGGAGTCGCGAGGCTTGTATCCTGCCCAAACACTCTGTCGGTGTCGTAGATGATGGGGAGCAGATCACTGGAAGCGTCGGAGGAAGCGTCGGAGGAAGCGTCGGAGGAAGAGTCGGAGTCTCCGTCTCCGTCTCCGTCTCCGTCTCGGCTGACAGACGAAGATCTATCCAGAAAAGAAAGGCAGTAGTGACCTTGAGTCTCCACTTTGACCGAAGCCGCGTCGGACGGCTCCGTCGACAGGCGAAAGAAAGGCATCGTGTTGGAATCCTCGTCGCCCTGGTACACGTCCATCCATCCCTCGAGAGTCCTGCCCATGTTCTTGAGCATTCCGTCGAGGAGTCCGCCGGAGGGTTCCATCTTGGCCAAACCGTCCATCACGTTAATAGTCATGGCGCGACTGTTCGTGTTGGTGAAGGTCGTCGACCGAACGAGGGCAGGAAAATCCTCCTCTGGCAGCCCGAAGTAGTTCACGTTGGTTTGCAGGCCGTTGGCGGCAATCTCCTCAATCTCAAACTCAGAGCGGCCAACGTACATTGTCCGCTTCGGAAATTCGGCCGCGGAGCAGCTCGACGAGGAGCAGCTGGACGAGGGGTGAGGAGAAAAGGGCTCGTAGATAGTTGAAGATGGCGGTTCGGAGGGAGACGAGGACGATGAGGACAATGTAATGTTCACGAATGTCCGGAACCCCACAAATTGAGTGTTTTGATACGCTTTGTTTGCCGGGTTGAACTCCAAAATCGGAAAGTCTTTCGACGTAGTCCCAAAGGAGGCGATACCCTGTGGTTGTGGTTGTGGTTGTGGTTGTGGTTATGGTTGTGGGTGTGAGTGTGAGTGTGAGTGTGGGTGCAATGTGGTGGTGGAGGCAATTGCCTACTTCGCAACAAAACCGCACTGTTTGACCCACAAAATTCACGTTCGAAGTACTCACCTGTCCGCGGTTGACGTAAAAACCCCAAACTGGCTTGCCGTAAATACCAGCGACTCCCGGTAGAAAATTACTCCAAGTCGGACCGTTGTCGTAGTCCCTGAGAATGAACCGATCGTGCTCATCGAAATAATCCTGCGAGGATATCACGCCGGAAGACAGAGTCGACCCCTCTTGGGGGAGCGAGCTTGTACTTTGGTCTGCCCACGAGCTGCTCCCAATGACAGTACCAAAGAGAGCCACTATGCCTCCTACGGAAAACAGCAACCGTGTAATGCGGCCGAGACTCAAGCCACTATCTTCTTCGAAGGAGTCGGTAGATACGGCGTCATCATCAACAGAATTATTGGCTGTGGGAGGGAGGGAGGTTAGCGATTGGCGAAAAAAACGAATATGGAAAGGGCTAGCAATTGTACTCACAGCACTTTTCATACCGAGGAAGCCCGCTGTTCTGATAACCAAGATGGTTTGTCATGGTCTGAAACTATTTAAGCGGGAGAAAAACCGTTATTTGACCACTTCTTTGAAGATGGATGTGTGGGTGCCGGGATCACAGCTTTATCTTTGTCTTGAAGACCACACTGCTTTCTCAATTCTAAAATCAGGACAATATGGCAACCGAAACGAGCAGTCTACTCAGGAAAGAAGACCCTCAGTTGAAGGCACTGAAGGCTTATCAGGTACAAAAAAATGCACCAAAAACAAGGCACACATTTATCAAGGGCTATAGCCAAGGTATTGGATTATTGGCCGGGAAGGCTTGGTTGTTTGACTTTGTCGTCATTCTCATGGAAGAGATGAAAACGAATCGGTCGAGTCGAAAGTATAAACCACTAACCCTCTTTTGTTTCTCTGTCATTGGTGCACACAGAAATGGGTTTTTTTCATCACTTTTGGGAGCTATTTCATGAGCCATTTCAGCCGGAAGTGTTACTCAACGGTCAAGACACAACTTAAGGATGTAAGTGAAGTGTATGCATGACCACAATGGCCGAAACATCAACCTAACACACACTCGTCATTCAAAGGAGTCTGGCTTCACCACGATAACCCTCTCAGAGATGGATACCACTTTTATGGCGACCTACGCTCTGGGCAGCTTTGTCTCGGGCCGGTTGGGTGACACGTACCGTCCTACTACCATACTCGGCCTGGGCCTGTTTGGATCGGGCATTTGTCTCGTGGCAATGCTCATTGTGATTTACAGTGATCTGGAGCACATTACCGAGTCTCTGGGAAACTTCACGATGCTTTTCATCTACTTCGTGTTTGGTTTTTTCCAAAGCACAGGCGGACCAGTCGGAACCGCGATCATGGGAGCCTGGTTCAGCGATTCCGATAGCGTGAAGGTGAGCATTCAGCACTTTTTCGATTCCAATGTTTTTCACACTTTGCTATCATCCTCACCCTCACACCTCACACCGCACTGCAATGCAAAACATCACTCCACCTACTTCCAAACAACAGAACCGAGGTCTGATCTTCGGGCTGTGGACTTGTCATCAGTACATGGGCGACATTGCGGCGGCGATTTGCACGGCATTGGTTATTTACTTGGGTTTGAATTGGACGATTGCTTTGGTGATACCGGCAGTTTGCAATGTCGTCTGGGGCTTCCTCTGCTTTGGTCTGAGCCCTGATCCGGAGGAGTCTGGGATCATTACGGATGAGGCTAGGATGAAAATGGAGGTGGAGTCGAAAAGGAAGATGGAAAGGGGCGACACATCCATCATTGATGACGATGTCAAGAGTCCCATTAGTTTCTCCGAAGCTCTCAGGATTCCCATGGTGGCTCAGGTAAAGTCCGCGTCCAGTCAGTAGTATCTGCCCTTGTCGTCGTCTTATCAGGGTAACTCCTACCAGTAGCTGGCTAACTCCACCCCCCCCCCGTCCTACCCAACCATTCCCTTTCTTTCACAGTATGCGCTGGCGTTCGGATTTTTCAAGCTGACAAACTACTGCCTCTTCTTCTGGCTTCCTTTCTTCCTCAATAACCATTTCGACAGCGTCACGGCCAATCTCGTCGCTAGTCTGTACAGTGTCGGGATGATGCCTGGCGGGATCATTGTGGGCGTTGTGAGTGACTTCTACGGAGGTAGGCGCGCCTGTGTTATCGGTACCTTCATGACCGTCTTGGTTCCTTGTCTGTACGTCTTCGCGAGGCACTCCGAGGTGAGCATTTCTGTGCTTTACTTTTTTGCTTAGTTTTTTGTCCTTATTCATTCTTATCGGTTTTAACAACACAACTCATTTGAACGCACGCAGACGCTCCCTATTTGGATCCTGATGACGATGCTAGGAGTCATGGGAATCTTGGTGGGAGGGCCGAATAACATCATCACGTCCGCAGTGGCTGCAGACCTAGCAAGTCATCCGAGCATCAAAGGTAACAACAAGGCGCTTGGGACCGTCACGGGGATAATCAATGGCAGCGGCTCTATCACCGCATCGTTGGGTTTGTTGGTTATCGGTCCTCTCATGAGAGGCTACGGTTGGAGCAGTGTGTGGTACTTTTTGATCGGATGCACAGTCGTTGGGACGCTGTTGATGACACCTAAAATCAGGAAGGAGCTTGCCGGGGAGGTCTAACTCACGAAGTATAAGAACAGTCAGTAGTAGGTGCAAATGCTGACGACTCTTTTTCAAAACAGATTTAAAAATTTTTCCTTATCTTATCAAGTGTAGTCTGTCGCAGTCGCAATCCCAAGGACCCTAAGAATAGATCGTATTCATTGCCTTATTATTGTACCTTCTCGAACCGTAAATGATCGTCACGAGACGGAAAACAGAGACTGTACCTCCTAATAATCCCAGCAAGCGACAAACATAATCGTAGAAGGGCACCTTCCTTTCGATCCAGCGGTTAATAGTGAATGGATTTACGTCGTAAGAGAGCAAAACGAAAGTTTTCGTTTCTAGGTTCGGATTAAGATGGATGACGTTGTAATCGTGAGAGACGGTGTAGTACTGCGCATCCTTCCACTTGTGGGGGTTTGCTATGAAATGATGCTGCGTCGTTTCCCCAAAGGAGAGCTCTGAGACTGAGTTGACTACCTCAGGGTTGGGGTAGGCACCGAATATTCTGCGGAGGATCTGTCTGTCGTCTCCTCTTTCATCTTCGTTGAGGAATTGCAAAAGAGATGATTTATCACCAAAACCAAACCTCCCCGACGTGTTCTTCTTCTTCTTGACTCGACTCCATCGCTCTTTTCGGCGCTTACTGTTATGTACGTCGACACCCTCAGGAGGTTGATGGCTGAAGCTGAGATGGTTGATGACATGGGATAAATCAGCATTGTCGAGCAAAAAATTCCCGTTATCTTGCGCGGCAAATATCTCAATGTTTCCGGGAACTCTCCCAGTTTCCATCACCATGGATACCTCGCACCCGACTGGCTCGCCATTTTCGAAAAGTGTCGAATCAAATTGATGTCCCGACAAATCAATTTGGGTGCGGGACCGAAGGAAAATGTCAGTGTCCGAGTTTAAGAGCTCCAATTCCTTCCTCCTTCTCGCAAGCTCCTTTCTCCGGTTGCTAAACCCATCAGAATCCGACCGGATACCTTCCCGATCTTCCTCCATCAGTGCTAACAACGGAGATCCTTCTTCTGGTGTATTTTTGGCCAATCTGATGAGTTCCCGTGCGATCTCATCCAGTAACCAATCAATCATATCCTTTACTTTTCGATTTCCTCCGTAGACACTGACAGGCTTGTCGCGGACGAAAAGCTGTCGTCCGGAAAATTTGAATCACGATCGATTCCAAAGAGAAAAAAAGTGTTAGCTTGGTGAGTGCGGTCGGGGTTGTTGGTTAGGGTTAGGAACTTGAATTGCCCGAGTTTCGGGCAAATCAATGATAATAATCACCTGAAAGTGAGGCAGCGTACTGATTCCCCATTCCCCACATATATCTCCGCTTTCTTCCGTCTTAGTTATCGCAGGGTTGCAATCGGCGTTAATCAAGCTGATCCCTCGAGAGATTAGGGAATCTTTCCATTCGGCGACCAAAGTTGAGTCGGACTGTGACATCGGGTGAGCAAAGATTGGAGTCAATAACAGTCAATAACGTGCCCACTTACTACTCACCAGCGTTTCTCGTCTTAGCATGAATTCTCCCGCGACGGACCCTTCCTCGCGCACCAAACGGGCCTGTATCTCCCTTGCCAGCACCTCAAACATTGCCTCAAGATCGAGACATTGCGGACAAAACGCATTTGGCTTGGGGGTCGTCGACGAGTAATCCGCACTAGCACCGAAGAAAACCAAAGAAAAAGTCGACCGCAGCATGAGCTCTTTTAGACGAGGACTACTATTGTAGGCCTCCCAAACCTCCAGGTGACTCATTTCCTCACGATCCTCAGCGTTACTAATTGGGACCCATTCATCCTCACGATAGTGGCTGCGTTTTCGTCAGAAACAAAATAAAAAAATAGGTTGAACAGCCTAATTGCTACGTCTATTGACCAAGGGTCCAAATCAGCATAACTGTTTACTCACCTACCACTGGCAACATACGCCAAGGGTCCATGATGATCAACCCCCTCAAACCCAAGGGTATTCGGCTTCTGCTCCATCTCGCGTTGTATCGTATAGAGAGAGTTCCCCCGCGCATCGGTATTCACGAACGTCATGTGCGCAAAGTTGTTCAGGTTGTGCGTGTCCGTCTGCCCGAACTTATTGAATGCACGGAAAGCCAAATTTTCACAACGGAGGCCAGTCATCGTCACGTTCATGGTCACCCAGAGTCGACCCCGTTGGTTGCCGCCATCCACGCCACTATCAAGCGTTACGATCGTGTGCTCATCGATGCCAAACATGTATTCATGTGTTTGTAAATACACCATTAAACAAGCAACGATGAGGCAAATGCCCGAGGTGATTTTAGTGAATTTATCAGACATTAGAAAATCTTCCTTTAGTCTACGCGAAGACGGTGACGTGACGTTAGGAGGTATCATCATTGTCAATTTCTGGCCGCAACCGCTCAAAAAATGGGGCTGCAGAAGAAATGCTGCGTTTAATAATTGACCTGTCTGTGGGCATTGATTGAATTGTCTGCAATACTGAAAGTACGAGCTCTAGCGCAACAGTCTTTACACATTGCATTAAACGACGCCAGGACGCGCATCCAATTGTGCTCACTGATAGCTGCAGCGACAACCAATACTCATCGTAACTCTCCCACCTTAAACGGACCTCCAAACAGAAAGCGATTTTTGCTTCCCTCCACGCACGATGTCGCGCACCTCGAAGCTGATTCAGCAGCTCTCCCTTCCCAACCTCCAGCTGCGCGTATTACCCGCCAACGGCGACTGTTTATATATTGCGATCGCGACAGCCCTGCACGGTGTTGGTACTCAAAACCACACCGTATCCTCCCTCCGAAATCTTGTGTCTGATACAGTGGACGAGGAAACTTTCCAGTCGTTCAATATTGCGAATTCTGCCGGGTTAACGGGTTATGAATTCATGAGTTCGACCCGGACGTTGGAGGCGCTCAAATCTCGACTCATTATAAAGGGCACCGACGCCAACGGCAAGCTCTGCATCTGGGCGGAGGACTTTGCCATAAGGACGATCGTAAATGCCCTGGGTATAACGCTGTGCATATTCGACGAGCAGGCCCGCGATACTAGTAGCAGATTCTGCGCGATACGACCGGAGGTGGAGGGGGATTGGGAGGGGGTGGTGGTCGTTCAGAGGTCGAGGAGGAGCCATTACAATTTGATTTGTGACGGCGCAAACACGCTTATTTTTGCTGAGTCGATTATGAGGAAGTTTAACCTTGTGAATGATTGTGCTCCAGAGACGAAGAGACGGAAGACTGAGAAAAATCGGTGACGTTCTTTTGCATGGTAGGGAATTGTTATAGGGCGGCTACTGTAGCAAATGTAGCAAATGTCAAATGTGGCAAAGGCCACACTCACCAGCCTCACAAAACAAACACCTACAGGAAATAACAAAATAACAAGAATTAAGTAGACGCAGACCACTGTTAGCAGCCCGTTCACCGCCTCAAAACAAAACTCATTCCCCGTAAATATTTTCCTCGTGGTTATTTTTATTTTCTCTCTCTCAAAAACCTCCTCCCAGAAAACACACACACACACACACACACACACACACAACACACATCACTTCCTCTCGGCCTTGGTAAATATCCTGGTGTTAATACACATGGCCTCCAGCTCCTGGAACAGCAACTTGCAGGCGTAGGGTATGTCGATGCTGCATATCTGGTGGGGTTTCTTGCAGGATTTGTTGAGGCACTTGACCTGCCCGCTCATGTCGCAGTGGGCCGTCATGCCGCATTTCTCGCAGATCTGGATCCTGTACCTGTCGGAGTTGACGAAGAACCTGTCTCGGATGAAGTTGGCGCAGCCGTGGGTGATGAGGCAATCGCGCTCCATCTCCCCCATCCTCAAACCGCCGTCCTTGGCGCGACCCTCCATGGGCTGCCGGGTGAGATTACTCAGCGGCCCTCTGGCCCTAGCGTGGACCTTGTCATCGACGAGATGCTTGAGCCTCTGGTAGAACGTGGGGCCGATGAATATCCTGGCATTGAGAGGGCGGCCGGTGTGCCCCTGGTAGAGCGCCTCGTTCCCGTGCTTCTGGTACCCCATCGCGTGCAGGTTCTTGCCGATCTCGTCGACTCTGACCTCCTTGTTGAACGGGGTGGCGTCGCCCTCCACGCCCTGGAACACGCAGACCTTGCCCATGAGACACTCGACGAGCTGGGCGATGGTCATTCGGCTGGGAATGGCGTGGGGGTTCACGATGATGTCGGGGACGATGCCCTCCGCGGTGAAGGGCATGTCCTCCTGCCTGTAGGTCATCCCCACCGTACCCTTCTGCCCGTGCCTACTCGCGAACTTGTCCCCAATCTGAGGTATGCGAGTGTTCCTGATCCTGACCTTGGTGAACCTGAACCCCTCCTTGGTCTGGGTGACGAGCACGTTGTCCACGATGCCGTTCTCGTTTGCCTTCATGGAGGTGGACTCGTCCCTGCGGGTGAACTTGTTGTTGGGACCGGCCTCGATGGGGGCCGTCTTGCCGATGAGGATGTCGTTGCCGGACACGCGGGTGCCGGGCGCTACTAACCCGTCGTCGTCCATCTTGCTGTAGTCCTTCTTCATCAGCTTGGTGTGCTCGGGGTTGGGAACCTCGAACTTCTCCTCCTGCTGCCCCCCGAAGGTGCTCACGGAGGTCTTCTCCTCCTGCGAGTTGTAACAGCGGAAGTAGCTGGACCGGAAGAAGCCGCGGTCGATCGCGGACTGGTTCAGGATGAGACTGTCCTCTTGGTTGTAGCCGGTGTAGATCATGATGGCCACGATGGCATTCGTCCCGGAGGGGAGCTCGCGGAAGCGCAGGAACTCCATCGCCCGGGTGGTCACCAGCGGCTTCTGGGGGTAGTGCAGCACGTGCGCCATGGTGTCCATCCTCACCTGGTAGTTGCTGGCGTAGATTCCCATGGCCTGCTTCCCCATTGCGCTCTGGTAGGTGTTGCGGGGGCTCTGGTTGTGGTCGGGGAAGGGGATGATGCTGGCGCACACCCCCAAAATCATGGAGGGGTGGATCTCGCAGTGCGTGTACGTGTTGCAGTAGTCCTCCTCCGGGGCGAGGTCGTTGGGCTCCATGGCGACCATGATGGTCTCCTCCTCCTCCGTGTCGATCAGCTCCACGTGCCCGTGGGAGAGGAGGTCGCTGAAGGTTATCTTCCCCGGGTCGTCCTTGGGGCGCTGCAGCGCGGCGATGTGCTTCTTCTTGATCTTCAGAGACTGCCGGGTGTTGCCCAGCTCGTCCTCGAGCGTCTCCACGATGAAGAGAGGGCGGCAGATCCTCCCGGAATCCGTGTAGATTCGGAGCTCCCCCTCGCCAATGTCCCGCACTACGGAAACCTAGGCGTCGATGTCGCAGCACCTCCTCAGGTCCCTCAAGAGGGACACCAACCTGGCCGGATCGGGGTGGACACCCACCCAGTTCCCGTTGACGAACACCTTGGTCTTGTCGGCGATGTCGGCGACGACGATCTCCTCAAAGGTCTCCGTGGACCACTCCTCCAAGAACTCAATGATGGGGGAGATTGGGGTGCCGGTGGAGATGTAGGCCATGAGGGCGAGATTCTTCACCAACCCAACGGCCTGGCCCTCAGGAGTCTCGGCGGGGCACACCATGCCCCAGTGGGTGTTGTGGAGCTGCCTGGGCTTGGCCTGCTTGCCGGTGCGGGCCAGGGGGGTGTTGCACCGCCTCAAGTGGGACAGCGTGGAGGCGTAGGTCAGGCGCTGCAGCACTTGGGAGACGCCGGCCTTCGTCTGGCCCCCAAGGCCGCTCTTCTTGTCGCCCCAGTTGCCCGTGGCGAGGGAGTACTTCAGCCCCTCGGATATCGTGCGGCTGTGGATGTTCTTGGGGACGTTGAAGGGCGCGCCCTCGTCCACGCAGCGTTGCATTATCGCCTTGACGTCCTTCTGCACCTTGTTGAACAGGACCCTGAAGAGGCTCCCCAGCAGCGGGCCCGCGAGGTCCAGCCTCTTCTTGCCAAAGTGGTCCCTGTCGTCCTGGTCTGCCCTGCCCAGCTTGCACATCAGCAGCTTGTGGGCAGAGTACCCCAAGAAGAAGGCCTTCTTCGTCTCGCAGTGCTCCTCGGTTCCCACGTGGGGGAGCATCTCCTTCTGGAGGAGCTCGGAGGCATATCTGACGCGCGCGTCCCTGTTCACGTCCATGGCCGATCCTCTCTTCCCGATGAAGTCCAACGCGATGACTTGGGACTGGATGACGGCCGCTTCCTCCAACGAGGGGCGGAACAGGTCCATCATCTCCGTGTCGTGGAGGTCGTAGACCACGTGCTCGATGACGTCTCTGTCGCTGATGTATCCCAACGCGCGGAAGACCATCACGATGGGGATGTCGTCGCGGATGTACGGCATGGTGCAGCGGATTTGGTTCCCCTCAGTCATTCCGCGCCCCCCCTTGTTGTACATTTGGAGGAAGAGGGTGGAGGTGGGGCGGTTGGAGTTCTCCACTTGGGAGCGGACTTCCACTGTCCAGGAGAATTTGTGCGGTTGCTTCTTCTTGAAGCTGTACACGTGGTTATTCGACATTCTTTCCTGGGCGATGATTACTTTCTCGCTGTTGTGGTGTGTGTGTGTGGTGTGTTGTGTTTGTGTGGTGTGTGTGTGTGGTGTGTGTGTGGTGTGTGTGTGGTGTGTGTGTGTGTGGTGTGTGTGTGTGTGGTGTGTGTGTGTGTGGTGTGTGTGTGTGTGTGTGTTGTGTGTGTGTGGTGTGTGTGTGGTGTGTGTGTGGTGTGTGTGTGGTGTGTGTGTGGTGTGTGT
>Ga0115556_1001295_pt1 | contig 17121 bp, 7 predicted proteins | sample COGITO_mtgs_1104_5_FD_87282 | JGI IMG/M metagenome (GOLD analysis project Ga0115556, IMG submission 87282) | Pelagic marine microbial communities from North Sea - COGITO_mtgs_110414 | ecosystem: Environmental > Aquatic > Marine > Epipelagic | place: Germany:Helgoland, sampling site Kabeltonne... | reverse complement strand
TAAACGACGAGTTGAAAACGTCTTTAAACGACGAGTTGAAAACGTCTTTAAACGACGAGTTGAAAACGTCTTTAAACGACGAGTTGAAAACGTCTTTAAACGACGAGTTGAAAACGTCTTTAAGGGACGAGCTAAAGGCGTCTTTAAGTGATGAGCTCACAAACTCCTTAATGGGACAACTCAAGAAGTTGATTTCGGAGTCCACGTCCCCCTTGACGAATAATTTGGACTCTGTCAGTTCCACTATTTCTAACCTTCGCGCCGAATTGGATTCAGTTTCAACATCTTTCGCTGATATCAAGTCCTCATTTGAGGAAAATATGCAAAATCGGAAACTCTTCGACGAAGAGGCTCAAGAGGCGAATGTATTCGTCAAAACAGAACTGGAGGAAGTAAAGAAGGCTGTAGTAAACTTGAGGGAGAAGGCAATTGAAAAGAAGAAGCAGGAAGAGGACGGAGCTGCACCTCCAGCAACCTCAGAGAACGAGTTTAAGTCCCTTGTAACGAGTTTGGAATCCTTGAAGGGAACGTCCTCCGAGTTATCCCTCCAGCTCAACCTTGTCAAGGAGGAGTCCACAAAAAACACGGAACAAATCACCCTCCTCAAGTCTGACGTGATAGAAATTGAATCAAAATCTGCACAAGCATTGAAAGAAATTGTACAGGTAACATCAAGGATAGACGCAGTCACCGATTTCGGTGGGGACATTACCGAACTCAAAAAGAACGTGTCTTCACTCCGCGACGACGGCGACGCCTTCCGCTCCGAAATTGACGGCCTCCAGGAAGACGCGGAGAAGACGCGTTCAAATACCAAAAAGTTGCAATCCGAATGCGAGAAACTACTCTCAGAAGGATCCTCGCTCCGCTCTGATTGCCTAAATGTGCAAGAATCCCTTCGGACGGATGTAGTTTCGATCCGGGGTCAGGTGGACGCCCTTTCCTCGTCTTTTGACACTCGTCACTCTTCAGTAGACCTCGAGGTCGGCGAGATTCGGGAGGACGTTACGGCCCTTCGCGACAAGTCGGACGACCACTTCGAGGAAAACAGGAGAGCTATTGCGGAGGTAATGGTCAAGATTAATGGGATGAGTCAAAAGAGCACTGGAATACAGGGTGAGGTCGAGGATATCTTGAACCAACTCAAGCAAGTCTGGGAAAAGTGCGAGAAATTGGAGGGGGGAGAAGCTGAAATTTCCTCCGCCCTTTCCTCGCCGGCACCGGACGAGGGCGCAATAGCTTCGCTCAGGGAGGGCCTAGAGCGCCTCTCGTCAAAGTCATCCTCTGACGTTGAGGACCTTTCTCAGAAGGTTCACGAGCTCTCGGGCTCCTCTGCCTCCCTTTCATCCAAGTTTACCAAACAAATGGAAGCCCTGCGGTCTGATATCGCAAAGTGCGACGAAAATGTGAGTAAAATCGCCAAGACGTCGGGGAAGCAGGGTGCCCTCATAGAATCCATATCGAAGGAAAGCGAGGGGAAGCTGGAGGAGATCGTCACCACTACGAACCTACAGGTTGAAATGACTGTCAAGATGGTCGAGGGAGTTGAGGGGGACCTAGGTGCACTGAGAAAAGAAGTGGAAAACTTAAAATCAGGCGCAGGAACCTCCACTGCTGCCTCCAACGCGCAACAGTTGACAAGCCCTCTGGCAGGATTTCAGCTCAACCTCGGAGGGGAGGAGGAAGAGTCATCTGACGGTTCGTATGAGACAGAAACCGACACCGACACCGACGAGGAAACAGAAACAAACACAAAATAAAATGCGTTAAGCGTAGAGTGTGCATTTTTGGGCAATAAATATATTCATTCACGTCTTCTTTTTCTTCTTCTTAGCACCGTCCTCGATGTAGTCCCCCTTGTCTGCTTTTTGGGACGACGACGAGGGGCGCTTTCGTTTCAACTTTTCCACCATTTCGTCGACATCACTGCCCCCACTGACACTTCTGATGCTATTCCCGTTCCCGTTTCCGTTCCCGTTCCCGTTCACATTTCCACTCCCCTTGTATTCAAACTCACCCTCTCTCTCCCTTCTCCTCTCTTCCTTCCTCTCTCTCGCCTTGCCCATTTTCTCCTCCTCCTTCCTCCTCTTCCTCTCCCTCTCATTGAGAAAGTACTCTCCACTCTCGAGCTCCTTGTCGACCTTGCTCTTCTCCGGCGCTGGGGGGAAGGGAGTGTACTTCTTCTTCTCCTTGACAACCTTGGGCTTCTTCCTCTGCACATTCTTCTTCTTAAAGTTGGGGAGGAACCGGGACCAGTCCTCTGCCGATAGGTTCTCGTCCTTTGCGAGCTCTCGTTTTATCATCAGCTTTTTTATATTGTAGACCGGGTGGATATTCTTCATGCAGTCATTGACAACACTTCGAACCTGCTTTAGTCCCGCATATCCCCCCATCACTGCGACTGTGTTGCCTTGAACCAGTATATAACATTGAGTAAGAAGTTCCAATGCCTTTAGCGTCGCGCCGTCAGGACCGACCAGGCGCTGACGACGGTTTACGAATCGTTCCTTATTTCGTACCATTCCCCCAATTTTAATAACATCACACTCCATCCCGTCCTGCAAGATCTTCACGGCCTGTGGGAATGGGATCGAGCGCGCAAGAAGCTTGATCAAATCACGGGCTTTGAGAATTATGTAGGGGTCGTCAGTTTTGGAAGTTGTCTCCACAGTCATTGATCCTTCAATGAGATCCAGCTGGCAGGAAATCTTCACACCATCAAGGGCCCTCGTCACGGCAGGCCAAACCTCACGGAGGTACTTTTCCCGGTATTTAGGGAATAGCGTCGCGAACGATGAGGAGGCGAGAAGAGACGAAGGCATCATAGAGCTGCTCCATTCCTCTCGCTTCCAGTGGTCAATGTTTTCATTATCCCAGGGCTTGGAGCGACGGTATTTGTTGTGGTTCTTCCGAGATGGGGCGTCCGTATCGCTCATGCTAGGACTCGGACCTATATGACAACGAAAACAAACGTCGGGTTTTTGCTGGGGGGTCCGAAAAATTATTATGGGCCTCACAAATCACTGGTATTCTCGAGGAGAAGTTGGGGGTCAGTCTTCAGGCACAAGTAGTGAATAAAAGTTATAATGCGCGCAGTTATGATCACGAAAAATGGGACGGAAGTTTTATTGAGGAATTTATTGGATGAGAAGAGAAATGCAGACTTTAAACTGACGTTTTTTTAATTATACTCTACAACGCCACGACTGAGTAACCATCATAGCACCAACATACCTCTTCAAGTATAGAGAAAAAACTCTTCTCCGAGCCTTGGGTGCCGTTCCCCCTTGTCCGAGTATAGTCTCATCGGTGTATACGTCAAATGGTTCGCGCGAAGAAACCTTTTCACGGTAGGAAGGCACCCCGAAATACTTCTAAGCCTTCCAGAGGACCACCAGCTCACCCTACGTGCATCGTGTGCAGCGAGCCCTCCACAAAAAATTACAAATGCCCACGGTGCCGTGTGCCGTACTGCTCTTTACCTTGCGCAAAGGCGGTGAGTAATGACAGCGAAGACAACTGCCTCTGTTAGGGTACCGCGCAAACATTTTTGGGTGATGCTGGTTGGTTCCTCGTGTTCCTACAGCTCTTTCACCCTTTGCCTTTCCAGCAACCCTTTTCACTCACCTGTAGTGTTTCTCACTAAACCACCGCCGCTTTCGATTTCCTATTTTTTTTAATTCAATTGTAGCACAAGTCGAACTGCACCGGTACCCCTCCTGAGAATTTTTCCGAAATAAACCGCAATAAAACAAAGCGGCCGAAGACAAAACCGTCACCCCTTCTCCTTTCCGCTGAGGAGAGGACAACTGCACTGAGAAGGGGGGAGTGGCGGGAGTGGTGTGAGCTGAGCGAGGACGTTCGAAGGAAACTAGACGGATGTGACTGGTTGAGAGAGATGCTGAGCGAGAGTGGGAAAGGAGGGAGGGTGACAGGTCTGAGAGAGGTCATTCGAAATGTTGTTGGTGGGTGTGACAACAAAGATGGAAATGATGAATGGGATAAAACAGTGTCGCGCCTCATTGATGCCAAGGATACGAATGGCGATTTCGGAGACTTTCTCGAGAATATCCTGCGGGAAGTCGGCGCAACCAAAGAGGAAAATGGAGAGGTGGTATTTTGTTTCGATGCTGGGACGACCAAAGATACCTCAAAGATGAAGAATTGGATAAAAAGGGAGGATAGTAGCAGTTGCAGCGACGAAAGCGACGGAAGTGATAGTACCAAGGACAAGGACAGCAGCAGCATCCACGAAATGGACACCAGCAGCGACGGTAGTAGTGATGATGACAGTGATAGTAGAAGTGCCATTGAGGGATGAATAAATGAAATGATTTTTTTGCTATAAAAAGGCGGTTAATTCATCTTCAAGCTTTCGCGCCTGCGAGCCTACAAGCGACAACTCCCCAATTCACAACAGGCCACACGTTCTTGATGTAGTCAGGCCTCACGTTTTTGTAATCCAGATAGTAGGCGTGCTCCCAGACTGTGAAAAGTGTGATTGTTTAGCTTCGTTCATAGTTTCATGGTTATTGGTGCTCTAGTTAAGCGCTACAAAAAATAAACACTATATCCACAGACGAACGCGCGTTTGGACACTCACCATCGATTCCAAGAAGCGGAATCAGTCCCGTGGAGGGCTTCAAAGGATCCTGGTTGGGGGTTGTGGCAATCTCCAACGAATTCGTCGCTTTGTTCCATCCCAGCCAACCCCAGCCGCTTCCCTGCACCGCTGCTGTCTGGGCACCCATCTTCTCCTTCAAAGCGTCGAAAGAGCCAAATGTACGGTTGATTTCCTCAAGGAGGTCACCTGTCGGGTCCTTGTATTCCGACGGAGGGCAAAGATTCTCCCAAAAGAGAGTGTGATTGATGTGCCCGCCACCGTTGAACTGAAGAGAGAGCGCGATTTTGTAAGTTTCTTAAGCGACGACTTAAGCGGGCGTGTTATAACGGTTTTGAAAGGGTAGCGTACGTACCTTGATGGCACCACTCAGTTCAATTATCTTCTGGCTGTCACCTTCAGCAGCGGCCGCATTGAGACTTTCCAGGGAGGCATTGAGGTTCGTCACATACGTCTGATGGTGCTTCGTGTGGTGAATCGTCATGATCGTCTCACTAATGTGCGGCTCAAGCGCATTATGCGCATAAGGAAGATCAGGCAAGGACGCTACACTTGCAAAAGATCGGACAAGTTTTGGAGCCTTGCGAGTGAGGGGAGCGAATCGGGATAGCATATTGCAGACAGACAGAAGACGTACGCCGCGTTCTATGTATATTGAAGCTTGTAGATGATCAATAACCGGAAATAAACCCTGGATGACCTTAGAGCGACGTTTTTGGAGAAAAAGAGCCACGTTTTTGTTATTGGCTACATCTCCACCGGTGATTAGTTTATAATATAAAATCGACCACCCAGTTCGTTCAAAAGCTTACGAGAACTTTCACTACGCTCATTGACTCTCATCGAAGTCGACAAGCTGAGATCTACCCTCCTCTCGCTCACCAAATTCTCCCTTTTTTCGGCAACGTTTTGCCAACCCCTCCCAAATAATACACCCCCCGCTCAGCGGCCTCTTCAGTTTGGTTGATACCGTTCCCGGCTTGCCAACCCCTCCCAAAATAATACACCCCCGCTCAGCGGCCTCTTCAGTTTGGTTGACACCGTTCCCGGCTCGGAAAATATTCCTATCCCTAGGACCAGCAAAAAATAAGCACAGCACACATGGCCTGTGATGACTTGCTTGCGGCTGTCACCCATCACTCCAGAATAATAACTACAAAGCAATGTGCTGTATTCCTCTCCATCGATGAATGTGATGCCGAGCGTGAACTATGTGGTCTCGCTGGGCGCTGCGGAGGTACCTTCACACTTGACAGTAGCAATATGGCAACATTTTCCTTTCCGCCAAACTTTGAGCGCACCTCGCTAAGTGCTTACGAGAAGGCAAAACGCTTGGAATATATCCAAAATGGAGTGTTTTGGTTCGTTGGTCTGTTGCGTTTTCTTTTCTCTCTCTTTCTTCTGCTCTCCCTCGCGATGCTCTCGATTGCTGCGGTTGTCGCCATGTTTGTTTCGGCTCGTAGTCGCAGCCACAACAACAATTTAGTCCGCCAGTTACGCTCCAACCTGCATTCTGTCAATAATCTTTCCTTCTTGTACATATTATTGGGCGGGAACAACCCGTTCATGAATTCGATTTCGTCGGCAAGTCTTTGTTGCTCTGCGACTTTGAACCCTACCTTGCTCTTGAATCCTTGGTTTTTGATGCGAACAATGTCAATGCGGAGGCGGCGGAGAGTGTGGGCCTTGCCGACGTTCGATGCAATGTCTGTAACAACAGCAACAACAGCAACAACAACGACAACGACAACGACAACAAGTACAGCAGCTGACAACCTGCCTTCAAAAATCCTTGCCGTGGTCGACAATTTCCTCTTCGGTCCTCCTCTTTCTGCCACCCAACCAACAAGAGAGCAGCGAGTACTTTTACGAATAGCGGTGATCCAAAGGCACAATGGCCGATTGCACCCAAATAAATTATCTAAATGGACTGATGATGGCTCAGGTAGTGCAACTGAATGTCTGAGGTTGTGTTATTTTTTCAAGGGATCGCCTGCAGACGACGATTCTGGTGAATTCACCTTCCCAGGCATTATCGATGTCGGGCATAACAGTAGTGGGGAATCAGAAATGAAACCGCAGTTTTCATTCTTTTTTGCCGACGACGAAGATGGGAATTACTCCCCACTTGAAACTGGTCAGCGAGATTACCTTCACGAATACCCGCACGTCCTGACGTCTCTATCGAGGAGTGAATTTCTGTGGTGCGTCGCTCTCGGAGTCGGAAATTTTATCGGTGTTCACCTTCTCGCGACGAGTCCCTACACTATCATATCGCTTCCAGCGGTTGTCTCCATTTTGCAAGTCTATTCTTGGGCATTTTTCTGTTTACCCATTCTACGAGCTGGTATACTTGCCCTATTGAATTTGAGACGGATGCACAGGAACGCGAGTAGGTCAGCATTAAGCGGATAATAAGGAATAACACGATTTACAAAAGCTACAAGTTAATCATCACACAATTCTCCCAAGTTTACACAATTTAGACATAGCCAGAGGATGTCGATGTTGCTGTCGGTCGCCGACTTGCTGAGGACAACTCTGGGTTGAAGGAGGTACCAGCAAATTTGTTGAAAATTTGCTCTAGGGTGGTTTGTCCGACGCTGTACTCACTGATACCGCAAGAATCTTTGTTGTCCTCGAATTTACCGAAAACCTCCCCTAAGGTCACTTCCCCCCCCCCCTTCCATTCACAATCTGGTACTTACAGCTGCTGACAGTGCTTCTCTCGATAATTACAACCTCACCGAAATTCTGCCCCAAGAACTCGTCGAGATTAGAAAATTGGTTCTCGACGATCCACCACTCCAAAAAAACGACTACACTGATACGCTTGTCCTTGGCAACTTCCATTTGACACCATATCAGTTCCCCCCTCCCGCCAGGCCTAATTTCGTGCATCCGGTCCTTCTTCCCCAGCACCCCGCATACAGCCCCCAGGTCGCTCGCATCAAGCCTGAACTTTTCGTCCACCGCCGCAAGGCTAGGACGAAGGCCGTGCCCGTCCATCTTTTCACCAATCCCGAAGACAGATCGCAGTCTCGAAAATAAATCGAGGATAGCCCCTTCAATAGGCCCCTTCATTTTCACTTCGACTTCATAGCCATTCCCGAACCTGTTCTTCAAGTGCTGCCCCGACCCAAGACACCGAAGCCTCCCGGCTACCATAATCCCAATCCGACTGCAAAGAGCCTCCGCTTCCTCCATAGAATGCGTCGTAAGAATTATACTGCACTTCCCATCCCTCGTGCTCATCCTGCTGATGACATCCCACATGAATCTCCTGGCCACGGGATCCATGCCCGTGCTCGGCTCGTCCAAGAACACGATGCTGGGGAAGCCAATCATTGCAATCGCAACGCTAAGCTTGCGCTTGTTCCCCCCAGACAAGCTCCCTGCACTTTTGTCCCTGAAATCGAGCAGGTCCATCTCCCTCAACTTGCATTCGACGACATTTTTCAACTTACTCTTCTCTACCCCTTTGATCCTGCTGTAGAGTTCTAAATGCTCCTCGACCGTTAGCAGCTCCAAGAGCGCGTCGAATTGGGGGCAGTATCCTATTTTTCTCCGAATCAAGCTCTGATCGCCTTTGATGTCCTTCCCGTCAATCCACGCGCCACCACTCGTCGGGCTGAACTCTCCGCTCAAAATGCTCAGTGTTGTTGTCTTCCCAGCGCCATTGATTCCCAGGAACCCAAAGCACTCACCGTTGGGAATCCCGAAGCTAAGATTTTTCACAGCCACCTTGCCTCCTCGATAAACCTTCCTCAAGTTTCGCAAAACAACAACATCCCGCTCCCCTCCTCCACCCTCGACTCTCCTCCTCTCGGCGGCTACGTCTTTGTCATCCTCTCCAGTATCCACCTCATCCTCTCTTCGCCTCCCACTCCCCCCCTCCCAGCACCTTTCAAACACTCCCAGTAGGCTCGGAAAGCTGAGCGCATACTCGATTAAACAAGTTAATGCCAAGTATCCGACGATCTCTAAGCCCAAAAAGGCCAGGTCCCCCCCCACAACGTCCCAAGCGTATACACCCTGAGTTGTGCCTAGCTCGTACCCGTCCTCGCCAAGCACTGGGCATATATCGTCATTGCACAGAGTCAACTGAATCAAGCCATCGCCGAGGCAAAACCCAGGGAAGAGCCTGTACAGATTCTTGAGCTTCATGTTGACCAGCCGTGTGCTGTCGAAGAGACCCAGAATGAAGCTCGTGATCATTAAACAAAGCCCAGTGACGAAGTTCTGGAAAAGTATGAGGTTCTGCGCAGTGCTGTGGCTCTTGAACAAAAAGCTGCTCACGTAGGTAAACCCGGCGACTGCGGGGCCAAAAAGGAGGAATAGGAGGGCACAAGCCATCGCCCCATCCCCCTTAGTATAGCTCTCAATCCCGAAGGCGTAGACGAGTGCCAGGGTTAGGCTGAAAGGTGCGAGATAACTAGTCGCGTCCCACAACCACGTACTAAACCAGTACGCAGACAGACTAACTCCGCTAATTATCTGCTGGTGTTTGGCCTTGACCTCTCGCTCCTTGACGACGAAAATTGCATAGCTTGCTGGGAGGAAACAGAAGGCAATCATGACCATCATGCTAGCGGTAAAGGCGTCAGCGGTCTGATTCGCGCGGTTTTCACTCTCTGTATTCGGCAAGGGATAATTGCGAGTAACGATCCTTGCGTTTGTGCTGTTTGTGATCGTCTGGAGGATAGCACTGTTGACAACATTCATGGCAACAGCAGGGCCGTGCAAGTTGCTCGCATTGATCATCAAGTTATAGCTCCAGAGACCAGAGCTAGCATTGCTAGTGTCACTAAAAATTACACCGTTGTATATCGACGAAGCACCCGATCTATCGATTAGCCAGTTGCTCATATCGATTAAGGGTTTAGCTCCTTGTGCGCAACCGTAAAATTGGTCCTCTGTTTCCTGTGCCTCCTCCGTTATCAAAAAAGCGTCCGCAATCTGTAACGTAGCGAAGGCAATGTCGTGAGTACGAAGAGGAGGAGGAGGAGGAGGAGGAGGAGGAAGAAAAACGATTAGACCAAAAGCGAACATTGCACGCCGGTACGCCGGTTTTTTTGTTTTCTTGGAAATGGTCACTGCGCTCACTCACCTCCTTGTCCCTCCCCAAGTTAAGGACTAGCTCGTCAAGATCGTGATTATCCCCGTCAACGTATACTGGCATCGGGTTGCGTTCGATGGGACTGAACTTTTCGTTAAAGTTACTCCCGGCGTATAGCAGATCAATCGAGGGTAGGTCGCTCTTATCTCTTACTGTCAACAGCACCAGCCCAAGCAGCACAAGGATCGTTGGAATTACTAGTTGGAAGCAGAAACTCTTCTTGTCTCTCATGCCGTATATCATTCTCTTCTTCAGAAGGGCCTTTGTGTGGACAAAGAAAACCTTCGATTCGGCCACCATCCCAGTTTTCTCGTTCCGAAAGGCCTCTTGAGTGCCCATAAAGTCATCCTCTGATGGCTCAATACCAGCCGTAGACTTCTCAAAGCTAAGCTTTTTGCTCTCGCCAAGATTGCTCTCTTCACTTCCGTGTCCAACCCTCATGAATACCTCTTCCAAAGTAGTAACGCTAACCCCGTAGCTACTGACTCCCATCTTTTCCTTTTCCCTCTCAATTTGCTCGAACAGTCCGACGAACTTCTTGCTCTCGTTGAAAGGCAGTCTATAACTCTGCTCAGCCCCTACAAAGCTCAAAACCTCCGCACTGGGGATGTATTTTTTCACAAGCGCGTCAACTTTCTCCCCGCTGTATTGTTCGTCAATTTTCTTCCTAATACCTTGTTCGCTCCCTCCACCGGCACCATTGCCATCCTCCCTCACGACAGTGAGCGTATAACCGACCCCGTATGTGTGCTTGAGAAAGATGCTACTCCCCACACACTGGAGACGCCCTCCCGCCATAATAGCGATCCTATCACCTAGAATATCCGCCTCGTCCATGAAATGAGTTGTCAGTAGAATAATCCGCCCAGCCTTGTTCTTCTGAAGGATGCTCCACGTCGAACGGCGGCTGAATGGGTCCATCCCACTTGTCGGCTCATCCAAAATAACAACCTTGCTATCCCCTATCAACGCGATGCCAACGCTCAACTTGCGCTTCATACCGCCACTCAAATTGGAGCTCTTGACATCCGCCTTCTCGTTCAGACCCACCTCATCAATTATATTCTCCACCGCCGATGCAATCTCTCTGCTGTCTACGTTCTTGAAAACGGCAAACATGTGAAGGTGCTGTCTCACGGTCAAATCAGAAAAGAGAACGTCGTGCTGGGGGCACACGCCCATGCTCTTTCTAATATTTCTCATCTCACTAGTTACACTCCTCCCCCTGACGATCGCATCACCTGACGTGCTGTTGATTAGCCCCGTAATCATGCTAATGGTGGTCGATTTCCCAGCACCGTTGTGACCGAGCAGCACGGTGATCTGTCCCTCGAAAAGATCCAAATTAAGCCCATCAACTGCGACGCGGTCGTCGCCGGTCGTTTTGTAAACCTTGCGCAGGTTCTTGATCGACAAGGCGCGATTCTCTGCGATGAGTGACTTGAGATCCGAGGGGACAGGTTCCGTCTTAACATTGGCATTGCCACGGATGGCCGCCGCCTCTATATCCAACAGAGGCTCGTACGCTCCATCCCCCCTTGCTCCAGGCTTTGCTCCCCACCACATGCTGATGGGAAAGTGCCACGGCCTCTGAGTTCCGTACTCACTGGGAAGTACCTGTCCCAAATACCAACTCCCAAAGGCGTAAAGGAAACTGTCGAAAAGCATCATAAATACGCTGTAAAAATAACTGTAGTTACCATCAACGGACGTCCACGTGTCAGAGGTGATTCCAATCTGGGCGGACTCGTAGTTGCTTAGCACGCCAGCGCCTAGTGCGAAGGCGCTAGGGCTAAATAGGGATACCATTAGTTTGATGAAGGGGCTAAATGCCGGGTCAACCACAGCGTAATACGGAAAATAGCTTGCAAAGAATAGCAGCGTTCCCATGATAGCCGAGGTCTTGGCACGCGAGAAGAAAGTCGAAAGCAAGAAGCTCATCATTATCACGCTCACGCTGAAACTAAAAAAGTACATAAATATGAAACCGGATCCGCTGTAGGAGAAGACTGTTCCAGTGGACAGGGTTATGAGCATACTGGAAATGAATCCCTGGATTCCCAAGGTGATGAACCAACTCAAGTAGTAGACCCAACCATGGAGCCCCATCATCAACATACCCTCCTTGATTTTCTGCTCCTTTTCGATCACAAGTCCTCTGATGTACCTCGAAAAAGGGTACAGGAATGCGAGCATATAAAAAATTGGCAAAAGGCCCCCTATAGCCTGTGTGAAGTTGTCTGTCCGGTACGAGTTTGTCGGCATAAGGGACAAGCTGGACTGCAGGGTAATTTCTTGCAAGCTGCTACTAAAGCTCATCAAATAAGCGTCCGTGGCCTTCTGTAAGCCGAGGAAGCCAGAGTATGCGTACCCGAAATAGTTTCCCGAGCTCTGGGGATGTGTAATATCATCAGTAAAAAGAGTGGTGGTCGGGAGCACGAACTGAGAAGTTAAACCGGAGCCGTCAGGACCACTGCTACTGGGCACTTTACAATTCGTAGTCATACATGCGGTCGTAGGCAAGTGGATTTGCCACCCAACGGTTACATTCGTCCTAATGCTGTAGTCAAACTCGTGGTTGGCAATGTCACTGTCGTGAAAGACAATAGCAAAAGAGATCTTATCAGACAAGTTCTCCAGGGTGTCGTACTCCGAGCCGGTAATATAATCTTCCATGCTGCTTTCCCCGTCTTCGTAAAAGACGAGATTGACATTGTCATCACTGGCTTTCCTTAGATACTGGTAGTAATTATATGCCAAGGATTTGGCACTGATCTCGTTATCCTCGACATCGGTTGTTGTCGTGTTATAGGTGATTGCGAGCTTAGTGTGATTTATGCCCCCATCACTACCTCCGCTGAACATCTCCAGCATTATCTCGACGCTCGGGGATGGCTGGGCAGGATTATATCTTGGGAACGTGTCATCCCCAATCTGCACGCCGTATGCAGGATATCCCTGGTCTTTTGCAGAAGGTGTGTAACCATAATTTGTGTAGAGCTTCCCAACCCCAGGATAAAACTTTGACCCGTCCACTTCGCTTTGATAATAATTGTCAATTCCTTGTGGGGGTGCACATGCATCCGGTATCACATTACAGGTGAATGGATCTGGGGTGGTGTGCGGAAAATCGAGCCACGGCTCAGTATTGCCACACACGTACGCAACAGTCGGAGAGTCGAATATCGAGGCAAGAGTCTTAAAGTAGACCAGCAGCATCATGAATCCCACGGGAAGACAAAGCTCAAAAAGAGTCGCTGTGGGGGCTGACAGCTTCTGGAGTAGGTTCTTGTGGAGAAGGGATCTAAGTTGGCGAAATGGGAGCATGTTGGCCATTCTTATTAGATAATTACGCACGCAAATGGCACAGATTCTAGTTGGGAACCCCCTCGGAGTGAGTCAGTCAGTGCGTGTCGGTGCGGACTCGAACAGTGTGGTCAAATTATTTTAAGGACAGTTTGAAGGATTCTAAAACATCAAGATTTCAACCGTACTAACTTATCTAGATATGAGTGGATTGATTGCATCGTAGGACACCGGCGGAAAAACAAATGTTTTGTTCCCCCCCAGACCGGGCTTGAACAAGGAAAGGAACAAGATCAAGAAAGAGAGGGAGTACCAATTGGGAAAGAAAACTGTTAAAGGAGGAGGTGCGGGAACTTAAAAATAATAATCCTTTCTCCATAGCTTGTAAACAATCAATTATGCGTTTATTATGTCAGTCATCAATCGCCGTGAGTCGCTGCCACTCATCAGCAGCATCTGTGGTTCCCCAACCTCTCCTCTTCATCCTGCTGTTACAACCTTGCTGTCAGCAAAGATTGAGGCTGTTTGGTTGTTAAAGGCAGAGTGGAACAATTGGTTCCTAACGTCTTCGTTCTTCTTACCGATAATTTTAGGAACGATGTCACTCGCCCCCGTGCTGTCCCCGCTGTCAAAGCTAACAGCAGACTTCTTTTTGGTCCCGAAACTGAACTGCTGAATGGAACGCCGCTGTTTTCTCGCTCTTTTCTGAAAAGTCTTGATCTGTGGCTGACTCCTAATCATGCTGTGTATGGCTTGCCTAAGCTGCAAGCTCAAGCTTCTGCACGTATCCATGAGGGCACTTACGTCAATAGTAAGCAAAACATAAAATGTGCAGTCTGAGACAGCCTTGAACCCAACAGGTGAGATATTCTGTCCTGTGAGATAGATGTCGTGCCCAAAAAATCTCCCAGGATCTATATACACACCATCAGGTTGAGTCTTGTCCTTGGTTGCCACAGTAACAGCAGTCCCGCTAGTGAGAAAGTAAAATCCGTCGCTAGCAGTGTTTTCCTCTATGATAGTCTCCCCAGCTAGAACAAAGTAAGGCCTCATTTTCTGGACAATGTTGCTGATGAATTCTCTCGACTGCCTCTTAAAGAGCGGAATGCTCGGGATCACATCACGGTGGCACTGCAATATTACTTCCCTTCTCAGTTCTCTAGGCAAGGTAGCCAACATCCCGGCTTCGTCAAAGGGGCTCTTGCACTTCAACAAAAAGCTGATTTGCTTCCTCACCATCTCCTTGAACCTTTTAGGCAGCATGGCATCCTCGTTGAGATAGTTCATGGCGTTGCTTACCCGAGAGTGGGTGCGTGCAGGTGCACCGTTTACATTGATCGCGAGAGCGCCGACAGATCCAACAATGTAACCAAAAATTGTCGCGCCCATAACCATGATCATGGTGCAATATATCCTCTCAGCATCATTCTGAGGTGTCACGTCCCCGTAGCCAACAGTTGTCATGGTAGTAAATGCCCAGTACAAGGAGGCAATATATTGTCCGCCAACATCGCCCTCGTCGAGATCGACGTACGGATTTTTGTACCAAACATTCCCGGCCTCGACATCCTGTGGATCGGACGCATTCATAGAGACATAATTCCAGAAGCAGCCGAATAGGTGGCCAACGAAGATCAGACTGATGATGAGCTGCAAGAACTTCATTGCGACGGCACTGATTGCGAGAATATCGTCCATGCCTTTGACGAGCCCCTTGAGTTTAAATAGTCTCGCAAGTTTGCTCAGCCGAATCAGTCTCAGAACCTTGATCATTTTGAGACTTCTCGCTTGTTCGGAGGCGGCGTTTTTCGCCGCCATATCTGCCGCCAAAGTCGCGTTGTAAAGTGTCTCGTTAAAGTCCACAGCATTGCCCATCTTGTCGCTAATCGCGCCGTCACCGATTATGTTGGTGTCGGGGACGTCACTCAAGGCTGCAATCAAACGATCCGTGGGGAAAGTGGATAGGAAGTCTATCAAAAACCACCCCGTCAGGTAATTCTTGGCGATCATCTTCGGCTCCGTGACATACACCAAGTGATCGTCCAGAAAGGCCACTCGGAAGCAGAGCAAAATGTCCACACCAAACATGATGTCCTGCAATATGTCGATGGTGTTCATTGCACCTTCGGGTTCCTGGTTAAAACCGAGGCGGTAAGGCACCACAATTACGCTCCAAATAATTAAAACTCCAATATACAGATCCCATGCGACTTTTTTCCCGTGTTTCGGGTTGATTATCCACCGTTTTAGCAAATCCGCGGTAGTTTCTTCTGCCTCTTCTATGACCACTTTGCCTCCGAGGTTCAAGGAAGGCCGGAACGAACCGAATTTTCCCCTGCTACTATCCGTGTCCGATAGCCCGCCCGGCGTATTAGCAGTAACTGGTGTCGTAGGTGTCGTAGGGGTGTGTGGCGTCGTAGGGGGAGTGGGCGTGTTGGGTGCGGCAGATCTCGCGGTAGGAGTAGTGGGTGTACCCGTTGAGGACAGCCGCTCTCTGCCCACGGGGGATGGGGACCCGCCAACGAAGGATCTTCTACGACCATTGCTATTTCTACTTTGGGGAGGTAGGTGTACTTTCCTGTACGTCCTAATCTTGCTACTAGCCGCCTCGTCGTGACCCTCACTAAACTCGTCCTCGAGTGTACGCACATTTCTGGCACGGCACTCAAAAAAGACGAGGGACTTGACCATACCACCTTTTGGGTGGTCCGTGATTGTCTCGCTCGTTATGCACTTCGTCATATTTTCGTCATACTTCTTCTTATAATTCAGCACAAGTTCCTGTCCATCTGGGTACTCCTCAATGCTGTCGAGTAGGTCCTCACAATCAAGCCACATAAGGTCTGTGACATGCAAAGCTCTGTATGTCGCCCTCATTACTTGCTCCCCCATCACACTGTCGATCTCCAAGTCATCTCCGTCCTTGAAAATGCCGCAGACGGCCATTCCACAATCGGCGAGGCATAAAGCTTCTACTTTTCCCTTCACCACAAAGTACATTTCTCGGCTCACGGCTCCAAAACCACCAAGGGTTTGCATATAGTTAAGTTGGAAAGGCTTCAGTTTGTTGACGATTTCAACCACACACATTGTTTCGAGCCTATTGAATAACTTGATGACAGATAGCTCTTCCTTCCGAACCTCATACACCAACTTGATTAAGAGGCTATTGGGGAGATCGGCGAAGAGGCTTTGCTCAGGGAAGACGGAAAGCCTGGTGTAATAGTATTCATAATGTTCTTTTACTTGTCTCTGGAGCTGCTTGGTAATTCTCCTCTCTACCAAGAATGATTTAAGTTCGTCCATTTTTTTCTTTCTTGCCGTTACCTCGGGATCCAGAGTTTCGACAATGATGCCGACAGTGGCGATGATGAGACCAAATGCCATGGCGCCGACTACTTGTGTAAATATGCCAAAGATCTGTTCCGACGTTTCCTGCGGAGAAACGTCTCCGTACCCAACCGCCATCATAGTCGCAATGACCCAGTAAAAGCTGGCTAGGTACTGGCTGACAACTGTATGGTTTCCACACGCAGACCAAGGTTGATCGATGTCCATGCCAACCTCGATTTTACTCGAAGGCACACAACTGTTCACACCGAACCACATGCATGACAGGAGGTGAGCAACAAACATTATTTTTCCGAGGACACTAAGAAGACGCCGGATAGCCGGGTTGACGTACTTGTTCATATCCACGGCTGAGGACTTGTTGCTCAGTTTCATTAGGCGAAGGAGTTTGAAGAGGCGGGCCAGGCGGAGTACTCTGATAAGCTGAAGGGACGCGAGGCCATCTGCCGAGCCTGCCGAAGAGTTTTTCAGCAATAAAGCGCCAATTTTATCAATTGGGACTGTCGAGAGCAGATCAGGCGTGAACCATGTCGTCAAGTACCGTACGCGGATAACCCGAAGGCTGTACTCCAGCCGCTCATCAACATAAAATGCGGTGTAGAAGCATAGAATCATATCCATACCAAACGTACAATCCACGAAAATATCAAAAACTTCCCAAAAACCAACTGCGTCTGAGTCAAAGCCTAGGTTTAGGAAGCCACATGATTCGGAGGGGGGGGGG
>Ga0115556_1001284_pt1 | contig 17215 bp, 6 predicted proteins | sample COGITO_mtgs_1104_5_FD_87282 | JGI IMG/M metagenome (GOLD analysis project Ga0115556, IMG submission 87282) | Pelagic marine microbial communities from North Sea - COGITO_mtgs_110414 | ecosystem: Environmental > Aquatic > Marine > Epipelagic | place: Germany:Helgoland, sampling site Kabeltonne... | reverse complement strand
TGGAGAAAAAAAAAAAAAAAGAAGAAAAAATTGTGGTGTTTTGGGGGGGGTGTTTTTTTTTGGGGGTGTGGTGTGTTTTTTTTTTGGGGGTGGGGGGGGGGGGGGGGGGGTAATTTCTTCTTTCTTCTCTTGATAAGTTTTTTATCCAGCGTTGCGATGTTGCGATCAGCTATGGTAGTTAGGGTTAGCAGGTCAGCACTACCATCTCTCAGCTATCCGATCCATCAAAGAACCAAGCGATATTTCATCTCTGCGCAATATTCTGCAAATTTCTATAATCCAATAATAACACCACAACAACTTGCAAAACGTACTGTGTAGCGCAAAATCCCACATTTACTAGTGCAAAATATATTACAGTCTCGGTATCCCGATGATGAGCTTGGGAATGGGCATTTTGCTATCACTGTCAAGCCTATTTTTACTCTTTTTAGCCCCCCAAACAGCCCTGGCGATTTTTAATGATTGCTCCTTGTCCCCTCTGCCAAACCTCCTCTCGGCGTCCTCTGCCCGCCGAAGCCACTTCAAGGCATCGTCTTTCCCCTCGTTCTCATCATCCCCTTCCAAGCCATTGTACCTGAACCAGCAGCACTTGCCAATTTCAAACAGAATCCTCACGACATTCTTCCCCCCCAGACAATTATCCTTTGCCAACCATTTCTCCACGTCAAACCCGAGAACGCGGTTGGCGTAGTCAAAACCACTCCTATCCAAAGCCACTGTCCATAACTCCTCCGCTAACATGTAATCCCCGCTCTTGCTTGCCCTCACAGCAACGCGGATCCAAGTATTTGGGTTGTTGATCCAATCGTTATAGTTTCGCGTTCCGTAAGTATTTGAGTGCTGGAGGTAGTGTCTGAACACAGTTTTGTACGCTTTCTCTGCGATCAATTTCTGCAAATGGAGGGGAGGTTGTTAGTTCATGAGGTATTTGTTTTGTTAAAATCACACAAACCAAAACTGGCAACAACTCTTACCTTCCCTTCCCTAATAACTTCTTCGTCGTCGTCGTCTCCGACCTCTTGCTCGCCCTTATTACCGTTGATACTCCACAATTCGTTGATTCTCCCCCCTATCATGATCATATCCATTGAACTGTAGAGTTCGCACTCGCCCCCATATCCTCCATTTTTCGCCTCCTTCAAGTAGCTGAGTGCGACGTCATACACGCCGAGTTTTATGTGCATATACGCGCTCTTCATACAAACGCTACTTAATTTCCCGTACTTGGGGAATTTGCGTACTATGCTTCCGCAGGTCTTTAAACTTCCCTCAATATCCCCCAAATACTCATTCACCAGAGCCAGATTCCACCACACTTCTGGGTCTACTGTGATTTCGAGACTCGATAAGGCTTGTTCGAAAGCCGACTTGGCTTCGATCAAGTAGCTGTGGCTATTCTCGAAGCCGCACATTCTGAAGCTATTCAACAAGCTCGTCCCCTTTCTCTTCAAATCGGAGCCAGTGGCATCCCAACCTCCCATCCGAGATGCACGGACAAAACAGCTAGCACTGTTCAAGCAGAACTCTAACTTGTTCACTTCCGGGATATACAAACTCCCTCCTAGTGCGTGTTCCAAGCATATACCCCCTAGTTTAGCGAGCTTCTCGGAATCCTTCCTGTCATTCAAAACGTCTTGTTTAATTTCTTCAAGTTTCATCCGCTGGCCTAAAAAGCGTAAAGTGGCCCATTGACCCTTGGGGGCAGAGGCAGTCGCAGATTTTGGAACGTTTACTTCGCCCAGCATGATCTCTCCAGCTTCTTGTTGGTCGAATTCTTCGGCGATTTGTTGACCCTCAAGGTCCCCGCCGAGTGGTATCTTTACGGTGCTCTCCTGCATCGTGATGATGAACTGTTTGTCGGGGTAATCTCTCCCCCTCATTTTCGCAACCCTTTTCCTGCCGATGAATCCCCTCCCCACTTTACTTATCAGCTGCACACACTCTAACAACCAGATCTTCCTCACAGCACGACGACCAAGAAAGCCCCTTGTGTGGCTCTGAACGAAGATACAGCCCCTGTGCAAGTACAACAAATGCAATCTACTACGACAAGCAACGCCCCTAACTACACTCTGGATTTTTCTCGCGCTGTCATTAAATTCCTTTCTCCAAGCATTGAGTTTCTTCTCCTTTGTTATTTTGGCATCCAGCTCTGCCTGCTTCCGAGCCCTCTCTTTTCCTAGCTTTGTGCCTTCCCATTCCTCCACGACATTCTTTGCTTCATTTATGACCCCGTCGATTATCTTCTTTCCCTCCGCAATCGTCGTCTCCTGGGCAAGCTCGGCGACTTCCTTTTCTGATAGTGAAATGTTCTCCACCTGGAGAACCTTCTCCTTCATCTTCAGCGCCACCATGTTGTACAGGCGTACTTCGAATCGGGCGCTAAGTTCAACACAAAGATTATAGCACTGTTCCATCTTATCATATACTTGCGGCTCACTGAGGAGGACGAGCTACGTGCGAAAGAGAAAAGAAGGGAGGGGAAAGCGGCGGGCGGAGGGAATGTGACGTTAGTTTGCCTTCGGCCGTGAGTTTGTCTGTGGATTCGTGAAGCTCACCTTTTCTTCGGGAGACAAATTCATTTGCCTCACCCCCCTCGCCTGGGTTCTCAAAAATCGAATACGATTTCTCTCTTCGACAATATCATCATATTTACTCTTGATGACTTCAGCTATACTGTCATTATGCTCATTAATAATTGCCGGATCAACGTTCATCTTGAGAAGGTATTTGGCAGCCTTGAAACTGCTCAACCTCACAGCGATCATCAGACTGCTGTCTCCCTTCACAACCTTGTTTAACTTAGGATCACCATATCTCCCCACTGTGTCGATCCATTGATGAATCTCCTTCCACTCATTGGCACTTACAAATAGTTGTGCTTTCTTCACACGATTTTCAATGTGCGATTTCAGCATTTGAGTATTCTCGTCCATCTGCTCCTCGGTGAAGAAGCCAGCACTGTGAAAACTGTAGGGTGCCCCCTTCCCCTTCTGCTTGACAGTCACTTTGAAGTCACTGTGATCGTGCTTCATTGCGACAGCGCATAGTTCCTCATCATCGTGTGTTATTCCTCTCAGCAATTGCTCTGCCCATCGCAGCTTGCTTGAGTTGCTATTAACAACCGCATCATGCGCATTTTCATAAAAGGGCACAAAACCATTGAAAGCAGTCACTGATGTTGGATGATCTCCGCCTGATCTGGAGGCGTACGTTTTCCCGGCCTTAGAAAAATTTATAACGTCCCCATATTGTTTTCCCCGGGCCATTTTGAACCTCTGTCTCTCATTAGGAGCGTGGAAGAGCTCGTCTGCCATGGTGTTGGGAAAGGGAGAGATAAAGGGGTTCAGAAATTTTAAATCATATCGGCGGCGAGGTGATTACCTCCATATGTGTGTGTAGCTTACAAAATGTTCAGAAGGCCCAGTTTGATCCTTTTCCTTATGAGAATGCCAACAGCCTAAACACGTGCTAAACTCTCTTCTTCGAAAAACTAACAAACCCGGATAAACAAAAAGTTGGCAAAATCATACACTAATAATGGTCTTTCGCAGTATTTTTTTGTCTCTCTTGCTTCCAGTACTCACAAATGGACATGGACGTTTAATTAGCCCGATGACACGCAAGGGGGATACAGGCTATGAGAATGATCCTGTCTCGTCGCTCACCTCAAAGGACATGGTGTGCCGCCATGGCACCCGCAACTCTGGTGTTCCCTTAAAGGCCGTCTCAGCAGGAGGATCGATGACGCTCAAGTGGGATTTTGGAGCCGCACACGTCGGGGACTGTGCTGTTTTCATCTCGTATGATCTTTCAGCTGATCGCAATGATCAAAGGTTCTTCAAAATTGCAAATTTGCCCAAGTGTAAGGATCAGAACAAAAATGAAGTGACCATAACTTTGCCAGACTTTCTACCCCCTGGCGAAGCAGTGCTCCGCTGGGACTGGTCAGCGCTTCACACTTGGCCAAACGTGGAATTTTACAGTCAGTGCATTGATCTGCAAATTACAGGGAGTGCAAACTCTGTGCAAGTGGGTGACTTCAACGCCTATAGTATCGTTGATCCTCCCATCTATCCGCTAAGCGGTAGGGATGGAGTTGGCTTCCGCAATCCATTCCAGCCCGGTTCAGAGCAGTACATGACCGGAACAGGTGAGGCTAACGCATGAGCATCACGCCATCAACCGGCCGACTTTTACTCACCTCACCTTCTTCCTCTCTTTAACACACTTCTCACTGTTCTTTAAGCCTGTGCTCGCGGCTTCACTGGGAACAACTGTGATTTGACAGCACTTGGAACTCGGGGAAATACCGGCGGGGGGGGAGAAGCTCCCGGGAGTGGCGGTGGCGGTGGTGGTAATGGTGTCGATAATGGTAGCGACGGGTCTGAAACCGATCAGACTCCTATCTGCGAAGTCTACACCGTAAAATCAGGCGACACTCTCTCTTCCATTGCTGACTATTACACAAATAAAGGAATATCTGTCACTTGGCAACAAATCTGCAGGTAAGTGGGGAAAGATAAGAAAGAGCAAATGCTCTATCTTCGACTAGCTAACTTATTTGTCGTTACCCCATTTCGTGCTACCAAATCCCACCAACCGACTATGACAGTTTTAATGGAATCAGTGGTAATTGTGATAACATTGATGTCGGCGATACTTACACAATCCCGAACACTTGTAAGACGAATCCTGACTCCGACGAGTCGGGTTGGGGTGGTGGGGGGATTCTAATTTTTTCCTTTTTGATTGTGGGGATTGGGGCTCTTGGGATTTACTTTTCCAAGTTCAACACGCCAATCAAACGCAACGAGATCTTGCGTTCCAAGGGAAAGAGGAAGGAGATTGAGATCAATAATTCTATGGTTTGATGGCAAGGGTTGGTGATAAAAATTGTCGGCTTGGGACCTTTTCGCGCGAGCCTGCACTTCGCCGCCCCCTTAACACGCACTTAATAAAAACTATGCAAAACTAACCCTAAAGGTTTGCTCCCTAACCTAACTATTACCCCCCTTTTTCCTGTCTATTCAACCCCTATCATATCAGTCTATTTTTCTTCTGACCCTCCGCTTGCGCAGTCGTTGTAGTAGTCTATAGCATCGTGCAAGCTGTCCACTTTACTCTCAAATGCGAATATCTCAGCTGCCTCGACTGCCTCAAACCACGGCAAAACGACGTAAAACGTGAAACCGAACTGTACCTTTGCGATGCTAACGTCGTCTACAATATCTCTCATAAATGGTGTTACCTCGATTCCGCACCTAGCTTCAGTCTCCGCTTGCTTCCGAAATTCGCTCGCAATCAACATCCCCCATTTCCGGAAAGACGGGAGGCTGTTACTGCTCAAATCACTTGTGTGCATAACGACGGTGATGAAAGACTCAACAAGGTTGCCATTTGTAGCGTTGTCGTTGTCGATATCCGAAAAGCTACCCGCGCTACGCTTTTCCAGCTCCTCTAGATGCTGCGCATGTAAACTCATATCCGTGCTCAAAATGGCCTTTATGATCACGTTCCTAATTTCCTTGACGTCATCTACACCCATCGTCTTCAGAATATTGTACTCATCAGTGTTCAATATATTCAACGTGGTTGCGCTATGGTGTCGCTCAAGAACGCTATCGTCGCTATACAATCTACTCAGTGCAGTATTGCTCGCGATTTCAAACGAATTCGTGTGACCGGGGTGATCGACATCGTGACAAAAAGCCGCAATCAAAATCCCGAACGCAACGCAATCGTTCGCATCGGGACCTTCCAATAGCAAGCACGCGGCAGAGTGTATAACCTGCGTCGCGTGTCTGAAGTTGTGGTAAAACGAAGTCTCCCTGTACATTCCAATTACCTTCCCGATGAAACCCTTCATCACCTCCTCATTCACATCAAATTCCGCAATAAATCCAAACTGGTCCATGACCAAGTAGACGAACTGCTTTGCACCATTCTCATCATACTGCAGCACGTCGTGCCCCCAACTGCTAAAATGTCTGTAATTGCTATCCCCTAAACTCCTGGAACTGATATCAGGCGTGAGCTCAAGGTTCATTTTCTCCAAATATTCTGTGACAGTGAGTTCTGAAGTCCCCCCCTCTCCACCATGTAAATTCGATTTCGCTATCTTGCTAAGTTCTGCCATTTCGTTATCGCCAAAGATCTCCTTGGTTTCCTTTTGCGCTTTCACTTTCATAACATTGCTATAGTTTCTGAATGCGTGGTGACCGTGGCTTAAGAAAACGGGGTCTTCGTTGCGGCTCATTTTCTCTAGACTCAGCAGCTTTTCCGTACCGTCTATTTCAGGTCGTCCGTTGTCATCTCTCCCCTTGTTCTTGTGCTCGTTCGCATCAAGTTGCAACTTTAAATGCTGAAAGTGGGCCATCTTACCAACGAAGACGCTCTCCACTTTCCTTGCGTAGTTTTCAAGCATTATTATATCATCCTCTGAGAAAGTAATCACTTCTCCCTTCATGTTCGTCTTGTTGATTACTTGTAATACTGCAACCACGCTCCCATCCCTTGCCTCTCTGTGCAAATCGTCGTGGCTGAATAAGCTCCCAAGTGTGCTGCGCCTAGTCGCGGAGGACAGGCTTCTTCTCCGCTCATCCTGAATGGGTTTGATAGCCCCCATGGTTTCCTCTCGCTCCCACTCAAACTTCTTTCTTCTCCGGGATGTTCTGTCTTTAACTGACATTTTCCGTCGATGTGGCAAAGTTCTTCTCGAATGTCTTCTCTTCTGTTTCTCCACAGTGTGCTGCAAAATAGGGATGCTAATACACGACTGCGTTTTAAAGCCACCTTCGTCGTCGACAGTCCTCATAAAAACGCCGCTCTCGTACGCATCTTCAACAACCACAGTTTCCCTGCTTTGCGCGCAATATCCCGCCATTCCTACCCCTAGCGGAAGTCGGATGAGCTTGTTCCTGTCGTTTGGATTTAGGGTCCATATCTCATCATTTCCCTGGTCAACAAAATATATGCTGGCAGTTACCGCCGGCACCAACAAGATAGCATCCTGGCACACTTCCTCGATGATGAAGTAAATCCCATTATGTGGATTAGTCACCATCTCAATGAGCCTCCCGCTCACATCGGCTAGCCTCGCAGCACTCATCTTATCCTTGATCGTGTTGGTCTGGTGCAATAGAACCCCGGTGGCCTTGCCCAATATTGTGAGCAAGTCGATGTCGTCCAACGTGAAGTCCGTGGTACCCTAATCGATTGACAAGAAGCGATTTTTTTATTTATTTATTTTTTGAAGCATACAAGTTAGCCAAGTCGAGATGCGATGGTTCTCAAAAAAAGCCCCTTTCGGTCCATGTCGCCCATCTCCTCACAGATGAGCATAGCAATCATTTTAAACTTACCTTCTTGTTGCTGGCTACAATGACCGCGTCGACGACGTCGTTATACAGAACTGGAACACATAAGATGTTGTGCTCGTCATCCCTCATCATTCTATCGAACGAACTGCCCCTACTGGCGCACATGGTATGGCCGGTCCAAGCAACGATACCGGGAAGCGATTTTTGGTCAATCTTCGTCACACTCGAGAGCTTACTTCCGCTAGTGTAAGCTAAATTCAGGTTCGATTTGCCGTGATCAACGGTGTACAGCGACATTGTCTCTGCATCACAGATTGCTTGCGCATCCAGGAAAAGATGTTTCAGCATCTCTCCACTCTTTTCGTTGCTCATCTGCGTGATGATTCTGACAAGCGAATTCAATCTGTCCTGCTTATTTGCAACTTGGTAGATGAGCTCTAAGTTTGCTAAGGCGATTCCCGCGAATTGGGATAGCTGGTAGATAAAAGAAACATCATTGATGTCATCGAACTTCGGCGGGGAATGGCCCACAGGCAAAGATGACCCTTCTAAGTCGGCCATTTTATTAATACAGAGCATTATAGCCACGCTGTGAGCCACTCCTCGGGTACACCTAACCGGTACAGCCATGACATTTCGTATCTCACAGCACTCCTTGGGTAGACACTTGACAACTTTTTGAAAATAACTTCCCAGGGAAGCTTTGATGTCGTCCTTGCTTCCCCCTGCAATTACAAAGGGAGCCCTCTTAGACCCTAATAACTCACTCCAGATTGTGTTTTCCCCAAAATAAATCTTTTCGTCATCATCGCCCAACAGATTTGTCAAGTATCTGCCATCTGTGCATTCCTCGCCGAGCATTGAAATCTTCTCATACATGCTACTCCGTTCATTGATGACCTGACACATTGGAGTCAAGACACCTCGAGCAACGTCAACAATCAGTAAATCAACTTTCTCGCAGCAGATGGTAGTCGTTGTGTGGGATAATATTTCCTCCAAAGTGTTGATTATAGACGACTCGCTGCTGTTGTCCTGTAAGTGTGTCACCAAAAGTTTCATTTTGGTACTGGAGAGCTCAAGTTTGTTCCTTTTTCGTTCGTTTTCGTGATTAGTTGCTAGTGCATCGATTTCTTGTTGCTCTAATTCAGAAGATATTGAGCTTGCACTTGCTGCGATGATACTGCTCCTGTGGTGTTGTTGGCGGTTTTGAAGTCCGCCATAAGCAAATTTTTTATTCCGCAATTCTTTATCCTCGCCCGTCACAGATAGCTTTTTTTTCAGCACTGTCTCGGCATCATTATTCACCAACTTGGTGTTAGCGATTGAATACCGATTTAGCAGCCCCTTTTTGGCTTCGTTCATGTGTTTGGTGGTGCTGCTGCCGCTGGGGTTGTTAGTTTCGTCGACGGTTTCAGTACCATAACCACGGAGACTTCCGCTCTTCTTCCTCTGCGGTTTCAAGCCTGACCTCAAAATGTCTGGAGATGGTAATGTCGGCATACTTTCAGGATCCTCATCAAAATAGCTCCTCCTTCGTGAAATCCCATCCTCCATCGCATCTGTTTCGCCCCTAACTTTAGCGTGATCGGGGGTTACTTTATCGCTGAATAGTTCCTCTACAGCAGAGTGACGGTGGCTCAAGAGATGGGTTGAATCCCTATCTCCATCAATACAAAACAGTTTCCTCGCATTGGTGCTCCGACTGTCCTTGCCCGGAGTGTTTCTCGACTTGCTCGATTTTGACTGAGCAGGTGGATGGGGAACATGAGTTACCGTAGCCATTGCACCTGCAAGTACAAACTTTACTTCTTATCTAAATAGCACAAAAATATCTCCTGTTTAACTCCTCTTTTGATGAATTTTGGCCAAGTATTCTCACGTGATTCTCCCTCCCGCTGGTAAGTGAAATCTTGACGTTCAACAAGCCTGTTCTAATAAAGAAAAACAGACAGATAGAGGAATGCTTTTGCTTGACCTACCTGGTTGTAACCATTTATTTTCCAGATTCCGAAGGGAAAATCCCAAAAATCAGTCAAATCGCCCAAATCCCAAAATCGGGGTATCGGGTATCGGGGATCGGGGTTGTTCCCTCAACTACCTGGAAAAAAAAATGGCATTTAACACCGGTTTTGCTGTGTTTTCCTGCTGCGTTAATAGAGTCACACAGGCGATTATATTGGGGCTAAGGCCTGGTAAATATTGTTAACCTTTTCTGTCTAAACAGGAGGAAAAAGCCTCGCTCTGCAGCCCAACTCCGACCATTATTATCCTTCAACTGACAGGATGAAAAGTCCTCTATCACCTTCTTCGACCAAACGGAGAGGGGATGGAGATAAACGGGGCAAGCAAGCGAACCACTCCCGACCAAAAAAACTATCTCCTCTTCAGCACTCGCCTCCACCTGAGGAGGCAAAGCAGCAGCAGCAGCAACAGCAGCAGCAACAGCAGCAGCAACAACAATCGAAAGAATTTAACAATGGGATGGTTTTCGACTCATGTACATGCCGCTGCTTTGATGGTTCTCAGTGCTCTCACTACTCCGAGATCCAGGATTTTCTGACCAAGGACCTTCCTTTGACGACCCTCACCTCAACTTCTTCCATACCTGACTCCTCGGATGCCGGGAGCCTTTACCTTAGTGTCATCAAGGATACAGAGACCGTACTGCAGCGATTTAAGACAATGGTGGAGAAGAAGGAAGTCGAAATTGTGAGCCCTGTTGGTTTCAACATGACTGCAAGCGGTCCATTTGGTTCAAGACCGAACACTGCCGATGCCGAGGCGAATAAAGGCGAGACTGATGGCGAAAGTGTTCCGGCTGGGAGCGCCAGCCAAGCCGTCGCAACGCTTAGGAACAAACCTTCGGGTGGACTCCTCGATGAGGGGACTGGGGTGAGCATGTTTCAGAGTCGGTTTTTCAATGAGGAGAGACCTAAGTTGAGCAAGTTCAGCGGTACTGGTAGTAGTAGGAGTGGTGGTGGTGGCGATGAGTTCGGTGGAGGTACTAGACCTAAAACTGCTCCTGCGCCAACAAGGTCGACTCCGGCTATCGCCAGAAAAAAAAAGTCGTCAGCACCTACAGCGAAACCGTCTACCCCTCCCTCGAGCAACAACAAAAACAACAACAACAATCCGAGCTGCAATATCCCCAGCAACAATCACACCTTTACGTTATCACCCTCTTCTGAATATACAACTTTTGGAACTCCGAATCTCCGTCTCCCCAACACGATACACTCGTTCTCCCCCGAGGACATTTCCGCCCATCGAACTGCTAATGAGGAGCTGCTGCTGAGCGAGCTCATCGCCCAGACTTACCGTCTGATTCAGAAATGTCTCCCCTGGCAGGCTCAGATGTGTCCCCGTGCCTTTGAAGACTTGGAGATCTTACGGTTCAGGCACCTTACCAATATCGAAGAGGGTCGTGTCAAGGAGTTTAAAAGGAGAGAATGGAAAAAGCGCAAGGAGTTTATTAGAGATGAAGGGGAGGCTTGCAGCCTCTGGTGGGCTGAGGAATGTGCTCGTGTTGCCCGCCTGGAGGAGAACGACGACGCGTTGACTAGAATCGTGAGGCAGGAAGAGGCGGACCGTGTATCTGAACGCGAGGCCGTGGAACTCGCGGGGGCCCTGGCGAGGGTCAATGACTGCCTGAGCTTCGCCGACCGACTTGAAGCCGAAAGTCTGAAGGATGAAGTTGCGCACGAAATAGCGATGCGGTGTTCTTTAGCAAACGACACTGCTCTCTCTAAACGCGGTCTTCAAGCCCTACAGACTGTCACTACCAACACTGCTAACTGCACTAAGATTGCCCGAGCCACGCTCCACTTTAGCAGACGCGAGGAGGCGTACTTATGGCTGTCCTCCGCCGGGTCCGCAGCTCTGACCAAATTCTATGTAATGGAAGAAGAGAGCCGGCTCGCTTCTGCGGTCGACGCTGCTCGCAACGTTAAGGACGACCTTCGTGAGATTGAGAAACAACGATGGGAGAGTCAAGTCAAGGGGGAGGGAGAGCGTATTGCCCTTGCCTATTCCTCGGAGAAATCCAACATCAAGATGCTGAAGAACGTTACCTGCGGCGTGGGAAAGGGAGCATCCGAGGCGATTTGCCGTCAGTTGAGGGTAACTGCTAAGTCCAACGACAGTCCGCAGGACCGTGTAAAGCTCTTTTGGGAAATCAAATCTTCAGTGGATCGATTCTCGGACAGGAAAAAGGCGTACATCGTCAAGCACCTCAACAATCTAGTAAAGCTCCAGCTCTTCAAGAGGACTTCTCTCGCATCCATTAGTAATTTCGCGTCCTCTGTTAATAGCCGTCGCGCAACTTTAGAATCTGCAGAAGCATCCCGAGTGTCCTCCCGCACCGCCTCTATTAGCTCATCCTTTTCTTCTTCTGTGGAAGCCGAGTCCCTCCGTGTAGAGTCAAACTACACCCGACAAGTCAGCGAGTTTGTCAAGGAGTTTTCTCGAGAGTCCCAACGGCTGGAAGCCTTCCGCCGATACCTCCAAAATTCGAGAGAGGGGGAGGCCAAGGTCCTCACTAGCCTACTTGCCGATGTCATGAATGAACACAAATCAGTGCATGTGAGACATGAAGAGTTCAAAAAGACCTATAGAAGGTTTGTCAAGGAGCAAGATGACGCGTCAAAACTTTTTTATGAGGAATTCCAACAACTCATGGGCACGATCGGATCTGATATCACCACTTTCATGAAAGGAGTGACTGTCGGTAACTCCGCCCTCTTCGAGGTGATCATGGAAAATGTCACCTTGGGGGATGAAGAATCAATTTTGTTGACGCAGAAGGCAGAGGTATTCCCCGTCCATATTGCCAGTGTTATCTCTGCAATGACTGATCTATTAACAACCCGATACTTAGAGAAATCCCCCTGGACGCGTTTCCCTGACGAAAACAGCTCGCACTACTATTATTACAACAGCTTGACGGAAGAATCTGTCTGGGAGAACGAGTTCACCACGAGCGAGGTCTTCGATACAAACTACGAGACTGTAATGGGCGGTCGCATGAGGACACTCGTCACTAAAGCCAATGATTTTTACGATACCGTCGCTCAAACGAACCAAGAACTCTGCCAAACTATTAAGGCCGAATTCGAAAGCTACTTAGAGCAGCAGCTTTACGAGCTAAAACTACTCACGGACAGGGCACAAGAGAGAGTTGAGAAAAGCACAAAGCAGCACCTTTTTAGCCAGACGGACTTCTCGGTTAGGCAGAAGAATGCTATCTTCGATTTTGCTGTCGCCTCGCGGCTTGATCCTCACAGTGATCGCGGCGATGGCGGTGGCGGCGGCGACGAAATTGTCACCGGAAAAGGGGGGAAGGAAAGGAGCTGCATTGACAGCGTTGGTCTCCTCTCTTGCGTAAGTTTCTGGAATGGTCGGAAAGTTGAGTGCGCACTCCTCTCCGACTCTGTCCTAGACATTTGCTCCTCTGAAGAGAGGGTATCAGTTGGAAACAGTCTTTGCCGTGTTCGCGAGCCCCTTGCGGTAACTAGGATGAAGCGACATAGCACACAATGGACGCAGGTGGACGGACAAGAGCACCAAGCTAACGAAATTATTGAGATGGCTTACGCCGAGTCGCTGTTGGAAGAGTTTGAGGGCAGGGACTTCGTCTCTGGGAAAGAGTTGATGGCAGACATCTTGCACAAAATTATGTTCGGAGGCGGGGGTGAATATCGCGGTAGTAAGCATCACTTGTGTTGCGCTGTGACTGCATCGCGTGTCCAGGGGGAGAACGACGTGTTCGATGTGAGGGAGCTGTGTATAGTCTTGGGCAGGTTTGAAAGGTTCCGGGCAGGCCTGGTAAGAATGGTGGAAAAGGAGAGTCAAGGGGAAAGGGGGGAGAGATGGAGGGAGGTAGAGCAAAAGATACGTGCAGTTTGCAGCCTCGAGGCGAAGAAGATGACTAAAGTCGTCAAGATGATTGCACAGAGAGATGGAGAGAGGTTAGATCGGGCCGCCATGTGTTTTACAACTGAGGGTGAAAGGCTCATGTTTTGTGAAGGTGCTGGTGATGATGGATATTTTGATTTTGGAAACGCGTTGGAGGTATTCTTTGAGAAAGTTTGGAGCGAACAATTGTATGACTCCTCTGTCTTCTGCTATCTTTCGAGTGGTTTGTTATCATCTTCTGGTGACGAATTCTTTCACTCCTTTGCCCCTGCTAATATTGTCTCGGCACTAAGGATGTCCCTCTTGCGATTTGAGGCTCCTTCAATAGCGCGGTCTGACGACGACAGCGGCTCCCCCAAGAGTATTGACGCCAACAATCTTCTTCGAGTTATAATGCAAACCCCCGAGACTTCTGTCCCGAGATCCCTTTGCCAGGCTTTAATATCGCAGTCCGTCAACAGCATCTACTGCGGATTCGGGTCTTGGGACGGTGACGGTGACGGCGACGAAAATAGTTTGAATGCAAGAGTGGGGGGAGGGAAATATCTGCCCGCTTACATGTTTGATAAGGCATCCGGCAACGTGCACAAGGCCATTGTCAAGTCCCTCCTCCGATGCGTACACCACTCCACCCTCTCGGAGCTCCCTGACGTTTCCAATGGGATACAACCCTTGATGAGCCTGATCAACAGCGACAATAGTAATGATGGCGTTAAAGGGATGAAGGGACTCATGAAGCGTTTCAACCCTTACTCTGATGATTTCAAGGTCATGTCGGCCCAAAACGTCTTAGACCTGTGCGCCCACGGCAACGGTTGGCATTTGGACGAGTTCGTGTCCGCCTTTGATGGTGCCGTGAAGGTTGATTGTGCCACAGAGACGTCCAGCTTCTCCGTGAACGGGTATTTTATGCAGTCTCACGCTGTGAGTTTAATCAGCCTCTGTGATTTCTTGGGTGAGGATAAGAATTCTCTCCTGCTCCTTGAGAAAGCTCGGTACGAGCTCCGTCATCTGGGTAATGGAGGGGGTGAATTCGTGGATTACCGAAGTTTGGAGGGTGGTGCGTGCGAAATTGCAGCTTGTGCTATCCTCAGAAGGTGGGAGGAAACACTTTGGAGACAGGATTTTAGTAGGCTTGAGAAAGGCGGGATTGGAGAAGATAAAGCAATGCGCGAGACCATGAATCTATCGAAGGCCACGGCTCAGAGGATCAATAGGGAGGAGATACGGACCGAGTTGATGATGACTCTCTCGGTCAACGAGACGTTCCGAAACATGAACTCGATCAATGCGTTGCTTTTGAACATGAGCGGTAGCTTCGAGGAGGACCGTCGTGGTCGCTACGAAAAGTGTAGGGAAGATTGCCTCCTCACTAATTCAAACAGCAGGAAGGCCCTTGACTCCCGGACCGATGAGGAAAAGAGCAAACTTCTTTCTTTTCACTCATCTTCGATCGTTCGCTGTCTGGACGAGGTGTTCGACTCCAAGGCTTCTATCCTATCCGCGTTTGGAGATCTAGCAGGCAAAGTAGCGGAAAGATTTAACGAAAATGTGTGTGATCTCATGAGGTCGTGTGAGGATGTTTGGAGGATCTCGTCAGTGGAGCACTCCAGGATCCAAAGAGATGTCATCCAAGCTGCCTTCGCCAAAGGAGGTACCATCACCAAGGAGGAGGAGGAGAACGTCGAGGAGCTTCGGGGTTATCTTAAGGGTTTTTTGGCGGACGTCAGGAAGGAGGTCAAGACGAACAATGCTAACCTCGCTGCCAAAGAGCTGGAGTTTGATGATGTAGAGGAAGCGGAAAACGAAAAAATTTCCATGAAGTTGAAGGAAATCTGTGCTGAAGCTTTGGGGAAGGCGGAAGAAATGGTACGAACTCTGGATTCGGATTCCCAGAATTCAATTGCAGAGCTTGGAGAGATACTCCGAGAGGCTCAGGAAGCGGCAGCACAGAAAATGTCACTTGCTGAGGCAACCATCAAGGAGAGGGTCGAAGAGGAGGTGAAAGATTGTGTTTCCAGGTTCGGAGATGTGGACCGTTTCAGTGCCGTGAGTAGAAAAATATCTAGCGAAATTCCAGGAATTATCATGCATGAGACGGGGGAGGAGTGCAAGAAGGGCTACGACTCAGTCATGGAAAAATTAGAAGCGACGGAAGAAAAGCTCGACGAAAGCCTAAAGACGATCATGCCCAGGCTTCGCCAAATGCTTGACGGGCTCGCAGGTGTGCTTGCCGGCGAGATGAACAAAGAAATTGTGAGGTGTAGCGGGGTAGCAGTCGAGCTCGCCAAGGCAGTCAATGAGAATATTGACAGAAACGAGGCAATTGCGATTGAGAAAAGAGGAGAGAGCAATCGATACGTAAAAGACTTCTTCAAAAATGCTAGGGGTGAGTTCGAGAGGGAAGAGGAGAAGCTCGTTGAACAGGTTGGAGAAATGCTGGTTCAGAATAATCTTGAGGAACAGAAGATTTGGGCTGATGCTAGGGGGGAAAAGGGAGGGTGGGAGGTAGAGGAAAGGGAGAAATTGGAAGCTTTCCAAGTCGGAGAGGGTGAGCGAGGGAAATTTGCGGGGCACGAAAAGTACGTGAGCACTTGTAAGCAAACAGTCCGAAATGTAATCAACGAGTATGGCTCTAAATTCGACGAGATCGTCTCAATGCAAGCCGAGGCAGCGTTGAACTTCAGTTCTGCGCAGACCCAAAAAATCTTCCAGGAAATGCATGGGTCCGTCATTTCGACTGTGCTGGATAATGTCATCGACACTGTTGAGATCATGAAAGAGAACGACAGTGATTTCACAGAGATTGTGGAGGAATACAAGGTTGACCATGACGTGATCAAGAGCAAGGAAGTTGCTGTAAGGGAGAAGTACAGTAGGAAGATGAAGGAGACTTTTGAAACGGCGACGGCGGACAAAAATGGCAGGTGCGATGTCTTACTAATGGAGGGAGAAGGTATGGTTGGGAGGATAAGGTTAGAGCTGGAGAAGATCAAGAAGTTGTGCGTGGAGGCCAACAAAGAAGCAGTTGAAAGATTAGAGGAAATCGAGAAGATCTCGGCGGTTCAAAAGAAGGTCATGTTGGAAGAGGCCGAAGCCAAGTACGCGAGAGAGCAAGAAGATAGGAAGAAAAAGTTAGAGGAGGAAGAGGCCCTCTTGAAGACTCCCGGAGGTGCTGAGATTATCGCCAGGAATAGGAGTGTGATCCTTGAGAACTTGGCGACTCCCATCAAATTCGGCGACGGTGGATTTGGCAGCGGCGGCGAGGACGTAACAGATGCTTCCTTAGAAGACTGTGTCACGCTTTCGTTCGCAGCCAGGAACCTTGGCCATGACGCCATGACACCTCTGGACAACAACTTCTTCGTATGCGTCTTTGGACAAAAAGAGGAGGGGTCTAAGTTCAGAGAAGTTGGCAGGACGGAAGTCGTGCTTGCATCCACGGAACCCGAGTTCGACTCTAAAGTTATGGTTGACGACGCCGGGGGTTATGCACTGTTGAGCGTGTGGGTTTTGAGGGCGAATCTCGACAGGGGAGAGGAACTCAGGGACCATGGGGTTATTGGGGACTTTGATTTCACATTTGAGCAGCTTCTAGAGACAAGCAGGGGAGAAATGAGCATCAGCTTGGGCTACAGGGGCTTGGTTACTATCATGGGAAGAAAGAGCGTTGTTGGGGATCTTAACAGCGGACAGGAGCAGCTGAAGCCTGGACACTGTAGAATGGGGGGAGAGAGCATGAAAAAAGCCAGCAGGGAGCTGGTAGAAGAGAAGAAGAGAATGGTCGAAGAGGGGGATAGGAGAAAGCGGGAGATTGAAAAATTTGTCGGAAATGCCTTGGGGGCTGCAATAGAAGGGGTCAGGAGGGCTAGTGTTTGTGCCGCCGGAGACGATTTACAGGAGGACAGCACGAAGGGGGAGGGCAGTAAAGAGGAGGGAAGTAAAGAGGAGGGCGCAAAGGCTGGAGAAGATGA
>Ga0115556_1001275_pt1 | contig 17322 bp, 12 predicted proteins | sample COGITO_mtgs_1104_5_FD_87282 | JGI IMG/M metagenome (GOLD analysis project Ga0115556, IMG submission 87282) | Pelagic marine microbial communities from North Sea - COGITO_mtgs_110414 | ecosystem: Environmental > Aquatic > Marine > Epipelagic | place: Germany:Helgoland, sampling site Kabeltonne... | reverse complement strand
CAACAACAACAACAACAACAACAACAACATCATCATCATCATCATCATCAACAACAACATCATCAACAACAACAACAACAACATCAACATCAACATCAACATCAACATCAACATCAACAACAACAACAACAACAACAAAAAACTTTTCAACCACGTCAGGTCGTTTCGCAAATAAAAATACGGGTCCTCCGCAGCCTGCCTTTCCCAGGTGACGTTATTCCGTTTTAATAATAATTATTGTTATTTTTTGCAAACTTTGGTTCTCGCTCCTGTTCTTTCTTTTAAAAACCTGGCTTGGTACTTCCTTCCTGCTCTCGTTCTTCTTCTCGCATCGTGGGGGGGACACAGAATACAATATAGTGTATGTATTGGTTCGGGAACGTTAATCAGTACGATGCGAGGAAGAAGAAAATCCTGACAATGCTTTGTAAAAAATAGCTGTACGGTGCGTGCTCTGGTGATGTTGTGTTGTGTGTGTGTGTAGGTGAGGTGTGTTGTGTTTTTTTTTGTGTTTTTTTTTTTGTGTGTGCGGTGCCTGCCTGTGTTGTGTGTGGGATGTATGTGGGTGTTGCCTCCCCTTTACTCCTTCTTCTCCCCATTGACGATTTTGTTAAGGTCAGAGAAGCACGTCCTCCACTCGAGGGAGACGTATGTGTGCAGGAGCTCCTCCCCCTTCTTGATGTCCCTGGCGGCGAATATCTCGAACCTGTCCTCGTCGAAGTACCGCACCATGCGGGTGTTTGCGGACCCCTTCTTGTCGGTGTTGTAGTACGGGGAGCAGCCGGATCCCATTCCCCAGGTCTTGTTCGGGCGCTCCGTCGACCACGTGAAGATGTAAGGGCAGGTGTTGCCGTCGAAGCCTTCGGGGAGACGGCGCATCACGCCCTTTTCGATCAGGTCGCCCTGGGAGGAGAGGGAGAGCGAGAGGGAGACCACACCGGGGGTGGGGAGCGACAGAAGGGGTTGGGGAGAAGGTTAGGTATCGGTGTTAGTTATTAGGTTTTTGTTGGCTTTTTTTTAACACAATCTAGGTTGTGATACTGACGATAGTCTCGGGGGGTGGGGGTGGTGGTGTTTGTTTTTCTTTCTTCGCTCGCCAGGGCGGCAAGATTTCGTTAAGCTGTGGACGGTCTAACGGCTGCCATAGGTTTGCTTTCATTTTGTTTGGTTCGTGTGCGTGTGCGTGCGCGTGCGCGTGGCGTTCGTGCGTTCGTGCGTTCGTGCGTTCGTGCGTTCGTGCGCTCGTGCGTTCGTGCGTTCGTGCGTTCGTGCGTTGTTTTTGCGCACCCCCGATCCCTGAAAATTGGGCTGAGCAAGGAGCCAGCCCTCTTTTCTCTCCCCTCCTGGTCGTCAAGCAAAACAAAAACAGCGAGCGGGGTGCCAGAACGGAATGATATATGTGTATCGCTTACCTCCTTGAAGTCAATGCGGGCAAAGGCGCCGTCGAAGTCGCCACTCTCTTCGGTTATAAAGGTGGATTGCTGGACGTATACATTCGAGCAGTCAATTTTGGCTGTAGTGATGTGCAAAGAGGGTTTCGGTACACAGGGGGATTCGGAGCGTCAATATCGCACGATGGTGTGTATTGGGGTTGCGTTAGAGAATAGGCGAAGTTAAAAGGTGGTGTAAGCATGTATCCCTGACCAGCACCCGTCCAATTGACCAGCACCGCTCGCTAGGTCGCTGCCCCGTACTCCCCAATACTTCCTCCCCGGGATCTGACAACTTCTGCGGGGCACTTACAATCGGGGTTGAGAGCCATGGTGATTTTTTCTTCCTGTTTTTGTTTGTGGATGTGGGGGGCCTAAAAATCTCCCTATCATATCCGCCGATAGCCGGCCGATGGGCCGATGGGGAAACAGCAGGCCCTTCAGACCCCTAATTGAAAAAAAGTACCTCTTTGCGATGGCGGTAAGTGTTTTTTTTGTCTCCTCTGCGGTTTTTGTGTTGAACTGTGTACCTTACTTCGTCTGAGAATTTTAATGCCCCTTCTTTCCTTTACACTGACTCTCACTAACTCTGTCTCAACTCCAACTTCCTCGCCTCCCCCGTGCCCTTCCCCCAATGGTTCCTTCGATAAATTCCCACCGAAACCAGACGCAACAACCCAATGAGGTCGAGGAGATGATCAAAGACCTTAAGGCCCACAAGGGTTTTAAGGCTTACATAATCCTAAACAATGATGGGATTGTGTTGCGGTGGGACCAGGTTGGCTCCCCTATGCCGTACCAAACCGCGGTGCACCACGCTTCCCTTGTGTTGGACCTGTGCAGCAAGAGCAAGCTCTACATCAAGCAGCTCTTTGACGCCCCTGACAACGACGTGGACAACATCCGGCTCCGGACAGACAACTACGAGCTCATAGCGGCCCAGCATGGCAATTTTACTCTTGTGGTCATCCAGGAGGACCCCAAAACGCAGGCCAAGCGGGAGGCGGCTGAGGCGGCGGAAGAGATTGCCGTCTAATGGGGGCGGCGAGTGTTGATATAGTTGTATTTATAGCTACGCAGGAGGTGCTGAATGGATGGAGAATTGGGGGCAACTTTGGAATGAGAGAGATTTGACAAACTGATTGAGCAAGCAATTTCGGAAACGATTTTATGGAAAGAGCTGCAACCGGCAGAATAATTTCAGCGGTATAAGTAACTAACGAGATACGGATGCAGAGCTGCGAATGGTTTTCACCTGAGTCTCCCGACGATACGTCCGTGCGTCGGGGGGCTTGTGAGTAGCGCTGTGGCATGGTGGTTACTTTGTTGAAGAGCTGGCGGATGGCCTTGACGTATATAATATGAAATAAAGAATGATAAGCTTGCAACGGTTTTAGATGATAGCCTCTTTACACTACTTTGTTTCGCACACAAAGCTTCAGCAGCTTTAAGCCACCCGACCGCCGAAGAGAAGATGAAAATAATTTAATTGTAATTGATGCCAAATGCCTTAACTCAAACTCAAAACACAAACAACAACAACATGCAATAATTTTTAAAGGTGATGATATGAGATATAACCCAATAAAGTTCCTTTTTTCGTTGCAAAAAAACAGCTCAGTAGTTACACTAGTGTTCACTGTACCGGCACACAGACCCCCCCCCCCCCCCCCTTCCACCAACTCTCCTCTCCCTCTCTCCCTCCCTCCTCCTGCTTGCTTCTCATGCTTGCTTCTCATGCTTGCTTCTTCTCCTCCTCCTAAACCTGTGGCTGGAATTCGTCTATTTTCTCCAGTAAAGCCTTGCTGTAATTGGGCGAGTAGTACTCCACGATCTCCGCCGGATAGCAGCTATTGATCATCTCAATGTGCTCCTTCAACTTGCCGCCCACGGACTCGTTGAGTTCCTGCAAAAACTGTAAGCCGCCATTTTGTACAAATGCCCTCCTAGCTTCAACATCATGAGGCAACAATTGGGCAAATTGCTTGAGAACGTATTTCTGGACCTTGACGGGACTGTCTCGGAGAAGGGGTTGGAGGGCTTGTAGGTGGGTGCACTTGGCCAAGATGGCCTTCAAGGCACGCTTGGACTTGGTCTTGAGGTCATCACTAGAAGCCTCGTGAACCATGCAGGCAAGAAGGTGGCGCAAAACGTCGCCCTCTGCGAGGGCTCGTGCGTGGTCAGGTGTGTGACGTCCAATCTGGCCTAGACTCCACGCAGAAGCGGCCTTGATGTGGTCCTCGGGCTCGGCAACAAGCGCCTCCCGGAGGGGCAGGACACCCTTACTCACAATAATTGCCAGAGCAAGGGTCTCGCTGAATGCGGCAATGTACCCGACGGCCATAATACCAGGGAGCTTGGCATTGCCCTGCGCCTCAGACACGTAGTCGACCAAGGCGGAGGCTCCACCAGCATTGACAATGAGCTTGGCCAACTCTGGGGTATGTTTTGCCACCTCACGGATGCAAGTTGCGGCATTCTTGCGCACAAACAAGTCATTGTCCTTGAGGCAGTTGAGAATATTGGGGAAGATCTCAGCCTCAACCACCACTTCCGCGAGATCCACTGAGTGCTTGGCAATTTGGGCCAAGCAGCAGCAGACCTGACGCTTAAGCTTAGCATCTGGATGCACAATCAAAGGGGCAAGGTAAGCCACTGCACCAGCATCAACAACAGCCTGGGCGAGCTCTGGGCTGTGCTTGCAAATGTCGCTCATCGCAGATGCTGAAATACGCTTCAATGTTATCTCAGGCTCCTGAATACACAAGACAAGAAGGGGCACGGTTCCAGCGTCGACAACATTTTGGGCGAGCTCAGCAGTGTGCTGAGCAATATAACCGATCGCCCAAGCAGCAGACTCCTTCACAGTGGGGTCGAACTCTTCCAAGCAGGGAACAAGAGCGTCAAGAGCACCACTGTCCACGACAGCCTGGGCGAGATCTGCGAAAAAAAAATCGATGAAGAAAAGTTGTTGTTGTTAGTCAGTTTGAGTGGTTGAATTGAACGTGAATATTTCAGGCCAAAACTTGACGTGAAGAAACTTAAGGCCGGCGTTTTAAAAGGTAATGCAAAAACCTGAGCACCCGCCATGGGCCAAAACTGGCAAAAGCAAACAAAAATTAGAAGCAAGCTCACCAAAACCTACCTGGAGAGTGTTTGGCCACTGCTCTCAAGACAAAGGCAGCAGCCTTTTTGTAGAACCTGTTCTGCTCGCTCAAGCTGTAGACGAGCTGGGGTAAAATTTCGTTACCGACGACAGCCTCGGCCAAATCATCGCTGTAATTAGCAAGGCGACCAAGCGCCAAAGCTGCACTTTGCTGAATTGAGGGGACATTGTCGAGGAGAAGGGGCCTAAGCAATTGCATCACACCCGCGTTCTGCATCACTTCGATGTTTTGCGGGCGCGTAGCCGCCTCGGCGACAGCCTATTTGAATAAAAAAGAGCAGGGAGGGCAGGGAGGGGGGGGTAGGAGTTAGCTCCGGGAAGTTAAAACGACTGACACCATAGGGATCCCTGCGACCTCCCCTCGGAATAACGTCGCGCCACACACTCGCTTTCTCGCCTTCAATGCCACCTGCCGCAATTAAAGTCGACCATCGCCATAAACATCCCCACAAACCACACCCGTAAATTACCAAAGCCGTTGTCGCAACCGACTTTAGTACTCACCTGGACAAAGCTAACCCTCGCTTTTTGGTACGCCTCGAAGTGCTGGAGCACTGAAACGCCACTCATCGTTATTAAATCTCTAGAAAAGTGAAAATCAGTTGGACTTAAAAATGCTGCTCCACACAGAGGGGCTCCGGAAATGTTTGTTTTCGGTGTTGGATGCATGTTGAATTTCGGGCCTCCGGCTGCCCTCTGCCGGCCGCCTCCGATTCACAAGAACCATAAGAATCAACCATATTATACCTCTGAAAGCTGTTCATTTCAAATTATTAGGTGAGTTTTGGGTGCATATGGACCTGTTAATCTCCTTGTGAGGTTTATAGACTGTTAAAGGGGGTATGAAGACTTTTAAACTCGATGCTTTTTTTGTTTCTCGGTGCCCTTTTATAGTCAATTTTTTGTTGACCAAGTCCACTTGGCTCCCCTCTAACGTGGTGTCGATACTTGACTTTGCTAACAACGCCCCGATTCACCCAATTTTAACCAAAAAGAGTAATTTAAGGCCTGTATCAAATCAACACCTGTGGCTCCAATCTGTCAAGATGCCAATTGCTGCCACACTGTCCACGGACTCTGATGGATGTGATCACGAGTCGTCTGACACCAGCAGTCAGACGCATGATCGCCGCAGAAGGCTCTCTGGCTCGAAGATCCTTGTTTCAAGGGCTCTGGAAAAGAGCCTAAGCACTTCTGGGGAGTTGGCTCAGTTTGGTGACATTGATAACGAGGGCACTTGTGCCTGGTTTAAGGATGGCGCCCGCGAAAGGGGGTCGTCTAAATAGATCCACACGTTTGTACATAGTTTACGGGGGTCATAATGGGGATCGAGAGGGGGGGGATTGTTTAGTTCATCTGTCACAAGTTGTGGGCGTATGATTTTGTGGGTCAGCTTCTTCAAATGGAAGGGTCACAACTCGTCTTCCCGCTTCATGAGGCACGAAAAGGAATTTAGTATATGGAAAAGAAAAAAGAAAGAGCCTGCTGGTAGTGGAAAGAAAAATTAGGTGCGGACAAAAGTATGTCTTCTTGCTTTGGGGTGGTTGGGAGAAGTAAGGGTTTCAGCCTCGTCAACTGAGGGGACTCTCCTTCTCCCGCGCGTCTTCGCAACGTAGGACGGACATCAGAAGGCTAAAATAAAAATTATAAGTTCGGAAGAAGGTTTTGCACGTGCAATAAAAGGCACTCTTTTTCATTCCTCAACTACTCTTCATCGATAGAACTCAGCGTAATAGCAATCTCCGACCCCAGTCATACCCACGACATCCACCCTACGTACATCTGTACTAAATTCTCGCTCTTTGTGGCCTCCGTGATCATTTTGTTGACCTGGCCTTCGACGCCCAACTCCAAAATGCTGCCTATCTCATCATCCCTACTCTTTCCTGTCCCCCCATCGGTCCGCTGAATCCTCGTAAAGTTTGGGTTCTTGAGGTTGTAGACTCCCCTCAACCGCCCGTCGATGATACTTATCTGCTTTCTCGCGAGGTTATTCTCCTCCTCTCCTGCTACCTTAACGCTAGAGGCCACCGACGAGCCCCTGCCCCTTTCCGCGGTCTTTTTCCACACAATAATTGGATCCCTTAAGAAGGGCTCCAACACGCTCAGCAAAAGCTCTCGCTCCTCCCTCAGTATCTTCATGCAGCTGATCATGCTTCCTCTGAACGCTCCCTCGTATCCTGTTGGTCCCATAGCATCGACCATATTCTGTGTCAAACGAAACGGGACCACCTCAGGTCTAGCAAGCTGCAGCCCCTTGTCAAACAAGCAATCGAAATCGACGTGGACAACCCCTCCAGAAGATACATCGACCAATATGTTCTCGCTGTGCCGGTCCCCCAGTCCCAGTATGTGCCCCACGGCACTCCATGCGGCCGCCGTTCTCGTAAACCTGCTCCTTGCCTCGAACCAGCTGTGGGGATCGCGAAACTTTTGCATGAACCACCAATACATGACGGGGGGGTAATTCTTCAGGAAATGCTGCTTAAAATGTTTGCCAGCATTGAATAGCTGTCCTTTTTTCACGTAAAGATCCTGGCACCGCAGGAAGGTGTCCCTCAAGCCGTGGTCGCTGAAATCGGCGATTCGAAACCCCCTACCTTTCAGGCTGTGTTGAGGAGCCTGCGGATTGTAAGTGCTCGTCACCAAACTTCTAAAGCTCTCCGTTTTCGGCACCCACTCGAGTATTCCGCAGTCTTCGCTCAAGCAAGTCACGCTGAAAGTGCGCAGCGAGAGCTGCCTCCCTGCCTTTCCCTTCTCGGCCAGTAATCGGTTCACGACGTTGTTGAAGTCCTGTACCCTCGCATCTTTGCGCAAATCTCCCTTGGCCTCCTGCTTGATCAAAAAGTGCATTTCGCCTAAGTCGCCCGGCTGGCCCACGTCGTTGCCCTTTTCTTTCCCACTTTTTGCAGGGGACCTCCTTTGACCAATCCCACCACCTCCCATCTTGCCCGCAGCCCCTTTCCCAATCGCATATGCGGTGAGTTTTTTTGGTTTGGCCTTACTGTGCATGACTTTAACGTGCGTGTTGAAGTCCCTCATGATAGGTACGCTGCTAGGAAAGGGGTCGACGACGCCGCAGTTACGCTCCATGTCCCTTCCAGCCTTCATATTCCTTGCAAAACTGGCGCTCAACGCATTCTGGACGGGAGGAACAAAGTCGCTCAGCTCAATGTTCCTTGCCCTGAAGGGTTTAACCACAAACTCGGACCTCGAACGTCCACTCTGGTCAGGGTTTGCGCGTGCCATATCGATCAAATATTTGAACAGGGTCTTGCACTCATTTAATAGGTCTCTCATCTTGGTATCGCCACTTTTTTCCAGGTCATTGGCCGCCAGTTTGAATATTTCGTCACCATTTTCAACCCGCTGTTTGTCCTTGCTGTGTTTAAGAACCGCGAGCGACCAAAGCGCCTGCTTCGGGTAAGCAGTCAAGACCCTACTTAGAATCAATTTGACGCACTTTACGGTGCTCTTGTAGCGGTGTTGGAGCCTGCTGAGAATTTGGGGGATGGCTGTGTAAAAGCTAATGTAGGGAATCTCCCTATTTTTTGTCGCATCGAATATGAATTGGCACAACGTTCTTTTTGCGTCATGTAAATGCGAGTTCTGGTGAAGGAGGTGAGGGGTTAGACAGGGGTGGGGGTGGAAAAGGAGGGAAGTGAGGGAGGAAAAGGAGGGATATGGGTGTGGGTGGTCTCTCACCTTACTCTTGCTGTCAGTGCTGGCAGTACCTGCCCTCCGAACGGCTCGTGATCCCCTGGTCTGATTTGTCCCCTTCCGAGAAGCAGAATCCTCGTTCGCAGTAGACACACTGCCATCCTCGAGCGATGTGTCTTCCGGCAGATTAGTGAACTCAAAGAATAACGTAAGCAATCTCGGCAAAGCCATATACAAATGCTTGTCGCCGCATTTGAGAGCTTCAGTATACTGGATCACGGCCTCTTTCATATATTTCTGGCACATTTCGTCCGTGGAAAGTAGTATTTTCCTTCGAGTGTCAGCGTTCGCATTTGCTGCCGACGTCGCAGAGGCGGCCATGTCACCGACTCCTCCGTCCCCTCTCATGAGTGCCAAGCAACGACTTTCCAAAAGAGAGTCGAGATATTTTGCGTAGCTAAAGTGCGACCGTTCCCATTTAGGCCAATTGTTGATCAAGGTATTGTACCGCTCGGCTATTTCGGTTCCCATTGCCATGCCACTCTCGACAAGCCACTCAGTTCCTGCCAAGTGAGCACTGCCCTTGTTCGCATGGTCCTTCGAATCGCTGAACTGCACAATTCGAAGCGCTGCAGAGCTTTCCCCGATGTCGTGCTTCAACTTGGCAAACTCGAGATCGATCTTCTCTTTATTGACTCCCCCTACCTCATTCCCAAAAGCGATTCTCGCGTGCGCCAGAGCAGGACTCGCCAAGTGAAACATGCTGCTCTTTCTGGCCAGCTTGGCAGTTGTCATCCACAGCTCACCCTCCAACTCGTTCTTCTGGGCGATACGGGCGAGTCCCAGGCGGACGTTGACGACAACACCCCTCCCGACAAATTCGTTATTTGTGATTTCGAGGCGGCTGTTCCAGTGCTTGCCGAACGCCCCTTCGTATAAATTATTGACGACGTCGTCATGGTTCATATTTCTGCCCCCCCAAATGATCTGAGGGATTGAGTGTTCGATCTCGGACAGGGCGTGCAGTTTGAGCAGACTGGGGTAACTCCGGAGATAGCTCTCCCTCGCGGTGTTGGCCAGCGTTCCAACGGCTGCACTTCGAGCCTCGTCCAGCGCAGATTTCACTTTCTTCTCGTCCTTCTCGTGCAGTCCGAGCATGGCTTTCCCCACACAGAGTTGATACAAATCGTCGGCATCCACATTCTTTATCCCCCTGACACTAGCGTGCTGATCGATGAGTTCATCAAGAAGCGGCCAACGCTGGAGTCTCCAGGCAGCTTCGACTGCCGAGGGTAAAAGCTCTGTTTCGTCCCCGCTCCCGTGCTGTGGTTTTTTCTGCATTCCTCCGACCTGGTTAAGCACCGACTCAAGCTGACCCAGCTCTAGCATACTTCGGAGCATTCCCCTCTCGAGAACTGCGCTTCCTCCGGTGGTACCCAGGCCATTATTTCTCCGCGAATCGTCGGTTTTCCGGGCGGTCTTGAGCTGAATTGCCTGTTCGTAACTCTGCAATGCACTGGCCCAGTCGCCGCAGACTTCCTTCGCGTAGATCTCTTCCATTAAAAAGTCACCGTAACGCGTACATTCTTGGTTGATTACTGTCATGGTGTCAAAATCTAACAGCTTTCCCAAGAGTATTTGTATGTCGCTGCTGTCCTTGAGAAGTATCGGTGGCAAAGCTCCCCCAATAAATACCTCTTTCTTCATTCCCGCCCTAACAATGCCGTTGTCTTCTTCGGCGTTCATGTTGTCGTCATCTTCGTCGCAGTCGTCGTCATCTGCGGCTGGGATCCCATCGAAGTGGTCCGGGACGATCGTCTGCCTCGCATGCATCTCCAAGTATTTCAGCGCCCGCGAATAGCTACCAATCATCTTCGCGGCCTTGGCTCTCGTTCGTAGGTCTATCCTCTTGACAATTGAGTTGATCCTCTCCACAGCCTCGTCCCTAGGCCAATCTATGGGTGCAGAAACGCTGCGCTTAGAGTTGCTTTGCCTCTTGTTACTCACAGCGGATTTACCGCCCCTTATTACCCCCTCTTGCCTCTCCGCTTCGGCCCAAGTTTCCAGCACATCGAGAACGTCAAATACAATGTTGACACACTTGCTGTGCTCATCGTCACTAGATAAGGTCGAGTTGGTCCCAATGTTGCCGCAGCGCAGAACAATCTCGATCTCTTGCACGATAAATTCTTCTTCCTCGCTCTCACCAAATGTAAGGGCATCTAGCACCAGAAGCGGAAGAAGGAACTTGCAAACGTTTATCCCGATTCCCTGCGTTAAGAATATGCTGTGGCAGCTCTTGAACAGTTTCTGCCAACGGCTCCGCTCATTGTTTGCGCTCTTCCTGGCTAAGTAACGGCACCAGCGAGACAACCATAAGGAGCAAGGTAGTCCCGTGGTGAAGAACGGCGGGTGCTTGGGGGTCGAACCCCGATCGAACATCACGTAGTTACTCTTCCAAAAAGGCTCCACCTCGGCTAGTACGCCAGCATGTTCCAAAGATGTCCTCAGCCACTCACTCATTGGACCCTTGTCCGGCTTCTTCTTTTTTTTGCTGTTGTTATCTTCGGTGCTGTTCTTGTTACCACTCCCGCTGCCGTTCGAAAGAAAGCTACTGGAAGCACCATTCTGCTGGCAATTCGATTCGATGGGGGTCGAGGACTCGTTTAGGGTGTCATTATGAGACGCAAAGTCATTCAGCAAGACAAGCAGCTCCTGAATAACCAGAGCGACCTTGTCCTGCTCTTGGGAGGTTGTAGCGGATTTCAGCGCGACGACCAATAGACTAGTAAGCAGCTGGAGTGCATACTTGCACATGTGCGACTTCCATGGAGCCCTCTGTCTCAAGATCAGAGGCTCGTTATCGTTACTATCGTCGCTCATGACACTGTTGACAAAGCGGTTGGGATCGATCGCCCCTAGTTCTCCCAGGCACTCTGCTAGCGACAATTTTACATCGATCCAGTCCTCGACTGTGCACCGTTGAAGGAGAGAGCGAACCAAGTAGCTCACCCCCCCTCCACGCAAACTATTGTTGTCACCTTCTTCCTCGAGATTATCTTGGGTCTCCAATGAGATAGTCTTTTTGTTGCCGTTAGGATCGGTGCTGGCATCGATTTCGCTGTTGGTTACCTTCACGACGGTCAAAAAACGCGTGCTAGCAGCTTCCTCATTCTCAATCAACCTCCTAACTTGCAATCTATTATCTCGGAGCAACGTGGCGAGATTGTCTAGCACTACCTTGCGAACTTTGACGCTCTCGTGCTTCATCAATGAGCACAGAGATTTTAAACGCCGTTGGAGGGCTAGCTGCTGTCGAGGCGAGTCTACAGCGGCGTGATCATCGTCATAGTCCCAACTGTCGTCATCGCCTATGGTTTCGTCGCCAAAACCGTCGTCATCGCTGTCTTCGTCATCTTCACTGCCATCAATGACGATCTCGTTCCGCCGAGACCCTTTCTTGCTTTCTGAATTCCTTTCCGCCTTCTGTCTTTTTGCCGTTTTGCTCTGTGTTTCCTTTGCCCTTGTCTTCTTCTCCTTCTTCTTCTTCCTCTTCTTCTTCTTCTTCTTCTTGGCCTGTGTTAGCTCGTCGAGGTCAACCCCTCCGGCCCGCAAACTAGCGCGCACAGAGTCGAGTTTGCCGCTCTCCGGAAGAAATGGTATCTGAGAAAAGTAGGGTAGGAGCTGGAGTCGGAGGAGGATTAGTGTCTGCGCCCGGTCGTTCAGCTCAGCAACTATCCAAAAATAAGTCTTACTCACCTCTTTGCTGTAACGTCCAGACACAAGAAATTGAAGGAAGTCGATGGCATTCTTGGTCGTTCTACTTTTTAGGCTGAGCCCGTCGCCATCGCCGTCGCCGTCGCCGTCGCCGTCGAAATCAAAATTGTCGCCACGTACGCTGGCATCATCATCCTCGTACAATATCGGAAAGAGAGCGACTATAATGGATGTGAGCGAATTGCCCACAGCTTCTACGTCATCCTCTAGCATGATGGTAATGAATTTGATGAGTGCCGTCACACTCAGTAGCTTGATCTGCCAGTCATTGCTGACATCGCCTATGCCACCATTGACAATGGTCAGTATTTTACTCAAATAGGTCTTGGCCTCCTTCTCTGACAGAAACATGAGCATTCCGCACAATGACCCCATGCTCTCCCGCTTCTCTTCTGTTTTTTTCGCATACCACTTCGACGTAACGGTCGATACAAGATACCTCATGAACAGCGGTGACACAAAATTCTTCGTAATGTCGGTGATTAGCTTTTGGTCTTCCACGTCAGCGACATTTTGCAGCCGGCTGATGACGTTCTCAATGTCCGCGAGAGAAAGGCCTACATTCGGGGAGACATCTGCCAGAACAAGTTGCGACTTGGCCTGACTGTCGGTTTGAGACTCGGTATAGTTTTGTGTGTTCTGTGTTGTGTTTCTCGCGGGCAAGAGGGGGTTGCCATAAGCGAAGAGAGCCACGGCCTTCAAGGAAATCGCCGCCGGTGACTGCTCGAGATCCCCATCATACTCAGTGACAAAACCCTTCGAAACGTCCCCAAGTTGAAGAGAAAGCGCATGAAAGATAGGATTTTTGTACTGACTGATCATCCTCGCGAGGTTATCCAGCTTCGAACCTGTCCGAACAATTTGGAGAAAAAATTCCAAGGGGGGCTTGAAAACGGCTCGTCCCTTTGGGAATTGAACAAGCAGCTTGATTACAAGATCCTGTGCCGTCTTTTGGTTCATCACTAAGGATCTCACGCTATCGAGGTAGTCAGGTATCGGTTCATTTAGGGCAGCAGTGAGAGTCTTTGTGAAATTGAGGAACTTTTCCAATAAGGGGTAATCCTGGTCCATCACACACTGGAATATTATGTCCGATGTATGCGCTTTGAAGAATTCTCTCACAGCTAGTATGTTCTGGTTAGTCGAGCTCGCGGCGATGTATGATGTACTGGTGGAGGCAAGTGAAGCAATAGACACGGAACGGCCATTGCTGCTACTGCCATTTTGTTTTCTCCCTGGACTGCCCCTTCGACCCGGAGTGCTGGATTTCGGTGTCCTTGCAACGGCGCTGGCGGCAGTGCCGCTAACAGTACTACCCTGCGTTGTAGTACTGACAACGCCCCCGTTGCCAGTTATAAAGGTATCGAAAAAATCAAACAGATACGAGTCAGTAATGTCTGAGGGATCCTCGAAAGGAAATGTGATTACATTCAGAAGCTCTCGAACGACCCCTGGCAAAATATTACTCGACCGATTCGAACACATTGTCCTCAACGGAACAGACGCATTCAGATTGCAGAGGCAAAGGTAGGCTAGACCAGAGGCAGAGTTGTTGTGGTCAATATTGTCGGCACTCATCCAGGTGACGATGAGGCGCCTGAGACACTGGAAAAACACTGCTTGGTTGGTTGAATCCTTGTGATCCACTTTGCTCGAGATTGCAATATTTGTGAGAAATCTCAGGCCGCAGAGCTGTCTTTTCGCCACCACGCCGTCTTCTTCCTCGTGAATGTCTTCCTCGTCATCCGTTGAAGATGAGCTCTTGGCCTGTTTGGCGCGGTCTTCGTCTGCTGTCGCCCCCGTGTCGGTACACGTTCCCGTCCCCGTCGTTGTGTAATTCAGAGACGTGAACCGAGAGGAAAAACCCAGTTTGCAGCTTTTCACTAATGCGGCATCGACATACATAAAAAAAGCATTCATCATTGATGTGAGGGCAGCATCAGTTAAGGTCGCCGAGCCATCCGCCAAATCCTCTGGATCGGCAAAGAGAGACTTGAGAAGTGCCGAATCGTTCGCCAGCAGGGTCGCGCCACAAGCCTTTACCGCACTTTCTCGAACAGTTTCGTTGCCGTCTAAAAACGCGCAGTGCAGCAATTGTAGAATGGGCGAAAATGTCCCCGGGTGGAGGGGAGTCGACTTGGCGCCGTTGACCTCACCGACCCTATTGTTGGCGGCTCCCCATTTTTGGAGAGTTCGGTTGTCATTCTTGCAGTAGGACTTGAGGCAATCGAAGGTGCAAAGACGCAGCGATGTAAACAGCAAAGTGTTCATATACAGCCTCAGATTAGGCTTTGTGTTAGCCGTGCCATACGTAAAGTATTTCGATTTGCTGCTCAGAAAAGGCTTCAAAAAGAGTTCGGCAGAGCGAGTAGAGAAAGGTCTAGGGAGAGTTTTGCGGTCTTCTGCCGGAGGCGAAAATCTCGTGAGAAGGGCAGTCGGGAGGGGGAGGGGATTCTGATGCAGAGGTAAGGCGAAACAAAACCTGCAAAATTCTACGCAGGAGTCTAAGAAGGGGGAAGAGTTATTAGCGTTGGAGCGCAGGGTAGCCAGCTCTTCAACAAGACCAGTCAAATTGGATATCGAGCGGAGAAGAACGTTGGTGGTGATTAAGTTGGAAGAATTTGTCACGTTGAGCGCCTTGTCCAATTCGCTTCGGTAAAATGAGCGATAAACCCACGGCAAAAGCAAATCGGGAGGTGTCGCTGTCGTGCTGAGGATATTGTGGACAAGGAGAGGCAGGCACCCAAGAATTGCGTTTTTCAGACTATCTTCCTCCGCGCAACTGTAACGAGGAGCGGGGGAGTTGGAGTTGGAGTTGGAGTTGGAGTTGGAGTTGGAGTTGGAGTTGGAGTTGGAGTTGGAGCGAGAGGAGACAAGGAAGAGATTTTGGGTAAGGTGAGAAAGCAGGTCAAAGCAGATGGTTGTTGTGGGGGTATGGTGTGGAGAGGGAGAGAGAGAGAGTCACTCACCTGTCAAACAGACGCTTTGAAATCGACTTTATTTCCTCAATGCCCCGTTTGTGGCGTTTGATTACAGCACTCATTAAGATGCGACTGGACGCTTCGAAAGATTCATTGCCTTCGAATTCACTGTCTATTTCATCCTCAGTCACCGGCGAGGCGCAGGTTAAGAAGAGAGCTCTTACAAACAGTGGTACCGCATTCGTCTCTACGTCCAAAAAGTGTTCTGCAATGGGCGATCTGCCTGGAACGTTGCAGTGCTTGCAGCTGCAGGTATTCGAGGAAATCTGCGGTATTTGCCCGAAGAGAGTAGTAAAGTTATGGCAAGATAACGAACAGAACTCAGCGGGAGTTGGAGGCACCGTAAAAACGTTGGAAGAAGGAGTGTTGCTGAAGTTGGATGTGGGGGGTGGGGGGGGGAGGGAGGGGAGATTAGTTGAGAGGCAAAGATTTCAATTTCATTCTTCAGTAAAGCTTCAGCGCAATTTTGAGCAGCGCAAAGTCGTCCACCTGCATGCACTTACCTCAACTCCGTACTCTCGGTTGCTCTCAGGATACTGGAGACTGTCCATACACGCATAGAAACATCCGAAAGTACCTGGAGGGCCTCGATAAATCCGCCGGTGGTTGTTATCCAACCGTGTGGGGTCCTGTGGGACCCATCTTTGCGGTGTTTCTGATTCTGAGGCTCGGTACTGTTGCTTTGGCTAGCATTTTCTTCGTTTGAAAAGAAGGGGGACAGAGAGTCTTTCGAAAAGGGGGGAGATGGGAGAGTAACGCCGTTTATCACTGTCCTCTTGGTGGTGGCAGTCTTGCCGCTCAATATGCAGCTGCTGTTGATACTACTCACACTTTTCAGTGACTTCCTGAGCGCTCCGATCTGCGACGAGACAATCGTAGCGGCGAGCGAAGCGAGTCGCGCGAAGGTTGACGTAGCGGCGAGCGAAGCGAGTCGCGCGAAGATTGATGTTAGCTAATTGGAAATGCGTAGCAATGATAGTGCGGAGACTGGATCCACGTAGCTGCTATAGTAGCCCCCCCGATAAAGAACGGGGATTGACGCGTTTCTAGCTCGTCCGTCGTTTTGCCTCCTCCCTCAGAACTACTCACCTCCTCCTTATCCTTACCCTCTTCTCGTTCAACCAAAAACTTGTCCTGAAAGTCGATGCCGTCCATCAAGTTGACATCGGCCGCCCAAAAGCGCATGCTCAAACCGAGAGAGACGATCGAATTAAGGCACTTCTTGATTCGTTTGGGGCCAATGGGGGGATCCTTTGTGTCACATGCGTGCTGAATTGCAAGGGAGGTTACCGACAAGAAATTGAAAAATATATTGAGGGAAAACGACATCGGAGTGGCGGTAGTGGTAGAAGAAGGAGGGGCAGCGTTGGGGAGAGGAAAAGAAAGAGGGGAACCAACACCAACACCACGCCCGACCCAGATTAACACTCTCGCAGCACCAACAATCTTGACAATATCTTTGACTTCAATGTGCTTAGCGAGCTCGCCCGGACCTTCCCGTTCAAAAGTGCGAAGGTAGATGTCGGAGTATTGACACGCGACTGCGAGGGCTTCCCAAAAGAAGCCTTCAAGAGTCTGCGCCGGAGAGATGAAAGATGTACTCCGGAAGTGTTCGGAGGAGGAATTTTCGCGGGCGGTTGCCACCGCGTTGTCAACAGAGGCCGAATTTTGAAGGTTTCTATTCACCTTCGCGAGGATATTTTCGATAAGCGTATCACTCAAAAGTCTGGAAAGCAGGGAAACGGCAATTCCTTGGACTAGTGCTTTTTCCTCGCTCGCTAATTCGACGAGAGATGCCATTATTTTTGGGTGTGTGAGAATCAGTGTTTGCAGGGGTAGGGGTGTTACTGATTGCTTTTGGAGGTGAAGGAGGAGAACCAGGAGGGTCGTCTTCGCGAATCGCTTGATTGGAAGCGTCAACTTCGGGTCGAGGAGAATGGCAGCCACCTGAGGCACTTGGAAGAGCAAGTTTCGTGAAGGTGAGTGATCTGAGCTACCGTCGTCGTTCGGAGGGAGAGAGTTCGGAGTAAGAAAAGTTGACTGCAAGAGCTTGGTGACCGTGGCTATGGTAGCGGCGGGAACGTCAAGGGAGGGCGTAGCCTGGAGGCAATTCAAGACCCCTCCAATTCCTCGGACAAATTCGTTTATTTTATAATAAACCTCATTCCGTCCACCCCAGATTCGACGATTCGGAGGATATCGACGAAATTGGAGCAAGCACTTTGCCGTGTCATGCAAGAGCGACAAATTCCGATTCTGTACGGGCCGATGCCGGGATTGGGATTGGGATTGGGATTGGGATTGGGAT
>Ga0115556_1001265_pt1 | contig 17403 bp, 9 predicted proteins | sample COGITO_mtgs_1104_5_FD_87282 | JGI IMG/M metagenome (GOLD analysis project Ga0115556, IMG submission 87282) | Pelagic marine microbial communities from North Sea - COGITO_mtgs_110414 | ecosystem: Environmental > Aquatic > Marine > Epipelagic | place: Germany:Helgoland, sampling site Kabeltonne... | reverse complement strand
TCGCGTACGACGTCAAAGTAAAGGAACCAACGACGAGCGGCGGAAGAGCGGTAGAGAGAGTTTTGTAAATTTGAAGTGTACGATAATTAGACTCAATCAAAGTGTCTTCCCAGGTGTCTCTCTCTCTCTCTCTCTCTCTCTCTCTCTCCGCAAAGCGCTTTTGCACGCCGCGTTTCGCGATTTTAAACGTTTTTATCTCAACTCCCTCTTCTCTTCTTACCGCCGGCCGCGGCGGGCGTCGCCACGTCTTGTTTCTTCACTTCCAAGTTCTCCTCTTTTTTCATCAACAACTTCGTGCCGGTACTTAATATCGCGATCGAAGCCGCGGTTCCGCAAAGGATCTGAAACCACGATTTTTCGACGAGAGGAGTTTGGCTGCTACTGTCCGACGCCTTCGTGGTTGAATCCGCGGAGACGTTCAGCGCGTCCTTCTTCTTCGATTGGACCACTCCAGGGGACTCGGGAATGGGCGAAACCACCGCTTTTGCTTCTATCGTCTGCGCGGAATCGTGCGTCCCAGCATCAGCCGAAGAGACGACCGAGGACACAGTATCCGCCCCTCCCGTCGTCGCGGTTGTTCCTTTCTTTTCTTTTTTCTTTAACTTCTTCTCCTGTTTGCGCTCTTTCCGAGCAGAACTTCCGAGCATGATGTGAAACGAATGTGATTTGTTCCCTAACTTCTTAATTCTTCTTTCTCTCCAAACTCTTTCTCTCGCAAAGATTTGAAGAGGACGAGTTGTTGTTCAAGTTTTTCGTGGATGTTTCTTCTTCCTCCTCTTCTTCAGTTCTTCTTCTTCTCGCGATGAAACGAAGACGACTTAAACACAAGGACGACGGTTTTATATCTCTTTCTTAATAACGAGTTTGACCGGTTATTTTTGGTCAATGCAAAAAATACGAGTAGATTTAATGTATAGATCAGGAATATTTTTGTTATATCTCTACGAACTTTTTGTTTATGTAGTACACCTGCTGTGCGCTGCGAGAGATGATGACGACGCGCGCGCACGTTGAAATGAATTACTCTACTCCTTCCGCCCCTTCCCTTCTTCCGTAGCGCGGCTGCTCTTCCTCTTTGCTTTTTCCACGACTCGTTTTTTCTCCTTCCTCGTTTTCTTGACATCCAGTTCCAAAGGTGGGGGCAAACTCCTCGCGATGAGCGCGCCCAGGCCGGTCAGGAACAGGATTTCGACGCACGTCGCGATGGCGCGCTCCGCCATGGTCGTCGCTAAATTTCTTTCCTCTTTCCTTTCGAGTGCGGTGAAGGCGTTTTTACTTCGCTCTTCTTGGTGAGTTTTTTCTTCTTTTTCTTCCCGGAAAGTATCTCTTTTGTTTTTTGCTTCTTCGTTGGGATGCTTTTGTCGCGCGCGGAGAGGAGCTTCTTGGCGGACTTCTTCCCTTCGCTGTTTAAGTTCGCGCTCGAGTGTTGGTGCTTCGGGTAGTTGCTGTCGTTCGCGCTGGTTTGTTTCTTCGGCGGCGCGTATTTCATCTTCTTTCTCAACGCGTTTTAGAAAAAGTGAAGAAGAAAGGAGAGTGACTTGAAGAAGAAAAGTTTGTGTTTCACATGATGTTTCTCATTAGAAAGCTCGTATCGAATTTACAACAAACAAACAATATTTCTCTCATATAACGGTAGTTGTAATCGTGGTAGTACTCATATCGGTGAGTAAATGTATCGGAGAGTAAGTAGAACGTATATCAGTCAGGCGTAAAAGAGAACGCTCGGGAACCCTTTGTACGCGAACGATAAGCGCCTTTGAATTGGACCGAAAGGCGCGTCGACGCCGACGGTGCGAACGCGCTTGACCGTGGCGAAGAAGACTCGTGAGCTGCTCGTGACAGATTGAACGAACGCTTTGTCGTTGTCGATATACACAGCGCCGAGATAATAGGAGAAGTTGTCGATTTTCTCGGAAAATTCCATGACGGCGGTGATGACGTGTTCGGTCGATCGACTGGAGACCGCGACGAGTTCGGGCGGTTTCCTCGGCGGCGGAGGAGGAGGAAGAGGAGAAGAATAGAGAGGAGGAGCGATGTTCGGATTGGCAATGAACCGATAGTGCGATGAAAATCCAGACGTCCATCCAGGGTTGTTGTTGACGCCGGGCGTTTGACCTACGGTCTTCTTCGGGTTCGATGGATCTTTGACCTCTCCGACGTAACAACTCGTTCTCGCCGAGTCGTGCGCAAACGCTTCGCAAGTTTTTTTATCAGGGTAATCTTGGCCGTCGGGTGCGCTGTCGTGGCACAACCGGCAACACTCTTCGGGATTGTCTACGTCGTTGTATCTCATGAACGGCGCGATATCATACCGTGCGTTCGTTTCAATCTCATCGCACTCTTCCTTTTTCTTTACAAACGGAGGAACGAAGGAAGGCGGCATTTCTGGTATGAACGGCGGAATGAACGGCGGAGGAACGAAAACATTCGACATCGTTGCAGATTTCAGTATCGCTTCGATTTTATCGTGATAAACCTTCACGATGTTCAATATTGGTTCGTGTTCTTTGTCTTCCACGAACACGCAATACCCGTCTTCGTCGTATTGTTTCTTCAAAAGAGAGCCGAGATGCCAAAACAAGATTCCGCCGGCGCTTGGAGAGAGAGAAGTTCTTTGCTCAAACACTCCTCCTTCTCTCTGTATCATTGCGACTGTCGCCTCCGTCGCCAACTCGTACACTCTCTCATAGTAGGATGCCCGAACGCTGATCGGTTTCTTCTTGCCAAACTCTTCGAAAAGAATAGGCAGGCCTAACGCTTCCGCGTCTCGAATGTGCTGCCGTACCCACTGATCAGTAAAGCGTAACTTCTCCTCTTCGCTCGCGTCGCTCAACCAATCGTCCACCCATAAGTGCACGGTCAAAAAATCAAATCCGACAGAGTGTTTGATAAAATCGACGCCCCAGTTTCCGGCATCCGAAAACGGATTGACGTTCGCCGAGTTGCTGAAAGAAGAAGAAGAAGAATAAAACCCCTCCGAACCGAGCGATAACATGTGATTTATGTTCACCTCTCTGAACGCCTGAATCATCTCTTGACACCACTCGCTCATGATTGCATCTCTCACCATTCCATTCTCTCCTCCCCCTGATTCCATTCTCGGCTCGTTGATCAGCTGAAACGCAAACACACTCTCGTCGTCCTTGTACCTCTCCGCGACGTATCGCACGTACCTCTTATACGCCTCCTTAATCCTCACATCACGGAAGAACTCGCTCTTCTCTTTCACCCCGAACCAGTCGCAGTATTGCTTTACCCCTCCGTAATCCTCCCAAAAGTTTGTCAGCGTCAGCAACAACCGAATCCCTCTCTTTTCGCATTTCCGTAACAACCGATCCAACCCTTGAAAATTCTCCTCCTCGAACACTCCAACGTCTTTTTGCAACGCTCTGCCATCGAAATCTTTCCGATCGCCGTCTAAAAACGCCCAAACTCTCAACACGTTCGCCCCGGACGTTTTCGCGCCGTCCAACACCCTATCGACCATTTGCTGCCCTTCTTCGCGTCCGTTCTCTTCGTAGAGCAACGCGAACGCGTTCGCGCCGAGCGCGAGAAAGCGCTCTTCTCTCTCCAAACCACCACCAGAAGAAGAGAAAAAAGAAAACGACGCGCCGTCGCGGCGGATGAACCTTTTGTTAAAGCTTTGCTGCGCCGAGGACGCGCGAAAACAAACGAACAAAACGAGAACGAACAGAACGCGCGCGAAAGCGCCGTGAGATTGCCCTCGCGAGGATGAGTTTACAGTCATAATATAATACGCGTAAAAATACTGCCGTTTTTGAGCAAAAACACACACAAGAGCGGCTTCAGAATTTAACAAACTTTCGACGCAGAACAACACACAACACGTAAACGCGCGAAGAACAGAATGGCGAAAGACCAACACGTACCCCGCCGTTCATTTTCGCTGAAAAACACGCTCGAAACGTTCTACAGAGGCGGACCCATCTGCATCGACAACGAGCTTCTGGCGTGCGCGAATGGCGACGAGGTGACGGTCGTGGACGCGAAGACTGGCGGCGTGAAATCCCGAACGGAGGGAGATACGGAACCGATCACCGCGATGTGTTTCAGCGCGAACGGGAAGAAAGTGTTCGTGGCGTCGAGGTCGTTAGCGATGCGAGAGCTGGACGTGGAGAGCGGGAGATTTATTGGGAGGAAATGGAAACCGCACAAGATGCCGGTGTTGGCGGTGTCGGTGGACCCGAGTGGGCAGTTTTTGGCGACGGCGAGCGCCGATCGGACGATTCGGGTTTGGGACATCGAGAGAGGGTACGCGACGCACTCGTTCAAAGGTCATACGGCTATGGTGACTGCGGTTCAATTTCACGAGACGAGAGGGGTTTTGAAGCTGTATTCTGGTTCGGATTGCGGAGAGGTTGGATTTTGGGATTTGCGAGGGAACAAAGCGGACGCGCCGATGGCGAAAGATGCGCACGTGAGTGCGGTGACCGCGATTGGGATTTCGACGTGCGGGAAGAAGATTTTGAGCGCGGGGAGAGACGGTGTCGTTCGCGTTTTTGGTTTGAACGGGAAGGTGATATCGACGACGAACGTTGGAGAGGCGGTGGAAGCCGCGAGAGTGTTACCGAGGAAGAGCGCGTTGTACGGCAAGTCCGGAGAAGATCGCGAGGAAGACGGGAAGGTGAGGTTTGCGACGGTAGGGAGCGGAGGCAAGGTAAAGCTATGGAAGGAAGGCGCCGGGAAGGCGTTTTTGGAATCGAAAACGTTAACCGGTGGGGTGGAGAATAACGCGAAATCGAACACGGATTTCCAAGCGGCGAGCGGAACGTTCGTGGAGTGCCGATTAGCCGAGGATGGGGAGATGTTGTTGGCGGTAACTGGAGATGCTCGAGCACTCTTTTTTGAAACAACTGGTGGTAGTAGTAGTAGTAGTAGTAGTAAAGGAAAGGATAAGAACAATAGTAAAAAGGGTAGTAAAAGTGGATTGACGATTGCGCGAGAATTGATTGGCGACTGCGACGAAATCGTAGGTTTGGCATTTGCGAGAAGTTCGTTGGAGAAAACCGTGTACGAAAATGAAATCGCACTTATCAGAGATTACAACGATCCCGAAGATGAGAAAGCAAACAGCGACGACGATGTAGACGGCGACGATGACGCGAGAAAACGGAAATCGTTGAACGATGCCAACGCAGATAGGGAAACGTTGCCTCCACCTGAATTGTTGTGTGCGGCGACGTCGTCGTCGCCTTTACTTCGTATTTTCCAAGCGCATAAGGATAGGAACGCTGGTTTCACGTGCATTGCTGCTTTAGCTGGACACTCAGAGGCCATTTTATCCGTAGATTGCGCGCCGAGTAAAATAGTGAATGATAGAGAAGAAGTAGCGGTGAGTTTAGCGGCGACTGGATCCAAAGACCATATGGTTCGCTTATGGAACGTCGAAAAAAGGGAATGCATAGCGTTCGGTAAAGGTCACGTGAGTGCAGTAACTTCCGTTGCTTTCGCACCGAGAAAGAATGCACCGTTTGTAGTTTCTGGAGGGCAAGACCGCGCCTTGCGAATATGGGACGTGAACGCAGCTTTAGAATTGCACGCCAAAGCTAACGACATCAACAACAAGGAGGACGATGAAAACGATGAAGAAAATGTAGTCATACGTATGCCAGCGATTGCAGCGACTGTGGCGCACGATAAAGCCATAAACGGCGTGGCAGTGTCGCCAAACCATTTGCTAGTCGCGTCAGCTTCCGCAGATCGCACGGCAAAGCTTTGGAAGATGCCGGATTTGCTCTGCGCGGGCGTCTGTCGCGGGCATAAAAGAGGCGTGTGGGCGATTGCATTTTCTGATGCGGATAAATCCGTTGCAACTGCCGGTGGCGATAAAATTATTCGCTTGTGGGATTGTTCCAACACGACTGGTGGCGATTTGCCGTGTTTGAAATCGTTCGAATCGCATTCAGGCGCCGTGTTATCGGTGAAATTTTTATCGTCCGGACAACAGCTCGCCTCCGTCGGCGGCGATGGGAAGCTCCTCGTTTGGAACAATAAAAACGGGTTAGCCGTGAAAGAGTTCGAAGCGCACGAAGACAAAGCGTGGGCGATGGCCCGAGGTGGCGACGGCGCGTACATCGCCACCGGTGGTGCCGATGGATCTTTGAAACTTTGGGAAGATGACACGTTGCTTGCTTCGAAACATCGCGAAGATAAAATGCAACTCGGCATTGAGAAAGATCAACAGTTGCAAGACGCGGAGGCGATTGGAAACGGGAGCGAAGCTTTAAAATTGGCGTTGAAACTCGATCGGCCGCGCGCGTTTTTACGCGTAGCTTCGCGTATGACCATGGAACGTGGCGAAAAAGGGATGCAAATTGCCAAAGGAGTTTTCAAAGAACTCGATACGGAAGAAACCGTGCGATTGCTCAAATACATTCGCGATTGGAACACAAACTCGAAGACGAGCGGCGTTGCAAATAAAATTTTAAAGTGTGTGTTGACGGCAAAGCCTTTGGATGCGATGTCAAGTCTGCCGGGAATCATTGATTTGTGCGCCGGATTGAAAGCGTACGCGATTCGACACCAAAACCGCGCGCAGAGGATGTATCAGAGTACATTCTTGATCGATACGGCTCTGACGAGAATGGGCGGCCTGAGAGAAGAAAGCGAGTTAATGCTTGATATGGATGAAGAAGAAGATGAAGAGGAGGAGGAAGAGGAGGAGGAGGAGGAGGAGGAGGAGGAGCGCATCGCAACGCCTCCCAAACCAAAAAAATCATCGACTGCGGCTACAAAGACGAGGAAGAAATCGCGAGTATGGGAGACGGAAACGGTAATAGCGCCTTTGGAGAAGGAGAAGAAAGGAGGCGACGCGATAGAAGCTTCCGAAAAAGAGAAAGAGAAGCCAACCACGAAACCACCTCCTCGAAAGAAGAGCAAAAGCCCGTCGCCGGCGCCTCCGATTGAGAAGCGACCGACTCGCCGAAGCACGCGATCACAAACGCCAGAAGTAGAAGAAAAAGTAACCGCCGCGAAAGAAAATGAGAAAGAGAAAGAGAAAGAGAAAGCCGAAGAACAACAACAACCGTCGAAGAAAAAACGCGGTCGTCCTCCGTCCAAATCAAAATCTCCGCCCTCGCGCGAAGAAGAGGAACGCGCTGCGGAGGAGCCGCCCCCTGCGAAAAAGAAGCGAGGTCGGCCGCCCAAAGTACCACCCGCGTCAGCGACGAAAAAGAACGCGACGACGAAGAGTAAACCACCACCACCACCGAAAGTAGCGCTTCGTCGATCGCTGCGTTCTCGTTCTCGCTCGCCCACGCCAATTTAGGGTAGTAATAGGACCAAAGTAGCATTTGAAAGTTGAATTCGAAACGCGACACACGCTGCTCACCTCTCGAGAGTACACACCCCATGCGACATCATCAAATTCCTTTCGGCCGGCGCTGGTGCTCCTCCCCTTCTTCTTCGTTGTCCACCTCCTCCTCGTCGTCTTTACCGTCGAGCAACAAAAGAAGACTCAATGCATTGGGGAGGAGTATCTTCCCCAATGGAAGAAAAACGATCAAAGTCCAGGACGAGGTTGAGAACAACAACAGCAACGCGGCGATGATGACAACGACGATGAACACGAAGAAGAGAACGAAGATCACTTCGACGACGTCGACAAAAGTGGCGTTTTTTGCACTCGGCGACAAAAATAGACGGAAGAAGTGTTTCGTCGTCTCCAGAGGATCCTCGAGGAGAGGCATGATTGTTACCAAAGCCTCCTCTTCGTTTTCGGGGCGAACGACGAGCGGATCTGGCGGCGAAAAGAACGAGAACAAAACGGGGTTGTTTCAGAACGTTCCAGAGCCGTACAAGTCTATAGTTGCCATCGCGTTGGCGACCGTATTCGCGTCGTTAATTGCGAACAGCGACTTGTCGATCGCGTTTCCGTACTTGGCGCCGGTGCAGAGAGGGTGCGAAATTGTGAGCGTAAACGCGATTAAAACTTTACTGTTGGTTACGGACGGCGCGTTGGATACGGCGGAGTGCGCGTGGATTTTATTGAATAAGATGCGTGCGCCGTCGCAAGAAGTGGTGTCTGGGATGATTGGGATGCTTTCTGGAGTCGCGGCTTTAATTGTTGGCGCGGTTGGTACCGGGGCGTCTGCGGTTGGCGCGGCGTTTGCGTTTGTGACGTCCCGAATTGCCATGTATCTCGCGACGCTTGTCGTGTGGGCAGGTACAGGGAGTCCGGCGTTTGTTTCTGCGGTCGTTGCGAGTATGCAAGGGTTGTCGACGCCGGTGGTGGTTGCCATCACGGTTGGCGCGACTATCTTGATACAGAACGCGTGGAAGATGTGGAGAGGCGACGGAATTGAAAGTAGCAGTAGCAATACAGTTGCGGAGGCGGCGGTACCGCAGCCCCCGCTCAAGGCGGAACGGGTCATTCGATCTGCCGCGGCGATTGAAACGCCGCCGCCGAGACCCTCGCCGCTGCCGCCACCACCACCACCACCACCCGTTGTGTCTGAACCAGTGGTGGCACAATCGGTTGTATCTGAAGTCGTCTCGACGCCGGCTGTTGCATCCAGCCCGCCACCGTCGACGCCGCGAGTGGTTGACAACGAAACCGAGGAAGTCAGAAGAGTCTTCGAACGTCTCAAAGCAGAGGCGGAAGCGAACGCGAACATCGCCAATTTGAATAACAAAGAGAAAAGGGATGGGACGAATAGAGTTGGCTCCAAGCAGCGATTCCAAGCATTTACTTATCTGGTGAAGGAAACTTTGGACTCGATCAAAGGTGTTACGAACAAAGACGCAGACGAAGTTCTCTTCGACGCGAAATTTCAAGCGAAAGAAGTTGCCAGCATCACCTCAAAGAAGTTAAACGAAACGTTCTCCGATAAAGAGCAGTTTGAAGAAAGGTTGAAGAGAACGTTCAAGAAAACCACCAGCATCGCCAACGAAGCCGTCCTCGCCGCGACGCCGGTGTTCAAAGAACTCTCTCCAGTGCTCTCGAAATCAGCGAAGAGAGCTGCTCGACAGTTACGAAAGGTTGACGTGAGTCAAATGTCGACTTCTTCCGTCGAAACTACTAAGTTTGACCTTCCGAAAGTAGAGATGCCTGAGATGCCCAAGATGCCCAAGATGGAAAAGCCGAAAGTTGACACACCAACGAAAGAAAAAAAAGAAACAAAGAAAGTAGAAGAAAAGAAAGAGGAATCGCCAAAACCGTCAGCATCATCATCTGTGATTGAAGAGAAGGACACTAAAGCCATCGAAGCCGCGAAGAAAGAAGCGGCCGAGAAGGTTTTGAAGGAGATGGCGGCGTTGGAAGAGCAAATGTCTCGAGACGTTGAATCCGCGCGCGACAAGGTCACGGAAGCGGAAAGGGAAGCCGGCGAAGCCTCTACATCTGCATCTTCCAGCGACGACGTAGAAATCTTAAAAACTGCAGACGGTATGTTGCGCTTTTCCGTCGACGATGACGAAGAAGGCACCGTCGCGCCGAAAGTATCAGGAGCCGCCTCCTCCAAAAAGCTCAACGTCCCTGACGTCGAGCTTCCAGCAGGCACGAAAGTCATTCGAGATTCCGAAGACGACGGCGATACGAAGTAGTCTCTCTGAATGGTGTTGCGTATACAGTAGTCTTTTCTAGCAAGCGTGTCTTCGTTTACAAATTGTAAATATTCTTTTGTAGTTAACGAATTCCTAATAATAATACTAAAAAGAGCAACACTTCTGTTGCTTTCAAAAACCCAACACTCGAAGCACTTCATAAAATCAAACGCAGGAAAAACGCGAACAAATATACACCATGACGACGACGACGACGAAACGCGCGGCAGGGGTTGTCGCGCGTGTTGTGCAACGAGCGATGGTGACGTGCACCACCTCGCCTCGTCCTTCTTCTTCTTCTTCTTCTTCTTCTTCGTTGTGGTATTCGACGACGACTTTCGTCCCCACTCGGGAGAATTTAAACGTCAGGACGGAATTCCAATCGTCGTCACCATCGAGAAGCGCAACGACGCCAAAAGGAAATAGGAAGATAAAAGGAGAGCATTTGGATTGCGCGGTGGTCGACGCGATGAGCGCGCGAGAGATGGTGTTTTTTCGTCCTCGGTGCTCGGAGCAAGATGCAACGACAAGTTATTCGAACAGCAACACTAGAGAGCAACAAAAGGGAAGGATAGCGATGCCCTTCGTCGTCGCCGGGGCGGCGATTCCATCTGTGCACGACGAGAATATTAGCCGTGAGATAGTGAACAACGTTAATGTTGATGTAGTCGAAGACGCGCTGAGGAGGCTGGAAATAGCGTTTCCTCCGGCTTCGACGAGTACAGAGGAGAACTTTGGGGACGAAGAGAACAACAACGGGATGTGGTGCAAAACGCACCTGACGTATCAGCCGTCGAATCTAGTGAGGAAACGAAGGCACGGGTTTTTAGCGAGGAAGAGGACGGTTGGTGGCAGACGAGTGCTCGTGCGTAGAAAAGCAAAGAAGAGACGAAAGATGTCGGCGTGAGATTAAAAGAATAATAATTTGTAATAAATACCGGGTCGTTCATAATAAAAAATGTTCCGTATTATGCGCATAATAAATAAAAGCCTCACGTATGAATATATTTAAGCCGAATAGATGACGTCGTTATCTAAGAAGACACGTTTACTCGCTCTATTTCCATCGTGTGCGTGCGTGGACCACGCTAAAGGATCGATCAATTCTTCTCCCACTGCTGCGGCACCGTAAAATCCCAACACCAATACCGCGCTCGGTACCGGCGAGAGCCATCCAAAAGTACTGGCAAACGAGAATGGTGCCGAGAATGCGTAGAAGAATAGCGCGGTGAGCGCGATGTGTCGGTATAACGTAGGAACTGGCGTGTCCACGACTCGGAGTATAGTCGTCTGAGACTGAAGAAAGTTCTCGCAGTGATTGTAACAATCGAAAGCGGCTTCGTCACTTACCAGAGCATTTTTACGCGCGAATTCCACCGTACGTTGCAGCTCGGCGACGCACGCTGAAGCTCGACTTTGGTGCGACGTTGCTAGAATGGCATCTTTAAGTTTTGCGTCATGTCCCATGTGAGTGAAAACATCTGCAATAGATGGTACTCCGACGCTCGAGTCGGCAATATCATACGGATCGAGAGGCTTCAGAGTGAACGTCGAATCAAAATTGGCTGCAGGATCACCCGCTTTCCTCGTATTTTCGATATCACTGCCGGCAGTTTGCGAATACATTGGAACACCGAGCCGGTGGTCGCGCACAGTTCTTCGAGCAAAGACGAGTGCAAGGTCGAGTAGACGCCGAACGCGTTCTCGCAAGACGTTAGGATTGACTCCCCCTTTATTCACGCTGTCCACGCTGAAGAAGAAACTCAACGCTTCTTGCTTGGACAGTTCTTCCTCGGTTGCAGATTTACGAGCAGTAAAGAGCCCACGCTGTTTTGCTGAACTCTTTTTTGCGGATGTGTTGCCGTTGTTATGTCCGAAGCAGGTTGCTGCCATGACGTTTATTGACCGGGCGGAATCGTACATGTCATCCAAAGCGACGAGCACTTCGTACCATTTACGATAAGCAACGTGGGCAATGTGCGATAAAGCAAAACCAACCACTACTCCAGTGAGTCGATGCGCTGTTGAATCAAATGATACAAAACAATCTCCTGTGTTCATGGCATCCGAAAGCTTCCCGCAGGATACTTCTTTTAGAATCGTGGCAAAATAAGCGACAAACACCGCGGCAAGAAGTTGGGGAACGCAGTTTGCGTATATCGTGCCTCGCATTACGAAGAGCTGAGAGATGAAGTAAAATCTGCCCCTTTCCACTCTTACCGCCGCGCTGTCCGATTTCAAAGTCGTGACAGACTCGCAAAGCTCCGCGAGAACGGGAGATTTCTTCTCTGTAGCTTTTTTGGACAAGCCAGCCTCCTCCGTCTTTGAACGCGTCAACTTTGGCGATACAGATTGTTTCACTCGCATAATCGCCTGATAATCCGGGCATTGCTCGCCAGAATTGTCGATGACGTCGTGCAACGCTTCGCAGTCGTGCCAGAGATTCTGTCCGAACACGGATAAATCGTGGTTTGGTTTTATCCAGCCGAACGGTTTTTCCAACCTTTCCCCAACTTCCAGAACTCCATAGAAACAAAGCGAGACCAAAGTAGCCGGCCAAAACGCGGCGTACTTAAAGCTCGCGGTAAAAAGGAGAGGACTCGAGAAAACGAAGAAGAAGACAATCACATTTATCGCGTGAACCAAAACTCGCGGCGTTTGCGTGTGCGCTGCACGATGACAGCTGACGACTGCCGATAACGCTTGCCGGGTCTCTCTGTGGAGGTCCGCGGCGCCACGGTCGCACACAAATCTCTTAACTCGAAGATTTTCAACGAACGCGTGCAACCTCGTCGCAACGAAATTCAATCGTCCGACTGGATCGTCAATTTTAAGCAAAGCATCGTGGAGTTTATCATCCTCTTTCTCGGACTCAAATATATTTTTATCCAATAATCGACCGAGGTTGGGGCCTGAACCGGAATAACGGTCGGCGAGGAGGACGTTCGTATCGTCATAATGAATGAGCTCGCCATTCGGGCCAACACCTAAAGTAGATTCGCGAAGATATATACGCGCCATGGCGAAAAATAATGTTGTTAACCTCAGAACATGTGCCCTTGGAGATACGCGAATTGTTGTACTTTGTGCGGTTGCGTCTGACAGCGATGTCATCTTCCCACCGTCACTGATGAACAACAGTTGCGGATTCACGAAAGCACTCGTTCCCATATTCAAGTTTCTCAAAGAACGTCTGAGTTTTTCAAGCGATACTTTAGCTTCATAGTATCTCTCATAAGCGTATCGAAATCTGTACACAATGACGAATGCCAATATGGAAGCTACGGCTGTATGCGCATCTTTCGAAAACGTTACCTGACACTCGCTCGGATTTCTGACGTCTGCGCCGCATTTCCATACCTTTGCTGCTTGGGCGAGGCATGCCAGTAACCCAGCGATGAGACACTGCGGAATGAGTTTCGACAATACGGTGTTACGAAACTTAAAGACGTCTCGGAATACGCGAGCGTGGGAACGACTCTCCGCATCAGTTTTTCCACCCGTGATCGGCACATTCGAGAGATCAGAACTGGTCTCGGGCATTTTGGGGGGAACATGACCTGATTCAATATCACCACTATTTGCATCCGTCGTGGTGGGAGAAGTAGGACATAGGTTCGAAGGTTTACCAACCCCAACGTCAACCAGCGCATCGGTTGCCGAATGGGGAGGGATTTTCTGCGAATGTTTACCTGAACTCAAAATATCTGATACCGCAGAAGGTAAAGCCAAATCGAACGTAACTTCACGAAATGTTCTCGACTCTTTGAAATGTGCAAAACCAGCGGCCTCAATGTCGTGACCATCGGTATCGTAATCGAATGGATTCTCCATATTGCGCGCTACTTCCGCAGTGCCGTAAAAAGCAATCGCAATCAGCATAGCCGGCGCCGGTGACAACCATCCAAAACCAGCAGTGAAAATAAACGGCGCAGAATAAACGAACGCAAATAGAGCAAAATTCAACAGATGTAAGTATATCCACGGCATTTTGGTCTCGCTGATTCGTTCGAGATTATTGCACGCAACCAAGCAATCGTTGAGATCGTCATACAAATCAAAAGCGCCGCGTTCGGAGATATCGTTTCTTTTGCGCGCCTCTTCGACGAGTTTCTGGCACTTGGCCACGACAAGCGCTGGCCGAGACGATGGAAGCTTTCCACACATGAAATCTTTTTCGCTTTCCGTGAGAATCACGGCAAGCGAAGGATTTCCTCGCGGATCTTCTCGAATTAATTGACTGAAATCAATATTCGTACTCTGAACTTCACCGACTTTTCGGACGCCGTATCGCGTTTCGCGCGCGATATGTCGAATGAAACCAAACATACAGTTCGATAATCTTCTGAGTTCATCGCGAAGTTCCACAGAGCTGATGAACGCTGTCGAAGCCTTATAGGCGTCTCCGTCATACTGGAGTTCACCGGGCAAATCCGGTCTGAGGAAGGCTAAGGAGCCACATGCGAAGTTTCGCGCACCTTCGCACAAAGCACCCATAAATTTCTTCGCCTCGTAGTATCGATAGTACGATATGCTGGCGCGAAAACACAGAGTGAAGCCGATAACGCCACCGCAGACGGAGTGCGCCGTGTCGCTGAAGGCGAATGCGCAGTCTTGATGCGACGTCACATTCTTACCGCACTGTTTCACTTTCGTATAGTTTGCGAGCCCAGCGAGGAGACCTGCAAATATCGTTGGCCACAGAATACCCGGCAAGACAGTGTTATTCCACGCGAAGAGATCAGTGAAGAATGACATGGACGTCAAACGACGTCGTTGTACCGAGGTTGAGATATCGTGTATCTCCGTGGACGCTATACCGGCGAATGATTCTTTCTGTGCAATGTCGTTGAAGAGCTTCTCGGACACGCGACGCAAACCTTCCTTACGGTCGACGGACTGCTTCGAAGCGATTCCGCCACCGCTACTGATAGTTTGCGCGACTTTGGCTTTATCGAGCACCGGCGCTTCCTCTGATGCCGAGACTTTGGAAGCCTTATCACGGCCCCCGGCGTTTCCCAGAGATGCTTCTCGAATATTTCCAAGGAAAATACGCTTGAAGTCGTGGATCTGCGCAGATTCTCGCGCCAACCGTCTACCAAGATCGCCCAAGTCGTGGGAGGGACTCGTCCAGTTGAATGGATCAGCCATGGCCGTGCCCATCTCGTTGATGCCGTAGCAAGAGATGACGACGATACCTGATGGGATAAACGCAATCCATTTGAACGTGACGACGAACACAAACGGCGCCGTAAAGACGAAAGAAAAGAGAATCAGTTGCAACAAATGCGTAAATGCACGTGGAACGGGTGTTGTTGCCACTCTGTTTGCAGCTCGCGTAGCTGCAAGCGTCTCCTCCAGCGTTTGATACACTTCAAACGCCGCGCGTTCACAGACGTTCCCGAGTCTGCGCTGATGTTCAACAATCGTTTGGATTTGAAGACATGCGTACGCACACCTTGAAGGTATGGGAATATCTTTATACGAATTATTAAACACGCTTGCATCCACAATGGACGGGTCATTCGTTGTACTCACATCCTTCTCAATAACGAGCAACTCTTGTATTTTCGGACATCCGTAGGGGTCTTCCGTCAACATAGATTCAGCAGTCATCTTCCTTCCAAACTCGTCGCCGACTCGAGACTCGCGAACCTGAATACGTACAGACGCATACGCGATGTTCGTTAAACGAAGTATCTCCATCCTAGCTTCTTCGCAAGCTTTTAAATCCTTCTCGAATTTGTCCTTACTTCGCCTCGTCGATTTGCCTTGAACGACGTACTCGTAATCCCCTTCCGATGGCTTTTCCCCACATTCATAATCAATCGGGCGTATAAAAGACGACGTTAATACATTTACATTCCGCAAAGCAACGTGTAAGCGACCCAGGCACTCTTTTGCTTCGTAGTATCGATCGTACGCCCAATCCGCTCGAAAGACGAGCAAAAAACCAAGAGCGATGGCGGCAATACCGTGCGCGGTGGGATCCATAGCGATCAAACATTCGGAAGCATCCTTGACTTGGGAACCGCAGGAGAGGTACTTTGCACCTTGTGCAAAGAATGCGAGTCCTATTGCGAGTACAACTTGTGGAATAACATCAGGTAAGATTGTATCGCGCCACTGGAAAATATCAAGGATAAAGTCAATCTTGAAAGATGACGACGACTTCAACCCGACGAAGCCGTCGCCTCGACGAACGCGATCGACTGGAGGTAAATCTCGATCACGAACTTCTCGATTTACCACCAACTTTGCAGCTTTCATAGATACACACGCATCTCCAGGCGGGAACAGCGGTTGCGTTCGATTGGTATCTTCGGAAGATTCGCTCATACTCGAATTACTGCTCACGTACGCGTAGTGTTTGCCTAGCGCGGAAAAGTATCTCTGCAAACCGGCTCTTTGAGAGGAGTGCGCATCTTCAGCTTTCTCTTTGCTCTCCACTTCATCGTCACGTTTTTGCACGAGTATCTTTCTACTCTCGTGAATTCGAGCGACGTCTTCGAACAGTTCCGCGCCTAACTGCGACAGATCGTGAGATGGCGCTTCCCACCCGAAGGGGTTTTCCATCTTTTTGGCAACTTCAGCGACACCATAAAACGCCATCGCAAGCAAAGCCGAGGGCATTGGTGTGAGCCAATCGAACGTTGCCGTGAAGCAAAACGGTGCCGAGTAAACAAAAAAGAAGAGCAAAGTCGTCAACATGTGTGCGTACTTATTCGGTGTCGGCGTCGTTGTGATGCGCTCGCACGTCTTCACGCCGGCGAGAATACCCGAGCAATCGCGATAGATGTCCAAAGCACCTCGCTCACACACTTGACCAAGTCGTCTGCGTTTTTCAACAATATCGAGAATCTTTTGCACTACGGCATTTGCGCGATTAAACGGCTCGAGATGTACGAACGCTTCAATCTCCACCGGATCTTGAAGCAGATCGAGCAGCGACGGTTTCCCGGCGCGATCGTATCGCACAACTTCATCCGCCGATATCGTTCCGCTTCCAATCGAATTGTCCGCGTTTTGAACGTCATCCGAGTATCCAATCCGCGATTCGCGTAGCGCGATTCGAAAAAACGCAAAGAGAAGTTGACTCAATCGCGCGAGCTCTTTGCGATCGTCCTCATTTACGTCTTTTTGCGGCGTTCCTTCTTCTTTTTGTTGTTCCCTCGTCGTCCCCGAAACGAAAAAACCTTCCTCCTCTTCTTTTTTGGTATCAGTACTCGCTCCAACGGTATCGCCATCTTTATCGCCAATTGAAGCAAAAGAAGCAGAAGACGCGGTGCAAACGAACGAGCAAAACGCGACGTTCAAATTCCTCACTCCGTCTCTCACTCTTTCGATCGCCTCTCTCGCCTCGTCCCATTTCTCGTACGCCAAATTCACTCGAAACACCAACAAAAACGACAACACGACTGCCACCGACGTGTGTCCTTCCACGCTAAACGCCACGTCGCACTCCTTATCCTCCATCACGTTCTCCCCGCATCTCTGTATCTTCAGCGCGTTCGCGAAGATCCCAATCAAAAATGCCAACACCATCTGCGGTAAAACCGATGGAATCACCGTCCCTCGAAAACGGAAACACTCTCTGATCCATCGAAACGCCGTGATTTGCGGTTGGTTCATGTCCAAATTTCGTTTCTTATTCGTAAACGTCACCACTCGATCTGAGGGTTGCTGTGTCCTCGTCGTCCTCGTCTTCATCGTCTCTCTTCTTCTTCTTCTTCTTCTTCTTCAACAACAAAAGCAATAAAAGGTACGCGTCGTCTCTCGTCTCTCGAGCTCTTTATATTATGCGCGCATGCGAGATGCTTTTAAATGAAGCTTTTTTTT
>Ga0115556_1001261_pt1 | contig 17431 bp, 9 predicted proteins | sample COGITO_mtgs_1104_5_FD_87282 | JGI IMG/M metagenome (GOLD analysis project Ga0115556, IMG submission 87282) | Pelagic marine microbial communities from North Sea - COGITO_mtgs_110414 | ecosystem: Environmental > Aquatic > Marine > Epipelagic | place: Germany:Helgoland, sampling site Kabeltonne... | reverse complement strand
ACACAGAACATCAGTGGAAAGTGGGTGGGTGGGGAAAGGGTAGGGTGGAGGGACGCATGACATTTTAATGGCACACTAAAAGACCAAAGTATTGCTGCTGGCCTGCTGGCCTTTTTCTTTGTTGAAAAATGCCACCACCTCGTTTTGCTGACTTAAACCTCCTCAATTCATTCACAATACACAAACACACACACACACACACATCGGTAAGTGCCACCAAAAGTTGTCACTTTTTCCTCATCATGTTCTCGATCTCGGTGTCGATTTCACCGCTGGCAATTATGCTTTTCAAATTGTTAAAGGACTCAACAGACAGGGCCAAACCCTTACTTCCTGGCTTCCAATCACCTTCCTTCTCATAGTACTCGCGGATGTGAATCTGGGCTTTCCCCTTCCACTTTTGCAATACAAGTCGCTTCTTCGAGTCATCGCCCAACTTCCAATGAGTAGATTCCTAGGTGGTGAATTTCGTGCAGGGTAGGGTGAGCATTGGGCAACAAGGTCATTTGCCTAGTGGATTCTGCGGTACATACCTCTGAACTTACGAGACGGTGAGAATCCGCGGCTCCTTTTGCCTTCTTGGCACCATCATCTGCCATGGTTTCCCCCTCGGCCGCTCGCTTCGTCGACTTTTTCTCCTTTGGCTTGGCTTTGACCTTTGTCGTAGGCATTTTCTCATCTGCCACCGACGAAGATTGCGGCAATGCCTTCTCCTGCAATACACATTCCATGGTGGTGTTAGGATATGAACAAAAAAGGTGTGGTGAGGCTGAATTTAGAATTTTTGGGAGACAAGTGAATGAACGAATGACAGATTAGAAATTGAAGATTTTAGATTGAACAGCTCACCGCACTGCTCAAACTAAAGTACTCATCGGAAAACTTCAGCCATCATATACTCAATTCATCTACTCCCACCCTTTGTGAGACGACTAAGAAGAATTGTAACGATCAGCATAGCCGGATTGCTGTTGTCTCAAACCAAATCCTAAATCCTCCCTCCCCTTTCCCTCCCTGTATGAACTCGCCAGAATTTGGGAGCTCGCCCCCGCAAACATCGCCGCCCTCCTCTCCTAATGGAACGGCTCGCATGAGCTCAAAATCGTGGAGCCGCAGCTCAAGTACCCGAAATTCGTCAGACAACGACCCCATTTTTGATCCGCTTGCTGGTTTATCCTCGTCTGAATCGGACCAGACGTCGGCGGAGGACCGTGAGTCGGCGGATAGGTTGGAGAAGGCGCTGAATAATTACGAATTCGATCTCGGCAATAACGGAGACAGTGACAATGAACACACTGACACTGACAATGCGGATAACGATCATGCTGAAGACAACCGAGATGACGATGATGACGATCATGTCGAGGACGACCATGTCGACGGTGAGTCTTCATCGGAGGAGGATGAAGAATCTGACGACAATGAGAGGTCCTTTGTGTCAGCGCAACAAAAGATTTCTCTTGGAATTTGTGCCATGGACAAGAAGGCCAGGAGCAAGCCAATGGCGGAGATTCTATCTCGCTTGGACGACGAGATATTCGAGGTGATAATATTTGGCGATGACCGCATTTTGAATGATGAGCCCAAGACCTGGCCAACTGTTGATGTACTGATTGCGTTTTACTCTGGTGGGTTTCCTTTGGACAAGGTGGAGGAATACGTCAACCTCCGGAACCCGTTTGTAGTGAACGACCTGGCTATGCAGCGGACTCTTATGGATCGAAGAAAGGTTTACGATCTGTTGGAGAAGTCTGGAATCGACGTCCCTCGTCACGTTTATGTGTCCCGAGATGGCTATGTCAGCGAGGGGTCTGGTTCTGGCACTGGCATTATTCAAGAATTGGAAGAGTTTGACGATCATATTGAGGTAAATGGTATGACCATCAACAAGCCGTTTGTGGAGAAGCCTGTCGATGCGGACAATCACAACGTGCATATTTACTACCCACAGTCGGCGGGTGGCGGCTGCAAGAAACTCTTCCGAAAGATAGGGAATCGCTCCTCAGAATTCTATCCTGACATCAACGAGGTCCGCAAGAATGGCTCTTTTATCTACGAGGAATTCGTGGAAACGCAGGGCACGGATGTCAAGATGTACACCGTTGGCCCTGATTACGGCCACGCGGAGGCTCGCAAGTCGCCCGCTGTCGATGGGAAAGTGGTTCGCGACAGTGACGGCAAGGAAGTTCGTTTCCCCGTAATTCTGTCTCTCCGAGAGAAGGAAATTGCCCGCCGAATCGTTCTTGTGTTCAAGCAGTATGTGTGTGGATTCGATCTGCTCCGTGTGCAGGAGAACGATGCCCTGGTTTCGTACTGTTGTGACGTGAATGGCTGGAGTTTCGTTAAAAACAGCCGAAAATACTACGATGACTGCGCGACGCTACTTACAGAGTACATGTGCGCAGCAGTCAAGCCGAAGCTGGTGTCGGGCTTCTCTGCGCTGGATCCTTTGCTTTCGACCGTGTCAACTCTGGTGCGGCCTATAACTCCTCAGAAGAGGACTAACTCTAATGACCCCCGTGACTCCTCAAAAGACCCGCGCTCAGCCCTTCAACGCGCCTTTCAGCTCGTCAGCAACAGTGGTCACGGTAGCGAGGTGGTACCCTCCCCCGACAGGGTACATCGGCAGTTATCGAATTCATCGCAGAGCAGTCCGAATGGCAAGACGGTGGGTCGCGATTCTGAAAGCATGGATTTGGAGGTCAATTCGATATTGAGTGGTCGAAAGTCAGGCGCAGGGGGCGGCGGTACGGCCACCAGGCTTGAAGACGGTGCCCCCAAGATCCGCGATCTTCCCGACGCGTATCCTGAGCCCTTGTCCCGCTGCAGTTCCACAAGTAGCGAAGTGGACAGCGGTGGCAGCAAGAGCGGCAGCGCGAACCCACTTCAAGCCAAGAACGGCTTAAATGGAAGGCTTAAGGAGACTCACACGGAGGAACTGCGTTGTGTCATTGCTGTTATCCGTCACGGCGACCGAAGCCCCAAGCAGAAGCTCAAGCTCAAGCTCGATTACAAGGCTATTATCAACTTTTACGTTCAGCACGGCAACAATAACACCAAGAAGGACCTGAAGGTCAAGGGCAAGAAGCCTCTGGTGCAATTTTTGGACACGATACGTTCCCTCATCAGCGAGATTGAGGAAAGCCAAAAGGCTGCTGGGCCCGCGAATTTGACCGGCAAGGATAAGAAAGAACTCCACAAGCTCGTGCATATGAGAGACGTCTTGGAACGCTGGAAGATTTCCGGGCTGAATCGCAAATTGCAGCTCAAGCCGCAGAAATGGAATGATGACGGTACTGTCAAGGAGTTGCTTTTGATTTTGAAGTGGGGCGGCAATTTGACTATGTTAGGTCAGCGGCAGGCAATTGCGCTGGGTCAACGCTTTCGGCACGAGAGTTACCCTGATCCCTCGGGAGGAGGGATTTTGAGGCTTCACTCGACCTTCCGTCACGACTTGAAAATTAAAACCTCTGATGAGGGGCGTGTGATGAAGACAGCTGCTGCTTTTGCCAAAGGTATGTTGGAGCTCGAGGGTGAGCTACCCCCTATCCTCGTCTCACTGGTCCACAAGGAGAAAGACAGTGTACACATGCTGGATCCTAGCGGAAACAAGGAGGTGAAGGTCGCCTTGGATGGCTGCAAGGAAAAGATCCGAAAAACAATGCAGTCGGATGTCGATTTTGTGACCGATCAGAAGGCGGCCCAGGCAGTCCTCGAAAACGCGGGGATCGATACCGACTCGAGTTCGAGCCTTTTAGCGTCTCTGAAAGAAGTGCGCAACCCTCGCAAACAGCTTTACAAAATTCACACGACCATCGGAGAGCTGTTGTCTCAACTGGACGCGATGCTTGCCGGCGATCAAGAGGGCACGAACGACACCGAAAAAGTCCACGAGGGTGGTGAGGGCCTGAAGGAGAGTAGCATCAGCACACAAGACGCTCTAAGTGGAATCAAGCTCTACAAGGGGGAAAGTTTGGTTGAGTTAACCGAGCGCTGGCGGCTGCTGTACAAGAAACTCTACGACGACGACGACGATGAGTTCGATTTGACGAAAATACCGGACGTACACGATAACGTCCGGTTTGACATGCTCCACAACCCTCACCTCGGCTTGACCAAGACTCTAGGCCAACTTTACGAGCTTGCCAAACCGATGGCCGACTGCGTCGTTCCTCAGGAGTACGGAATTTCTACTGAGGAGAAACGCTCTATTGGCTCAACGATGTGCCGCGCTCTCCTGGAGAAGATCAAACACGATTTGATCATCGCCAAGACAGACAGCCAGGTGGATTTGCGCTACATGATCGATTTGTCTCACTCAGCCGACCTGGCTATCAACACCTTGGGCCGCAGGATCCGGACTCGGTTGTACTTCACCTCTGAGTCTCATTTGCACACACTTTTAAATGTTCTCCGGTTCAACATCGCGAAGAGCGGGGAGGGTGAGGAGGGCTTAATCTCCCCTTTGACGAAAACTGCGCAGGAAATGATCAGCGCCACCTCTGAGCTCTGCTACTTGACTCAAATTGTGATGCGTCTCTTCGAGGATGCGAGCAAGGGGGCTGACAACCCCAGCCGTTTCCGGGTTGAAATTGCGTTCAGCCCAGGGGCGACTGCGACGCCGCAACATATGAGCGCCCTTGCGAGAGACGACGACGCCACGCGTTTCAACTGTAAAAAGGTCGTGACTGTCTCCCTACCCAATCTCACCTGCGACGAGCTAGTATCTTACATGGACGAGAGTATTAAATATGGCAAGGAGGAGGGGGGGAGCGAAGTCGAAGGAGAAGCTAAAGGCGATGATAAAAGTGAAGTCAAAGGTGAAGGCGAAGTTGGAGGTAAAGGTAAAGGTAAAGGTAAAGGTGGAGGTAAAAAAGGCGAGTCGGTGGCAATCAAAAAGATTGCAGTACGAAAAACGTTGAGTGTTGGGGTGGAGGAGAATAACAATGATGTCAATAATGTCAATGGCGGTGGGTGCAAGGGTGATGTCGGTGGTGGAGAAGGCGATGGCCATGGCGGTAGCGGAAAAGGTGATGACGAAGGGAATGACAAAGAGAATGACAAAGAGAATGACGAAAGGAATGACGAAAGGAATGACGAAGGGAATGACGAAGGGAATGAGAATGGAGGTAAAAGTAACAATGGAGAACTGGACAAGGAGGCGAAGCTCATAGCAAAGAGGTATTTTTGGGGGGGCGTGGCGTTACTCTCAATAACAATGGGTGTTGGGATCTTGTTTACTACGATGCGACTGAAGCAGCGGGAGATCACACGGAGATGGTCGAAACGGTAAAGATTATATAACGTAACGATGGACGGCTTAAAATTGCACGCAAAAGTAAAAACGAAAAGCCATATATTCAATGCTTTCATAACTATAGTTAGCTGGTCGAAGAATACTCAACGTTTCTGATATTCCACCCCTTCCACGATATATACGCTCCAATACATTTTTTCACTTAACTTACGAAGCGATCAAATCAAGTTATCTTTCTCGTCTTCAGGTGGGCTCAAGTTAAAATTCACCTTACCACACAACAATTTCTTATCCTTGGTCACAGCCCCACACAATTCCAAATATCTCTCTCCTTCCCCATCTGTCAAGCCCAAAGCCAAGCTAACATGTTTGAGGGGCACGGAAGGGTTGTAGCACTTGATAATCTGCTTGAGTCCAGCAAAACGAATCTGGGGGACTACGAGCTGCATCAGATAATGGCTCATTTTTGGGGCGGAGTCGAGCAGGCTGAAGAATCCCACGTAGTCGTCCGTGGCGACTGCGGAACGAACACGCATTGCGTGCCTGACCTCAACACTGTTCACCACATGTTCGCCCCCAACCCCCTCTCCCCCCAGAACCTCCTGTAGGAGTTCGTACATATCGCTGCTGCCCCCCTCATACTTTGAATTTCCCATGAGAAAGACGGTATAAAGGATTCGGTAGGCCACAAACTCAGGCACGTGCTGAACCGCCTTATCTAGGTGCGGGAGCTTCTCATAAAGCTTCTTTAGCTGTGTCTGGCACTGGTTAAACTCGTTGAGGTCGGAATTTTCGAGGGCTACACGAGCGTGCGTCTCGTAAACTTCGACTGCAAGGGCATTTTCTATGTGCTGAATCATCAGGTCTTGTCTGACCGCCTTTAGCTGGCTGCAAGCCCACAAATACTCTACCTCTTTCGCCGCGTACTTGGTCTTAATGTTGCTCAGCTGTTTAGTGAGGACTGCCTCGGGCCGGACCGACTCCGGCTTAGGGGGGGCGGTTAGTCTTAGATAATCGCGCTCTAACTTTTGACATTTACCCTTCACAGTCAGCTTCAAAAAATCATGCTCGTCGTAGGTTCTCTTGCTGCCAGTAATGACAGTACCACCTTTGTATTTCTCAGAAAGAAAATACTCTCCATTGCTGTTGTTTTTTGATCTTTTTGAGGGACGGTTATCGCCATCACCGTAGCCGCCGTGGCCATTGTGTTCTGAAAAACGGTTCGCGCGCTTATTCATGATATCATCGCTCACATTGAACCCTTGCTTTTCGCCATATCTTCCTCGCTTATTTTTGTTTGCTTGCTTCTTGTTGCCACTTTTCGCGCTGTTTAAGCTGATAAACTCCTCATCGCTGTCGTCATCGATTGAAATGACGAGTGGGTTGGTGCTGCTGCCGTTGGGGGTTAGTTGCTGTTGGGTATTTCCTTGTATCGGAGGTGGTGGCGGCGGCTGTGAGTGTTGAGAGTGTTGGTAAGTCTGAGGCTGCCGTTGGGACTGCTGTTGTTGGGACTGCTGTTGGGAATGCTGTTGGGAAAGCTGTTGGGACTGCTGTTGGGACTGCTGTTGTGATTGATTTGGGTTAAACGGTGACATATGGTTACTTCTGGGCGCCAACGGGTCCATCGCATTAACGTTTGACCGGAAAGGCACTACGTTCAATTGAACGGGGTCCATTCTCGACCAGTCCCACACAAATATATTGTTTTCAGTTTTGGCTCTTTCAATCAATGCCTGAACCCGGGCCACCGCGTACTTCCTGTCCGTCTCATTCTGACCAGCCGAATCGTACACCCGCTTAACAAAGTCCTTCAAGGAATCCGGGTAATCAGAGCTCTTTATCTGCTGCTGCCCTGGCTGATTTTGATTTGCCTGCTGCTGCTGCTGCACTTGCTGCTGCTGCACTTGCTGCTGCTGCACTTGCTGCTGCTGCACTTGCTGCTGCAGCACTTGCTGCTGCTGCACTTGCTGCTGCTGCACTTGCTGCTGCTGATTGTAGACCGCCCACGCGGCCGCCTTGAAAGCTTCATATTCCTGGGGTGCCATCCAACTGTTCGTGTTCGGGTTGTAATAAAAGCCGGAGCCCGGATCTCGGAAAAAATCCGCCATTAGCTTCAGGAGCGGTCGGATAAGGCAAGAATGGGACTGGGGCAAGACTATAGGCAAGAGGTGTGACGAACTAACGCACGATGGGCAGGGAAAAAATGAGACCTAGTGATAGAGAATTAGTGATAAGAAAGGTGTGGGGATCTAAGGCTGGTGGGGTCTAAGGGGGGGGGGGGAGCTAAGGGAAGGGGAAAGGGGGAGGGGTCGGGGCCCCGGGGGGCGAGGGACAAACGGATTCGGGGCAAGAAGACGAGGAGGGACAAAGAGGAGCTAGAGATAAGGGGGGCAGGGAAAGGGGCGAAAAAAAACAAGGATGGAACGATTGGGAACTGGGCTTTTGTGTTCGGGTTTTCGGTGAGAGGTTATGGAAAGGATTCGTCTCTCTGAATTTGGCGTTAAATGTAACTTATGAAGCACGATTAGCCACGATCATGATCAGTCAGAAGGGTGAAGTCGGCTCGAAGAGCGGGAGAGAGAAGGCCATTCAGATATCTGTGCCAAAAGACTCTATGAAGGGAATTTTTGATGCTTTGGAGACAGCTGCTGAGATGACGGCGAAGGGGGGACGTGGTAAAGGGGGGGAGGGGAGGGGGGGGGAGAGAGAGAATCCGCTGAAGAATCCGCTGAAGAATCCGCTGAAGAATCCGCTGAAGAAAGGTGGGTCGTCGGGGCGCAGCAAAAAAGATGTGAAACGCAATGCAGGTGTGGAAAAGCGAATCGCGTCTGACTTGCATCTGCACGAGAGCGAGAAGAAGCGCGCCAGAAGCGGGGTGATTGTTGAAAACCTCCGTCGCAAGGCTGAGATCTACGAGCGGCAGAAGGAGGAGGCAGATCCTGAAGGGGGGGGAGGGCTGATCGACTTTGGGAAGAAAAGGGAGGAGGAATGCCAGGATGAGTTTGCGGATATCACTGATGAGTTTGGACGGGTGAAGACTGTGAAAGTTGATAGCCGCGTGTATCGTGAGTATATAGCAAATGCTGCCAGAGAGGCGACAATAATGGGGATAGATTGTGAAGTTAGATCTGCCAATACAAATTACAGTGGCAACAGTGGGCACTGTGGTTCCCAGTCAAAGACAGCTTATGTAGCCCCACTAGTACCAACACGGAATGGGGATGATGACCGTCGTGTTGAGTATAAGGATGGGAGATTGGTCAGCCACAGTGGTTATGGGGGGGTCGGAGGCGCTGCAACAGGAGGTTTGAATCGTCTTACTGACTTGGAGCGCGCCTACAACAACGCAATTGTAAGTAACAGTGGCAGCGATATCAAAGGTAATCAGAATGCCAACCTTGCAAAAAGTATGATGGGTAAGAAAACAGATAATAACGAGAATATTCTCTCAAAAAAGGAGACAAGAATGTTGGCTTTGAAAAAGAAGAGAGAGGAAATGAAGAAGTGAAGAATGAAAGAAGACTTATTAAGAAATGTGTACGAGAAGGAGGCGCAACAATTTTTACATAAACGGTTAGGGCTGGTTTTTCTCCGCCTTTATTCAAAAAAATTGCTCAACAAATCATCACCTCGTCTCACTCAGGAATGTCATAAATTAGCTGCGCCTTGGGGCTGATTCTCTCGACACTGCGGCTCTCCTCACTGATCATTTCCCTGGTGAAGAGGTGGTTGATGTCAAATTTGTAATCATCCGTTCCGCCGAGCTCGACCAATAGCTGGTCTTTGTCAATGAAATTCAGGAGCTCTTTCTTGCTGGCAATCATGGAGATTTTTGCCGCTGTCACAGGATCGAAGAAGTGCTTGATAATGTTCCAGATGGTACGGAAAACTATGTTGCTGGGAACGACAATCGCGCGCTTCATTCTCTCTGGATACTGATCCGCCAGCGTTTTGGCAATGTTTTTGACCCACGCTTCGTCCCTGCTGGCAGGTGTGCTGTGAGTGCGATTGTAGACAATTGTGAAACGATCCAGAGGGTCCTCCATGATTTCTGCGTAAACAAACTCGAGCAGATAAAAAACGGAACGCATGTGCTCCTCGATAGTGTTGTAAGTGTGTTCCCCCAAGTTATGGCCATGGATATAGATCACCACGTCCCCGTCCTTGTCACGCCCTCTCAGAATGTACTTTTCCCTGGCAATCTGCTCCTTGACAGATTCGTCCAAGCTGATGGGAAATGTTTCCTTCCTCCATTTCAAGTGACTCAGCAGCATTTCGTTCGCGTCGGCGACCTTGAGCTTTCGCGCCCTTAGAAATCTTAGAAGAGTTGCAGAGTCAACATTAGGGAATTTCTCTTTCATCTTTCCGAGGCCTTGAAACTCAGCATCAGAAACATTCATCACGTTTCGAGGTGTCAAAGTAGCCGATTCTCGTCTAGCGGCAGATGTACGGTTGCTTTTTTTAGGGCTGACGAATACGTTGACCGAATCTTGACTCGATGATCGGCGAATGACATCGATCAAGGCATTTCGTCGGGCATTCAAATTTTTGCACCATGAAGAAGCCACCTCAACTGAATCTGCCTTCAAGCTATATGTCTTGCTAGAATTGACCAGTTCAATGTTGAATATCGCATTATTGTTTACAGAGAGAGTGACGCTTTTCATCTGTCTGATGTCGATCGCCGCGAGGGGATGGTTGCCCTTATTGATTTTGTCTTTAGAGTAGTCATAGTATTTCATGTAGGCAGAATCTATGACAAAGTATCGCTTTTGCCAACCAACAATCCCCTGCCCTTTCTTCTTAAGGCAGCCCTCTAGATTATCAAATGACTTCAGCAAGTCGGCAGTATATGGGTCTGTGTTTAGGACAGAATTTCGGTAACCTGTCCTCTTCTGTATGAGTGGTCGGTCAGTTGTGTTGCCCCTTTCCCTGGTATTCGATCCCCCGCTACTGAAACCCCCGCTTGATATCCCGTTCGCTGTGCCGTTGTCAGTGCACTGCGGCGTAGCAAACCCCTCTTGCGGTGGTGTCACGATGGCTTTTTGCAGTTGTGTTGGAGTTGCCCACAAAGATCCACGCAAGTGTTTAATGATTGTCCGGTGCAAGAGAGTGTGGAATAAAATGACTAGCACTGTAACAGTTAGGGGGGCCGGGCAGCTGGCCAGCCAGGTTTCTACTTCCTGCGATATCATTTTGCTCTACCCCTTTCCCCTTTTTTTTCTGACGGTCGTTGCTCGAAGTCGGGTTCTTTTATTTTTTGAGTTAGAAAATTGCTCAGAACCATTAGAAAATGGCAGCCTCGAATATTCTTGAAAGAGCATACAAAAGTCACAACAAGACAGCCGCGAGAGAAGCATGTTTAAAGCAAACAAAGTCCAATTCTACCTCTTCAGGGGGCCAACAAGTGGTTCTTCAAAAAATGATAAAGAAACCTCTCCCACACATTGCTGACCAATATGATGCGCTTAGAAATGACGCAAAGGCATCGCGCCAAAATAAAACGACTGCGAATAGGAGAATGAGCAAGCACAAAACAGCCATTCATGGCTTTGACAAGTGGTTGAATACAGTGTTGGATGACAAGACAAAGCAGAAGATGGTGAACCAGTTCGGGTACACCTTCTCGCAAAAAAAGTACAAGTCAAACGATCCTACTGGCTACAGGAACAAGGGCGATGCGTCCGAATCAAACGTTATGAGATCCCACAAACTCTTTGAGAGCCTATCATCTAATTGCTCTTTTGAGAGTTTGTGCTATCCTGATGGCCTAGATTTCTACCCTCGGCTGCATTTCTTCTCGCCGCGCTTCGTATCTGCTTCAGATGGAATCGGTGTCCGGATGGCTCCAATGCTCGTTCACGCTCATGACCAGATCTCCTACATATCTGCCGACAGATGCCGGACCTATGACATCAACGGAATCCCTGTGAAAGAAAAGCGTATGATCGTTATGAGCATGTGTGCCAATGGGAATGAGGACGGACGGAATCAGACTGAAAGTACGCGCGGTAGTAACAGCAAGATTTTGAATAATATCAGGAAGAACATAACCGAGAACGAGACTAGAAGTACTCATCCACATCCTATTGCCGTCTTGAAAAGATCAAACAAGAAGAAGAACTTCAACAATATCGAGCTGATCTACGGTGTTGATCAGCTGAAAAAGAAACTTGAAGAATTGATTACCGGTCGCAGCTGCTCGTCGGGCGGAGACGAAGCAGTATGCATCCAAAAATATATAAAACCAAAAGGACAAACTGCCTGGCTTGTGCGGATTGTGTGGAAGCTCAAGGAGGACTGTGGCACAGAGGGATACAGTTACGTGCTGAATGACACCGACAAGTTCGTCATAGATAGCAAATCTCCAATATCCTGCGGCATTGTCAAGTCGGCGTCGTCCAAGAGCTGGCCCGAGGCGAGGGATATCATGGAAAAGTTTGTGAAGCTCAGCGAGGAGCGCCTCGGTAAGCGCTTCAGCATGGTCGCAGGAGACTTTATCATGGAAAGCGATGGTCGATGGAATTTCGTCCAAGTAAAGAGTTTCAAATTGAGGGACCAAATCTACCAGGTTGCTGAGAATAAAAAGACGGGGGAGGGAGGGAGTAAAATCAACGATAACCCTAACGGCAGCAACAGCTCTTATATGGGGAAATGTTGTGGGCAGTTGTACTGCCATGAGCAGCTCACCCCTGAGGAACATATTGTCTACCCTATCAAATCTCAGCTTCACAAAATTAGCTACAAAGATATCTTGCTGGATAAATTTGCTAAGCAAGAACTTGCTGAAATCAACCAGGCTGGACTCAAGGAGGAGGATACGCCTGTGTTCGTGAATCTTTACAAGCTCGAAACAAAAATGCTGCAGAAGATCAACCAGCGGGACAAATTGCGTCTTTATAACAGTGTGTCAGTTTGTGGCGCCTGTCACAATCGGATCACGACGAACAAGAAGCTGATGGAGGACACAGTGAACGTCGATCTAGCAAAAGCCAAAATGGCCAAGAACCAAAAGAAGGAGAAGGAACGACTGGTCAAGAGGGCGGTGATCGATGCAAAAATCAAGGGAGGAAGAGGTGCAGTGGGTTTAGACGACTTTATTCAAAACGCCAAACACCTACAAAACTTGGGAGAAGGGGATGGTGAGAACGTTGGGGGTGGGGTCTTAGTTGGTGCTGGAGAGGGTGGGTCAGTAGATGCGATTGCACTCTTGGAAGAAGGTGGGGAGGGAGAAGGTCAGCAAGCGGAGATAAAGAAAAATGAAGGAGAGGAGGAGGAGGAAGATTACGACGAAATACTCAAGAGAATGCTGGAAGATAATAAAAGGGAAGCAGAGGCAATCATTTACAACGAAGGCGTACTGGATATGTCGGAGGAAGAACGGACGAGATTAGAGCAAGAGGCAATAGAGAGAAAAGTTAACGAAGCATTCAATGGTTACAATCCAGAGTTTGCTGTAGACATTGACAGCGTCATGGGGAAAATGAATGATGAAATGGACAATATTAGTCTGGGGGCAAAGTATGCAAGTGTCCCAAAAAAGGTTGAGAAAAAAAACTACAAGGTTTTGAATGATGAGGGTAACGATGTCAGGTCGCCGGTGATCAAGTTCAGGCCTGTTCACAGCGTCAGAATCAATGAAGCGCGCTACTGGTCCAATGAGGATTACAAGGAGGAAGCTCTGGGGGAAATTCTCGACACTATAAATCGTGGCATGAAGTGCAGAATCGTAGCTCAGGGGATGGATGAGGTAGATTTAACGAGCCTTCTTCACAGCATCTATCACGAGGACTGCATCAAAGATAGTGTCAAGTTAGGTAGCAAGGGAGCCATTGGTTTGATGGGGGTACCCAAGATAATTTTTGATATCTGTGAGGAAGGGATCGAAGGAAGCATGACGTTTTTCAACAAGGGCGAGTAATAATTAAGCAAGAAGATGGCGGCGGGCTAGATTTTATAAGTGTGTACTTCCTGACTTCGGATTAACTAATTAACTAGCTTTTAGTATTTTGAAACAACAACTTGAGTTTCTGCCTTCACGCCACTTCGCTACTTTTGCACTTTTGCCTAAAAAAAACACAACACCCGAAACACCCGACGACTCTGTTTACCTTTTCTTTTTAATATTTATATTCAGTTATACTTTTTCAAAAGTAGGACTCTTCTTCTAAGAAGCGATTATGTCTACGATTGACGTAAAAAGTGTATTGGTTACTCCTGAACTGGAACAGTATAATGATGTTTTCATCAAGAACTTTGGGGCCTCCTCCTCCAAGCTGTCAGTGAATCGGCTGCGATTGCTGCAATTGGCGCACTTGCCGCAGATGAGTATCTGCAACTATGCACACCAGAAGGTTTTGATGAAGAATATTGTTTTTGCTCTCACCAATATGGCCTTGGATCAACCGAAGACTGACCTGGAAGTACAGAGAAGTAACCTTGAATCCATGCATGTAAACGAAGATTTCCTAAGTGAGAGTAATAAAAGTTTGGACGACCATATGGAGAACAAGAAGAAAAAGAAAAAGAGATCCAGTTTCGACAGGAAGCAGCGTCCTTCACTTGAGAGGAGGCCTTCTCTAGACGCCAAGTCACAGCTCATGAAGATTGACAAGATGCAATCCCAGCTGAATAGAGATTCGACGCATGGTAAGGTAGAGAAGATTAGGCGTCGCTCTTTCGATCCCAATGACGCCAACAAAGAAAAGTCCAAACTTCTTCAAGAAGTGGAGAAAAATGTATCAAATATGCATGTACCGGATGGCGTTAAACCGAAACGAAAGCCCATGAACAACAGCTCTGATAAGGGGATGCGCTTCGACAGTCGTAATGATGATGCGACAGAGAAAAAATTAGACGCAAAAGCCCGTGCCAAGGCCTACGGAGATGCTGCCCAGAAATCTGCACTGGCAGACAATGGTCTTGCAAAAATTGGGAGGAAGGTAATGAAAAGTTTCATGGTGTCTTTGCAGGCTGAGAGATGTAGTTTGATTTTTTTGGACGACCATAGAGACGAGATGTTCTTTTATCAGGTTAGTGAGCTACCGGCGAAGGAATAATACAATTGGGCGACAGTAGGTAATCTATATCCCCCCCTCGGAGGATTCCCTTTGACAAATAATTAACTCATCACTCCCCTCCCCACGCAACCAAACACAGAATGATGAGTGTATCAGGTTTCAGAAGGGGACAGGGTTAGCGGGTTATGCAGCAACGACAGGTAAAATACTGAATATTCCAGATGTATATGCTGACAAGAGATTCAACAAAGCCATTGACAAGCAAACTGGCTTCAAAACAAGGAACATGCTCTGCGCTCCTATCCACAGCCGCCTCGGCGAAAGCAGTGTAATTGCTGTCATACAGATGTTGAATAAGAAGGGTAGTGAGCCTTTCGACTCTCACGATGAGGAAATCCTCGACAACTGCCAAATCCAAGTTGCGGAGGCTCTAGATCTTCAATTCAGCACACTCAAGACAGCTCATGCCAACCTGGATTCTCTCTGATTATTCTGAACGTAGTAATAATGAATACAGTTGTCTGACATAATATGTAAGCATTGCATACGCGATTTGTATATATGTAATTATGTGTATACGGTGAATTTTTTGCCCAAATACCTGAACTCTTATCTGAAATTCTTCTCTTTTTTTTGAATTGGGTCTTTGAGCGAGCAAACATTCAAATCTACCAACCCCTTTCCTAAACCTAGCAGCAAATAAATCAAATGGTCGTGGCCTCCGCTGTTACCCCCCCCTTGATATCAATCAAAGTGGATAATGACGACCAACCTCTCCATATTACCCCTTCGGTCAGACAGTCACGTGAGGTCATCTCAGCTGTCAATGAACTTGCAAAGGGATACAACGGACACGATTTGGAAGATGTGAGCAGATTAGAGGCAAAGAAGCTACCGCTTCTTCTCTCCGCCAGTTGTTGTGACTGTGCCCTGGTAGACAATGTGGTGAAGCTCTTCTCGCTTTTGGCTGATGAAAACCCCAACGAGGACGATGCTGTCCTGGAACACATCGAGGTGGGGTTGATTCTTCTCACAGACTGCTCGAAGAGCGCGAAATTATCACGCGCGTGGAAGCTCCTCGGAGAAATGTACGAGAAGGACGAATACAACAACGTCAATGATGATGCCTCGTCTGCCAGTACTGACGACATTCTTTTCAACAATGAGAGCTTGAAGGCATTGTTGGGCAGTTTTCTGACAGCTATCCTCGCTTGTCTGCAGAAGACCTTAAAATTCACCACGAGGCAGTACTATGAGATAGTCACATCTTGTGCCGACTATGTGGCGGGCAAGGTGGTTGAATTTTTAGGCAAGACTAATGAGATCAGCTTCGATGAGTTCAGTGACTTTTACAATAGCGGCGGGTTCGAGTGGGCTCCCTGGATTGAGATATTAGATTTGAGAAAGTGGTTGGTGATGGAAGATGCCGACGATAGCTCCTCTGTCGCGTCCACTACTTCTGCAACCTCTGATGCAGTCGATGCTGACAGCTACACCTCCTCCCCATCCACCGACATGAAAATTGTGTCGTTTGAATTCCCCCTCCCTAGGTCAAACGAGAATCTTAAAATTAGCATTACGCATGCTGATATGAAGTTGCTTAAGCGTGTGACGACGAGAACGCATTTGATCGATCGTTCAGCGGAGGAAGTTGCTACTTTGCTAATGGAGGCTAGCGACGATGAGGGGAAGTTATCAAAGGCCAGATTTGACGAGTGCATCCGCGCGCTGGTGCCTGGGTCGGACCTGTCCAACGAGGAGCGCACTGAGTTTTCTGTATTCCTAAGCTGTCTCTTTTACTGCTTCGACCTGGCTGACGAGAACGAGGTAAATGTCTTGGACTTTGCCAGTGGCTTCACGCTCCTTTGTGGGGGGAACAAGAGCGAAAAGCTCACTCTGGCATTTGATCTGGTCGGCGGTGGCAAGCCCCTGAATCGTAAGGGTATGTACCGCTTCTTCCGTAATTTTTTGACCCTCCTTGTTGGCATCACCTATACCGAGTCGGAGAAGATTAAGCCTATGTCGCATGAAGTGTGGGCGAAACTCGTGGAGGCAATTGAGTATGGGGCGGACTGGACAGCGAGCAACTTATTTAAGAGGGGCGATGACACAGATTTTGTCACGTTCGAAGGTTTCGCAGAGTGGTACCGGCTTGGTGGCTTTGAGGTTGCTCCTTGGTTGGAGCTGTTAGATCTGAGCAAGTTTTTCAGTTTGACTGCTGTCGCCACTGCCGCCCCCTCCTCAGCCAGTTCCTCGTCATCAGCTACGTCATGTGTTTCTGTGGTGTACACATTCCCTATTGCGGACAACGATTCTCTTGTCATAACTGATGATGATGTCGACTACGTGTACCGTGTTCTCGTTGGCTCGACTTCCTTCATGCTTTTGACACCTCAGGAGATGCTGGAGGTTCTAGGCCGGTTCACCAATTGGGAAGAGGACATGTCCGAGGAAAATTTCATTGCCTGTTTAGCAGAGCTTGTGAAAAATGTCACGGGAACTTCCATGACTACCGAGGTGCAGCACGTGTTTTCTAACTTGTTTAAGAGCTACAACTTCTCCGTGAATGATGGTTCCGTCAGCATAGTGGAGCTCTTGGTCGGTCTGACAGTCATTTGTAGCGGGAAGAAGTCAAGCAAGTTGCAGTTTGCTTTTGAGATGTTTGACGTGGATTCAGATGGCAGGCTCACGGCTCTGGAGGTCTTTCTGTTCTTCAGAAGTTTCCTCGTGATGATTTTTAGCTGCACCACCCAAGGGCTCGAGATGACCGGAGGGAAGCGCCACACTGTAATCACTAACACGGCCAAAATGGTGACTGAGTTCTTGTTCCTAGGTAACAAGAGTGGAACGGTTAGTTTCGACGAGTTTGGAGACTGGTATAATGGGGGCGGTTTTGAGGTCGCCCCATGGCTCGAGTTGCTTGACGTTCACAAGTGGATGAATGACGGTGACGATAGCGACAAAGATGACGGGGAGGAATACTACGATGACAATGGCGATGCGTTTGATTACATGCCTTTGCCACCTTTTCCCCAAACGCCCCCTCCCAAGCCTTGTGCAAATGCAAATGCAGATGCAAATGCAAATGCAAATGCAAATGCCATAACCTCCAGCAACTCTGCCCTCGAGTTCCTACTTTCCACGAATACATTGT
>Ga0115556_1001255_pt1 | contig 17482 bp, 8 predicted proteins | sample COGITO_mtgs_1104_5_FD_87282 | JGI IMG/M metagenome (GOLD analysis project Ga0115556, IMG submission 87282) | Pelagic marine microbial communities from North Sea - COGITO_mtgs_110414 | ecosystem: Environmental > Aquatic > Marine > Epipelagic | place: Germany:Helgoland, sampling site Kabeltonne... | reverse complement strand
ACGTCTTCGAACTATGTTCTGCGCGACATTGGTTTTTATTTGCGCGCAAGCGCTGTTCGTTCGCGGCTGGGGAGAGGAGATGCCGAGCCCGCCGCCGAGTCCGCCGCCGAGCCCACCACCGAGCCCACCGCCTTTAAACAAGTTTGGTAAGAAGATACCGGTGCCACAACAAGAGTTTTTCGATCTTATCTGCCAATGTTTGAGAGAAGATCCCGTGAAAGGTAATTGCCTCGAAGTTGGCTACACCGAGCGAAATTCTGATGGCGACATTTACGGCGTTCTTTCGCATTGGGATACGTCTGAAATATCGGATATGTCACTTGCGTTTTCAGGACCGCGTTTAACGACTTCTGGACCTCCGTTTCCTTGTACTCCAATGCTTCCAATGGAAGTTACAGAACGATTCAATCCGGATTTGAGCTTGTGGAACACGTCGCAGGTTTTGACTTTCGTAGATACTTTCGGTGATCAACGTGCGTTTTTGGGAACTGGTTTGAAATTCTGGTCAGTGTCTCGAGCTACAAATTTTGAGGTGATGTTCAGCGGTTGCGCTAATTTTATCGAACCGATTTCATTTTGGAACGTGGAGAATGCTGAAAACATGGGTGGAATGTTTCGTCGATGTACTAAATTCAACGCCGATATTTCTCTCTGGAAAACGCCTCGAAACAAAAAAATGGATGAAATGTTCTTGGAATGCGAAGCATTCAATTCAAATCTTAATTTCTGGGATGTTTCGAATGTCAATAACATGTTCGCAGTGTTTGCCAGGGCGTTTAAGTTCAACAAACCGATTGGCGATTGGAACGTGTCGAGCGTGACCTCGATGGGAGCAATGTTTCAAGGCGCCCTATCATTTAATCAAGACATTTCAAAATGGGACGTTCACAACGTCGTAAGTTTCCAAGACATGTTCTTCGATGCAATTAAGTTTGCCGGTGACGTGAGCAAATGGGATCTTTCGTCTTCCTACATCACGTTTACGAGCATGTTTTCGGGAGCTCTCGCGTTTAACAACAAGTGGGTATGCGAGACATCGACGAGCGGCCCGCCGGATACGTGTGAATTGAAAAAGCCGTACTTTTTCAATGCTCTCGGTAATAGAGTTTTTCCAAACAATTTCACCGAACTTCAAGGTGCAGTTTGTAATTGCCTCGGCGAAGAACCAATTCACGGTATCTGCACCGAATTTGCTCGCGAGAGCGAGTACGGCGTCCTTCCGCAATGGGACGTTTCGCTCGTCCAAAATTTTGAAGGAATCTTTGACGCAGATTTTCTTTTTGCCACCTGCACCGGAAAAGTTACACCCTTTTCACTATCGCTCTTCGATGCCGATTTGAGCTATTGGAATATGAAGAATGCAACAAATACTGCGTTTATGTTCCGTTTCTTGCCCAAGTTCAAAGGCAAAGGTCTCAAATACTGGGACGTCTCCAGCGTGACGAGAATGGACAGAATGTTCGACGCGAATTTTGAATTCAAGGAAGCCATCGGGTATTGGGATACTAGTCACGTGACGAATATGGAGAAAATGTTTCGTAACGCGCACTCCTTCAACCAAGATATTTCTAAATGGGACACGTCGTCGGTCAGAACTATGTTTCGCATGTTTTTGAACGCCACGGAGTTCAAAGGAACCGGTATTTCTAAATGGGACGTTGAGGAAGTCACGGACATGCAAGAAATGTTTTTGAACGCAACTCACTTCAATGACGACATCGGCAGCACGTGGTTGGGATCGGCGGCGACTAACGAACAAAACGACATCTTTCTCGGCGCGGACGCTTTCAACAAAGTCTACGAGTGTAACACCGACGTCGACGGTCCGGTCTCGTCGTGCGCGAAACAAAGAGCTCCCTCGCCGTGGCGTTGCGATTAACGATGCGCGCGCGACCATCATTTTTCACGAATACAACGACGAATACGACGACGAATACTACTCGCGACCGACGACGACAAAGACAAAGACAATAAAATCCACGACGCGAACTCACGGTCGGTTGTTATAAAAAAAAGCGTTTGATGGTATGATACTTTACACATTCGCACTGTATAATAATTTCACTTTTTCCTCTTCTCGTTCTTCTTTTCTCAGACAGAAAGACGAGTTCTTTTTTTCTCAAGTTCTCCTCTCTTCCGGGAAAGCCGACAGAAAATCACACGCATCATCGCATAAAAAGAATCATGTCCGACGAAGAGTTTGACTTGAAAAAGAAGAAGAAAAAATCCAAGAAGGTTGATTTCGACGCGTTCGAGACGGAAGATGCTCCGAATGATGGTGGTGATGATGCTGGTGTCGCGGCAGCCGTCGCGGAGAAAATAGAAGATTTGGATCGTACGTGTTTTTCTCTCGTTTTGGGTTTTTCTTTGTCTTCTTTTTTCTTCATCCGCTTCTTCCTTTGTTGTTAACGCAACAGCAGTTTTCATTCGGCGAAAAGAGATGGTGACGACGATGAGAACGCGACGACTGTCTGTCGTCGAGCCAAGCCGCTTTTGGACCTGAACACTGCTGCTGGTGATGTTTAGAAGAGCGTTTGATAAAAGAGCGGAGAGGAGGATGAGAAGACACAAAAGCACTCCTTCACAGTTATCTCTCTTCTCACGTGTCTCATCTTTCAAAAAATTAAAAAAAACTCACCACTCACCACAAAAATCTCTCAAACAACCTTTCACAACGACGACAACTTTAACTTTAACAATAACAACAGTCGAAGAGTTTGGTAAGAAGAAGAAATCGAAGAAGAAGAAGAAACTCGCGTTATCGGACGACGAGGAAGGAGGAGGAGAGAACGAAGAGGAGGAAAAAGCGACGACCTCGTCGTCCGGCGGCGGCGTTCAATCCGGGTTAGGTCTCCCTTGGGACGGTTCCGATCGAGACTACCACTACGACGAACTTCTCGGTCGCGTCTTTGGCATTCTCAAGGAGAAGAATCCGGCGTTGTCGGAGAAGACGAAAACGATTATTAAACCGCCGCAAATTGCGAGAGAAGGGACGAAGAAGACGGTGTTTGCAAACTTGATGGAGATTTGCAACGCGATGCACAGACCGCACGAGCACGTGACGCAATACATGATGGCGGAACTCGGGACGACGGGGACTTTAGACGGTCAGCAAAGGCTGATTATTAAAGGGAGATTTCTGCCGAAAGTGTTCGAAGGTGTTTTGAGACACTACTTTATCGATTACGTGATTTGCAACATGTGCAAGAGTTCGGACACGCAGTTAGTGAAAGAGGCGACGACGAGGTTAAGTTATTGTAGGTGTCAATCGTGCGGCGCGTCTAGGTCGGTGTCGAATATTCAAAAAGGTTACACCGCGGTTGGGAGAGGCGAGAGAAGGAAAGCCAGAGCAATGGGGACGTAAAAGGAATACGGAAAACGTCTACATCATCATCGTCGTCGTTAAGAAGTATATTTTTAAAAACATTTGTTGTATTAGAAGAAAAGAGAAAAGAAGAAGAAGAAGAAGAAGAAGAGGAGCATCGTCATCGTCATCATTTTACTTAGTATCGTTACAACGTTTCAAATTCTTTGGCTATTTGCTCATCCGTCATTTCTTGCTTCGTCGAGCATTTGTTATACGTCGTGTCTGCGGACATCTTACAGACCCACTTGTCGTCGTCGCCGAGATTGGCGATTGACTTTTCAGGAACACGCCTCCATTTGGAACAGTCGTCGCACTGTATCCATGTCTGCTTAACGATGACTTTAGTCGCCCTTTTGCCGGAATTTGGCGGCGCGTTGCTGCTCGTTCTCGCTCTCTTCGAAGCTTTCCCGCCGCCGACGACTTTGTTCGATCCAGGTAGTGGAGGATTCACCGGAACTCGTTGCTTACCGCCCCATCGAACGGTTTGCATGCTCAACTGCACGGTTTCTCTGCTTCCGTCGTCGTATAAAACTTCGTGCTCACCCGTATCCGCACGGAACGATTCAATGACCGCATTGAAGAAGGTTTCATGGACGGGCCAAAAGACTTCAACGAGTCTTCCGATGGAATCTGCGCCAGTTTGCGTGCCAATCGTTTTCAGCCATTTTCCCATCGTTTCTTGGGTGACTGCATGTTTTCCGACTAAACGCAACGACTGGCGCCATTTTTTCGCAGAACCTTTCCCGCCCAAGCGCTCAAATTCAGTCGCTGGACACGTGTATTCGGATATTCTGCACTTCATGTCACCTGAATCTCGGCGAAGCACGGCGTAACGAACGAGTTCCTCGCCGCGGCGTCCTTGCGGTAACAAGATGCCTCGCATGCCACCGACAGCGACCGGAATGGGAGGTAAAGCAAAAACCATTCCACCATCTTCCAAAGGTGGTTCCGGAACCCCCTCGTAAGGCTCCCAGATGGATGGCAAGTATCTCACTGTCAACAGAGGTAAGAAAAAGCGCTGCGTCAAGTTTTCCTCTACTTTTTCCTCATCTTCGTCGTCATCTGAAGGCGATGGAAAAAGGATCGGGTTTTTGCGCGGCGTGGGGTATTTGAACGTCAATTCGTGTTCTCCGGTGAAAGTATCGAACGCAGTCACCGTAGCTCGTCGCCATAAACCGCGCGTTGGAACGAGAATTTCAATGAACTTCCCGACGGCTTCGTCGCCGATGCTCGCTCCTTTTGATCTCAGAATATCTTTGATATCTATTTGAGACCCCGCACGTTTGGCAGTTTCGAGCCATTGTGGATCGTCATCAACAAACTCTTCGACAGGAATGACCTCGTACGAATCCAAATCGGCGATTGGTGTCGGTTGTTCCGGAGGTTGCGGAGGTTTTGGTTTTCTAATCAATGTGCGTTTTGATTTTTTGATTCCTTCCGTTTTGACCTTCTCGTCCACATCCATAGTTGTCGGAGTAGTAATCTTTGCCTCGGCTTTCGCTTTCTTCTCCGCTTGAATTTCCTCTTGCTGGTCGACGTACGCTTTGCTTTGCGCCTCGAACATTTCTTGCGCCAGAGCGTACTCTTGTTTAGCACTCTCGTACGCTTCTTCCTGTTCTGAAACTGCGCGATCGCGTTGCTCTTTGAGGTTTTTAAGCTTTTCATCACTCATTTTCATATACACACTTCGTCCGCCATCGCACAAGGAACCAGATTTATCCTTGTACTCAAAAGGAATGGCGATATTTCGAACGACGCATTGGGCGTCCAATTCAGCTTCGAGTTCCATAGCGGCTTGCGTCGCTTCCGCGACGAAATCACGCTTCTTTATCCTCGAATTTTTCTTTTGGCGCCCTTGCTTCAGTTGTTCGCCTTCTCGTTCGTTGTTGTTCTCGTTATTGTTCTCGTACTCATCGTCATCGTCTCCTCCTTCAGCGCTTTTGCGCTTTGATCCCGGTTTAGAACCAGGGTTACCTCGGTCATAGACTTCTTCATTTTCACTTGGAAAGTCGGTTTCCGTCTCTAAAGCCGCAGCTTTGATGGGAAAATGTTTGACGGTATCAAACGCGACCGCTCCGGCAAGCACTTCGTCTTGATGTGGCGGAATTTGTTGGAACAATCGAGTCTTTTCTTTCAACGGTCCAGATTGTGGCAAGTCTCCTTCCTCATAAAAAGGCGCGTTCCACGAGTACAACTCGTTCGCGTTCACGCCAATAGCGGCTGCAACTCCATCGATGGTATCATCTGCTGCGCAATAATACACTCTGTACCCGGATTCCAAAGCTTCCTCGCCGTTTAGCGTACCTCTCGCGTTCATATTTATTCCATCTGCGGCCCACGCGCCGCCGACGCCTCGTTGTCCTACTCTTCCTCCTCCAGACGCATCCTTATTGGCGTTGGCTCGCGAGCGACTACGTGCAGATGGAATACTTTCGTACGGTAACTTCACCGGGAGACCGTCTGGAAATCGGAACTTATTCAGACATATGAACAACCACTGGTGAGTGCCATCTTCGTAGCGAATTTCGTGTTCGCCAGAATCGGCTTTGTATCCCACAAACTCGCAAAATTTATACGCTTGCGAACCGTCCGACCAGATTTCCGCGGGTCGACCGACGACATTTGCACGCCACGTGCCACCTTCGTCACGCAACCATTTACCAATGGGCACACCCCTCTTCAATTCATCCGCTTCTAGTTCCTCGATCGGGTAACCGCTATGTATACGTATAGATTGACGCCACTTTCGTGCGTTGCCTCGTCCACCCAAACGCTCAAACTCGAGAGCCGTGACGAGTTGTTCCTCAGAAGTAACGTTGCCTTTTCGATCTTTCTTGTAGAACATGACGTTTTCCTCCCCTCTTCGAGCTCCTGGACGCATAAATCCTTCCATTCCTCCGCATTGAACTTTGACTGGAACTTTTTCCATAACGAGATTTTTCTTCGCTTCGCCTGTACTCCTCTTGTCGTCAACGTCGCCGTCTGTTTGTTCATCTTCATCAACAGGTTCAATTGAGCACTCACCGCTGAGCGCATCCGGAATTTGAGCATCCTTTCGTAATCGTAAAGAGCATAAGTCGAGGATTTCCGGCCATTTTCTATGTAATTTGGATTCGATAAATCCATCGCGTTCTAGAGTAACAATGGCCAAGTTGTATCCGAGAGCGTCCCCGAATTCGTCGTGGGTCCACATCGCGCGAGCATGGTCTAAAGTAGCCGCATCGTGCGCGCGATAAAGTCTCGCCATCAAAACTTTTATTTCAGTGGAAGTTATGTACGCTTCCTCTTCTTCGTTTTTACCTTCTTTCTTCTTTTTCGTCGTCGTCGCCGCGGCGTTCATCTTTCGTCTGCGTTCGCCGAGCGTTCTCAAGATGGCGTTTCTAATATTCGTCACTTTTTCTTCGTCGATTCGACCCTTATGCGGCAAAACTACGGGAAGAGGAGCTCCTCTTCGATTAATAGAGGCTTCGACTCCAGAAGCTAATCCAGATCGCAAGAGATCGTACCCGGAAACAGGTGCACCAGTTTCGCGTCTCTCTAGGCGACGATTGCGTTCGTTTGAACGGATCCGTTCCTTTTCTTGTTCAATCTTAGCCAAATCCGCATTTTCGCGTTCACGTACTTTCGCCATTTCTTTGTTTCTTTCCAGGTGAGGACGAACGCGTCGGAACATTTCGGCCATAATTTTATCGCGTTCCGCAGGATCGATGTCTTTCTGTCTCAAAAGTTTCAGAGGTCGCCCGAAAACGCACGGATCTTTAGGATTGACGTTTGCATCTTGCGCGTTTGCGCTTTCATTCTTACCCTTTACTAATCCAGCAGCCGCTGCAGCTTCTGCGGCTTTGCGCTGTTCAAGCAAGCGCTGCGCCTGCTCTTTCTCAGACAATTTTTCTAAAGTCTTTGATGGTGGCGGTGCTGGTTGCATCCAAAGTTTCGTGCGTTCTAAAAGTTGCGACTTGCGTGAAATATTTGGATATTCCGCCTTATTCCAAGCGACAATATCGCGCGCGTCCAATCCTCGCTCTCTGGCGATTTCATCAACGCTTTCGTTCCTTTTCGTGTAATACGCAACAGCGCCTCTTATCACGGCATCCTCACCAGCCTCGGGAGCTTCTTCCTCCTCTGCTTCCTCTTCCATGATCGCATCGTTAATTAATTCGTTTTCTACTTCTTCTGGTTTCTTTTTCTTTCCTTTCTTTTGGTTCTTTTTCGGACCTTCTGTTCGCAACAAAAAGTGAACGAGATCCGTAAACGTGGCGTACGCCAGCGCTTTCACGGAACCATTCCCTAATGGCAGTTCGAGCTCCGTATCGCGATCTTCGATCCAAACGTCCGTGATGGCAACTTTTTTACCCATTACCCATCCGGACGATCCCTTTACACCACCTCCGTGTTCATCACCTCCGGCGTTGTATTTCTTGATCTCCTCGTGTTCTTCACCAAACTTTTGACAATCCGCGTCGCATCGAATAAAGCACGCCTGTGCCGGGTGTATCTGTCCTAACGCTTCAAATCGTTTACACTTTCCTATTATCTCAGCACCTTGCGGTAAATGGTCTTCACAATAGGCGCGAGTGCAACACTCGCATCGAAACAACAAACCGCCGACCGCGGCAGACTTCCGGCCACACTCGTGGCACGTGTGGTGCGGACATGACCATCTCGCCGTGCGTCCAATTTCTTCCATGGTGTATCCAATGCATTCAGGATGAACAGAAACTGGGCACAAGTCGCAGCAGACGATTTGGCCACCGTCCCAGCATCCTTGACACGTGTACGCGTGACCGTAATCTCTTCCCGCGACTTGACCGCGGGAACGTTTCCCGCCCTGTAATTGCGCTTGACTTAACCCCGACTCTTTCGCGTTTACGGAAGGTTCGCCAGATTGTAAATCGTAATCGTTTGACTTTAACACGGTAACCATACCGAGACCATGACCGCCGTCAACTTGCATAGTCGTCGTCTTTCGATTGCGCTTACCGGAAAGTATGTTGCTTTGAAACTCCTTTGCGATTTCTTTTAAAGACGTGTTCTTTTTCACCTGAACTAAAGATGCATCGCCGACGGATTCTACAATCTTTGCCGGCATCATAAATGTTGAAATAGGAGTTTCCTCAGCTTTGCCTTCAACGAAATCAGTCGCCGTAAACTGCGTGTCTTCTTTCAGCGTTTGCAAATCTCTTCGTTTGCGCTCGCCCTCCTCGCTTCGATCCATGAGCGTGGATAACTCTTCATCTGTCGGCGGATCGCCAGAATCTTTAGAGAAGACGGCATCGACACCAAAACGTAACATCGAATACAAATCGTTTTTATCCAGCGCTTCCATAGCCTCTGCAGCGGCAGTTGAGCCTCTGGATACCATTTTTTCTAAGAATAATTTTTTCTCTGCGCGTTGCGTCATTCGTTCCTCTACGGTGCCAGCAGTAACTAATCGATATATGTGCACCGTTTTCTTCTGACCGATGCGATGGACTCTCGCCATCGCTTGCATATCTACCTGAGGGTTCCAATCGCTATCAAACATGACGCACGTATCTGCCGTTTGCAAGTTTACGCCCAAACCACCCGCGCGAGTACTTAAAAGAAATGCAAACACAGGCGAATTTGGACGGTTGAATGCCGCAATATCTATAGACCTCTGCACACGATTTGTAGAACCATCGAGTCTAGCGTATTGATAACCGCGCAAATGCAAAAAATTCGCTAATATATCCAACATAGATGTAAACTGCGAGAAAATAACCACGCGGTGGCCATTTTCTTTCAACTTGATCAAAATGCGATCTAATACCGATAACTTCCCTGAGGCTTCGATGATATCTTCTAAGGTGACGCCTTCATCCTGGATACCCGGCGAAAACAAGTACGGGTGATTGCAACATTTCCGCAGTTGCATCAATAGTGAGTTCAATTTGCGCCAATCGCCGCCACCGCTACTAGATTTTTCCTTCGCATCTTCGCCGGCGACTCCTGCAAGTTTTTTCTCGTTCTCGGAAGCCGCCGCTTCGAGCGATTGCAAAGCGCCCGATTCCCGCATCAGTAACCGCCTGTACCAAAACGTTTGTGCCGAGGACAAAGGGCACATAATTTTCGTTTCAACTTTTGGCGGTAACGAAACTTCCACTTCGCCTTTGACTCTCCTCAAAACGAACGGACGCATTAAATAGTGCGCCTTCGCGAGTAATTTTTCGTCGACTTTATGCTCCCTCATGTTCAAATTAAAAGCGCGGTCGAACGGCTCCGAGGAAGTAAACACGTCCGGGTGAAGAAACGATAAAAGCGCATATAACTCGTGCAAGTTATTCTGCACTGGCGTACCAGTCAAAAGGATGGTGTGTTGACGGTGAATGCGCTTCAAAATCTGATGCGCCGTCGTCTCTTCGTTCTTCACCTTGTGCCCTTCGTCTAAGATGACGCATCTCCAGTACACTTTTTGCGTCAACGCGAGCGCAAAAGATGGATTACACGCCATTTCATACGTCGTTAGAGCGACATCGTATATTTCTGTATTTATCACGACTTCTCTTCGTAGCCTTTGACGTTCGTTTTCATCCGAACTGTGTAACCGAACGACTCTTAATTTTGGACACCATTTGGCGAGTTCGTCCATCCACGAACTCATTACTGAGAGAGGGCAGACGATCAAATGCGGCCCTTTCACCCCGCGCATTTCTTTGATACACGCGAGAAACGAAATCGATTGTAACGTTTTTCCTAAACCCATCTCGTCGGCCAAGATGCACGAACATCCTTGATCGAACATTCGAACAGCCCACCTCAAACCTTCCAGCTGGTATTCTCTCAACACCGCAGTAATCGCCGCCGGTTGATTCTCAACTGGCATCAACAGCTTATCGCTCGGTTCATACTTTTCCGCTCTCTCCTCTAATGCTTGCACCGCCTTCTCTTCCATGAATGGCTTTAAATGCGATATTTGTTGATGTAAGTACTTGGCCCGTTTCGAAATCGCCAACTCGATATCCTTTTGAATATCTTTCTTGTTCACCGCCGTCGCCTCTTCGTCGGCGGTTAAAATTTTCGGTGCCCTCGGTTTCGTCCTCGTGTACGGTTTTCTCGGTTTCTTCTGTTCGAATACGTACGACGTGCGACCCGGACGCGTTTCTCGACTTCCATCGTCTCCTCCCAACTCGCTCGAAAACACGCTCGGTTCGCCTTCGGTTAAACCGTAGTTGTTCGAACGCAACACCGGTTGTCCGTCTATCATAATCACTCTCGCTTTTGTCACGCGAGATGTCCGTCGTCTGCCTCCCGAAGGATCCTCCCCTAACGCCGCTTTCAAGACGTCTTCTGGAATTTCAGCCGCTACCGCCGGGTCTATTATTTGTTGTTGTTGTTCGTGCTGCGCGTCGTCGTCGTCGTCGTTCTTTTTGGTTCGGTCGTCGTCGTCGTCGTTGTTCGACTCCGGTAAAACTAAAATCGTCTTCTCTTCTTTGTCTTCTTCTTTGTCTTCTTCTCCTTCTGCAGCTTTAGAAGCAGCGGCGGCGTGTTCACCGTCCTCACGACCACCACCATCAGACGACGACGTCATATTATCGAATAATGGAAACAAATATAAATAGTAGGAGTAGTAGAGAGAGAAAGAATGGAAGAGACGAGACGAGACTCTTTTGTTTGTTGCGTTTTTGGTAAGTTTTTTTCCATCAATAATCAGTCAATTATATCAATCGCAATATACTACAAACAACAACACAACTTCGACGCTTCGAAAAAGAGAGAGAAGAAGAGAGAACATGCAAAACTGGTATCAGTGAAAAATGGAAATTTCATGCCTTTATGTAAATTAGTATCTATCTAGATTTTGTTGCCTAACCTATCGTACGCGGGCGCTCTGTCCATGCGCGTGGGGTAAAATCGAGCGCGAGGCATGTACCCTTCGTTTTGGTACAACGTCACGGTAACGTCTTCGCTCTCCGCGAGTTGGTATAAATGAGGAAGCATGTCGAACAGCGCGTCGTCGGCTGGGTCGTCGATGAACGATGACACCGGTAATGCGTTTTGTGGATGGAACATGTAGGAATAAGGAGAGTTGTCGATGATGATGGTTTTGCGCAAGTCGCGGCCTAAACAGGTCAAGTCTTTGACGTAGTTCCCTTGGAACGGGTAACACGCGTCTCGAAATAATCGGTGTCGAACGACACCGTGGACGTCCAGTTTATCCATCAAAGGATTCGCGTATTTCGCTAACGAGGCCGTGAACACCACCAACTCGTATTTTTTTGCCATCTCGATTAAGAACAAATCCACCCAAGGTCTTTTCAACACGTACACGTCGGTTATCCTGCCGTCGATTTCAACCGGGATTATATAATCCGGGTTCGGTATCGGCCGAAACGACGAGTGGACTAACGTTTCGTCTAAATCGAGAACTAAACATGGCTTACTCGTCGCGTTGCCGCTTTTCGCGCATCTGTACGTTTCCGGTGCAGGGAGAAAATACGCGCCCGTGTGCAAAGTAAATCCTTCGCCGACGACGTTGGAGAACTGCGGTTTAAGACACGGAACCGGAACGCACCCGGCAACTGTCGGCGCTTTCTCTTCTTTCCTGAGCGGTGCTTTCGCATCATCCCGTATGTTTCGTTGTTGTTTCGTATTTGTATTGTTGTCATTGAACGACGACGCATTCGCGCCTCCGAAACACGCGCCAAAGAATCGAGCAAAGATATTTCTCTTCCTCGCGAGGACCGTCGTCGACGTCGAGTTCTCGCTATTGCCTCTTCCGCTACTACTGTTGATGCTACTACTCCTCGTGTTGTTGGTGTTATCCGTGCTGCTACTCATCTCTGCCTCTCTGTTGTGTATCGTGGTAGGTTCGTCGTCCCCTAAAAACTGCGTGATGACGTCTTCCTCTCGTTCCATGTGGTTGGGATTTTTTGTGCCATCCCCATCGCTGCTGCTCTTTTTCGTCGGTAAAGGACTGTTGTCTCTCCTGGGCGACCACAAACTCCCTCTCGCTGGAGTTAAACTCTTCTTCTTCTTCTTCTTTTGTCTTTTTGTCGTCTGAATCGTCGTTGATTTCGGCGTCGACGACGATAACAGTTCGTGTTCGTCCTCTGTTTCTTCCTCGTTGTTGTTGTTGTTTATATCGTCGTCGTCGTCGTCGTCGTCGTCGTCTTTCACTCTCGAAAAGGCGCGAGACAACAACCTTTTCGTCGCTCCGTTGATATTCTTTTTATTATTATTCTTCTCTCCACCTTTAGAAGAAGAGGAAGAAGAGGAGGAGAACGAGGCTGCTTTTGAGAACATCGTCGGTGTCGTCGAGGTCGTGCTTGTGTTTTGATCTTGTCTCTCCATCTCCACGTACCCACCGTTGACACCACCGACTTTCGACGACGACGACGATGTCATCATCATTTTAATCTTCTAAATCTCTCTCTTTTTGTGTTGGTTAAAAGTTGTTGTTACTTTTGCAAGAAGAGTCATGCGTCGTGTGAAGAGAGATCGAGAGAACAAAAAAAGTAAAAAAAAAGAAGAGAAAGAGGTGAAAAAAAAAGCCTCCCCTCCTCCTCCTCCTCCTCTCATCCTTTATTAAAACTACTCTTAAAATCACAGTAGTATTAAAAACGTGATGTTGTCGATGTCGTCGCCGCCTTCTCGGTGCTTGGCAAAAACTGCTTTTGCCGCGAGTCGTCGCGTTCCTGCCGCTGCTGCTGATGGTTTCTCATCTTCTTTTTCTAAAAGTCGTCGTCACCATCATCATCATAATCATCATCATCATCGAGGAAAGACGAATAATAATACCGTTATTCTGATGATGAAAGCGAACGGCGGCTCTTCTTCTTCGTTCTTTTTTTCTTCCAACGCCAAGCCTGCGGCGACGACGACGACGACGACGGTCGGAGAAGATGACGATGAAGAAGAACATCGAGAAAACGAAGAGATGAAAGAGAAGAAACCAAAACCACCACACTTTGACGGAAGAAACTTTCGCAAGAAACGAGAAGAAGTGGACGACTATAAACTCGTCACCGAGGAAGAGAAAACACGTTTGAGAGAAAAAGTTATCAATCACTTATGGCTCGCCCCGCTGACGAAAGGAGGCAACTTACCGTTTCGACGACTGTGCGCGACGTTCGAGGCAAAAGTCCTCGTGTCGGAGATGTCCTACGCGAGATTCTTAAATCGCGGGAACCCGGTGGAGAAAACGCACTTACGGCGACACGACTCGGAGGAGATTTTTGGTGCTCAAATCGCGACGAATATCATCGAAGAAGGCGTTCGGTCGGCGAGGATGGCGTATGAATTCAACGCGGATTTCGTGGATTTAAATTGCGGATGTCCAACTCACGAAGTCACGAAGAGAGGTTTAGGTGCGCGATTGTTGAGGAAACCGGCAAAGCTGGCGAAGTTGGTCGAAGGTTTAGCAAACGGGTCGCCTTTACCGCTATCGGTGAAAATTAGACTCGGCGTAGAAGACGATAAACCGGCTTTGAAGTTAGCGGAGGAGATTGAAAACGCGGGTGCGAGCGTATTAATCGTTCACGGACGAACGAAAGAGCAGCGATACACGAAAAGTGCAAATTGGAATTTGATTGGCGAGATTAAAAGCCGAAGTAAGATTCCAATTATAGGGAACGGAGACATTTTAACGTGGTACGAGGCGAGAGATAAAATGGCCTTGTCTGGAGTCGACGGCGCGATGACTGGGCGCGGCGCGCTCATAAAACCGTGGATATTTAAAGAGTTTTACACAAACACGTCGATTGAATTCACCGCGAAAGAAAGGATAGAGCTCGTGTATTTCAAATTGACGACGTTCATGAAGGAATATTTCGGCGCCGATGCGATTGGAAAGAAGAGATTTGATTTATTCATGCCTTGGCACATTGGTTTCTTCTGCAGATATCGCCCTCTCGACGAAGCCGTGTACAGAGAAAAGGCAAAATTGAACCCTTTGTTACAAACGCGATTAGATATAGCCTTAGAAAACGAAGGGAGGATTGAAGATTTAGAACCACTCGAACGTCTTTTACGGTGCGTATCCGAGGAAGCGCACGCGGACATCGCAGAGATTTTATTCCAAAGCGAAACGAGCGAGGATGCGATTGAAAAGTTGACGCGAGTTGCGGAGTCGTCGAAATTAGCCGAATACGAGTTGAGCGTTTCTTCTTCCTCCTCCTCCTCGTCGGGAAGAGAGAGTAGCGGAGATGTGGACGATATGCGCGGATAGTATTCTTCTCTATGTACCTAGAAATTCGCTACTGTACTGGTGCGCAAACAAAACTACTTCTACTGGTATCTACTACACTATTTATTTAATTCTTTTGGTCGGCGGCGCTAAATTCACCGCGCAACCTCCCGGATATCCCATCCGTCGGGCGATTTCGTCCACTTTTTGCTGGTCAAATAGCGTTTTCCCGGCTTCTCCAGCCGAGAACGGTTGCGACATGTGTCGCATAAACGCTCGAGACACCGTCAACGCCATATCCGTGCTCAAATTCAAAAGTTCTTCGGTCATGTGATTGGATATCCACTTCGGTAACTTCGATCTTTTATCGTGCGAGTTATATCGCTTATCTGCAAAGACCATCAATCCGTAATCGGCTTTGGAACGAATGACTCGACCGATGCACTGCGACGCTTGTCGAATGGCATCAAAAGTGAGAAAATCTTGCTCTTTGATTTGCAACGTCTCTCGTAAATACTCCAATCTCGCTCGTAAAATTCGAGACAACGTGTATTGATACGGCACGCCATACATGACTACAGCGCGCCCGTAGTGTCGATCGAAATCGATACCTTCGGCAACTTTACCTCTCGCGACGGAGAGAAAAACGGCACCTCGACCGGCGTTACACGCTCTGCGGTAATTATCTAAAGCTAAGGACGTTTCGACGACGTCTTGCGTCTCCATGAAAATCAACTTGTGTTGCATAATCTCTCGTAAAATCCCGGTATCGTGCCATTTGGAGATGATATTTTCCATGTACGAGTACGAGACGAAAAACGCGACGATACCGTCCGGGATACTTTGCGCTAATCCTACTAAAACTTTCCCGTAATTTTGAATGACGTTTGGATCTTCTCTCATGTCAAATTTGGAGGAGATGTGTTGTTGATCGGCGCCTCGAGTGATGACCATGGGACACAAACACTTCCGAGTTAACGTCATCATGAGTGATTTCATGACGTTCGGCCGAAACTTTAACAATCGAGGGTATAAATCAATCGGCGATAAAGTCCCGCTCGTAATGAATACGGATTGATACTTCTCGAAGACTGGTTTCACCGCTAAAGAAGCGTCTAAACACGCGAGCTGTAAAACTGGATCGGGAATGTGCGGATATCTCTCGTCGTACGGTTCCATTATGATGGTGAACCCTTGATCGTACGTACCGATTAAAGTTGCAAAATCAGCAACGCTAGACAACGCGCCGAACTCTTCCGTATCAACAATCTCTAAAGTTTTCAACAGCGACGTCAAACGATCGTAACAAAATTTCAACGTCTTCGCGTCGACGCCACCACCAGCCTCTGATTTCTGTATAAACATCCTCGGTGCGGTTTGTACGACTGATGGTGCGCGTAACTCGTGCCGTAAAAACTCGACAAATCGGCGCATTATGGCCACGAAATGTTCCGCTCGTCGAATGTTGCCCGGAATAACTTCTTGCACGACGTCCTCGGAAATGACTGGATTTGCCATTAAATCTTCACCTCTTTGCCTTGAAATTGCACCCTGGTTCGCTAACCCGGACACCAATCGCTCGTACTCATCCTGCAACCTTTTTCTATCCGTTTTCTTCACTTCTGTTATGCGCGTGTTTAACGTCGTGATGTTTCTCTGCGCCGCGTCCAACGTCTGCGAACGCAAGTTCACCGACAAAGCTTCTATGCAAACGTTATCGATGTTATGCGCCTCGTCAAAAACGACAATCGCGTTATCCTCGAATTCTCTCGAAACCAACCCGGCAACTTTCGGGTCTAACAAGTATTGATAGTTATACACCACCACGTTCGCTCTCTGTAACGTTTGTCGAGCGAGAAAATACGGGCACCACCTCTTCTCCCGTCCAAACTCTCTCAAATCTTGCAACGTATACACGCCCTTCGGCACTTCCGCTTCTGCCCCAAGCGCTTCTAAATCTTCGTAAAACTCGCACAGATTGCTCTTCCTAATCTTCTCGTTTTCTAAAACCGTTTTTGTTTTCGTTCCTTTTTGATCGCCTTCTTCGGCTTCCTCTTTCGCTTTATCGCGCACCCAACTGGCGGTTAAGTTTCTACACCTCGCGTCCACGCTCTCTCTCGATCCTTCCTCGGAAACTTTCGGATTCACGCACAGATTCTTCCTCGACGACAACCCCAGCGCTAAAATGTGCGTCTCTTCCTCTTTCCCTTTCTCCACGTGCTCCTCGCGATATTTCTGCAAAACTTTCAACTCCGCTAAAACTTTCTCCATCTCAGGCACCGTTCTCGTGCAGTAAATCAGTTTCCCGCACGAGTGTGGGTATTGCAACTGATAACTGGTAATCAACGAGAGTAACGTGATCGTTTTCCCAGTCCCGGTGGGCATTTCTAACGCCCCGTGACCTTTCGCGTCCAACGCGTGTTTCAGTTCGATCATGTATTCGTATTGTTCCTATTATTGTGATGATGTGAGTTGTTGTGAGTAAATTGACGATGATGATGATGATGATGCGTCGTCGTCGTCGTCGTCGTTTACGTCGTCGTCTGAATCGTGCGCGGATACGGAAAGAGAGAGAAGCGCGACGAAGAAAATGGTAACAGAATAGCAATGTTAAAAAATCTACTCGTTTAAAACGTACCGGGTACAAGTACTCGTACGGGAAGTACACCGTTAATCCTTCCAAGTTGAAAATCATCTTCTTTTTTGTCTTCTTCTTCTTCTTTGTCTTCTTCTTTGTCAAAGAAGAAGAAGTGACGACTGAACAGAAGAACGATTGAAAAAATGAAAAACGAAAAAAAAAGCTCATCACTTTTCCCTCTCTGCCCCATCGAAACAACAACACATTCTCACGCGCAAAATCTCATCAGACAGATAAAAAAAAGTCAAACATAAAAATGGCCCCAGCAGCAAAGAAAGGATCTAAGAAAGTCCAATCGTTCGTCGTCGATTGCACCCGACCGGTACGTGTT
>Ga0115556_1001254_pt1 | contig 17487 bp, 20 predicted proteins | sample COGITO_mtgs_1104_5_FD_87282 | JGI IMG/M metagenome (GOLD analysis project Ga0115556, IMG submission 87282) | Pelagic marine microbial communities from North Sea - COGITO_mtgs_110414 | ecosystem: Environmental > Aquatic > Marine > Epipelagic | place: Germany:Helgoland, sampling site Kabeltonne... | reverse complement strand
TTGACTTACCTCAGTTGATGTCAGTAATAATGTAACAATAACCACACACCCCCCTGTTAGATAATAATACCTATATTGTCATCAAGCGAACAATTTCAAGATTAGTGGTTCAGTCACTGAAATAATTTTTTAGTAATACAATTTTCTTTTTATGTATATTATATAATACATTCGATTGAATTATCAAATTTTAAAATAATTATAGATACATTATAATTAATTATATATATTTATATATTTTTTAATTTTATTATAAAGATATTATTAAAAAATAATAAAGTATATTAAATTATTTCTTTAAAATTCAGAAAATTTTTAATAAGTGTAAAAATTATATTATTAAAGGAAATTTAATATTAAAAATGAATTTAAGTAAACGAAATTTCAATTTTTTTTCAAAAAGTAAAGTTTTTATGTAACAGGGCGGTTTATTATCTAACAGGGGGGTGTGTGGTTATCTAACAGGGCGGGGTTTGTAGTGTTGTGTGGGGTTTGTGGAACAGCTAGATGAATACGAGGTTTATGATATAAATAGTAGCGGAGCTAACTTTGCAGCTTGAGACGTGTTCCTTCAAACTTCTTACCGTTTTCCTTCTTTTATTAAAACCAAGAACTACTCATTATTTCCCCTCTCCCTCTTCTCCTCACGACCATCATTCATTATGAATCGCCCTCTTCCACCGCCAAGCCGAGGCGTTTTCTAACATAACGCTCTTTTACAGGGTGAACGGGGCAAATGGCTTTCCTCACGTCATTGAGGGCCATGACACTATTTCCTGGAAGTTTTCCATCAGGATCTTTGGCGGTTTTTGTTTTGTGCTTTTTGGCTGCTTTCACAATCATCCACCCACGACTCAAGCCTGTCTCAGTATCTTTTGGAATCATTGCCTCGTAGAGCTCATCAATATTCACCCAGTACGGTGCATATTTGAATCTAGCGACATCCAAAATCAAGACACTGTCAGTTGCTCTGTGGTAGCCAGCAATTGGAGAAAAGTGGCCGTCACCCGTCTGTTTGAGCGACGAGCGGGCGAAGGAGGTAATCAAAAAGCCCTCCGAAGTGGTTTTGCTCGAGCGAAGAACAATATCCCGGAAGGCTGACATGTCACCACCCTTTTTGTCCGTATCCGGCCTCTTCAACTTCACATTAACGCTATCACTATTGTTCCGTGCAATAACCATGAATTGGTCGATAGTTATTCCGGTCTTTCTGATTTCTTCCATATCTATACAACAACTCTCACCTAAAATTTCCTCGTCCCACCAGCGCCACCCGCCCTTCCATCTAATATGCGGATCCACATTTAATGCATTGAGAACCATGGCCAAGCTCGTCAATCCACAATACGCAGGCTCGGCCTGGGTAAGGAACTGCTCGCTGAGCGGAAAATAAGCCTCAAGAGTATTGTCCTCGAGCGATTCCTTGAAACGATTCTTCCCTTCAGTTGAAGAGAGTGCAACCAGATTTTCGGGTAAACACCTTCCATGAAAAGACCATCTTGGGGGTGCCTGCTGAATCATGGACGAGGAAGAAAAAAGTTTTGACGCCAGCAAGACTGAATTACCAGACGGATGGAGATTTACATTGCCAAAAGGTCGTCGATGCGTGTTGTGCTTGCATACCAAGGAGGTAAAAATGTTCCTACTGCCTGTGGCCTTTGGTTGCAGAACTCTTGAGAAAACATGGTGCATAACCCGGGACATACCACGCCAGAGTGGTGAATTACCAAAATACTTGTGTTCGTAGATCAAATGTTGCTAACGAAAAAGGTGGCCATTTAACAAACTTTCTTTTTGTTGAGGTTTTTGATGATGATGGTGGCAGCATGGCAGCATGCGCAAGATATATTTTTTTAAAACCACACTTGATTGATTCTTATTCGGCTTCTTTTGGTCAACTATCTTCGCGGTGAACCGATCAATTCATTAATTGGAACTTCTCTTCAGCTATTCTCATGTTCTTCTTGACCGGCACTTCGACAGCAACATAACCAACCCAATATTCATAACCAACCCCCACCGCCATCACTCTCATGGCGTTAAAAAATCTGAAAGTGTTGGATCTGACACGCGTGCTTGCAGGTCCATATGCTACTATGTTGTTAGGAGATCGAGGTGCCAAGATACTAAAAATTGAGCGTCCCTGTGTTGGCGATGATACTCGCTCGTGGGGACCACCTTTCTTGTCGAATAAATCTACAGGTGAAAAAGTCTCTACGTACTACCTATCAGTGAACCGCAACAAGAAGTCTATAGCAATCGATTTGAAAAACGAGAGGGGCATTGAATTGGTGAGGAAGCTTGCTTCAAGATGTGACGTTTTGATCCACAATTTTCGCCAATCATCAATAGAAGAGCTTAAACTCGACTACAAAACATTGAAAAAGATAAACGAGAAATTAGTATACTGCTCAATCAGTGGATATGGGGACACGGGACGGCTTAAGAATAAACCAGCCTACGATGTGGGTATTTCATCTGCTTATGGTTTGCTCAGCATCACAGGAGAAAGGGACGGCGATCCAAGCAAAGTTGGTGTTGCCATCACGGATGTAGCTACGGGTATGCTAGCATGCAATGGAATCCTAACAGCGATCATCGAGCGAAATGCAACAGGTTTAGGGAGCTATGTCAGCACCAGTCTTATGGAGACTCAATTATCATTCTTGACGAATATTGCAGCCAGTGCTCTCAACTCAGAAAAAGTGCCGTTGCGACATGGGAGCGCGCATGAGAGTCTTGTTCCCTACCAAGCATTTAAGTGCAGTTGCGGCAACTTCATGTTTGTTGGATGCGGCAATGACAGGCAATTCTCAGAGCTGTTAGAAATCCTTAGCAAGAATTGCAAAAGTTGGTTTTCCTTGAATAGCAGAGACTATTGGCAAACCAACGAGAGCCGAGTTAAAAACCGCGAGCGGTTGGTTTCAAAACTAGAACAAACGTTCTTGACAAAAGATAGGGAGGAGTGGTTGGCACTAACCGCAGATGCTTCTTTCGTCGTGACTAGTGTACGTAATGTACGGGAGGCATTTCAATGCGATCAAGTGAAAGATCGGAGGGGAGTTATTTCTATTGACCACCCGATTGCTGGAGAAGTTTTGTTGCCCGCTCACCCGGTCAAGTTCAAAGCGAGCTGCGACGATGATGGTGAAGACTACGACGAGATAGCATACACTCCTCCACCTTGCCTTGGTTTGAATACAGCTGAAGTATTGAAGAGTGAGCTCAATCTCTCAGATGCTGAGGTACATGATTTGCAAGCGCAGGGAGTGATACAATGTGCTGGTGCTGATACGTAATGCTATATTGTAACGACGATTTCAATGCTTGCAGCATGCCAAATTATTACTCGTCCACTTAATTCCCTTAATTCATATCGATGACAACAGCTATTCTTATATCTTAGATTTGTGGACGACCTTCCCTTGATACATTACGTAATCCTCGTTTCTTATATAGCCCCACTTTTCGACTTGCGTATCAACGCATTCGGGGCCTCTAGTTCCTTGTCGATAGGAGAGGGGCTCAACATTTTCGTTTTCAATTTTGTGGAGCAGGGGAGTGAAAATCCCCCACGACTCGGTAAGCTCATCGTCACGGACAAAGGCAGCCTGTTTGCCTCTTAGAACGTCCAAGATCAAACGAGTGTAAGCGTCGGGGTTCTCTTCGTTCGCAAATTTAGTATTGTAGTCGACTTCCAGCTCGCTCTGAATGGGTTGACTGCTGAATCCGGGGGTCTTGACGTTGGTTTTCATGTAGATCGCTTCCCGTGGCTGCAGCCGGATGACGAGCTCGTTCCTAGGCACCTGCAGGTCAAACATGTACTCGGCAGCAGGGGCATCGCGGAACTGGATCCTGACCTCCGCCTTTCTCTCGTCTAATGCCTTGCCCGCCTTGAGAATAAAAGGGACTCCGGCCCACCGGGGAGTGTTCACGAAGCAGCGCAGCGCCGCAAAAGTCGGTGTGTTGCTGTCATCAGGGACGGTTGGGTCGTCACGATAACCGTCGTACTGCCCCAAAATACAGTCCGAAATGTCAATTGGATCCATTGACCGAAGCACGTTGACCTTGGCGTCGCGAATCATGCCCCCTGATAAATCTCCCATGGCCTTGGTGGGCGGCTCCATTGCGATGAGAGTCAGAACCTGTAGGAGGTGGTTCTGCAAAATGTCTCTGATAATTCCATACCGGTCAAAGTACCCCCCGCGACCCTCTACCCCAAATGGCTCTTTAAAAGTCAAAACCACACTAGCAACGTCATTACGATTCCACAGCCTCTCGAACCACACATTTCCAAACCTCATAATCATTAAGTTCTGCACCATCTCCTTGCCAAGATAATGGTCGATCCGATAGAGACTGCTCTCGTTAAAACTCTCACTCAGAGATTTCGTGAGGATGGCGCAGCTATCGCTGTCGTGACCAAAAGGCTTCTCCACGATGATTCGGGTCCAGCCGCCCTTGCCATTAAGATCGTCGCCGCTCCCGCCATTAAAACCAGTCATTTTGATTTTGATGGCACGTGCGGCCTGCGCAAAGACATTCGCTGGAATCGCAAAGTAAAACAGCCGGTTACCGTGAAAAACAGGGGAGCCCGAGCTGTCAGTTAAGTGTTTTTCATGTGAGAGTTCAGCGGGTGTGATTGTTTGCGTTTGTGTTTTTGTCAGTGTGTCAGTGTGCCAGTGTGTCAGTGAAATTCTCAAATACATAATACATACAGAGTGAAAGGTTGTTCTCGTTGTTCTCCACTGTGGCTCACCTTTCCCATTCCTTGACTTCTTCATCCAGCTTACCCATGGCCTCCTCATCCCCATAATTCTTTCCGTTGCGGTAAAAGCACATGGAAAGGAATCTCTCGACATCGCCATTGTCATTGGCATCCTTTCCAACGTTGAGGTAGTCAAACAATTTTTCACGGAACTGAGAATCTGTTTGCGGTGTCCGTGCGTAACCGTATATCCGAACACCACTACAGGGAAGTAGCCTACTACGAAAGAGATTGAAGAGACTGGGGTAGGTTTTTTTCTTGGCGAGATCACCACTTGCTCCCAAGATGACAATGGTGAGCAGTGAAGAGGAGTGCCAAGGTTCAGAAGAGACAGTCAGAGAAATGGGAGGGGGCTCTTTATTTTTTACACTCGGGGATACTTTTGTGCTGCTGGCACTAGACGGGGAGCTAGATGGAGAGGAGAACGAACTGGATTTGCTGGAGAGAGGTATCAAACCTGGTTTCTCTCTGTTATTATTGCCCTGTTCACCATCGCCTAGAAATGGCACTGTGAAACCACTCGAAAGAGGTCCAAGGGGAGGAGTTATCGGTCGTAGGTTAGACGCCGACGCGACCCGCCGAATGGGCGTAAAACCTGTCTGAGAAGATACATTCATCCTATCCATGATCGGAAAAAGGGGGAAAGAAGCTTAGATATTGAGGAACAAACCCTCCGATCGCTTCTCTACTTCAAAATCTTTACTGAATATTGATCACAAGAAGTACGGAACGTCCTCTGAGAAGAAAAGTTATTTCTTTTCCCAATTTCACAAAGAGAAAAATTGGGATTGGTGAAAGGCAAATTTTCTTGGTTTGGGCGGCCCGAGCAGCGGGCGTAAACCCGCCGCGCTGGCCCTGCATTTAACTCCTTAGTAAATTTTAGGGAATTTCACAGAGAGTAATCTCACTGACCTCTCACTGGCAGTCAGCTACCTTAAGAGAAAAAATTTCTTCTCAAAATTTCTGCACATCTACACAATAAACGGCTTTAAAAAGTTGGGATTTCAGTACACGTTGTGGGAGGTTGAGGATTGGTGGCATTAGTTTTGTCTCAATTTTGTGACTTGCCGCGTCAAAAAGGACCCCTTCACCTCAGCTGTTGTATCAAGCGATTATTGTTGGCTTTCTTTTGAGTAGCTTTTCTTAGGATACACTATCCCAGTGAAAAAACAGTCCTTAAAACTTTTAAGTTTTGAATAGGGAGTAGGAAGCGATGACGGATAATGTTGTCGAGAGTGCGGATTCCAGTCTCTTTAATCGCTGTATATATGATACCAAAACGAGACGCCCGAAAAAACGGTTTATTGTTTCTGTCTCCTTTTTGTCGCTAGCAGTTGTTGCATTTGTGTATCGGGAAGATCTCATGGATTTAATTGATTCATGCCGCGAGATTGGGTTCATAGGCGTGGTGTTATACACGTGCATATTCATTGCGTGGAGTGTCTTCTTGCTTCCGCAGACACCGATTGAGATTGCTGCGGGCTTAATATGGAAACCTCTTCTGAAGGCGGTAATAATAGGTGAGGATTTACATGGATGGAGGGGGGTTAAATGCGAGGTTTGGATTGTCGGGGTCTCTCTTCTGTCACCTCTTTCAACCTGTTGTCTTTCAAAACACGCCGCCATAACCCCTAACCTTTCATTTTTTCCAACAACCCCATTCCCTTTATCGCTCCCCCCCTCACTTTTCCACTGACATCATCTATAGCGTGGGTTGCCAAGGTACTTGGTAGTTGTGTATGCTTCTTTATAGGTAGACATTTAGGAGGTCGCTTTGTAGAGGATAAGCTAGGCGAAACAGAGAGCAAATATGTCAAGGCCATTGGATTTGTTTTGGAACAGAAGACAAATTTCATAACGGCCTTGGTGAGTTGTGCCTTCATTCCGGCAGCCATAAAAAATTATGCCCTCGGAACCCTCCCAGTGCCATTCAAGGTATACCTTTTTTGGACAAGTTTGTGTGGGCTTCCGTACTCATTTGCCAATGTAATGATCGGGGCTGCTGCGAAATCACTGAACGATGAAACGGCTGTTGAATCGCTAGTAATCGATGACATTGTTGTCCTCGACGACGAAATTGTTGGGGAGGTCGACGTGATAGCAGATCAAACGAACAATCAATCAGATGTCAAATTAGCTTTGGGCCTTACCGTAACAGTAATTACAGTGATCGGTATAGCATTTTTGGGCAGATTTTGCAAGAAAGAGTTGGAGAAACATATGCAGCTTGATGATTTGGATGAAATTGAGCTTGACCACGGAAAGATGGTGCGTACTCCAAAAAAGCCAAAGTTAAAACAAACTGACGCAGAGGAGGGAGGACAAATGCAAACGCCTCCGGGGATTGATCGCACCATCACGCCTACTACTACACCTTCTGTCTCGCCTTCCCCAACAAGTTCGTGCACCACTACCAGCAAAAACGACGATGAAGTAACCGTCAACCTCATAGATAAGTCTTCATCGGCAGAACCATCGCCGCGATTACCTTTGCCACAACCAGTAGTGACGGGGAAAATACGGTCATCTTCAGTGCAGCCAATATGAACATAAAAAATAATTTTGCGCTATTTACTTACTTGGAATTTAATGGGATATCCGCCCTCAAAAATAGAAAGATCGACTGCACTCTCCGATATTGCTGTGAAGCCCCCGAAAATAAGAGGGATTAGGTAGGTTTCCGGAGCTAAAAGAAGACGAATGTTTTTCTCTGCAAAAATGGTAGGTGCCCGAGGCAATTACTCGACCTTAAATATCGACATCAATCGGCACCATTCTCAATTCTGTACGAGTATTCTACGAGATCACAAATTTTGCTGCTGTAGCCCCACTCATTGTCGTACCAAGCGATCAACTTGACGAACTTAGGACTCATCTGGATGCAAGCTTTTGCATCGAAGACGCACGTCTCTGGAGTACCGACAAAGTCAGTACTAACCACCTCTTCATCGACATGCAGAATGACTCCCTTCATTTTCCCTTCGCTTGCCTCCTTTACGGCAGCTCCAATTTCTGCTAACGTTGCTGGGTTCACTAGCTTCGCAGTCAAGTCTACAACAGATACATCGGGAGTAGGCACACGGAAAGCCATTCCCGTGAGCTTCCCATTGAGATCAGGAATAACCTTCCCAACAGCCTTAGCCGCACCGGTGGAGGCAGGAATAATGTTTTGAGCCGCACCCCGCCCGTCCCTCCACTTTTTTCCAGACGGAGCATCTACAATCTTCTGCGTTGCTGTCATTGCATGAACAGTGGTCATGAGCCCCTCCTCAATGCCAAACTTGGCGTGGATGACCTTTGCAAGCGGGGCAAGGCAATTGGTAGTGCAAGAAGCGTTGCTGATCACTTTCATATTGGGCTCAAAGCTATCGTTATTAACACCCATGACGAACATAGGAGCATCAGCACTAGGAGCAGAAATCACAACTCGCTTCGCCCCTCCGGAGAGGTGACCCTGACACTTCTCTATCGTCGTGAATACTCCAGTCGAATCAATGACAGTGTGGACGCCGCATTCACCCCACTTAATGTCAGCAGGGTTCCTCTCGTTGAAAACGCGGATTGTTCGCCCGTTGACAGTGATGGTGTTCTTGTCCTTATCACAAGATACTGTCCCCTGAAAACGCCCATGTGTGCTATCGTACTTCAGCATGTAGACCATGTACTCCAAGTCGATAAAGGGATCTAAGAGTATTTTCCGTTAGAATGCGTACAATGCATAGCGCTCGAAAGAGATGATATAACAACGGGATGTTGTTGCATTTCATAGGGCTTACCGTTTATAGCGACAACTTCAATACTTTTTTCTAGCGAGCAACGGAATGCGATACGTCCGATTCTGCCAAAGCCATTGATGCCTGCGAGGCAAGTACGTTTTCTCTTGCTCATGATTCCCTGTTTTATTAAGATGTTAGATTTTTGAGAGCCAGGGAGTTTTCATCCTCTCTCAAATAATACCTTCTCAGGAAAAGTGAAAAAGGCTCGGATTTTCCCGTAACAACCAAAGATTATATTTGGGATTCGGTGGAGATAACACCGCGTTTTTTTATGTTTCCTGCGAACCTTCCCACCATAAGCTGGAAGACGATCTTCAAAGAAAAAGAGGGTCTCAACGCTGGTGCCTCTCGGCTTGGCGTCAACTTTGTTCAAGCTAGCCAACCGACCCGCGAGATTGAAATTGAAGTAGACTCAACAGAAAAATTGATATTCACTGTGGCTCAGCAGCTTGGTTCATCCCACGACCCTGCCTGCTCAATGGGAGTTGGGGCAGTGGTATGGGATGCTGGGGAGCTGCTCTGTCAGTTTTTAGGGAAATACAGCGGCGTTGTTAGAGGCAAGAGTGTTATCGATTTGGGGAGGTGAGAGTATTGTGCACTTGGGGGGTTGCATGTGTTAATTTATTCACAAGTTTCTTCCTTGTTTTCATCATTTTTGTATGCAGTGGAACTGGTCTCTGTGGTTTGACAGCCGCTGTTGTTGGAGCTTCAATAACCGTCCTCACCGACATACCATCGCTGGAAGAGCTTAACGAAAAGAATAAATCATCTTTTATGAGAACTATTGTTGATAACAACCAACTGAGTGCTGAGAGGAGGGATCTCGCAGTGGAATCACTCGACAAATGTTCATTTGCTTCCTACAGGTGGGGAACCCCTCTCCCCCCTTCACTCGAATTGGCGAATGGTCAATTTTACGACGTAATAGTTGTTAGCGACGATCTCTATGACGACGATGCTTTCCCTCCTTTGCTGGAGAGCTTAAAAATATTAGTCGGAGATAATACCTTGGTACTATTCAGTTATAAGCGAAGAATGGACAAGCGCGAGATTCCCTTTTTTGAGGTAAGGATTTTAATTACCATTGGAACGATGATGATTTCACTCCCCGCTATGATCTAGAACTTTACTTATTAACCCACCAAAATACACAGAAACTGAGCGAGATTTTGACTCTGCATGTCCTCTCACATACTGCACTGCCAACGAAATACTCAGAGACACATGTATTGTTTGGTACAAAAAAGCAGGCAGAATATAATATAAATGACAAGAAGATTTGAAAGTGTTTCGAAACCAAAACTACTCGCTTTCTACACATTTACATTGCAAACTTTCTCCTAGTGATACCTCCCCCCTCGTTGCCGTCTGTGGTTTCCTGCTCCTTTCTGCGCGCAAGCCACTCATACTCCCCAAACTGGGTGTCGAAGCTCCCCATCTGCAGCCAACGCATCTTCAAAGTGAAGCGAGGGCCGAGCTCTTGCAGTTTGGCTTCCGTCTTGTAGTCATTTTTCTTCTTCCCCTCCCTGAAGACATACCGGTGGTGGCGAACAAACAAAAAGTCACGCTGGTTGTGAAACGTGACCACCTGTCTGCCTTCGAATTCTGGCTGATCGTGGGGAAAGAGGCTCCCGAGAAAACGCCCCGTCCGGTGTCCAATCCGAGTGTTGAAGTTGTTCAGCACAAGCTCGGGGTAGTGATTGGTGCTCGATCCATGGTTTTTGATATCCTTTCCGTGGATAACATTCGATACCTTGAAATAAGCGGTAGGACCAGAGGGAATGTGGGATATGATCATACCATTGCACACCTTAGACTTTTCGCTCAAGACCACCAAGTGGGTAAACTGCAGTCAGAAATTGTTAGGTCAAGATTGCCAAAATCGCACCAACAAGAACGTCAACCACTAGCAACAAATAACCGAACGGGACAAAAAACCTGGCAACTCACCTTCTTATTGCTCGCAAACCGAATGATATCCTTGATCTGGAACTCTCTGCGGGGGTAGAAAAAACTATTCGGAATCAGCTGCATGAGGTCCCCAATGAACTTAAATAGCTTGTCGCTAGGCCTGGGTCTGGTCGTAATCATGATCTTTGCCCTGGCATCACCGTTGAAATACCTGCTAAACTCATCCTCCATTTCATCTTGGATCACCTCCTCATCACCTGGGTGAACCATTGATTCCTCAACCTCCCTAGTGTTATCAATTGTCCGCGTGACAGCATTCTTCTTGGTGACAGCCTCCTCTCCCAACGCTTCGACTTCCTTAACCTTCTTCGTCCGCAGATCCTTCTTCAATCTTTTCTTCTCTTTCAAATAAGCTGCATACACCTCACTCCTCTTGTGCTTATTCTTTATGTTACCAGGGTTTCTTGTGCTGTGAATTTTAAGCTTATCAGAGGCAGCGAGAGCGGCCTTCGTCGTCACGTGCTGATCCTCAGTGACATCCTGACCGTTTTCGCCACCAGAGGATGCCTCGCGCTTGCGTTTTGACGATTTGTTCTTTCCCATCTTGTGTGTTGGTTGGCTCTCCGACGACGATAGGAAAGGGCGATGATTAGAGGTTTTCCCCGTAAAAAAAAGGAGGTCTACACAAGGAAGCTCTGAGTAGTAATTGGTGTAAGATAGGTGAAAATGGTGACTGCTTCTTCAGAGTTTACAGAACAGATTGTTTTCCAACTTTTTGGCAGGTCAGGAGGGACCACAGCCGAGAACGAAGCCAATATTCTATATCACGCATAAGAAATCAGTGAGCCGATCGCATAGGTCGCCGCACACCGATGCGGCAATCACTCTTCAATGCGATACAGCGGATTCAGGCAAGAACGTCCATTGCCCGATTGCGACATCCACTGACATCCCGTCCCTCCACATCGAGGGGTTCCTCCTCAACGCCGAAGGCCGACCTTGAGACTGCATTATTTGGATCAGAAACCTGTCGCGGGTTTTCATCGGCGGGAGTGGGGAGGATATCGAGAGTTATACGGTCGGGTGAAAACCAGATGCTTCGGGGCATTGCTAAGAGAACAACAGTAGAAATTGGGGGAGTTTTGGGGGGAATAGTTGACGGTGTGGGAGGACCAGAAAGTGCTATAGCAGTAGAAGACGTCGAGGATGATGGAGAACCTACGTGAGTGTGCAAAAAAAGCTAGTAAACTGACACATGTTGGTTGGTGTTTTTCATTATTTTCAAGCCCCAACAAACACGCTCACGCCACGCAACGTAACGCACTCAATGGCAATGGCAACGGTGGTGACCGTAAATGGGCGACGACTTACCATGGCAACGCTACAACACTCCTCGCAGTTAATTAACTCCACCTAACGCCGCCGCCCGCACTGTTCACGTCTGCAGATAATGAACATGGGGTGTGAAGTTGAATATTTTGGTGAGTTATTGTGAATTTTTCCCTCCTTGTGTTCGCGAATATCATCGCATTGTACCACTGCCACCAAAAACTCTCGCTGTTCTATGACGAAACATCAACATATCTACATTTTTTTATCAGAAGAATATCGTGTTGAGAAAACGCTTGACTTCCCACCGAGAACATGCAAAAGATTTCATCACGAATGCGGAAATATTGCCTCCTTTGATTGCTCACGCACGCAAACACGCACAATACAGGAAATTAAGGCTTTGGGACCATGAACTTACTTACAAGACCCACACCACTAGGTTACAAATAATGAAGTTTTTTTTTGAACAAAGCATTTCCCTTTCCTTACTTAGAACTTGTACACAAACCATGTCGCCATTGTTTTCGCCAAAGCATTTCCCTCCCCTTTCCTTACTTAGAACTTGTACACAAACCATGTCACCATTGTTTTCGCCGTGGCGATACAACTCCGAGGGTTAATCGAATCGTAGAAGTAATCATCTGCCAGGTGGGGTCAGGGAATTAGGGTCTTAGTCTTTGCCGATGACGGGAAGATTACTACAATCGCTAAGAATAAGCGAAGCATGATTTTCTTCTTCGAAAACTGTGTAAATGCTTCGTTTTTTGTTTAATGAATTTTTAAGAGAGAATTTTTTTTGGAAACGCAACAACTTAACAAAGAAAGTCAGGACCTTTCCGTTTATTTTCACCGTACTTTCGTGTTCTTGCCGAGTATTTCAACTGAGAGCAGGACATCATCATGCCGTTCAGGTCCAGATTCAGTTAACCTGCCTTTCTTTTCCCCAGAAGAGAAACAACTATACTTGATATCCACCACTCCATTCCCACAAACCACAACCACCACATTACATTACATACTGCCATGAAGTCGGCGAATAAAGACAATGACAGTGAACGTGTCAGAAAAAAGAAATTCACAGGACGCTACTCCAAAATTGATTTAAAGGAAGATTTGGATGGGCCGACGTTTGCTGTGAAGGGAGAGCGCAGTCGTAAATCGCTCATTAGCAAGGAAAAAGGTCCCCAGAATGTAATAAAGGGGGGCCCGAGGGGTTATGTGGAGGGTATGGATGCTTACACTACTTTGACTATGGCCGACATCAAGAAGGAGGAGGGATGGTTCTTCAAAATGAGGCCGACTATGTGGCGTCGGACCTTCTGGCGAGTGCCTATGCTACCCATTGAGTACGAACCAACTATTAAAAACCCTGAATGGAGGAAGAAGCAGACTAGAATGAGAGTATTTCGAGAATATATTGACTACTTCTTTGGGCTTCGAATCAAGTCAAAGTACAGCTACCATCCTTACAGGCTGACTTTTGATTATTTGGGATTGAATATTTTTCAAGCAATCAGATTATACTGGTGTTTCGCAAGGGCTGATCGTGACAATAGTGGCATCATCAACCAATTTGAGTGGCTGATGCATCTCGATGTGGAGAAGACAGACTTCAACGAAAAAGTCTTTAGTATCGTTGACTTCGACAACAGCGGGGAGATGGATTTTCGCGAGTTTTGCATGTGCTGCTGGAACTTTGCGAGCGCGTCTCCGATTGATCTGATCAATGTGTCCTTCTTTATGTATTCCACAGATGGAGTTCTGTTGCAAGCCAATGAAGTGCTCAAGCTCATAAACCAAATTTGGGGCGATAAAGCGGATCGCAGCCCTCAGGCTCGAAGAATCAAGAGTGAGCTATTGCTCATGGTCGAAAAGTATAATGGAATAGATCTTTCTATGTTCGGAGAGTACTGCAAGAAACACGCCCATCTGTTAAAACCTTGCTTTGAATTCCAGCGCACACTCCGGCGAAAATGTCTTGGCCACAGATTCTGGAGAAGGCTGGAGGTGAGTATTTAGTGGATGTGTTTAAAAAATACAGGCGTGATTCGTTCACCTAACTTTTTCATTCGGTATTCAACAGAAAAAAAGGAAGAAGAAATTTGGCGATAAGACGTGGACAGACATCTACGAAGAATTGAAGGACATCGCCGATGATGAGATTCGACGCGCTGAAGAGTACCGCAAGAGCAAGCACAAACGCGCCCTCAAGAACCGAATCAAGATGGGATTTTTCAAGCTCCCGAAACCCGGCTTATTCGCGACCGTCGAAGAGAAACCAAAAACACCAAAACCTAAGTTTCTCACCAAGAGATTGAAGGCCCCTGAGCGGTACGAGGTTTTGGATGAGCTGTTTGATGGCGTTAATTTAAAGCAGCTCGAGGCAAAGAATGACGCCGTCAAGGCGATCCAGCAGAAGCAGAGGAAAGACGGAGAGTTCGCTCATGCTGACCCCATTAGTATTATCGAGAGAAACGTTCCCGGGGCGTTTCACCTCGACTTTAAGGCTCTTGCGGAGCAGCAGCACCTCTGTGCGGACCTAATGGGTAAAGAAAAGGTAAGGATCGCCGAGGCCAAGAGGATGGTGAAGAAGAAAGAGAAGGTGCGACAACCAAGGGGACTCTTTGATTATGAGGTTTACGACTATGCTGATGCTGAGAAACGACGGAATAAGCAAGAAGAGAAGATCAAAAGAAAGCTGTCGCAACAGCAGCTCGTTCCTGTCACCAACAGCAATGCCATCGTCAGCGCGGCGAATACGAAAGTTGACCTCAAGGCACTGATGGGAGGGAAGAAACCTACTGGGAAGAAGAACATCTTTGCGCAGCTCGCCGTCAAGGTGAATGCAGAGGAGGCACAGGCACAGTGATAATAGGATGACAGAGTTACATGTAGCTTTAATAATTGTTGCAAGTTTAAGCGCTACCAACTTTAAGCCTTTTCCACCACTTCTTCTATTCCTTCGGAGCCTGTTTCGTTGTTGTTTTGTTTACCTCCTCATCTGTACATTGACTTTATCTTAATCTTCTTTCTTCATCTTCATCTTCATCTTCATCTTCATCTTCAACTTCAAATTCATCTTCATCTTCATCTAGATCTCCCCTCATTCTTCTCCCCTCATTCTTAAAGAAGTCCACCTCCCTTCAACAAACTCAGCCGCAACTACTCCATCATCGTAAACGGCGGCATTTCATTAGCGTCCATCGTCCTCCTCATCCTCTACCTCATCAACATCAACCGCTCCCTCCGCACCTCCACCACTACCAACCCTGAAAACAACCCCCCCCACCTCCACGGCAACTCTCCTCCCGAAGGATGCTGTCTCCGCTCTCCTCACGGCCCTCATCAACCGTGCCGAAGGCGCCTCCATCTGAACAAGCATCCCGTCGATCCCACCCAGCTGCTTCACAGAGCGCTGCAAACTCCGCCCTCCCCCACGGAACAACCGTGCCACTGAGGACACCCTGCACAGTGAAGATGATGGCTGCTGGAATAGGAGCAATGAAAAGGAGCTCATGATATTCGAGCCCAGAAGAAAGGGCGGAGGCTAGGCTATCGACTGCAACAGGCAAGTATATAAACAAAAAAAAGCTGGCTCCTTGGCTCCAAAATGCGTGTTGGTGTCAGCAAAAAAGTAAGTGAATATCTTTAATGACTGCTTCAAAAGTGGCTCTTTAAAGCTCCGATAACATTCTCTCCCACTCAAGCGAGATGATAGTGGGCCGGCGCCTAACGCTGGCATCATTGCTGACCCTAATCCGTCACTCCTCCACCATCCCCCCGAAGCGTCTGACTCTCTCGTCGATGTCCCCCGCCTTAAAGTCCATGGAGTACGCCGTGCGCGGGCCGGTGGTGCAGGAGGCGGACAGGATCAGCGCGGACCTCAAGAAGGGGAAGAAGCCCGAGGGAGGATTCGAGAAGATTATTTACACCAATATTGGGAACCCTCACAGTGTCGGCCAGAAGCCACTTACCTTCCCTAGGCAGGTGAGTTTAGAGTTTGAGTTTAGTTTGGGGTATTAATAGGGTATTCTGAGAGGGGAATTTTTTCTTCTTTGTTAGTTTTGAGACCACGAACCACTAACCACTAACCACGAACCACTAACCACGAACCACTAACCACCAACCGCCACCACTACCACTACAACTTTGTACAACCCTTTTCTTCCCCCTTGATTCTCTTCTCTTCTCTTCTCTTCTCTCTCTCTCTTTTTTAACAGGTAATGGCCCTCTGCGATCTCCCCCCATCGGTCGGAATCGACAACCCCTCCGCCTCCTCCCTCTTCCCCCCCGACGCAATCTCCCGCGCCCGGTCCCTCCTTGACTCCCTGGGGGGCCACGGCACCGGCGCCTACTCCCACTCCAAGGGCGTCCTGGCCATCCGGGAGGACGTCGCCCGGTTCATCGAGGAAAGGGACGGGTACCCCTGCGACCCGGAGGACATATTCCTCACCAACGGGGCCAGCAGCGGGATCGGGTTCATCCTCAGCGCCATCGTGGACAGCAACGGATCCGATTCCGTCATGGTACCCATACCGCAATACCCCATCTACTCCGCCCAGCTCGCCTTGCTCCAGGCGAACCTCGCCGGCTACTACCTCAATGAAGAAAAGGGTTGGATCGTAACCGAGGAGGAGCTCCAACGTTCCCTCGACTCGGCCAAATCCAAAGGCGAAGAGGTGAAAGCCTTTGTCCTCATCAACCCCGGCAACCCCACGGGTCAGGTCTTAGACGAGTCCAGCATCGCCGTGATCGTAAAGTTCTGCGCCGCGAACCGCCTCGTCCTCCTGGCCGACGAGGTCTACCAGGAGAACGTCTACGACCGGTCCGCCAAGAAGTTCACCTCCTGCAAGAAGGTCGCCATGGACCTCGGGCTCCTGGACCCCGACGCCGACACGCAGCTGGAGCTCGTTTCGTTCCACTCCACGTCCAAGGGGCTCATCGGGGAGTGCGGACGGCGCGGGGGCTACATGGAGCTCTCCAACATCGACCCCGACGTGGCCAAGGAGATATACAAGCTCGCCTCCTCAGGGCTGTGCTCGGGCATCGCTGGCCAGATAATGACCAGCCTCATGGTCAACGAGCCCAAGCCCGGGGACCACAGCTACGACTCCCACCAGGCTGAGAAGGACGCCATCTACTCGAGCCTGAAGCGGCGCGCGAAGCTCGTCGTCTCCGGGCTCAACTCCATCGAGGGGTTCTCCTGCCAGGAGGCCGAGGGGGCAATGTACTGCTTCCCCTCTGTGGAAATGCCGCCGAGGGCAGTCGAGGCGGCCGAGAAGGAGGGGACCACGGCGGACTCGCTCTACGCCGTTAGTCTGCTGCGCCGCACGGGAATATGCGTCGTGCCCGCCAGCGGATTCGGACAGAAGAAGGGGAGGTACGGATTCAGGACGACCTTCCTGCCGCCGGAGGAGGAGATGGAACAGGCGGTGGGACTTTTTAAGATGCATCACGAGGAGTTTTTGGAGAAGTATAAGTGAGAGGAGAGGTGAGGTGAAGAGAGGTGAGGTGAAGAGAGGTGAGGTGAGGTGAGAGGAGAGAGGAGAGGTGAGGAGAGGTGAGAGGAGAGAGGAGAGTGAGGGGATGAAAATGGAAGGGATGAAAATGAAAAATGGAAGTGATTTGGAAATGAAAATGTCGGGATGGAAATGTCAGGTGCTCTCAGTGAGATTAAAAAAAGCCGTAGTTACCTTACTT
>Ga0115556_1001251_pt1 | contig 17500 bp, 13 predicted proteins | sample COGITO_mtgs_1104_5_FD_87282 | JGI IMG/M metagenome (GOLD analysis project Ga0115556, IMG submission 87282) | Pelagic marine microbial communities from North Sea - COGITO_mtgs_110414 | ecosystem: Environmental > Aquatic > Marine > Epipelagic | place: Germany:Helgoland, sampling site Kabeltonne... | reverse complement strand
CTGGGTTCAGGTTTAGGATTGGGTTCAGGTTTATGACTGGGTTCAGGTTTATGACTGGGTTCAGGTTTATGACTGGGTTCAGGTTTAGGATTGGGTTCAGGTTTATGACTGGGTTCAGGTTTAGGATTGGGTTCAGGTTTAGGATTGGGTTTAGGAATGGGTTTAGGACTGAGTTTAGGACTGAGTTTAAGTTGTGTTATAACTGGGGGTTTTTTTACATTTACATTTAGATTTAGTTTTGGTTTTAAAACCGTCTTTATAGTTTTACTTTTTAATAATTCAGGATATCCCTCACCCCAAGCTATATCACAAAGCTCTTCAGTTTTTGGAAAAAGTCGACCAACCAATTTATTACTTTTATGATGATATAAATTATCATCAGTACCAACTAATAAGCTAATATTTGCGTTTTTTCCATCAATCATAACTTCAAAACTATATTCGTCTAAAGGTTTATCTATATCTTCATTATTATATTTTATTACTTTATCCCTTAATTTTTCAGCCATAAGTTATAATATAAACAGATAATTAAGTTATTTCTATATGTAAAAATATAAAGTAAAGTATAATTGGAATAACAATTAAAAATAAATGCATAGGAAATATTGTTTTATCGCTACATGTACCAAATTCTATAAAATTACCATTATTATCAAAAAATATTTTAGGTTTATTAATATAAATAAATATTGATATAATTATATAAAAAAAGATTGTAATATATTTAGGATCATTATAAATTATATTAGGCATATATATTTTATATAAGATTTTTAGTTAAAAATATAGTCTCTGTTTTTATCAAAAATATCTTTATCAATTTTATTAAAACAACAATTTTCTGTTTTACCTAAGCATCCTGAACATTTTGGAAAATTATTTGGATGTAATAGATATTTTTTAGAACCAATACGTTTAACACCCTTTGGCATAACACATAAACCGTCTTTACAAATACCCTTATTATTTTTCTCATAAAAAGGACATTCATCATTATTTATACACGGTTTATCCCAAACTCCTTTCTCTTTTTTTTTTCCATCAATTGTATAATTATTTTCACATTCGGTTTTTGTTTTACCTTCTGTTCCATAACATTTATAATTACTAACAATTTCGAAATTTCCTGTATTTTTATTAATAACACTTTTATAATCTGAATTTTTTTTTCGATGTATTAATATTTTTTCTATGTTATTCGGATATATAATTTTACCCATATTATTTGGTTTAGCATAATCATATTTTTTATATTCATTTGTAATAATTTTATCCCCACTAGATATACCTATTAATTTTGAATAAATTATTATAGGGACAGCATTTTTTTTAATATATGTTTTAGTATTAATTGTAAATAGTTGAGGTATATTATCAATATGTATACTTATAATAAAATCAACAAGATAATCATTCAATATATTTTTACTAACTGATATTATTTTATATTCTTTTACCATTATTTTACAATTATTACAATCTAAATTGTATTTATCAGTTTTGAAAATATTAACTAATAAATTTACAAAATATTTTTTTACAAAAATAAAATCGTTTTTCTTATATTGTATTAATTTCCAAACTTTAATATTTATACTAATACGATTAGTTATTTTATCTAAAATTTTATTAAATGTTTTAATATACGAGTTATTTTCGGTATTATTGGGTATAATATAATCCCTTTTACTGAAATTTTCTTTAACATTATACATAAAAAAACAAATTATTAATAGAATTATAAATTTATCTATCATTATTAAATAATTATGATATATAAATTAATTGTTAATTAAATAGGTCGGAGAACATTTCACCAAAAGGTTCACCTTCTATTTGACCATTAATAATATCATTATCGTCAAGTAAACCATCATGATGCTCTTGTATATTATCAGTTATTTCTGTGTTATCTATAACATCATCTTCTGGGTCGGCATTTCCTTCATCTCCGTCTCCTAATTTCAATTCTTCTTCTTCATCGTCATTACCACCGTCTTCTTCGTTTTCTTCGTTTTCTTCTGTTTCTAAGTTTAATGATGATAATTTTCCTAAATTAGAACCTCTGAATAAACTATGCAGTTGTTTTTGTTCGTTACTGTTATTTTTATATCTTGCTAATCGAGAATTATTTTTTTTTGTCTTTACTTTATCAATTATTTCAGCAATCTCATTATTAGTTGAATTATTTATATTTCCCAATTTCATTATCATATTTAAATATAATTTTATAAATCTAGATACAAAATCATTTGAATTTTCAGATTTGATTAATATTAATTGTGAAATTAATTTATTTTGTAAATTTGTATATATTTGTTGTGCATCATTATCTGTTTTTGTGTATAGATTTAACATATTATAATTAATAGGTGTATAATTGGTAAATACAGTATCACCTTCATTGGAATTATCATCTTCTTCAAAGTCGCCCGATTCGTCAGGATCTTTTTTAATTTTAAACTCGTTGATTAAATTAATAATATCATAATTTGAAATTATTTGGTCATATTTTTTAAATTGCTCTTGATTTTGTGAATTCCATGATTTTAAATATTTCTTATTTAATCTATCAGATAGTTCACCATTTATATCTGATTGTGAAGACATTAAATTTTTAATAAATTCAACATAATAATTTAATAGTAAAATAAACTCTTTAATTTGATTAGATCCGTTTATATAATAGTTTTTTTTTAGTTTTTCTGCACGTTTTATATATTGAGGGAGTTGTTCTAAATTTTGTCCATATTCACCTTCTATATTTAATGTAATTTTTAAATTTTCAGTTTCTTCTTCAAGAACATTTTTGGCTAAACCAATACTATTTAAAAATCCGTTCATTACATCTAAATATTTTTTTTGTTCACCACTGCTTGCAAAAATATTTATATTATTGGTAATGAACTCTATTAAGATTTGGATATTTTCTTTAATATTTTCGTCTGTTTCATTATTTTCGTTGTCATTATCAGACAGATTATCTTCTTCATCGTTGTCTTCGTAAAAGTTTTTTGATATATTATTTTCATTTATTTTCAACTTAAGATTTTTATATATTATAGAAGTATTCGCATTATTAACAAAAAAATTGTATATTATATGGGCTTCATAAAAGTAAATTTTAAATATCTTCATTAATTCTATTTTTTTATTTTCGTCAGTTTTTTCCAAATGTATGGTTTTAAACTGCTCCCAATCACTACTAAACCATTTAATAATTTCAATCAATTGCGAATTTGATATATATAATCCGTTATTAATAATAATTTTATTATTACAATCATGTGTTTCAGTTTTAGTTAATGATATAAGGGCTTTATAATATTTTTCAAGATTTTCGTCTTTAAAGACTTCGCTATCTAATTTATCATATAATGTTTTGTAAAAAGTTAATGCTAAAAACATATTTATCTTTAAAATGTTTGATTTAGATAAAGTATCATAATTATAAATGTCAATGTTTTTATCACATATATAATATTTAAATTCTTTTTCTTTTTGACTAAAAAGCGCTTTATATTCATTGTCAATTATTTTAAAATATTCTTCTTTTATTATCTGTTTATAATCTATTGACGAATCTTGTGGGGTTTTAAGATTTTCGTCTAAAGTTGCGGGGATTCGATTAAACCGTTCTAAATCATAATTAATATTTTTTGTAAATATTCGTTTTTTACCAAAAAAAGAGCCATTTTCGAAAATATAAGTTTTCAATAATTTTAAATCGTCTAAATAAATTTCTAAATTATTAGTTTCTGAAAGGTTTTGTTTTGATGAAAAATATGAATCATGTAGATAGTGTATATCATTTTTATCATATGTAATAAAACGGTGTGTTTTATTAAGTCTTTCTGAAATTGATTTGTTCAATAAATCAATTTTTTCTAGATGTTCTTTATTCTTTACATCATCATATTCTCCTAGTTTTGACGAATTATTTGAATCATATATTATTAGAGATTTTCTAACTGATTTACTATTAATATTTTGTTCGTTATTATAAGACTGTGTTAGACTATCTATATAATCTTGAGTATAAAGTTTAATATTATTTATCATATCTGATGTAGTTTTATCTTTATTTTCGCCTTCAGTGGCATTTCTTTTTGGACTAAAAAACAGACTGGGTTTAAAAGAATCCCAATTCTTAATATATAATTTACGTAAATCTGCACGTTTTATTTTTTCGACCTGAGGTTTGCCTTTTATAATTTTATCCCTGTAAAACGGCCTAGATTTTAAAAAAGTTTCTATTTCACTAATTAAATCTTTTTTAACATAATTTGGTTCAAATTTAACAGACTTATCTATATTAGTTGAAATTACATGATTTAATATACTCCCTTGTTGTTGTGATAAATTTTTGTATATATTTAATACCAAATCAGATATTAATGTATAATCACCTTGACGTAGGTCAACAGTTGTTTCTTTACCTAAACCACCTAAACGTTCATTACCTGTTGGCATAATTTCATATTTGGTTCCATTAAAGTCATTATAAACTATTTCATGTGTAAAAACAACAATCGTTTTCATAATAAGATTAAAGTTTGTATAATCACTGTAAACTGTATATAATGTATTGATTAAATCAATAAAAATCTTATGAATGTTAATACCCTGAATCTTAGTTTTTTTTGACAATAAATCAAGTAAATCTTTTATATTTTTTTTTTTTTCAGAGTTAATTGAATCATTGACTTCATTTGTTTTTAAGGTTGTGTTATCTAAATTATTTATTATATCCTCTATGTTATTATTAAAAGTACTATAAATTCGTTTATATGCTGTGTATACATCGGTATATTTCGAAAAATTAAATTGTTTTTGTATATTATTTTTCCCTAATTTTAAGATGCCTGGAGAAAATTCATAATTGTTACTAGGAATTTCTTGGGCATTTATACTTAAAATGTATGTTAAATCACTAAATTCGATATCTTTAGAAGTTTTAATATTATTTATTAATTCAATTAATTTACTTATACGCTCATCAGATATTTTAGGTTGAAGATTAAGTTGTTCGGAATATACTCTTATAATCTCATAAATAGTATAATTATTTTTTTCAGTAACCTTATTATATGGGTTTATATCTTTATCAATCTCGATTACTTTTTCTCTAAATTGTATAGGTCTATTATCTTCTCCGAAACTTTCTATTTCAATATAATCCTTTCTAATTATAGAAGCTCCACAATTACGACAATGTACAAATTCAGAATCACCAGAATCCCCCCAATTAAAAATTAGGTCTTGTATAGATTTATTTTTATCTTTATCAGTATTGGTCATTAAATTCGCATATTCCATATAGTGTTTACACATCATATTATTAGTTATTGATGGATCTTTCCATTTAATATATTTTGAATCATTTGTATAATCACCATTTTTTTTGTAAAACTCTTTTAATTTTTCAAACATAGTAATTGTAGAAGTTACATTAAATATGGTATTTAATTCATATTGTAATTTTTCGGATGGCAATACTTGGTTATCTATAACATCGACTTTAGGTTCTTCGTTAAAAGAGCTTATTTTTTTAAATAGCATTTTTTGAGAAAAATACTCGATTTGGTTAATAAGTGTTTCCCTTTCATATTTAATATTTTTTAATGATTCTGCAATAACCTTAAAATTTTCAATTTTATCAGAATTATTCTTTAAACTGTTAAAATATTGGACTAACTCTTTATTTATACAATAATCACCATTTCCATCTTTTTGCAATTCACACTTACCTAAGAAACTTCTATAGTTTGGTTCATTTATAGATGTCAATTCTCTCTCACATAAACTTGATGAAGATATGATATCTTCTTTATTTAATGGCAACCAAATATTACCCATACGCCTGTATAAAACTTTTCTTGATTGGTCGAGTAATAACCCATATGAATTTTCCACTACTCTTTGTTTATTAGGTTTATCATTATCTCTTGCATTATTAAATAAGGTTTCAATATGGGAAGAATTAACCGAAAATTTATATTTTATTCCAAATTCTTCTCTTAGATTATTGATATCGATAACCTCATTTTTAAGTTTTAATTTTATTAAATCGTATATTTGTTTAGAATTATCAAATTCATCATCATAATATACTGAATCATGACCATTATCAGATTTAAGTTTATCAATACTATCATATATTTTTACTATTTTAAAATTATTACAATAGTCATTTCTAAATTTAGACTGATTAATATTATTAATTAGGTCACGTTTTTCAATATCATACACTTTATTAATTTCATTAATATTTTCTGTCGATAAATATACACTCTTTTCATTGGGACCCATTTTTTCCCATAAGGCTTCATGTTCTTTTAAATCTGATTTGCCACCACTATTTTTTGTATATGATTCAAAAGCAAGTTCTTCAATATCTTCATTCATATCATTTTCAGATTTATATAATTCAATAAGTTTTAGTGAAGTTTCTAAAAGCTCTTTATCTTTGATATTATTTATTGCTGACATTAATTCTATATTTAATTGGTCACTATAACTTATTTTATTACCCATATATAAACGGTTATTAATAGGTATTGTATCATAATATTTCGCAATATTATTATATAAATCATTAATAATTGGGTTTGACAGGTAATGGCGATATTCACTAAGATAATGATAATTATTAAAGCTGTTATTAATAAATCCATTATAATGTTTCGACAAATTTTGGATGATATCACCACTTAATAGAATTTTATTGTTTTTATTATATATCTTGTTTAAAAATCTTATAAAATTTTTAATAATTTGTGTGCTTTTTGTACTCGTTTCCTGTTCATATCCATAAATCTTAAAAATTTTCTCTATATTATTTTTAATACTTATATGAATGTTTTCTTTTTTTGTAATAGTTTGTTCTTTAATTTTATTAATTAAATAGTTATGAATATATTTAAAAATATTATAAATATATTTTATCCTTTTAGTTCGATCATTTTTATTCCTTATTCGATTTTTCTTCATTATAATATTTTGAGTAATAAGCCTGTTTAAACTTAATTTCTTATTAAGATCCGAATTTATATTTTTATCTGATAATCCATAATTTTTAAGAATGTTATTTATATCTTTAATTGAACATATATCATTAAACTTGATGTTATCAATATTTGGTAAGCATGTATCTAACATTTGGTGATATTCCGTATCATTTAATTCGTTTAAGCTATTATTAATAAATAATTTTGCAAAATTACCATTATTTATATCAAAATTACTCTGGAAATTACCAATATTTAATTCAGAGACTGTATTGAAATCAGTTTTACTTATATTATTATTTCGTATACCATTACTATAATTTAATGTGTTATCATTTCCACATATACTTACAGTTTGATTTGAATTATTAGTAAAAGCGGGAATATGTTTATTAAATTGTATACCCACTATATTTATTTTATCTCCTGATTTTAAAATATTATATTTTGAAGGTTTTGACATAGGTTTATTAAAATCATTTACTTGACCATCTTCAGTAAAAGATACAAAAGCTCTATCATTTTTAGAAGTACCGTTACAAATTTGAACTTTTGTTTTCATATTTTCTAACGTATTTAAATCATATACGTTTGTTAAATATGTCAAATCTCCTTCTGCAAGACAATTATCTAAAGTACCGTTATGTAATATTTGATTTTTATTATCGATTGATAAATATTTAACATTTATATCTGTTTTATTATCTATAGAATTATATGAAAGGGGTATATCGTTTAAATCTTCTTTCCAATTAGAAACGTGTGTTCTATGTAAATCATTAAGATCTTGTAAATTTGATAAAAATTCGACAGAACCATTTTTTTTCCTGGTATTTTCTATCTTATTATTATTTTCAATAAAATTTTCAATATCATTGTCTGGGTTATCTTCAAAAACATTTTTAATCTTGGTTGGATTATAAACTTTCTTTTTTCCTAAAGTAATATACGATATATTATTATTAATATTGTTTACTAAATTAAATTTAAAAGGGTTTGTATTTAAGTCTGTATTTGTTAATTCATATTGACTTAATTCGATTAGTTTTACAATTCGATTAGCTTTCCTACTTAATTTATTAATTATATCTATATTTAGTTCATCTTTATTTTGTCTATCACAATTATACCTGGTTTTTAGTTCATCGAGAATAATTACCTCCTTACTATATATACTATCTGACTTATTAATTAGCTGGGTAATATCATCGGATAGTTCAGAAATTAAAATTGGAACTCCTTCGAGGTCTAAATTTTCAATATCAAAATCTTCAGATAATCCGAATATATCCATTAGTTGAGAATTGTCCACTAGTTCAGGGTTGTCCATTATTATATATGATATATTTTAAGTTTAAAAATAAAAATACTTAAAAACTTTTTTATATATAATATATATAAATATGGTTTTAATTCATGAATATTTTCGTGAAATTAGTGGCATTCACATAGATAAATCTATGTTTCTTCAAACAGAATCAGATTTTTTTTTAAATGATTCTGAATATGGGATGTTTTCTCGTGATGATAATAATTTACGTATTATTTTTTATAAACGAGGTGAGACTAACCTTGGAAAAGAATATTTACTTAAATTACGAGGTATAATATATGATCTTGAAACTGGTGAAATCATTATGCAATCCTTATACGGTGGTATTGATTTTGATAAAATTACAACATATGATATTAATAGTTTACAATTTTATGAATCAATAGATGGTACATTAATTAACGTTTATTATCATAATGATAAATGGAATTATTCAACTAAAGGTATGATTGATGCCGATGCATCTAGATGGTTTAGTAATAAATCCTTTAAAAGTTTATTTTTGGAATCTATTAATGATTCGAAATTAGATATTGATAGTCTTGATACAAATTTTTGTTATAGTTTTATATTAAATCATCCACTTAATCGCATTGTAACATTTTATGATAAACCATGTATTGTACACATATGTACAAGGGATATCAAAACTCTTAAATCTGTAAATATTGATTTAGGTGTACAAAAACCTAATAATATTAAAATTGATAGTTGGGATGATTTTGAAAAAAAAATTACAAGTTTAACTTATAATGAAGAAGGCATTATGATTTTTAATCATACTACCAATGAACGATGTAAAATTAAGGGTAAAACTTATCTTGAGGTTAAAGAATTAATTGGAAATCATAAAGATTTACAATTAAGAATTCTTTCACTTGGAAAAGAAGAGGGTAAAATTCAAGATTATCTTATGTACTATCCTGAGCATCGTAAAAAGAATGTTGAAGTTCATAATAACATTAAAAGCCTTATAGCCAAAATTCTTGAAGTTTATACATCTGTTAAAAAAGAACGTAAATATATCGAAATACCTAAATTTTTAAGAAAAACTATTTACAAAATTCACGATTTTTATCACGAAATCATGAATAAATATACAAAGGGTGAGTTAAATAAAAAACCATCTATTAACTATAGAGGAATTCATATTTATTTTTTGAAACTACATATTTATGAGCAAAATTATTTATTAAATAATCTTCAAAATCATCTTAAATCTGAACAAAAGTCTCAGAAAAATCATCATGTGTAAAGGTTATAAATTCATTTAACCCGTTTTCATTTAATCTAGAATTATAATCTGTCTCAATTTCTTTAATTTTACTAATAATAATATTAATTGTTTTGATAAATGCAATTAAAACAACTAATTTATTTAGATGGTTTGTATCGATTGATTCAACGTCAATACTCAATCCTAGAATATTTATATTATGATTAACAAATTCTTTTAATTTTGAATCTTGATTAACCCTATACTTAATGACTACTTCATTTTTTAATGGATGTGGCATCTTATATGCAACAAATGTAATTAAGTCATTATCATCATCATTATCCGATTTAATATCAGAATCAACTAAATATATCATTTTACCAAAGTCACTAATTAGATTACCTAATGTATGATTTTCATTAAAGATTTTAAATGTAAATTCATTTTTTGTATTTTGTTCAAGAACCATTTTATCTTTATTAATTTCAAAATCACTATTATCTTTAATTTCAATACATTTTAAAATATCATTTAACATCATATGTAACATTCGCAGTGCATTAGTAAAAATTTGATGGGGCTTAAAATTACCAACACCCTCAATATTAAATTTAATTGAATTAGCCTCATTATATTTATTTTTTTTATAAACCCTGTCTTTATCTAAAATATCAAATGATTTTTCAATATCAATCATCTCTTTATCAGTTAATGCCTCTAGATTTTTATTTTTTCTTTCATTTTTAATATGTTCAATATACTTAGTACGTGTTTCATCAATTTTTTCTTGGTCATTTAAAAATTCATATGATACCGTACCAACTGATGTATAACGTGTATGTTCAAAACCAATACCACAAGTAGGTGTACAATCAATATCAATTTGTTCACTATTATTTACAATTTTTTCTGATTTAAGTTTATTAATAATTGGGTAATCACCTGTAAAATAATCACTAATAAAGAATTCTTGAGGATTTTCATTATCAACAGTAAATCTTTCACTTGTAACAGTTAAAATATCATGAGAAGCGTTTTCATTTATAAGAGCTAATTGATTACGCTCACTTACATTATTAATAACTTTAAGATTAAATTTAGGAGGAGGATTAATAAAGGAATATACTCTTTTATTTGTCATATAATCCCATTTAGTATGAATTTTTAAAACGTCATTTTTATATAAACAAATAGGTATTAATCCTATACGTTGGGCTAATAATTCATTATGTAATACAGAATCATTTTTTTTTATTACTATTGATGACCGAATACCGTCACTATTAGCATCATCACTAAAAGATGCATTTGGAATATTGGAAAGAATTACTCTTCGAAGACTATTACATAATGAAACTGCTTGATCATTTATTATAAAACTACAAGCATACTCTTCACCTTTTTTCTTTTGAATTTCTAAATTAGTGATAAACATATATATTAATATAATATAATAAATTAATCAAATTTTAAGTGTGTATTTTATTAATCTTTAATTTTATATAATATTAATATAATGAGTAATTTAACTTCCCATCATGTATTATTTTATTCTAAAAAATGTCAATATTGTAAAGAGCTATATGAATTAATGACATCTATGAATTTATGGAATGAATTTGTCAATATCTGCGTCGAAGAAACTCAGAATTTACCTAAATCTGTAAAAAGTGTACCAACTATTATTGTTCCCAGTCATAAAAATCCTTTAGAAGGCGAGGAAGTTTTTATGTGGATAAAAAGTTATGGCAATACTCTAAATAATTCTAAAAACCAAGAATCTAAAGAAACTAATGTTCAGCCAAATATGGAAGAATCTGGTGATATACAACCATTTTATGGTTCGGAATATGGGGGTTCTATTTCAGATAAATTTTCATATATAGGAGACATGGAAGGAAAACCCTTACAACACCAATATGAATTTATAGATGATACTTATAGTTCAAATAATAATAATGTTATGAATACAACCTCTGTCGGTAGTGATGATAGTAAAAATCAAAAAAATTCAGAAATGGATAACGCATATAATCAATTATTGCAATCTAGAAACACCGATATAAATATAGGGAAACCTTTAGAAAAAAATTAATATAAACTATAGTAAATTTAATTTATCTATTATAAGTTATAGAAATTTTTTAAATATTTAAAGATTATTTTACTTAAAATATAAATATAAATAATGTCTAATCTTACCGCATTTAATACGCAATTAATTAATTTCTTTAATGAATTAACTACATTATATCCTAATGATATTGACCTTCGATTTGGTAAAAACAGTTGTGAAATGTTAAAAAAAACTAATCCAAGAAAAACTTTAGAAATATTCAAAGAAAATATCTCTCAATATGAGCAAAATATTATGGAAAGAGACGAAGTTTTCTTCAAAAATAATATTAATTATTCAGAAGCTCTTGATAATGATTCTAAATCTCTAATGATTGTTGATAATTTGAAAAAATATTGGAATGTTCTTGATGATAAAAATAAAGAAAATATTTGGTTATATTTCCAGGTATTAATTAAAATATCAAAGAAATGTTAGAGATTGCGTATGCTCTAAATATTAAATCTTTTTAAACTATATAATGTATATTAAATTATTCAATGAATGCTTGAAAGAATTCTTTGAAGAATTAAAAGAAGTTTTCCCAGAATTTAAACAAAAAATAGACGACATATATGTTTTCGATAATATAGAAAAAAATAATAAATATTTAAATTTTTTTTATAAAAATGCTAAAAAATATAGCGACTTAATTTCAACTAAAAATGAGATGTTATTTAGTGAAGGTATTGTACTTTTAAAGGGTATTGATTTTAATTTTATTTGGAACTCAAATATTAGTCAAAGTACTAAAGAATCAATATGGAAATACTTACAATTACTATATAGTCGTGCACATATTTGCTTAAATGAGGTTGAATCTAAAAAAACAGCTAAAGATGTTATTAATAAAAATGTAGATTATAATAAATTATCCGACGAAGAAAAAGCATTTGCATCAATTTTAGATAAAATAAATTTTGATAACATAGATGATGATGAAGATAATCAAGGTCACGTAAATGATGGGAATGAATTATTATCTAATTTATTTGGTGGATTAGGTGAAAATTTTATGGCCGAAAATTTTGCTGAAGAATTAATGGGTACTGAAATCGGAAAATTAGCCGAAGAAATAGCTGGTGATATAAACCCTAAAGATATAGATATTAATGATTTATTAAGTGGTATAACTGGTAATAATGGAAATCCAGAAAATTTTAATAATTTAATAGGTAATATAACGAATAAGGTTGTATCTAAATTACAAAATTCGGATGTCAATGAAGATAAAATTACTACAGAGGCAAATAATATTATCAAAAAAATATCAAATAACCAAAATTTAAATAATTTCGATGTTAGTGGTATGTTAGATGGTGATGACAATAACCCACAGTTCGATTTTTCAAGTATATTAAATATGTTTTCAAAAAAAGATTTAAATAATATTAGTAAATTTTCTAAAGTAATCGAAACCCAAAGTGATACTCCAGTTAAAAACCGGTTGAAAAAGAAATTAGAAAAAAAAAATGCTTATAAAGAAAAAACGCCAGATGAAATTTTAGACCAAGCTTTAAAAGAAATATAAAATGTCTCTTTAAATTATAAATGTCATTTAGAGATAATATAAAAAATAGTGACCCATTTTGGACAAATGATATAAGTATATTATTTCAATATGACCGATTAGAATTTTTTTGGCCAAAACAAGATATGCATATAGATGAAAAGCTTAATTCTTTAGTTAGATTAGCATTATACATTTCTATTGCATTATCTCTTAATAGTAAGAATACAAATTGGTTTTTTTTATTTATAATTGCATTAATTCTAAGTATAGTAATTAATAAATATACAGAAAATCATAATTATCGAGAGCATTTATCTAATAAAGGTAATTTGAAAAAAGACTATGTTATTCCTACCAAAAATAATCCTTTTATGAATGTTTTAGTAACCGACTATAAAGACAATCCTCATAGAGATTCAGAGATATCAAAGCATGTCTATTTTGATAATGATGAAGAAAGAGGGAAAATACAAAAATCTATAAAACAAAATTTTAAAAATAATTTATATAAAGATGTTTCGGATGTATTCGGACGAATGAATTCAGAAAGACAATTTTATACAACCCCTATTACAACAATACCAAATGATCAAGGAGGATTTGCTAGTTGGTTATATGGTAGACCAAAAACTTGTAAAGAAAATAGTGGTGAACAATGTTATAAAAATATAAGTTTTAAACCTCAATCCGATATAATGGGTCCATCTTTAGGTCAATTACCAAATTGAATCATGTAATTTAAAATAATTTATAATATATTATTATAATATATTATGAGTTCTTGTAATATTCATCAGAATTGTATTCCTAAAAAAAATGGTAATATTAATGATAATTCATGTTTTAATAGTTATACTAACTATAATAATAAAAATTTAAATATAAATAGTAAGGCAAATCATCATTATGACCAATGTTTTGTAGAACATCAACACAATCAAAGTATACGCCCAGGATTATACCATATGAGCAATTTTCATGATTCAAATTGTGAAGCACCCAATACACAAGAATTATCATTAGAACAACCAGCTGTTAATTATCGCGATGGTTATGGCTGGACTTCAATGTTTGGTTGCAATGTAACAAATGATTCGCAATTAAGAAATGCTAAAAATTTAACAAATCCAAAATTAGTTCAACAACTAAATCCAAGAAATATAGGAAGTGTTCCCTATATGGGAAGAGGATTTGGAAATATAGGTGTCGAATCAGTTCTTCAACCCGGAGAAGATACAAATCAATCAAAATCATGTAATACGTGTTCAGGCGTTAATATTAATAGATTTGTACCTATGATAAATTGTTTAGAAAAAAATGTTCAAAAAGCAGACAATATAATACAAGAAGTAAATGATGAATCATGGGTTCGTGGAGGTCAACCTAGCAGACAATTAATAAGAGATAAACGATATTTAGAAAGGTGTGGGTATTTAGATAATGGTAAGTATTGGGTTAAAAAATAAACGGTTCTATTTTATTTTTTCTTTTCATATATTATATAATGAGTTCAAATCGATTATTATATGATGAATGTGCATACAAACAAAGATTAGACGAAAGTGTTGACCCACTTTCTTATCTATTAAACCCTTTAAAATATGAAAACTGTAATAAATGTAGAAATGTTAAAGGACTTGTTGGAGGAACAAATGTTAGCAACATTAGAGGTAATCTTGTTGATTTAGAAAATGATTTAAGAGGACAAACACGTACCTTATCACAATGTTCTTCAAAAAAATATAACCCAAATATTAATAATAATATTGTTTATAAAGGACCTTCTTCTAATACGTTAACTGAAGTGGATACCACTTTACAACATTTACCTCCTTGTCAAATGTTTGAATTTCCCGCTCAAGTACCCAATCCTAAACTAAAATTAGACCCATGTCCAATGCATACTAATAATATAGTTTATAATAGACATCTGTAAATTAAACTTAAATTAAAAATATATATATTATATATAAATGAGTTTTAACCGTTTACAATATGATAAAGGAACTTATACACGTGATTTAAATGAATCTGTAAAACCTGGATTCTACAGAATAAATCAACCTCTTACAAGATGTGAACCATGTCACCCACATACCCCTCATGTTAGATTACAAAGTAAAGGCAATAGTTTATATAGGGATGGTACATTAGTAGATGTTAATTCAGAACTATTAGGTTTAAATCGCAAACTATCTAATAACCCCAAAGCTAAATACATGCCTTCTAAAGTAGGATGTAGTGGTTCCGGAAATAAACATTTTTGTGGATATGACGGTAAACAAGCAAGTGAAAATTGTCATAAAGAAGATGAACATACTCGTTTAAGTAATCCACCTTGTACATTAAGGGGTACTGGATGGAATCGATGGGAATGGTTATGTCTTAATCCACAAAGTAATGTTGAAATCCCATTTGATTGTTATATTGATAATCGTACAGTTGTTAAAGATAATCATAGACCATTCGTACCTGTTCCTATGACTGAAATGACATTACCTTCTGGTTCAGGAGATGTCCCATGCGAACCTTTAAATATTGACTTTTGTGCTGTTCCTACACATGGTCGATAAATTATTATATTATTATGTTATAAATATTTCATATTAATCTAATACGAATTTTAAGAAAATAAATAAAAAACATTATATTATATAATGGAACTTCTTATTTCTGGAGGAATTACGTCATTAGGGTATTATTTGTCAAATAAACCTAAAAATAATACTAACAATAGTGTAAAAATAGATGAGCAAATTAATCAAAATAACGTTTATAATACTAATTTTGTAAATGAAACACGTCAATATGAACAAAATTTAGCTAAGAGTAATTTTAAAGATGCAAGAAATCCACATAAAACAAATATTGTTCCTAATGAAATGAATCATAATATTCTAAATAATAAAAAACAATACTCTCAACTAAAAGGAGATTACGTAGAAGATATGAATCATAATAATATGGTACCGTTTTTTGGCGGTTCAATTACTCAAAATGTAGATAGTTTTCCATCAGATACTATATTAGAAAAATATAGTGGTCGTGGTGGACATTATCAAAAAAAAAAAAGGTACAGCCCTTATTTAAACCTTCACGGAATGTCGGAAATGTTTTTGGCAATACTATTAATCGTGAAGAAATGGTAAAAAGACAAAATTTACAGACATCGCAAGCAAAACGTACAAATGAATTACCTTTTGAACAAGTTACGGTTGGTCAAGGTTTAAATCAAGGTTATAGCTCTGCACCGACAGGTGGTTTAAATCAACAAAATACACGCGATTTTATTATGCCTAAAAATATAGACCAGCTTAGAAGTGATAATAATCCACAAATATCATATGAGGGACGTATTATACATGGTAAATCCAAAATTAATAACCGTGATAGTCAACTTAATATAAAAAAAAATAGACCTGAAACTTTTTATTCAAAAAATGAAGATAATTTATTTAGAACAACTGGTGCTCAAATAAAAGATAAAATTCGACCAGGTATTATTGTTAAAGATACTAATCGCAAAGTATCGCAAGCTTATAGTGGCTCTGCTGCTCCAGCTACTGTACAAGTAAAAGCTAATCGTGCGTTAGTTAAAGAAAGTACCCGTGAAAATTTTGAGAATGATTGGAAACGTAATGCGACTGTTACCGAAAAATGGGATAATTATGATTATGGTCAAGGAAGTTTTAGGGCTGGACCCAATGAAAGAGATGTTACATCTACTCGAACACATACAAGTAATGTATCTTCTATTTTTAAAGCATTAATAGCTCCATTAACGGATATTATGAAAGATACTAAAAAAGAAAATGTTATCGGAAATAATCGTATGGCTGGTAATTTTACAGGTCATACTAATCACAGGGTTCACGACCCTGAAGATATTGCTCGTACTACAGTTAAAGAAACAACAGTTGATAATTCTGATATAACTAATGCAAAAGGTGTATCAAAAAATATTGTTTATGATTCAGAAGATGTAGCACGCGTAACTATTAAAGAAACTAATATTGATGCATATGATCTTGCTAATTTAGTAGGAGGTAATAAACATCACGTATATGACCCTGAAGATATTGCCCGTACAACAGTTAAAGAAACTAATATAGATGGGTATGGAATAAACAACTTTAATGGTCAAAGCAAATATAAAGTTTACGACCCCGAAGATGTTGCACGCACTACAGTTAAAGAAACTAATATAGATGGGTATGGAATAAATAATCTTAATGGTCAAAATAGAGGTACTGTTTATGATTCTGAAGATGTTGCACGCACTACAGTTAAAGAAACTAATATAGAT